>VOFI01001651.1_pt1 | contig 32000 bp, 52 predicted proteins | sample 5384131 | NCBI WGS metagenome assembly VOFI01 (sample SAMN12384728, study PRJNA508395) | human gut metagenome | isolation source: healthy gut H | host: Homo sapiens
CTTCTTAAACGTGAACAGGCCGACAGCGAAGGTGACGACGGCGAATACAGCGCAAAGTCCCAGCTCGGCGGTAACGCCGATGTCCGAGGGGAGCGCCACTCCCGTCACCATCTGCCTGAAACAGGCGACGAAATGATACATCGGGTTGAACTGGATGATGGTGTATCCCAGCTCAGGCCATTTCCCGCGAGTGCGTCATATGGCCAGAAAATCGGGGTAAGGTAAAACCAGAGCGTGGTAAGGACGCCCCACAGATGCTCGATGTCGCGGAAGAAAACGGTGAGGGAGGAGATGAGGTAGCCAGCCCCCAGCGTGAAGAGGATGAGCAGGGAGGAGCAACACGGGCACGAGGATGATCTTCCAGCTGGGCACCATGCCGAAGAACATCAAGACAAGTAAAACCGCGATAAGCGAGAAGCAGAAGTTGACAACCGCGAAGAAGATCTTCTCGGTGGGGAAGATGATCTTCTCAACGTAGACCTTTTTATGAGTGGCGCTGCGTCGATGATGGATCTGAGGGAGCCGTTCGTGCCGTCTTGGAATATGGCGAAGAACACCTGCCCGAGCAGCAGGTAGATTGCGTAAGGATACATGTCGAACTGGAAGCGGAAGATGTTGCTGAAAATAAGCGACATGACGATCATCATCAGCAACGGGTTCAGCATGCTCCATGCAACACCTAGGACGGAGCGGCGATAGCGGATCTTGAAGTCGCGAGAAACGAGGTTGTAAGAGCAGGTACAAGCTGTTCTTGCTTTGCTTTGGACGCGTGCTCTTACCGGTTTGCTTTTAGCTTTTGACATTGTCATCCTTGCTGGTGATGCGCCGCTTTGCGAGCGGCGCCGTGATAAGCCGATAGCAGTTCATTCTACCATGTGCCCACCGGGCGCGACTTATTACAGATTACCGACAAGAATGGGGAGGGTGGACGGGATGTGGCAGGCGGTTTTGCGCTTGCCACTGCCTGCGTCTAGCAAGGTGAGACCGTCCTCATCGAATGCTTTGTCGCTATTTCCGCGATTACTTTCTCCGCGTTTTCCGGAGCTTCGAATGCGCGCGGGAGCTTATTTTTTGCGTATCTGAAAATCGTGTTCTTGGTGATTTCATACAGGTAATCGGTGAAAAATTGCTCCCAGGTAAAGTGCTTAGTACTGTCGACGTACTCTGCTGTATCCTCGAGGACGCTGGATAGAGTTGGATGACTGACTATTCCCGAATTAAGCAGAAGCCACTCGAAGGATTCCGGTAGACATATCGTCACTTTCGAGGGACGGATGGCTTGGAGTTTGAGCACTCGGTCTATTTCGGAGCCGAAAGCTGCGCCATCTGCCACTACGAAAACAGAGACATCGGGTTGTTTTTAATCCAGGTGTATACGCCTGCGTTGTTTCCCTGCGGATTTGCAGGTTACTTCCGATTTGTCGAAGCGGCATCTGTAGAACTGGAGACCCGCTTTCGAGTCCTCGGCAAGGAGCGTGTCGAATTGTGATGGGGTTCGGCGTTGCGACGCTATGCTGTACACATGGTTTTTGCCTGCTTTGTACAGACGTTTGAATGTGTGGTATTTCTTGCCGCTTGTTTTAATTTGATATATCTCGTCAACGCTGTAGGGGAGTTCCCTCAAATCTTCTCGCGTGAAAAACACGTAGTAGTTGTCGGTTTTTGGATTGCCGTCGCAAAATCCTTCGAGGTGACATACCGTGCTCCTTCGTCTATGAAAACGATGGAGTCCCTGATGGACGAGAGTTGATTTTCCCAGTCGATGTCCACCAACGCAACGCATTGTTTGTTGCATTGGATGGTGACGCCGCTGGATTCGCCCTAAGCGCGTATGCGAAGCGATCATATCGAACAGTGTCGTTTTGCCCGTCCCGCTATCGCCCTTAACAATTGTGATGCTACGGCGTATTTCGAACTTGAAGTTGGTTCTTCTGTTGCTGACGCTAACTACCTGAGCTCCTATCACGACAGCCCCCTTATACGTAATCGCGGCGGCGAGCACGAGTTCCTCCATATTCTTGACAATGCGCCCGTTGTTAAAATTTTGATCTTAAAATTGCCTTTCCCGAAGTCCATGAGATGACGTAAATTGATGACCACTTTACGTTCCTCGGCCATTTTCAAAATCCATTTTGCGCAATTGTCGCCGCATGTCGATGCGTTGAATATATGGTTGCGATCGTTGTCGATGAGTATGAGCGTTTTCACGCCTCCGGATAGCTTCAAAGGCGTGATGGGGCCGAGGTATGGGCTCTCGATAACCTGTGAGCTGATGACATCCGATTTGTCTACGTCCTTGATCATCTCTTTCGACAAAGACGTAGTGATCCATCGATCTTGGTAGGTGTTCTCAAAGTAAACCGCTGTATTGTATATAGCTTCAGGCATATCGCCGAAATAGATATTGAGCATAATGAACGCGTTTCCTTAGGGCTTTTTCGAGCGGTGCTGGCTTGGGAGTTTATTTTAGCAGTTTGCGGTATCGGAGAACGCGGGCGTCCTTTCGCTTATCCTCTGCGAATTTATCGGCCGCAGCTTCTTTTTCGCTCGCTTTGACTTCGAGAGACACGCCGAAATCTCCGCTCAAAATGTGACCCACCTCGTGAAAGAGGGTGAACCAGAACGTATCAGCGTAAAGTCTCCTGTCGTTGACCATGAGCATCACGCTTGAGTCGATTCGCTTAGTCGCGCCGTTTGCCTTCGACCCTTCAAGGTTGGGTAAGAGCACGAGGATGACCCCCGCGTCGAAAAAAAGGCCTTTTCGATCAAAGGGTAGAATCTATCATGATCTGTCGTGAGCATGAGGGCGTACTCTACGGCGGACTCGAATTTCCCCTTGTCGTATCTCGGAGCATTCTTCCGGCGCGCCTCGTTAACAGCAATTTGAACAAGAGCATTGGTCCCCTTGCTATCGTTTTTCTCATCCATCTTGCTCGAGTCGTTTCTGAAGCTGACGCATACATCGCGTTTCGTGAGTACGGTTAGGGGGACGATACCTCCAGAAACCTGCGGACTTCAACGACTTGCTCCGCAGTTTTCTGGGCAGGTCGGGAAGGAGGAACTTGTCTCTAAAGTACCCATACCCAATTTGCTTCAAAACGCCTATTTCTTCCTCCAGCAAAGCGTCGGAGTTCATTTCGGCTCTTTACGGCATCGTACGCGTTTTGCAGATTGAGCCAGTATTCAAGAGTTGTGCCGAGCATCCCCCGAAAGCTTTAAGGCCATGTCGACGGAGCGGCTTTGCTGCCCGTTAATGAGTTTACTGAGATTTTTCGGCGTCGTGTCGAGTCTACTGGCGAAATCCTGTTGAGTGAGGCCGCTTTCATCCACGATCTCTTCGACGTAATATCCAGGATGGAACGCGACGCGGCCTTTGTACTCTATGTAGTTACTCATAATTATTGCTCACGTTTTCGACGCAAAGACGACTTCCAACGTGAATTTGCCCTTTCGTTCAATTACCTAAATAGGTAATAAAAATAGAATTAAAGGGATTGTTTCAACGAGCAAAAAGGAAAAGATCTGCAGAATTTTCTGCCCCCGCATCCTTTCGGTCGATCGCGTGCTGCTGACCAGACGCGGTTTGTGTTCGCGGTTTAGGGAAGCTCGTTTTCCGTTGACGGGCAAGGGCCCCTCGCTTGCGTAGGCTATACTACGTAAGCGTTTGCCGCACGGCTGCGCCCCGCGGGTTCTGCCTGCGGAGCTTTTGATGCCGATTGACGATCGGGGAATGTGATATGTGGGGAATGTTTGCCGCTGCGGTGCTTTTAGGCGCTGCGTTTCTTTATGTGCCCGGCTATTTCATGATGCGTGCGCTGAGGTTCTCGCGCATACCGAGTTTCGCCTGCGCGCCGCCCTATCGCTGGTGCTCTATGGCGTGATGACGGTGGTTTATGAGAAGCTCGGGGTGTTTTGCGACTGGGTTGCGCTTGCAGTTCCCGCGTTGATCATCGGCGTAGCGGCTTTCGTCGTCTCCCAGATGCTGGCCGCGCGATTCGGCTGGAGGGGCGTCTCGTCGTCTCGGGTCTCGCTCAGGCAGCGTGTTCGGCATGCGGGCCGATCGCTTCGACCTTCTCTGCTTGGTCGCCTACATCGTTGTCGGCGCGATCGCCGTGGGCGTTGTGCTTTCGCCAACCCGAGGCGCCCGACTCGGTTCTGCAGGAGTACGACAACATCCATCATCTGGGGCAGATTCACGCGTTCGTGACCTCGGGCGTGTGGTCGCCGCTGTCGGTCACGCTGTTCCCCGGCGCCGACGCGGCCGTCAGCACGCTGCCGGGCAGCGGGTTCTATCCGTCCGCGTGGCACTGGGTCGCTTCCTTCATGGTGAGCTCCCTGGGCGTTTCGGTTCCGCTTTCCGTCAACGCCGTCGATGCGCTGTTCGCGGGCTTTGTTTACCCGGGCGAGCATGTTCCTCCTCATGCGCGTTATGCTGGCAAAGCATCCGGGCGCGGTCGCCTTGGGCGCGTTCGTGGCTCCTGCGTTCACGGCGTTTCCCCTGGGGTTTCTCATCTTCGGGCCGCTGTACGCGAACTTGGCGTCGTTTTCGATGATGCCCGCCGCGGCGTATCTGTTCATCTCCCTGTTCGATCGAGACGCTTCCGCGTCGAGTCGCGTGCGCATCGTCGCGGTGTTCGCGGCGTTTGTCGTGGCTATGGCGCTCGCGCAGCCCAACGCCGTGTTCACGATGGGTGCGATGCTCATCGCGTTTTGCGTGTGGAAGGCGATGGGGCTTACCGCGTGCATACCGTGGATCAAGGAGAAAGGCCTGCTGGGTAAGGTCGTCGTCGGCGTGTTGGCCACCGTGTTCTTCGCGGGCGTTTGGTACGTGCTGTTCAAGTTGCCGTTTTTGCAGGGCGTGGTCACGCACGAGTGGGCGGCTTTCACCACGCGCGGTCGGGCGTTCGTCGACGCGCTTTCGTTGTCGTTTCGCGTGGGCGCTCCGCAAGTTTTGCTGGCGGTGTTGCTGGCGGTCGGAAGCTTGTGGACTCTGCGGCATCGTGATTGCTTGTGGATTGCGTTCTCATATGCGTTCTTCTGCGCCATCTACATTGTCGACGTTACCTCGGGCGGTCCGCTAAAGTTCCTGCTCTCGGGTTTTTGGTACACGGATTCGTGGCGCGTGGCGGCTTCCGCGGTGTTTTGCGGCGTGCCCTTGGCCTCGTTGGGCTTGGCTTTGGCGGCGAAGGGGCTGCGCGTGGCGTTCGCGGACTTCTTGCAGCGGCGAGCGCGGGCGGCTCTCCTTCGGGTGATCGGCGCAACCGCGCCGTCGCGCTGGCGTCGTCGTGCGTGGTGGCCGTGGCGTTCGCGTTTTTTGTGCTTTATGCCGGGCGTGTCGGGCTCGGACGGCTCGGTCTTGAGAAACGGCCTCAACGTTGTCGAGGACTCCATTCGCGTGAGGAACTCCTCTGCGGGCGTTCAGGTGTACGACGCTGCGGAGCGCGCGTTCGTCGACGAGGTCGAGCGGGTGGTTCCCGAGGGTTCCTATATCGTCAACGTTCCCGACGATGGGTCCGCGTTCGCGTACGGCATCGACGGGCTGAACGTTTTATATCGCAGCACGCGCACGTACGATGTCGAAAGCGAATCGCCCGAAGGTTATATCCTGCGTACGCGCTTGGCCGACGCGGCCGCCGATGCGGATGTGCGGAGCGCTCTGGAGTCGGTGGGTGCCGATTACGTCCTCGTTCTCGACGATGAGCGCGTGGCGTCTGACCGGGCGTATCTGTTCACCTACGACCCCGCTCTGTGGCAGGGCATCTTGAGCATCGACGCGGACACGCCGGGTTTCGAGCTGGTTCTGTCCGAAGGGGACATGCGCCTTTACCGCATTACCGCAGCGGCGTGGGGGCTTGGTAAAGCAGGGCGGATCCGAGCGCGTTTCCTCCCTCGGTCAAGGCCCGGCCCTCGCTATGAGCCGGGATTGTGCCGTATCGCATTACGCGGTTCGGCTCGTCCTTCTAGGTAAATGTTCGCACGTGGGGTACAATGTTTCGCTATGGATACCAAGATACTCGCCATCATCCCTGCGTATAACGAGCAGGACAACATCGTCTCGACCATCGAGGATTTGAAGACCCATGCTCCGTGGGTCGATTACGTCGTGGTCAATGACGGGTCGAAGGATGCGACCGCGCGCATTTGCAGGGATCGCGGCTACAACCTGATCTCCCTTCCCGCGAACCTCGGGCTTGCGGGCGCTTTTCAAACGGGCATGAAGTACGCGCATCGCAACGGCTACGATTACGCGATTCAGTTCGACGCCGACGGCCAGCATTCCGCCGCCTATATCAAGAGCATGGTGGACGAGGCGAAGACGAGCGGCGCCAACATCGTCATCGGCTCCCGTTTCTGCTCCCAGAAAAAGCCGTTCTCGGCGCGCATGGTGGGCCTCGGCGCTCATCACGGCTATGATTCGCCTGACGACGGGACGCAAGATTCAAGATCCTACCTCGGGCATGCGCCTGTTCGACACGACGATGATCCCCTGTTCGCCGAGGAAAGCGACTTCGGCCCCGAGCCCGATACGGTGTCGTTGCTCATGCGCCGCGGCGCGAAGGTCACCGAGGTTCAGGTTGAGATGCGCGACAGGATCGCGGGGGGAGAGCTACCTTAACTTCACCAAATCCGTTTCCTACATGATGCGCATGAGCATCTCCATTTTGTTCGTCCAGTGGTTCAGGAGGAAGAAGTGAACCTTCAGTTTGCGGCGGTGTTGATCGTCGGCGCCGTGGCGTCGTTCGCGTTCATGCTGAGGAAGATTCGCAAGTCGGAAATCAGCATCGCCGATTCGACGTTTTGGTTTCTGTTCTCCTTGAGCCTCGTTCTTTTGGCGGTGTTTCCGCAGATCGCGTACTTCTGCGCGGATCTGCTGGGCATGCAGGCGCCTTCTAATTTCGTTTTCCTCTACGTGATCGCGGTCATGGTCATCCGTCAGTTCACCATGACGGCGCAGATCGCGCGTTTGCGCAGCCGTTTGACGACCCTTGTGCAGGAGCAGGCCCTTTCCGAGGCGGGCGCGTGCGTTCGGGCGTCGCGCGAGTCGGTTGCCTCTTCGCGCGAGGGCGGGGCGTCGTCGGATATCTTGAGGGACGCGTCGGAGGACGCCCGTTAAACCGTGCGGTCGGTGCTGTTCGTTCATGGTTTCATCAGGCAAGACATACTGCATCTTCTCGGCTCTCTACGCTCCGAGCGTGGGGGTGTGGAGAAGTACACGCAAAACCTTACGTATGCGCTGGCCGATGCGGGCAACGAGGTGGTCGTGGTGGTAGCGGGCGCAGCAGGGGCGAAGGATTTCGAAGAGCCGCGTGCGGGCGTCACCGTGGTGAGGCTTCCCGGGTCGGCTTGCTCGGCGGTCGCTTCCCCGTGCCGAAGCCGGCTCGCTTCTCCGGGAGCGCTTGAGCTACGTCCGCGATAAGGGCATCGATTACGTGGTGGTCAACACGCGCTTTTACCTGCATTCGCTCATCGGGTTGAAGTTCGCCCGGCAACTCGGCGTTCGTCCCGTGCTCGTCGAGCACGGCTCGGCTCACCTTACGATGGGCGGCGGCGCCATCGACCGGATCGTCGCGGCTTACGAGCATGCCGTCACGCGCCTCGTCAAGCGCGCGAACCCGGCGGTCTACGCTGTTTCGAGCGCGGGATGCCGGTGGTTGCGGCACTTCGACATCGAAGCCTTAGGCGTTCTGAACAATTCGATTGACGCCGATCTCTTTCGATCGATGTCGTCCGGCCGCGATTTCAGGGGAGAGCTGGGTTTGGGGGAGAGCACGCTTCTCGTGTCGTCCATCGGGCGCCTTGTTCCTGAAAAAGGCGTGACGTGCATACTGAGGCCGCGCGTGCGTTGCGTGACGCCGATGTCCGCTTCGTGCTTGCGGGCGATGGTCCCTTGCGCGCCGAGGTGGAAGGGTGCGGCTGCCCGAACGTCACTTACGTCGGACGCTTGAGCGAAGGTGATGTTTCCGCGCTTTTGCGGTCGTCCGACGCGTTCTGCCTCCCGAGCCGCTCCGAAGGCTTTTTCCACCTCGCTGCTCGAGTGCGCGGCATGCGCCGCCGTGCCCATCGTCACGCATGTGGGCGGCGTCGACGAGCTGATTCCCGACGAGAGTTACGGACGCGTCATCGGCGGCATGGATCCGGCGTTGGTGGCAGGCGCCGTCCGCGAGCTCGCGGCGGACAGGAGGGGCTTCGCCGCATGGCCGAGAAGCTGCAGTGCCGCGTTGACGACGAGTTCTCGTGGCAAAAGACGGCGGGAAGGTCGAGCGCGCGTGCGCGCAGGCCAACGGCGTCGACGCCGGCGGGCGTATTCCGAGGGGGAGCACGGGCGCGTGCGGGGGGCAAGCCGCCTGCCGCGTTGAACACGGACGAAGGGGGAGTAAGGCCAATGGCTGAACGGGAAGACGGCGAGTTGCGCAAGCTTCAGATGGTGCTGCTCGACATCCTCAAGATGCTCGATCGATTCTGCGAGGAGAACGACATCACGTACTTCCTCGATTCCGCACGGCTCTCGGCGCGGTGCGTCATGCGGGCTTCATCCCCTGGGACGACGACGTCGACGTGGGCATGCTGCGCGAGGATTACGACCGCTTCATCGAGTTGGCGAAAGAAGGCCTGCCCGAGGGCTACAGCCTGCATCAGTTCGACGACACGCCCGGTTTCGCGGCCATGTTCGCCAAGATTTACAAAGACGGTACGGTGTTCGAAACCGAGGAATCGCGCTCGGCCGGCTGCCCGCAGTGCGTGTTCGTGGACGTGTTCCCCTATGACGCTCTCCTCGGATAAGAAGGAGCGCGAGCGACAGCTCGCGTGCGCCAACAAGTGGCAGAAGATATCGTATCTGTACCATTCGGCTCATGTGACGCTTCCCTCCATGCCCGCTGCGGCGAGGGCGGTGGTTGGCGCGGGGTGCCATGTGGTCCATTTCGGGCTGCACGCGGGCTTGAAACGCGAGAGCATACGGCGCAAGTTCGATCAGGCTCTGGTCTTCGGCGTCGCCCTCGGATGAGCTTTCGGTTCTGTCCTACACTGCTTGGGGACCTTTCGATCGAGAGCTGCTCACGAATTTGAGAGGCGTTCGTTCGAGGGTTGCATGTTCCCCTGTCCTGCGGATTTCGACTGTTATCTGACGACGCTGTACGGGCCGACGTGGCGCGAGCTTCCGCCGCCCGAGCAGCGTCGGACTCACAAACCGCTTCGATTGGTGCTGAGCGCTGCAGAGGAAGGGTAGATCGTGGAGAAGATTTCCGTTGACGAGATGAAGCTCATCGAACTTGAGATTATGGATGAGATCGATCGTGTGTGCCGCGATCAGGGCATCACGTACTTTCTCGGTTATGGGAGCTGCCTGGGCGCGGTGCGCCATGGTGGTTTTTCATCCCCTGGGACGACGATATGGACGTCGTCATGATGCGCGAGGATTACGAGCGCTTCCTCGCGGTGTTCAACGAAGTGACGGGCGCGGAGCATATGCGCGCGGTTTCGTATCGGGACAAGTCGGCGCCGTGCGTGTTCGCGAAAGTCGTCGACGTCACGACGAAGGTGGAGGAGCGCTACTCGGAGGCTCGTTACGGTTCGGGTGTGTGGGTCGACGTGTTTCCGCTCGACGCCGTCCCTGCCGAGAACGCTGACAAGCTTTTTCAAGGGTTGTGCGAAATACGGTGCTCTGAGATATCTGACGGTGACCGACACCGCGACGGATCGAGCGGTTTCATCAAGCTCGCGAAGAAGATCGTCTGCCCGGTGCTCAAGAGGAAGGCCTTACGGGTATGCTCGCAAGGTCGACGAGATCGCGCGTGACACCGCAGTCCCTCGCGACGAGGCGCCTCGTCGCCGATTTCGTCGCCGAGGCGGATGCGGGCAAGATTTTGAAACGTTCGTGGTTCAATCCCATCGAATGGGAATTCGAAGGCCACACGTTCTTCATTCCCGAACACTATGATGAGTATCTGACGGCGTTGTACGGCGATTGGAAAACACCGCCTCCCGCAGATGATCGGGAGATGCATACGTGCAACGCGTATCGGTTGTAGGAGCGTGGGTGCTGTTCTGAGTCCGACGCGAAGCGAGGACGGAGAGCCTGCGTGGCTGTGAAAAAACTATCGATCAAGGCGAATATGCTGTGGAACTCCATCGGTTCCATGGCGTATTTGGGTTGCCAATGGCTCGTGACCATTTTCGTCGTGCGCCTTCGTCGGGCTACGATGCGGCGGGTCTTTTGTCGTTGGCGATGGCGGTCGTCGGCATATTCCCGGCACCTTCGCCAACTATAAAATGGGGACGTATCAGATCTCCGACATCAAGCACGAGCACACGTTAGGCGAGTATCTGGGCTTTCGCTGCTTCATGCTCGTGGTGGCGTTTCTGTGCTGCATCGTGTACGCGTACTTCACGTGCCCCGATTACGCGCTTGTCACGGTGGCGCTGTTCTACCTGTTCAAGGGCGTTGGGCTGATCATCGACATCTTTCATGGCGTCGACCAGGTCAACCGTCGCATGGACTATATGGGGAAGTCCTTCATGGCCCCAAGGCGTCTCGACGCTTGCGGCGTTCATCGTCGTGTTCGGGTTGACGCAAGACCTCAACGCGGCCATCATCGCCATGACGGTTGCGGCGCTGCTGGTGCTGGTGCTTTTACGATATGCCCAAAGCGGCGCAGTTCGAGAAACAGCGCATTCAACTGACGGTATCGAAGACGTTGTTCTTCCTGAAAACCTCGCTTCCCGCAGTGATCGCATCGCTTGCGGCAAGCGCTATTTTCACCATTCCCAAGCAGTATCTGAGCCTGGTTTCGGGCGACGCAGCGTTGGGTATTTACTCGTCGGTCGCCGCGCCCGCGCTGGTGGTTCAGATGGGCGCGATGTATCTTTACGGGCCGCTGCTCGATATATTCCCGAAGCATTTCTTCGATGGAGATATGGCGGGGGGTTCGGAAAGCTTCTGGCTAAAAACGGTGCTGGGCATCATCTTGGTCGCCGTCGTCTGCGCGGTCGGGTTGGAGCTGCTCGGCGAGTGGTTGCTCACGTTGCTGTTCGGTTCGAGCATCGCCGATTACGTTTACCTACTCCAGCCCGTGCTGCTTTCGACGGTGCTGACGGCGTTTCTGTGGTTCTTCGGTGACCTCCTCATCGCCGTTCGTGATTTCAGGGCGAATTTCACAGGCAACGTCGCCGCGTTTCTGGCGGTTCTGCCGCTGAGCGTGCTGTGCGTCGATACGTGGGATATGAACGGCGTGAGCTTTGCGGGCGCCGCTGCGTGCTTGGCGGGCGTTATCGTCTTGGGCGTGTTCCTCGTCATCGACATCGCTAAGCAGAAGAAGGCGGGGTCCAGCTCCGTTGAAGACCGACAGACGGAGGGTGAGTCATGATGCGCGTGTTTTGCACGTTATCGGCGCGATGGACCGCGGCGGCGCCGAAACCATGATCATGAACCTGTACCGTGCGATGGACAGAACCGAGGTGCAGTTCGATTTCCTCGTTCATGAAGAGCGCGAATGCGACTACGATGCGGAGATCCTCTCACTCGGGGGTAGGATATTTCGCGCACCGCGTTTCAACGGGGTGAACTATTATGCGTATCGGCGCGTGTTCCGCGAGAGCTGTTCGAGACGCATCCTGAATGGCTCATCGTCCATGGGCATATCGGGAGCTCGGCTGCGCTTTACCTGACAGAGGCCAAGCGCGCTGGGCGCGTCGCCATCGCCCACAGTCATGCGCAAAACTACATGAAAGGGCTGCCCTGCCTTGCTTTCAAGGTGCTGAGCTACCCGACGCGAAACATAGCCGATTGGTTTCTCGGATGCTCGGAGGAGGCGTGCGCCGATCGGTTCGGGCCTCAGGTTGCCCAGGGGGAGCGGTGCTTCGTTTTGCGCAACGGCATCGATTTGTCGCGGTACGTCTTCGACGACGCAGTCCGCGCGCCCGCATGCGGGAAGAGCTCGGCGTTCGTTCGGACGCGCCCGTGTTCTGCCATGTGGGCAGGTTCACCGAGGTGAAGAACCATGCGTTTCTCCTGGACGTGTTTTCGCTGGTCAAGAGCGAGATGCCGGATGCGGTGCTCTTGCTCGCCGGCAGGGGCGAGCTTGAGGGCGAGATCCGCCGCAGCGTCGACGCGCGCGGGCTTGCGGATGCGGTGAAGTTTCTCGGCGTTCGCGACGACATATGCGATGTCCTGCAGGCGGCTGATGTGTTCTTGTTCCCCCTCGAGGAAGGAGGGACTTGCCATTGCGGTCGTTGAAGCGCAGGCGTCAGGCTTGCCGGGTCTTGTTTCGACGGGCGTTCCCGATGTCGCCGTGGTCTCGAAGGGCGTTGTCCATATCGACCTCGCTGAGGGAGCGCAGCGCTGGGGCTGATCTCGCGATCGATCTCGCGTGCGGATCGCAGGCGGTCGATCGCTCGGGGGGTCGAGGAGGTTCGCGCGTCGGGCTTCGGCATCGAGGAGAGCGCGAAGTGGCTCGGACGGCTTCTACCGCAGCTTGGCCTCGGGCGAGGACGCGTCGGTTAAACCTGCGGTTCGTTAAGCGCGGTGATGCGGTAAAAGCCTCATATCGCCTTCTGCGAGCACCACCTCGAAACCCGGGGGTGTCATCGCGGATGAGCCTCGATGCCGCCCCAATCCGATTCGTCGTAGCACCAGAACCAACGGCGCATGGCGTCTTCGTTGCGGTCGAGGATAAGGACGTACTTCGCGCCGATGGCGCGAACGGCCTCCCGGGCGTGCGTCGCGGGCGATGTTGTAGAGCGCGTGGCGGATGTGAACGCTCTCCGCGCTCTCAGCGCTTTCTTCTGCATCGTCTTCGTAGCCCGTCATAGCGTTGGTAGAGGTTTATGTCGCTTGCGGCGAAGGCGTAGAGCGAGCCGTCGTAGGGGGAGGTTGATCACCGGCGCATCGGGGCCGGTGAGGCCTACCGCTTCTTCGACGAACGCGCGTTTCTCGGCGTCGTAGCAGTTTGCGGAGGTGGTGTTGCTGTGAGTCTTCCACCATGCCGCGGGTTCGCGCGAACGGTGAGTCGAGATAGAGGGTCGTTGCCGTCTTCGACGGGCATGCGGAAGTCGACGAGGCAGAACAGCGCGACGACGACAATGCAGGCTACTGCCTTGGAGCGTGGACTTGCGTTCCGCGTGATGCTTCGTGCGACGTGCGCAAGGCCCGCGCTCGCAAGCGGTGTGGCGAACATCGCGGCGAAGGCGGCGATGCGATAGTAATCGGTGTACCAAAAGCCCGTCAGAATCTGCTTCGCGGGGACGTTCGGCAACGCGGCGGCAAGCGCGAACATGACGCAGGCGATGCAGAATGCCACGACGAGCCAGCGGCGGCGTTTCGTTCTGAAGCAGTACGCGCGCAGCCCGCGAAGACGGCCAGCGCGAGGACGATTTGCGGCATGGGTTCCGCGAAGGAGAGAAACGCAGCGTCGAGGATGGCGTTCGCGGGTCGGCCACGGGGTCCCACGACCACGACATCGCCTGCTTGATCGGGGGGGAGGATGCATGCCAAAGCCCACAGCGCGACGATGAGCAGAGCGAAGGCTGGTTCCCGTTCGCGCGTTCCCCGTCTCGTGATGGATCCGCGCTTCTCCATGCGGCAGAGGGCGTGGTAGATCGCTGCCAGGCAGAACGGGGCGAGGAAAACTGCCGTGGTGAACACGGCGCTCGACTGCGTGAGCACGAGGGCGATGGCGCCGGGGATGATCGTCGCCAGGCAGGCGGCCGATCCTACGTGGCCGTTTCGGAAATCGACGAGTCTGATGAAGCACGCGGCGACGGCGGGAACAAGGCACAGCGCGGCGGCGAAGGGGTACACCTCCCAGACGCCGAAAATGGTCCAGGGAAATGCGGTGAACGCGCTTGCGCAGACGGCTCCGATGAGGATGACGTCCTTTTTTCCGGGAAGAGGTGCGCTATGAGCGCGAGCATGCCCACGGGTAGATGATCGCGGCGAAGACGACGTTGGCGGCGTTTGCGGCGAACGAGACGGGCGCGCCCAGCGCGTCGACGGCAATGGCCGCCACCAGGTGCCATGCAGAGGGGTAGAAAGACGAGGAGCCGAACGGGTCGAATTCCGCCCCGAGGCCTTCCGGTAGAGCGTGGTGCAGAGAGAGGACCAAACGCCCGATTCGACGAAGCACCGATCTGTCCGAAATGCCGTACGTTGTCATGCGAGAAAACGATGGCGTCAGGGATTGCCGAGGGCTCGAGCAGGGCGTAGGCCGCGACGGCGAGACCGATGGCGATGTAGGCGCTGCGGCGGCGTAGGTGAACGAAAGCGGCGGTTCCGGATTGCTCTCGCCCCAATCGAGAGCGGGGACGGGCTTGCGCCCGCCGCGGCGGAGCCGTTTCAGGGCGATGGCTCCCAGGTAGAGTAGCAGGGCGAGCGCATAGAGCGAGCGCCAGCACGGTGACCGAGGTGGCGCTTTACGCCGAGGACGGGTAGATGCAGACGAAGACGGCCGCGCAGGCGAGCGCGACGACGGGGGCGCATGCCAGGGAGAGCAATCGCGGCAGCCCCAGCGAGCGCAGGGAGATGAACCCCGGGATGGCGAGGGCGAGATAGAGGAAGGCCGCGGTGGCGGCGAAGGTTATCCAACTGATCGGCATGAGGTTCTTTTCCGGGACGGGCGTCTTGGCCAGGGGTTTTGAATCATGGACAGTATACCCGCATGCCGTCTGTTTGGTTCCCCGGTGCGCAGACGGATGCGGACCGTCTGCCTGCGTAACACGGCGAGAGCCGATAATCGCTCGCATTCCCCTTTCGTCGATGTGCGCATGCGCGGGAGTTGCCCGAAGCTGCCCTTTCGACGATGATGAAAATCTTGCGAAAAAGCGGGTCATCTCGATTTTTCGCTTCGCCCATCGAGTGAGTACCAAGGGGATTCAACTATGCTGGAAGCGCTCGCGCAGGTGTTTTGGCTGGTCATGCAGCCGTGCTACGATCTGACGGGTAACTGGTGGATGGCCATTTTGCTGTTCACCGTCATCGTGAAGATCGTTCTCATGCCGCTTTCCCTGTGGTGTCAGTGGAACAGCATCGTCATGGTGAAGATCATGCCTGAGATCAACCGCGTCAAGGTCAAGTACTTCGGCGATGCCGAGACCATCGGCGAGAAGCAGACCGAGCTGAACAAGAAACACCATTATCACCCGCTGCTCTCCCTGGTTCCCCTCGTCGTTCAGATCCTCGTTCTGTTCGGCTTGGTCGAGGTCATTCATGACATCACCGACTACGGAGCCCCCGCACGGAGTTCCTCGGCATGGTTCCCGTGGAGGACGGGGGTCTGTCGTGGATCATGCCGCTGCTCGCCGGCCTTTCGGCCGTTGCCATGGGGTTCGCGCAGAACAGGATCAACCCTTTGCAGCGCGAGCAGTCGGCCATGGAGAAGAACATGACCAACGGCCTTTCCATCGCGCTGTCGTTCGTGCTGGGAATCTACGTGGCGGCGGGCATGGCCTTTTACTGGATCTGCTCGAACCTGACGGCCATCGTCGTGCAGGCGCTTTGCAACCTGTTCATTCGCCCGGCGAAATACATCGATTACGCGGAGCTCGAGCAAAGCCGCGTGGAGCTTGAGGATCTGAACTCGTTCGCGGCGCGTAAGGTCCCCTGGTACAAGCACGACCCCCTCGCCAAGCGCGAGAAGCGCGACTACAAGCACTTCATGAACGTGACGGGCAAGCATATTGTGTTCTATTCGGAGCGAAGCGGCTTCTACCGTTACTTCCAGGGTGCCATCGAGTGGTTGCTGGAGAACTCTGATGTTCACATCCACTACGTCACGAGCGATCCGAACGATCAGGTTTTCTCGTTGGCCCAGGAAGAGCCGCGCATCATGCCCTATTTCATCAGGGGAGAAGAAACTCATCACGCTCATGATGAAGCTCGATTGCGATATCGCCGTCATGACGCTCGACGATCTGGAGAACTTCTACATTAAGCGCTCCTACATCCGGAAGGACATCGAGTACGTCTACATGTTCCATCACATGACCTCGACGCATCTTGTCGCCACGAAGGAGGCTTACGACCACTACGACGCCATCATGTGCGTCGGCCCGCATCAGAAGGCGGAACTTGAGCGAGCCGAGTCGATGCGCGGGCTCCCGCGGAAGACGCTGGTCGAGTGCGGTTACGACCTCATGGATCGGCAGATCGTGGAGTACGCGGCCCGGCCGAAGGTCGAATCTGATCGCCCTGTCGTTCTCATTGCGCCGTCATGGCAGGAGGACTGCCTTCTCGACGTGTGCGCCGATGAGGTCATCAGCCCGCTCCTCGGGAAGGGGTACAAGGTCATCGTGCGGCCCCATCCGAGTACACCAAGCGTTATCGCGCGCGATGGGAATCCCTTCAGCAGCGCTACTCCGCTTGTTCGTCTGACGAGCTGTATTTCGAGCAGGACTTCAGCTCGTCGGAATCGATCTACGACTCCGACGTGCTGATCACGGACTGGTCGTCGATCGCCTGCGAGTTCTCCTTCGCGACGTTGAAGCCGAGCATCTTCGTCGACACGCCCATGAAGGTGGAACCCCGATTGGCGCGAGCTGGGAATCGAGCCCGCCGACATCACGATGCGCAACCAGATCGGCTCTTCGATTGCGGTCGATGATCTCGGGCGCGTCACCGAGGTGGTCGCGGATATGCTCGAGAATCCTGACCGCTGGCGCGATCGGATACTCAAGACGCGCGGCGAGATGATCTACAACCTCGGCGCGGGGGGCGAGGCGGCGGGATCGTACCTGCTGCGCCGCATGCTCGAGATCCAAGAGGCGAAGCGAGGCGAGAGGTAATGCTGACGATGGGTTTACGTGTGAACTCGGGGCTTTCCCGGCTGGCCGTCACCGCGTTTGATGCGGTGTTTTCGCTGCTGCTGGCGGTCGTCTGGATATCGTGCACGGCTCCTTCCGCTTTCGCCTACGTCGATCCTTCGGTTATGACGTACACCATCCAAGCGCTCGCCCGGCGTCGCGGTTGCCCTGTCGGCGGTCCTCGGCGTCGTATGGCGACGGGTGCGACGTTTCCTCCTGCGCGTTTTGCGAATCGATGAAAACGCGGGGAAGGTGGATGACGGCGTGGTTCGCCGCCTCGATGTGGACGCACCCGATTACGCCGATCGCGTCGAGGAGGCTCGGCGCGGCGCGCTCGGCATGAGGGACCGGCTTCGCGTGCCGCGCCCCTGAGAGCTTGTGCGCAGCCACACGCCTCGTCTTCTCCCTGATCGCTTGCTTCGCGCTGACGTTCACCGTCGTCGTGGTCGGCCCTCTCGAGCTGGTCGCTTCGAATCCGTCGAGCCTGTTCTTCACGGTCGCGGACGTCTGGGTGCCGCTTGCGGTGTGCGCGGTCGTGGTGACGCTCGTCGGTGCGGCGCTGCTCTCGCTACTTAAGGGGCGTGCCTTCAGCGTGGCCCTTGCTCGTCGCGCTTATCGCCATCGCCGCCTACGTCCAGGTGGTTTTCTTCAACGCGTCCCTCCCCGCCGCCGATGGCAACAGCGTCGATTGGGGCAACTACACCAAGATGACGGTGGCGAGCTCGCTTGTCTGGCTCGTCCTCATCGTCGGCGGCGTGGTGCTTGCGTTGCGCAAACCCCTCGCTTTCAAGGGGGCCGCTCTTTCCGTCTGCCTGGTGTGCGTGCTCGCCCAAGCGGTGAGCCTGACGGCGGTGCTGCTCACTCCGGTGAGAATGGTTTTCGTCCTGTGGACGAACGCCCTGTGGTGACGATGGACGGCGTCGACGAGGTGTCGAGCAAGGGCAACGTCATCATGTTCGTGCTCGACACGTTCGATGTCGCGTATCTGAACGAGGTCTTGCAGGAGGATCCGGGCGTTCTCGACGAGTTCACGGGCTTCACGAATTTCAAGAACTCCACGGGGCTGATGATCCCGACACGGTATGCTTTTTTCCACCTTGATGACCGGTCAGACGCTTCAGGAGAGCGATGCGGCGTACTCCAACGAGCTCATCGCCAGCTGGTACGAGCGGCATAACCTCATCGACGACATGAACGAACTTGGATATGAGGTCGATCTGTACGCGACCGACATCAGCGACGCCATCGCGTCATTGCCCCGGCCGTGTGCGGAACATCCATTCTGCGAGACCGAACATCGACCCGGTGGGAACGGTATCGACGCTGGTCGAGTGTGCTCTCTGTACCGCGACGCCCCCTGGATCCTCAAGCCTTTTTTTCTGGTTCTACACCGATGAGGTGAATAACGCCGTTTTGCTCGAGTCCGAATTGGGTCTTGCTGATAGCACCTGGACGATGGATGACGCGCGTTATCACGAGATCCTGGACGAGCGCGGTGTTACGCCGACCGACATTGGCGAGAAGGGAGCTTCCGCGTCATCCACCTTGCGGGAACGCACGCCCCCTACACGTTGGGCCGTGACGGGTACACGGCAGCTGGGGAGAGCTCGTGCGTCGATCAGGGCATCGGGGCGCTAACCATCGTCGCGGAGTACATAAAGGATTTGAAGGAGCTCGGGCTCTACGACGAGGCGACCATCGTGGTGACGGCAGACCATGGCGAATGGTACCTTGCCGATGAGATTACCGGTCCTACGACCCCCTTTGCTTATGGTGAAGCCTTCGACGGAAGCGGGTGGCTCGAGCGCGCCTGTGAAGACATCCGACGTGCCGACGGACATGTGGATTTGGCGCGCACGCTCATCGAGGCCATGGGTGGCGATGGGTCCGCGTACGGCGGGATGAACGTGTTCGACGTCGGCGACGAGCCGCGCACGCGCTATTATTGCGCGACGTCGGTGGTCGGCCCCGAGCATGAGTACACCTACATCAAGCAGTGGGAGATAACGGGCGACGCGCTCGATTGGGAAAGCTGGCGCGAAACCGGCGTGAAGTGGCCCATCGAGGAGTGCCGGCATGTTCGGGTTGGGGTTGCGACCGGCGGGCGAGGCTGCGGTCGGGCTGCGCTGCTGCCGGATTCCGTGATCGGGTTGCGGCCGGGCGGGCTACCGCAGGACGGCCCCTAGCCGCTGGCTTCCGCGTGCGGGCTGCGAGCCTACGTGGTCGCCCGGCGTCGCCGTCTTGCGTTACACGATCGCGCCTCAATGCTTCAGAGCTGAACATACGGGGGTGGTTGACGGTTGCGCTGACTGCGCCGTTTTCTTTATCGAAGAGTTAAGACTGTTCGAGATCGGTGAAAACAACACCGAATCTGAACATTTTCTTTACTTCCGCATTATATTTCCGCGGTCGAGGGGTATCATTGATCGGCATTGCGTTACCCGCGAGGGAATCGTCCTGCTGACGTAAGCGTTGATAACATCACCTTTTTGGGGGTTTCATGGGAATGAAAGGCGTTGCGAGCTCCTCGCCGGAGAATCGCCTTCGCGACCGTTTTTCGCAGCGGTTGTCACGTGCGCCGCAGCGTTGCTATCGTTTTTTCTCATCGTCGCGCTTTCCGCTGCTCTGCGGAAAACGAGAGCACGGTCGTCATCTACTCGTGCGGCGAGGGCGAGCTCAACGAGTATATTCTCGGGGAGATGCACAGGATCTGCCCGAATACGATATTCGTCTTCATTACGTTTCCACGGGCAATTGCGCCGCGCGATTGCAGACCGAGGGAACCGAAAGCGAGGCGGATATCGTATTTGGCCTTGAGGGCGGCTACATGCGCCAGGTGCAAAGCGCTTTCGCGCCTCTCGATTACGATATGAGCGTGTTCGAACCCGATCTGCTCGATGGATCGGACACGTATCTGCCCTTCCGTCGTGAAAGCGCTTGCATCGCCGTGAACGCGGAGGAGCTTAGAGCGCGCGGCCTTGATGTGCCCGCTTCCTACGACGATCTCTTGAAGCCCGAGTACAGAGGTCTTATCTGCATGCCCAATCCAAAGTCTTCGGGCACGGGTTACAACTTCCTCAAAAGCGTCATCAACGAGCGCGGGGAAGAGGCCGCGTTCGCTTACTTCGACGCGCTCGCCGAGAACGTCTACCAGTTCACCTCGTCGGGCTCGGGCCCGGTGAACGCGCTCGTGCAAGGTGAGGCGCTCATCGGGCTGGGCCTTACGTATCAGGCGGTTTCCGAGATCAACAAGGGCGTTCCCATCGAGATCGTCTATTTCGACGAAGGCCTTCCCTGGACGATGAACGGCGTCGCCGTCGTCGATGGGAAGCAGGACAAGCCCGGCGTCCGCGCGGTTATGGACTGGATGTACGAGAAGGGCATCATGCTTGACAAGCAGAAGTTCGCTCCCGATGCGGTGTTCGTCGGGCAGAGCACGAAGGTTGAGAATTACCCCGAGAATCCCGTTTACGCGGACATGGCCGGTTTGTTCGACGTAGGGGAAAAAGCAGCGCCTGCTGAAGATGTGGAAGTACTAGGCGGATCCCGCGCGATTCTATGGGGGGCGCCGGTTTCAAGGGAGGATTCACGTGTCTGATGACAAGCTCGTCGTGCGAGGGCTGAAGAAGGTCTTCGGCGGCAAAACCGTTCTGCACGACCTCGACTTCTGAGGTGAGGGGAGGGGGAGTTCCTTTCCATCTTGGGGCCCTCCGGCTGCGGTAAGACCACGACGCTGCGCATCCTCATGGGGCTTCTCGAGCCCGACGGGGGTTCTGTCGTGCTTGACGGTCGCGATATCACGCGAGCGCGGCCCGATAAGCGGAACATGGGCATCGTGTTTTTCAGAACTATGCGCTGTTCGAGAACATGACCGTGCGCGGCAACGTCGAGTACGCGTTGAAGTTCCGCTCGGACCTCGCTCCTCAGCGCGCGGAGATCGCGGAGAGGATCCTCGGCAAGCTGGGGATGGCCGACTTCCTCGACCGATCGGTGCGGCAGCTCTCGGGCGGGCAGCAGCAGCGCGTGAGCATCGCCCGCACGCTGGCCTTGAACCCCGAGATCGTCCTTTTCGACGAGCCGATGAGCGCGCTCGACGTGGAGACGCGCCTGTCGCTTCGCGCGGAGCTCAAGCGCATCCAATCGGAGTTCGGCACCACCATGATCTACATCACGCACGATCAGGAGGAGGCGTTCGCGCTTTCCGATCGCATCATGGTGATGGGCGGGGGACGCATCCATCAGCTTGACACGCCCGAACAGATCATTTCCGACCCGGCGGACAATTACGTCGCCGATTTCGTCGTGCGCAACCTCAAAGGTGAAGATGGACTCCCTTGCGCGCTTCATGAACAGGTAGCGGCATGGGAAAGACCAGGTCCATCAACATCGTGCGCGTGTTGCTCGCGCTATTTTTTCCTGTTCGCGGCCATATTGCCCCTCGTCGGCATGTTCGGGCGTTTGCTCGATCCGTCGTCGGTCGAGGCGTTCTCGTCCCCGCAGTTCGCGACCGCGTGCATCAATTCCATTGTCATCTCGCTGACGGCGACATTCATATCCTTGTGCTGCGCCATGGTGATGTCGTGGGTGCTGTGCCGCACGAGGATTCGCTTCAAAGGCGCCATCGCTGTGGTGATGACGCTGCCCATGCTCATCCCGTCGCTGGCCCATGGCATGGGGCTGGTGTTTTGCTGGGCAGTAACGGCGTTTTGACCAACGTGCTCGGCTTGGAGCGATTCGTTTTCAATTTACGGTTTCTGGGGAATCGTCGCGGGTTCGGTGCTCTATTCCTTCCCTTCGGCTTTTCTGCTGCTCTACGACGTGCTTAAGTACGAGGACTACTCCGCGTACGAGGCGGCGAACGTCTTGGGCATTCCGAAGTGGAGTCAGTTTCTCAACATCACGTTGCCGTATCTGCGCAAGCCGCTCATCTCGGCGGTCTTCGCCACGTTCACGCTCGTCATCACCGACTACGGTGTGCCTTTGATGGTGGGGAGGCAAGACCGTGACGCTCTCCACGCTGATGTATCAGGAGGTCATCGGCCTTTTGAACTTCAACACGGGGCGCCGCCATCGGGTTCGTGCTTTTGATACCCGCGGTCGCCGCGTTTCTCGTGGACGTGCTCAACCGTGACGCGGGCGCATGTCGTTCGTCACGCGCCCCTTCGAGCTGCGTTCGAACAAGATGCGCGATGCGTTCGGCTACGTGGCGAGCGCGGTTGCCACCATCGCCATCGTCTTGCCGCCCGCGTCGTTCGCGCTCGTGTCCTTCGTGCGCAAGTACCCGGTCGACATGTCCTTCACGCTCGACAACATCGGACGCTCGCTGAACCTCAACGTGGGCGATTATTGGCTCAATTCGATTTTTCATCGCGGTGGCGGTCTCGGCGTTGGGCACCGTGCTCGCGTATTTCGCGGGTTACATCACGGCTCGCATGGGTGGTAGGTCGCGCGTGCGCTGCACCTCGTCTGCATCACGACGCTCGCCATTCCGGCATCGTGCTCGGCCTTCCTATGTCGGATTCTTCAAAGGCACGTTCATCTACGGCACGTTCGCCCTGCTCATCCTGGTGAATCTCATCCACTTCTTCGCCTCGCCGTATCTGATGGCGTACAACTCCTTGGGTAAGGTGAACGCGAACCTTGAAGCGGTCGGCGCGACGCTCGGCATCGGGCGTATGAGCATGATCAAAGACGTCCTCATCCCGCAGACGTCCGATACGGTGCTGGAGATGTTCTCGTACTTCTTCGTCAATTGCATGGTCACCATCTCCGCCGTCGCGTTCCTGTCGACGACGCTCGACATGCCGTTGGCGCTACTCATCACCGATCTCGATACGCAGCGCCTCACCGAGTGCGCCGCGTTCGTGTCGCTGGTCATTCTGGTCACGAACATCGCGGTGAAGTCGGCTCTGGCGGGGGTTGAAAAAACTCGTTTCTCGCAAGCAAAGGTTGGAATACGCACATGAGTAAGCAGTTGGAATATCGCGAGTTCAGGGTGCTCGAGCTTCTCGAGTCGCAAAGGGGCGAAGCGTTGACTCAGCGCGAGCTGGCGGCGGGGCTCTCGGTTTCGGTCGGGACGGTCAACCGCGTCGTCGCCGAGCTGGTGGAGCGGGGTCTTGTGGCGTCGGGCGCCATCACCGGGCGGGGGTTGCCGCGCTCGAGCCGTATCGGGTGCGGCGCGCCGTGTTCATCGCGGCGGGTTTCGGCTCGCGCATGGTGCCCATCACGCTCAACACGCCGAAGCCGCTCGTTCGCGTCCACGGCAAGCGCATCATTGACTCGCTCCTCGATGCCGTCGTGGCGGCGGGAATCGAGGAGGGTACGTGGTGCGGGGCTACCTCGGCGAGCAGTTCGATCAGCTGTTGAGGAAATACCCCATGATCAAATTCCTCGAGAACCCCCTGTACAACGAGGCTAACAACATCTCGAGCATCGTCGTGGCGAAGGATCTTCTGTCGAACGCTTACGTGATCGAGTCCGACCTGCTCCTATCCAACCCCGCTCTCCTGACGAAGTACCAATATCATTCGAACTATTTGGGCATTCGGTCGAGCGCAGCGACGATTGGTGCCTTTCCGCGAAAAAAGGCGTGGTGACGGGCGTTTCCGTCGGCGGGGAGAACTGCTGGCAGATGGTGGGCATTTCGTACTGGAACGCCGAGGACGGAAGTCGCCTCGCGAAGGACGTGCCCGCCGCGTTCGATATGCCCGGGGAAAGAGCGGTATTGGGACGAGGTTCCGCTTACGTACTTCGCCGACAACTACGAGGTTCACGTGCGCGAGTGCGAGGCGAGCGATATCGTTGAGATCGACACGTTCAAGGAGCTTCAAGCGATCGACAGCGCTTACGCGTGCTGCTAGGAGCGTGTTCGCGCCTCGGTTACGCCTTGCGCACGCCGCAAGGTGCACGCTCCTTGATTTATTTGTTCAAAACTTTACAATGATTTAACGTAGTTTGAACATGTAGATCCCGTGACATTCGCTTCGTGTCGCGGGGTCGAATAATGTCTCCTGAATGGGAGACGGGGTCGGGAAACATATATGAATCTTACGGGACTGGAGTTCAGGGCTCTTACCGCCCTGCTCGATGACAGCGTGCGCTCTCAGCGCGCCATCGCCGCTGCGGGGGAGATGTCCCTCGGCTCGGCTAATCGTGCGTACCGCGATATGGTGGAGCGTGGATTCGCCGAAAATTTCAAGATCACGGACGCGGGCTTCGAAGCGCTTGCTCCCTACAAGGTGGAAAACGCCGTCATCATGGCGGCGGGCCTCTCTTCCCGCTTCGCTCCGATTTCATACGAGAAACCCAAGGGCGTCTTGCGCGTTCGCGGAGAGGTTCTCGTCGAACGCCAGATCGAGCAGTTGCGCGCCGCCGGCATCGAGGACATCACGGTGGTGGTCGGGTATAAAAAAGAGTACTTTTTCTACCTGGCGAGCAAGTACGGCGTTCGCATCGTGGTGAACCCCGAATACGGTCGTCGAAACAACAATTCATCGCTGATGGTGGTGAGTGAGATGCTCGGCAACACCTACGTGTGCTCATCGGACGATTACTTCACCGAGAACCCCTTCGAGCCCTACGTTTACCGGGCGTATTACGCCGGGCAGTACCAGGAGGGCGCCACGAAGGAGTGGTGCATGCGCCTTGGCTCCAAAGACCGCATCGACGCTGTCACCATCGGCGGATCCGATGCCTGGTACATGATGGGGCATGTGTATTTCGACCGCGCGTTTTCGAAGCGGTTCGTCGAAATTCCTCGAGAGGGAATACGACTTGCCCCAGACGGCGGATAAGCTGTGGGAGCAGATCTACATCGAGCATATCGACGAGCTCGACATGGTCTGCCGAAAATACGACTCCGGGATCATCCACGAGTTCGACTCCCCTTGACGAGCTGCGTGAATTCGACCCCTTCTTCCTGGAAAACGTCGATTCCGAGGTGTTTGAGAACATCGTATCGGTGCTCGGCTGCGAGAAGAGCGACGTTCATGACGTTTATCCCCTGAAGCAGGGCATCACCAACCTTTCGTGTCATTTTGCCGTGGGTGGCGAGGAGTACGTCTATCGGTATCCCGGCGTGGGAACCGAGCAGATGATCGATCGTTCGGCGGAGATGACCGCGCAGCGTGCGGCCCGCGACATGGGCATCGATGCGACGTTCGTGTACGGAGACCCCGACCAGGGGTGGAAGATCTCGCATTTCATTCCCGAGTGCACGACGCTTGACCCTCATGACGCCGAGCAGGGCGCACGCGCCATGCACATCGCGCGCTCTCTTCACGAATCCGGCGTCGAGGTGGAGCGACGGTTCGACTTCTTCGAGGAAGGCAAACGCTACGAAGCCATGTTGCGCGAGCAAGGCCGAATCGAGATCCCCGGCTATGACGAGCTTGCGTCGAAGGCGGCTCAGTTGAAACGTTACGTCGGGGGCGATAACGCGCCCGTGTGCCTGACGCACAACGACTTCTTCGATCTGAACTTCCTCGTCGACCGCGATGGTGACTTCAGCTTGATCGACTGGGAATATGCCGGCATGTCGGATTATGCGAGCGATTTCGGCACTTACGTGGTGTGTTGCAAGCTCTCCGAGGACGAGGCCGTCTGCGCGCTTGAGAGCTATTTCGGTCGCGAGCCGAGCTACGCCGAGCTTCGGCACAACTTCGCCTACGTGGGACTTGCGGGTTGGTGCTGGTACGTGTGGTCGCTCGCCAAGGAGGCGCAAGGCGATTTCGTCGGGGAGTGGCTTTACGTTTACTACGACTACGCTGTTCGCTTCATCGAGAAAGCGCTCGCCATGTACTCGGCTGATTTCAAGACGCCGACGGGGGCGCGCGAGCGCAGGGTGCCTGCAAGAAGGGGGGCGCCTGCGGCGTCGACGCACGGTGGTTCGCTTGTCGGCTCCCGTCGTCGCGATGTCGCAGTCGGCGCCCGCAAGGCTGATTCTCGGCCGCGTAAGCGGGGATGCGGGGGGGGGCGCTAGGCCTATGGGCTACGGTCTTCTCGGAGGTTTGCTCTGGGGGCTTGACACGGTCGTGCTCGGCATAGGGCTGGCCATGGCCCCTTACGTGGGCACGGCCGAAGCGCTCGCTTTCGCATCCATTGTGGGCGCTTTCCTCCATGATGCGTTCTGCGCCGCATGGCTTTTTTCGCCTTCATGGGCGCTCGCGGTCGTCTGCGCGATACGCTGCGGGCTTTGAGGACGCGCAGTGGAAAGGTGGTCATGCTCGGCGCGTTGCTGGGCGGGCCTGTCGGTATGACGGGTTACGTGCTGGCCATCAGCAACATAGGCCCTGCCTACACCGCTGTCATCTCGGCGTTCTATCCTGCGTTCGGAACGCTTATGGCGGTGTTGTTCTTGAGGGAGCGCATGCAGTTGAAGCAGATCGTCGCGCTTGCGGTAGCGTTGGCTGGCGTCATCGGCATGGGCTACATGTCGTCGGCGGGTGCGGGCGCGACGGGAAACGCCGTCGTCGGCCTGCTCGGCGCGGCGGCGTGCGTTATCGGTTGGGGATCCGAGGCGGTGCTGTGCGCTTGGGGCATGCGCGACGATGCCGTCGACAACGAGACGGCGCTTCAGATCCGCGAGACCACGTCGGCGCTGGCGTACGGCATCGTGGTGGTGCCCCTTTTCGGCGCATGGGGCTTCGCCGTGCAGGCGTTTCCGAGCATGGGAACGGCGGTTGTGGCGGCATCGGCGCTTGCGGGCGCGGCGTCGTATCTGTTCTATTACAAAGGGGATCTCCGTCATCGGCGCAGCTCGCGGCATGGCCCTCAACATCACGTACTCGGCATGGGCCGTCGTTTTCGGCGTGTTCTTGCTGGGGGCGATGCCGACGGTTCTCGATGTGGTGTGCTGTGTTGCCATCATGTGCGGCACTGTGTTGGCGGCGACGGATTGGCGCGAGCTCTTCGGCCGTTGTGGCGAGGTTGTTGCCTGATTCGCGCGGGGCTTGTGCTAGGCTTGCGTCTGGAATGTGCTAGGGTTTCGTTCGGTTTGCGCTTGGGTGGGGTTTGAGCGGCGTTTGAACGGAGCCGGCTTTATGTGCGACTGGAGGGATGGAGATATGCGGCGAGGGCATGACGGCGGCGACGTCCCCCGATAGGCGGCGGCCGGAGGTCGAGGGGCGCGCTTGTTCGAAGGCCTCGAGGTGCCGTGTTCCTGCGGGATCGGCTCGGCCTCGTCGTGCGGAGGATTCGTCCGTCCTCGCGGGTTCTCGGCGTCCGGATTCCTCCGCAAGCCGTCAGGCGACCCGACGGCAGGATCGTTTTGCGAACGGGTTGAGCGCTCAACAGCGGGATTGCCCGGCGGTTCATCCTGCGTCTCGGCACACGGATCGTCCGTCGCGTCGTTCGGCGTCTCGGCCGTCTTCGCAGTGTTTGCGCGCAGCCGATTCCGTCGGCTATGACAAGCTCGCTCAATATCGCGCTTCCAGCTACACGTCCCGACGCAAAAAGCGCGGGCTTCCCTGGATTGCTTTCGTCGTTTTGGCGGTGGCGGCAGTTGCGGCGGTTATCGGGTTGTCGGGGTTTTGGTGCCCTCCGGCAGCGCTCCTTCGTCCTCTCAAGACCCCGAGTCCCTTTTGTCCGCAGGGTCGGATTCGGTTGCCGAGCGCAAAACAGCCGACGACGTGGTCATGACCCTCGGAGGCAGCGCCGACACCTACGTGCTTCGAGGGGAGGATTACCTCGAAGCGGGATGTCATGCGCTCGATCCCGAGGAAGGCGACATCACTTCTACGGTCGTCGTGGAGGGAGGCCCGATACGTCCACGCCGGGCGATTACTCCGTCGTCTACACCGCCACCACCGCCGACGGCTCCGTCGCTCAGGCGACGCGCACCGTGCACGTGGTCGAATCCTTCGAGGAGAACGCGACGAGCCTTCCCGTGCTCATGTACCACTACGTTTACACGGAGTCGGACCAACCCGCCGAGCTCAACGGCAACTATCTGCTCGATACCAAGCTCGAGGAGCAGCTGCGTTATCTCTCCGAAAACAATTACTACTATCCGTCGTTTCAAGAGGTGAAGGCGTTTGCCGAGGGAACCCATACCTTGCCCGCCCGTAGCGTGGTTCTGACGTTCGACGACTGCGAAGCGGGGTTTTTGGAGTACGGCGTCCCGCTGCTCAACGAGTACAAAGGTGCCCGCCACGTCGTTCGTTATCTGCTCGGATGATGACGCTGCGCAAAAGATTCACGATAACGCGACGCCTTATGTGCAGTTTCAGTCGCACTCGTACGCCATGCACCAGGCGGGTCGAACGTCGGGCGCGGTGGCCGCATCCACGCGATGACGCAGCAGGAGATTCTCGACGACCTGAAGCAGGCGCAGGCGATCCTCGGGACGACCGAGGCGTTCGCATATCCTTTCGGCGATAACAACGCCACGGCTCAGGCGGCCCTGCGCGATGCGGGCGTGTTGTGCGCGTTCACCATCGACAACGATCGCGTTTACCCGGGTGACGACCCTACGGTTTTTTGTCGCGCGTGCGCATTTCGGGCGAGTACACGCTCGAGAGCTTCGAGTATCTTGTTGCGCCGAACGCATAGGCGCGGCGGCGGGCTCGCGCTCCTTCGCGTGGTTGCGCGGGATGTGCGCGCGTAGGGGCGCAGCCGCACGCCGGGTCTCAGATGACCTCGGCGCGGCGTGCGGCTGCGCATGCGCATGCGCTTTTCGTGCCGGGGCCGTGCTAGATAGTGCCGGCTTCGAGCTTTCAAGCGCCTCGACGATGCGCTCATGGGCGGCTTCGGCATCGGGTAGATAGGACTCGGCTGCGACGTATTCCCCTTCACGTAGATTGCTCGCGATTTCCGCTGCGATGTTGTAGAGCTTGGTGAACGAGAGGTTGCCGGCAACGCCTTTCAGGCTGTGCGCCTGTCGGTACGCTTCGTCGAAATCGTGCATCTCCATAGCCGAGACGAGGCGTGCGTAGTTGTCCCCGTCGAGGTATTTCCTTTGCAAGGCGAAAGAACAGCTCGGCGTTTCCGCCGAACCGATCTATGGCGTCGTCGTAGTCGATGCCATAGGGACGAGAGCGCGGCGCGGAGGTTTGCGGTCATGGTGAACTCCTTCTCGGTTGAACTCTCGTCGATTGTACAGCCGTCCCGCGCCCGTCGACGAAGGCGCCGTCTTTCCGTTACCTGTTCGTGGAAAAGTCAGCATATGCGCGTCGCGCGGCGATTCGGCACGTCCCAGCTCACGCAGGCCCAGCGGTCGACGCGCGGACGATCGAGCTCGTATTGCCCCGACTCCTCGTTGCAGATGACGTGCTCGGCGAGGTAGCGCTCGAGCGCTTTCTCCTCATGCGGCGTTCGAGGGGCGTGCGAGCTTTTCACGGCATCGACGAGCATCTCGCGCGTGTCGCGTCCCCAGAAGCGGGTGAAGCTGATGTAGGAGATGCGCGGAAGGCGCCCGAGGGAGAACAGGTAGTTGACGAGGCAGATGAGCTCCGTCGGATCCATGGCGACTTCATCTGATCTCCCATAGCGGAAAGGATGGCATGGTCGCGGTAAGGGAGGCTGCCCACGCCCACCGTTATGAAGGCGCGCTTGCGGGCGTGCTCTTCGAGCTTGCGCACCGAGTCCGCGAGATCCTCGGTGATGAGGGATCGCGACGACACGGCGATGTCGGCGATGGGGATATCCGCCCAGCTTTGCTGCCAGGAGCGCTCGAGCGTGGCGATAGACCCCCGGCGGGAAGGCAGACAGGCCGTCGGCCGCATCACCTGGGTGAATTCTTTTTCGCGACGATGTTCTCTTCCGAGGCGGATTGCTCGAGTTCGCTGAGCATCACGGGTGAGAAGTCGAGCGCGACGACGGCGTGGCCGAGCGCCGCTAGGGGGATGGCGAGAGTTCCCGACCCGCAGCCGACGTCGAGCACGGAGTCAGATCTCTCGAGCTCCAGAAGCCCGATGAGCTGGTTGATGTAATCCGAGCGCGACGGTTTGCGGGCGAAGGACGGGGCTTTCTCGTTCCAAAGGGCGCGCGCCTCCTCGCTTCCCGCCTTCGCCTTGTCGGGTCTGTCCTTCAGCTCGCGGAACGCCTGGGCCCAGTTGATATCGCGGTGGTTCATGACTCCTCGTTTCGTCGCGCTCGGGAATGCTTGTTTCTACTTGCCCGCGGGCGCTTTGAGCGAGCAGGTCTGCAGGGCCGCGCCGAAAAGCTTGCCCGCACCGCTTTTCACGGCGAAACGTGTCTTGTCGGGGTCGGCCACCACGCTGCCCGCCATCATCTCCACGCCCCAGTCGAACAGGCGCGGCGACATGACGACGCTCGGCCCTACCATGACGGTGCGCGCGTTGCGCGCGAGGTCGAGCAAGCGGGGCGCGGTTTTGTTGATGATGGTCACGCCGGTGTAGAACGCGAAATCGGCTTCGGGCAAAACGTACTCGCACGCGGGATCGGGGGGTGTCCCATTCGTCGCGGCAGGAACGCTCGAGGACGGTGAGGTTGCAGTACCCGCCATCTCCTCGACGTGGGGGAAGTGTCCTACCACCACGACGCGCGCGTTGTCGACCGCTTGATGCTCGGACGGTAGAGCCCGAACGCGTCCATCTTCATGTTCGTGCGCCCGTTGATCTTCGGCTTGTCCTCGGCGTCGTCGTAGGTCGCTCCGAGCCGGTCGAGCAGCTCGTGGCGGGCGTGCCATGCGTTCAGCGCGGCGACGCCAAGGGTCGCTTCGGAGAAGTTCCATGATTTGGAGAGCTCCGCCACCTGGCGCAGCGGCAGTCCGCGTAGGTCCATCTTATGCGTGCGGGGCAGGCCCCCTTCGGATGTGAACGACACGCCCATGCCGCATTCCGCCTCCACATAGGACCATTTGGTTCCCAAGCAGTAGTCGGTCACCAGGATATCCTCGGGAATGTCGCCGATCAGGCTGTTGTAGAAGCGCCAGGGCGTGTTCTCGCCGAAGGTCCCGGGGAGTTGGATTATCGCTTCGTCTTCTGAGAAGTTCGCCGTTTCGCGCTCGTTGCTCGGAGAGGTCATGTTGGGCTCAACCGTCGTTTCGGCAGGTGGTCGCTTCGCCTGTTCGCGTTCGACGGCCGGATGCGCCGATGCTCCGCGCTTTGGCGGATGAAGCGCGCACCCGTTTTGAATACGCTGCAATCAAGTATAATTAACCGCGTTTTCTTCTCAATTCTCTTGTTACGAGGATAATTATTGCGGAAAAGGGGCGCCTATGCTGTTCGTTTTGACGGGGACGTGCAAACGGGGAAAACGCGCTGGCTCCACGACCTCGTAGAGGACATCGCCGCACGCGGCGTTTTGTGCGAGGGCGTGCTCGCGCCCGGTGTGTGGCGTAAGCGGACCGAGGCGAGATGGCGAAGCTGGCCGCAGGCGCGGCGACGGGCAGCCGGCGCGGCGGCGGGTTTGGGCGGAGCGTCCGCCTACGAAAGCTCGGCATCGAGAACCGCCTCCTTCCCGATGGGCCGACGATCGTCTTCGGTCGTCGGCGCGACCTTGTCGAGGGGGGGACGGCGCGCCTGCGAGGGAGCCAGAGCGAGAAAGCACGGTTGGGCTGGGCTATCTCGGACGAGGCCATCTGCCGCGTGAACGCCCATCTCGAAGGGCTCGCCGCGTGTTCGGGCGCGCCCGTGAGCGCTGAGGAGCGTCATCGCCTTCCGTTCGCCGACGAGGGGGCCTGCTGCGGCCTATCCGTCGCCTTCTGCGTTTTGGTCGTCGATGAGCTGGGCATTCTCGAGCTGAAGCGCGGTGGTGGGTTGACGGGTGCGCTTCAGCTTCTCGAGGCGGGGCCGACTGCGCGGCACCCCCATGCTCGCGGTGGTCAGGTCGTATCTCGTCGAGGATGCGCGCGCGAAGCTCGAGCCCGCTTGGGGCCCGCTTTCCGCGATCGAGCCGGATGACGAAGGTCGTGCCGCCGTGTTCGCCGCGCTCGGGTTGTAGCGAGGCCGACCGCCTCGTTGAACCTCTAGCTGCGGCCTGCGGTGTCCCAGGACAGGAAGGCCCATCTGACCATGCGCGGGCGGAGCAGCTTGAACGCGCCGCGTGGTTTTCCGTCTTCGTCGGGCATCCCGGCGCGTTCGTCGGCCACCAGGTTGTCGACGAGCCACGTCCGCAAGTCCTCAAGCGCGTGATACGCGCACCGTGTCCGCCGCGGTCTTCGTGGTGTCGCGCACCATCTTCGCCAGGCTGTCGTATGCCTCTTGCTCGTTCGCGTACGAGTCGTCGCGCACGCCCTCGATGTAGGA
>VOFI01004109.1_pt1 | contig 31933 bp, 42 predicted proteins | sample 5384131 | NCBI WGS metagenome assembly VOFI01 (sample SAMN12384728, study PRJNA508395) | human gut metagenome | isolation source: healthy gut H | host: Homo sapiens
CCAGCGCCTTCATGGTGGCAGGAACATTTCCTCTCATAGTAAAAGCACTCCTTTTGGCACAATGATTTTACTTTTTAAACTTATTTTTAATAAGTATTTGCTTACATCATAGCATTTTTGACTTAAAAGTCAATATATAAGAAAAAAATATTTTTAATTTTATTTTCTTTTTTCACTAAAATTAAAAACCACATTTTAAAAATATATTTTAATAACCTCTGTTTAATGCCCGCTTCCGGCTATGGGCGCCGGTTTTATATTCTCTTCCCCCGGCCCTGTGCTCTTTCTCTATCCGCGGCCGGGCCGGCGCACCGCTTCCTCTATTCCAGCCGCGCGCCCGGCGCGCCGCCTCTTTTCTCCGGCCTGGGGCGTCCCTTCTCCCTGCTTTCTCTGTTCCCGTCTAACATGCAGAGGAAGAACGCCTAGACGCTTCCCTGAAATTTTTCTTATTTTCCGTGAGGTTTTTCCGAAAAATATGATTTATTTCTTTACAAATATATGCTATAATAGTAAAGCTTATATGCATTGCGGCTGTTTTTGATCATTCATCCCGGCCCTTGCCGCATGAAGGCGCCGGATTTTTAAAAATTCAACTTTATCCATGCGGAGAATGGCGGTTTTTTCATGAACGTATTAGCCTCCCTGTTTGGGAATTACAGCAAACGGGAATTAAAGCGGATCCAGCCGATCTGCGACCGGGTGCTGATGAAGGAAGACACCTATAAGGATATGACCGACGAAGAGCTTACCGCTCAGACCGGCGTGCTGAAGGACCGGCTGGCGGACGGCGAGACCCTGGATGATATCCTGCCCGACGCGTTCGCCGTATGCCGCGAGGCCTCCGACCGTGTGCTGGGGATGCGTCCCTTCCCGGTGCAGATCATCGGCGGCATCGTGCTCCACCAGGGCCGGATCGCCGAAATGAAAACCGGTGAAGGCAAAACCCTGGTGGCCACCCTGCCGGCGTACCTCCACGGCCTGACCGGGGGAGGGCGTTCACATCGTCACGGTGAACGATTATCTGGCCCGGCGCGACTCGGAGTGGATGGGCAAGCTGTACCGTTTTCTGGGGCTGTCCGTAGGCCTGATCGTCCACGATCTGGACAATAAGGAACGGAAAAAGCCTATGACGCCGACATCACCTACGGCACCAACAACGAGCTGGGCTTCGACTACCTCCGGGACAATATGGTCACCTATAAGGAAAACAAGGTTCAGCGGGAGCACGTGTTCGCCATCGTGGACGAGGTAGACTCCATTCTCATCGACGAGGCCAGGACGCCTTTGATCATTTCCGGCCAGGGGGACAAATCCACCGAGCTTTACACCCTCGCCGACCGGTTCGCCCGCACCCTGAAGGAAACCCGGGTGGCGGAGCTGAACGAAAAAGAGGACAACGACGAGCTTTACAAGGACGCGGACTATATCGTGGACGAAAAGGCGAAAACCGCCACCCTGACCCCCTCGGGCGTCAAGAAGGCGGAGGCCTACTTTAATATTGAAAACCTTACCGATGCGGACAACATCACCATCCAGCACCACATCAACCAGGCCATCAAGGCCCACGGCGTGATGAAGCGGGATATCGAGTACGTGGTGAAGGACGGCGAGGTCATCATCGTGGACGAGTTCACCGGCCGTCTGATGTACGGCCGCCGGTACAACGAGGGCCTGCACCAGGCCATCGAGGCCAAGGAGGGCGTCACCGTAGCCCGGGAGTCCAAAACCCTGGCCACCATCACCTTCCAGAATTACTTCCGCCTCTACAAGAGGCTTTCCGGCATGACCGGTACCGCCATGACCGAGGAGGAGGAGTTCCGGGAGATCTACAAGCTGGACGTGGTGGAGATTCCCACCAACCGGCCCATGATCCGCAAGGACCTGCCGGACAGCATTTTCCGCACGGAAAAGGGAAAGTTCGAGGCGGTGATCGAGGATATTATCCAGTGCCACGAAAAGGGCCAGCCCGTGCTGGTGGGCACCATTTCCATTGAAAAATCCGAGCTGCTGAGCAAAATGCTGAAGCGCCGGGGCATCAAGCACGAGGTGCTGAACGCCAAATACCACGACAAAGAAGCGGAAATCGTAGCACAGGCCGGTAAAAAGGGCGCGGTCACCATCGCCACCAACATGGCGGGCCGCGGTACGGATATTATGCTGGGCGGCAACGCCGAATACATGGCCAAGGCGGAAATGCGGCGGATGCAGGTTCCCGAGGAGCTGATTGTGGAAGCCACCGGCTTCGCCGAGACGGACAACGAGGATATTTTAAACGCCAGACGGACCTTCCAGGAGCTGAACAAGAAATATAAGGACGCTATCAAGTCCGAGGCGGAGGAGGTCCGGGAGGCGGGCGGCTCGCCTGTTCATCATGGGCACCGAGCGCCACGAGTCCCGCCGGATCGACAACCAGCTGAGAGGCCGTTCCGGCCGTCAGGGGAGACCTCCGGGCACCTCCGGTTCTACCTGTCCGTGGAGGAACGACCTGATGCGCCTGTTCGGCGGCGACCGGATGAAGGCCATTATGGACCGGCTCAATGTGGAGGAAAACGTCCCCATCGAAAACAAGGTGCTTTCCAACTCCATCGAAAGCGCCCAGCGCAAGGTGGAAAGCCGAAACTTCGGCATCCGGAAAAACGTGCTCCAGTACGACGACGTGATGAACCGCCAGCGCGGATCATCTACGCCCAGCAGCAATGAGGTGCTGGACGGCAAAGGATCTGAAGGAGCAGATTCTCAAAATCTTTGCGCCAGGCGGTGGAGACCGGGTGAAAACCTATCTGCCCGCGGAAACGCCCAAGGAGGATTGGAATCTGGAGGGCCTGAGGGACTACTACCGCGGATGGCTGCTGGGGCCGGATGAGCTCCAGTTTACTCCCTCCGAGGTGGAAAATCTGGAAGCCGATTACGTTATCGACGAGATTTATAAGAAAGCGGAAGCTATTTTATGAGAACCGGGAGAAGGTTTTCGGCTCTCCCCATGATGAGAGAGCTGGAGCGGGTGGTTCTGCTGAAAAACGTGGATACCAAGTGGATGGACCACATCGACGCCATGGAGGAGCTGAAGCGGGGCATCCGGCTGAGAGCCTACGCCCAGCATGACCCGGTAGTGGAATACCGTCTGGAGGGCTTCGATATGTTCGACGCGATGATCGCCGCCATCCGGGAGGATACCGCCAGAATGATGCTGACCCTCCGGCTGCAGGTTCAGAGAGCTCCCGCCAGGGAGCCTGTCGCCAATTCCGCTAATGCCGGCGCGCCCAGCGCAGGCGCGGCCGCCGCGCAGCCTCAGGACGCGGCCGGGACCGGCGGTCAGGACAGTCAGCCTCAGACGCCTGTGCCTCCTCCGGCGCCGGCCCGGTATATCGCCCCAAGCGGGAGCAGGTAGCCAAGCCCACCTCCACCAGCGGCGGCTCCGACGGCTCTGATTCTGCCGGCAAAACCGTACGCAAGGGCAAAAAGGTAGGGCGGAACGATCCTTGTCCCTGCGGCGCGGTAAAAATACAAAAAATGCTGCGGCAGAGACGAATGATACCGCAGCTCCTTTCAGGGAGGCGCCGCAACGGCGCCTCCCTTTCAAGCGGCAAAGCCGGTTTCGGCTGCGCCGCTTTTCCTATTCCTTTCCGTTTCGCCGGCAAACCTTCCGGGCCTGGCGCATCCCGCCGAGGCTTCCCGAATACAGACTTTGTATACCGCCGGCTCCCGGCCCGCCTTTCCCGGCGGTGCAGGGCCGTTATTCCGCCTGCGGCGGCTTCTTCTCCGCCGGGTTATGACTAAGGCTCAGGCCAAATCGGCTCGCCTGCATTGGACAAAAGTTGTTTTTAATTCTTTAAAAGAAATTACAAAAAGATAAATGCGCATACAATAGGAGCGGTTGGTTCTTTATGGGAAAAGGGTATTGGCCGCAGCTCAAAAAACGTTTTTACCTTATATCCCAGGTTGTCCAAAAAGAGAAGTTTTCAGAAGGCCGCGCGGCCTTTCGCACGGGCAGGTCCCGGCGCCGGTCCGAAGCAGGCGGCGCCCAAATCAAGAAGTTATTTATCAAGCTAGGAGGTTTCTGATCTATGTTAGAAGCACTAAAACAACAGGTATGGGAAGCCAATTTACTTTTGCCGAAGCATAATCTAGTGGTGTTTACCTGGGGCAACGTCTCAGGGATTGACCGGGAAAAGGGATTATTTGTCATTAAGCCCTCCGGCGTGGATTACGATAAGCTGAAGCCGGAGCACATGGTAGTTGTGAACCTGAAGGGAGAAAAGGTCGAGGGTGATCTGAACCCGTCGTCCGACACCGCCACTCATGTGGAGCTTTACAACGCGTTTCCTAATATCGGCGGCGTAGTGCATACCCATTCCCGCTGGGCGACCATTTGGGCCCAGGGCGGCCGGGCGATTCCCGCCTACGGCACCACTCACGGCGATTATTTTTACGGCTCCATCCCCTGTACCCGGGCTATGACTCCGGAGGAGATCGGCGGCGAATATGAAAAGGAAACCGGAAGGGTCATTGTGGAAACCTTCCAGGGCAAGGATCCCGACCACATCCCCGCTGTGCTGGTAAAATCCCACGGTCCCCTTCACCTGGGGCAAGGACTGCATGGAAGCGGTTCACAACAGCGTGGTGCTGGCGGAGCTCGCCTATGATGGCCTGGCACACGGAGAACCTGGCAAAGGAGCAGGCTCCCTCTATGCAGCACTGCTTGATAAGCACTTCCTCCGCAAGCATGGCGCCAACGCTTATTACGGCCAAAAATAAACACGGCTGGCCGCTGCCGCCCGTCAGCGTCGGCGGCAGCGGCCAGGCTTTTCCAAATGGGACTTCGATACGGATGGAAAAGCCCGAAAATGTAACAACCAGAGAGCGGTTGACACGAAAGGTAGGAATGATTTCCTGCCTTTCTCTATAAGAATCTAAATTTGAGCCAAACACTATCGCAAAGGAGACTGAGATCGCAAATGGCAATTGAGCGGGTACGGGAATATTTTAAGCAGTGGGGCCTGGAAAACCGGATCATGGAATTTGACGTTTCCAGCGCCACCGTGGGCTGGCGGCCCAGGCCTTAAGCTGCCCGGCCTGAGCGGATCGCCAAAACCCTTTCTTTTCGGTTAGGGGAGCAGTGTATTTTGATTGTCGCCGCCGGTGACGCAAAAATCGATAACGCCAAATATAAGGCGGCCTTTGGCGCGAAAGCGAAAATGCTTTCCGCCGATGAGGCGGAGGCTTGTATCGGCCACGCGGTAGGAGGCGTCTGTCCCTTTGCCGTAAACGGCGGGGTCAAGGTTTATCTAGATCAGTCCCTAAAGCGGTTCGGCACGGTATTCCCGGCCTGCGGCAGCTCCAACAGCGCAATCGAGCTGACGCCTCAGGAGCTGGAGCAATACGCTTCCAGCTTTTCCGGATGGGTGGATGTGTGCAAAAACTGGCGGGAAAACGGTTAGCCTCTCCCTTTCCGACTGATCCGCCAGGGTTTGCTTTTTCGTTCCGCGGCCTTTTCGCCAAAACGCCGGCATTTTCATCGGCCGGCGGCGCGCCGAACGGTCGGGCTTGGGCTTGCGCAGCTGCCGGCGGCGCCGGGAATTTTCGTTTCCTCCTCTGCTGTTCCGCTAAGCGTCCGGCAAAACATGGGTCTTTCTTTGAATTATTTTTTTATTTGTCATTTCGACATTTTTCCTCTTTTTCTCTTAGCCTTTCTTTTGTTAGGAGGTTTTCACTATGGTAAAACGACTTGTGTGCACGGTTCTGGCCGTTCTGCTGCTGATCGGGGCGGCCTCCTGCTCCCAGACGGAGTCCCCGGCGGAATCCGCCGCCTCGTCTAAATCCCTGAAGGAGTCGCTCCTCCCCGCCGCGCCTTCGGCGGTATCGTCACCGGAATCCAATATTTCTCAGAAGCTCCCGCCCTCCAGCCAGGAGGAATCCTCAGATTCCGCAGAGTCCGGCGGTTCTTCTGAGTCCTCCGGCCAGGCGGAGCAAGGCCAGGTGGTGACCATCACCTTTCCGGAGGGGGAATCCCTGACGGAGATTTTTGCCGCGCTGGAGGAAAACGGCGTCAGCACCTTTGACGAGCTGATGTCTATGGCTGAGAATTACGATTACAGCTATTATCCCCTGGTCGCGGCCGCCCCATCCAGCGGACGCTGCTGTCTTGAGGGATATCTGTTCCCAGACACCTATGACTTTTATGTCGGGGAAAAGCCTCAGGACGCTATCGGCCGTTTTCTCCGGAATTCTGAGGCCAGGATCACCGACAGCTACCGGCAGCGCGCGGCGGAAATGGGCTATTCCATGGATCAGATTCTCACCATCGCTTCCCTGATCCAGCGGGAGGGCTCTAATCCTGACGAGGTAGCTAACATCGCCGCGGTGATCTACAACCGGCTGAACGCCGGCATGCAGCTAGAGATGGACGCCACCATCACCTACATTGAATCCGATGTAATCCCCTACTTTTCCGGCGACATTGACCCCTTCCGGGCCTTATATAACACCTATAAGTGTCCGGCCTTGCCCGCCGGCCCTATCTGCAATCCGGGGCTTTCCACCATTGAGGCCGCCTTATATCCGTCGGATGTGCCTTATCTTTACTTCTGCCACGATGCCAGCGGTAACTATTATTACGCCTCTACCTACGAGGAGCACCAGCAAAACCTGCAAAAGGCCGGGATCGGCTGAGAGGGATCCGGAAAGCGCCCGCGGTCCGTCCCATTCTGCGGCTTTTCCCGCCGGACGCACACTGGTCAGCCCCCTCCCATGCCCTGTTTAATCAAAACCACCAGTGAAAAAGGGCCTGGGGGATGGCGTTATCGATGGCCATACGCAAACATGGTCATCTGATCCTTCGTGTAATCCTCCTCCAGTTGGTTCTTTATGTATTCTTTAATTGCGCGTTCATTTCGACCCACTGTATCCACAAAGTATCCTCTGGCCCAAAAGTGTCTGCTCCCATATTTGTACTTTAAGTTTGCATGTCGGTCAAATATCATAAGACTGCTCTTTCCCTTGAGATATCCCATGAATTGTGCTATACTCAGGTGTGGCGGAACACTTACCAGCATGTGAATATGATCCGAACACGCTTGTGCTTCTAATATTTCCACTTTCTTCTCTTCGCATAGCTTTCGCAGTATTTGCCCAATATTCCGACTGGATGCTGTTCAGCAGGCCGCCTTTTTCTATGATGTTCTGGATAAAGGGCGGAACGGCTGGGGCCTGATAGGTTTTTCCGGTGGTCACATTGGTGATGACGCCGGTATCAAAATCCACATTTACCTCGTCGCCGGCCTTGATATCCCTGGCTGCTTCCCCACATTCCATAATCGGCAGGCCGATATTGATAGCGTTTCGGTAAAAAAAATCCGGGCAAAAGTGGAGGCGATGACCACGGAGATTCCCGCCGCCTTGATGGCGATAGGGGCGTGCTCCCGGGATGAGCCGCAGCCGAAGTTTTATCCGCCACCATAATATCGCCGGGCTTTACCTTATGGATGAACTCCCTGTCTATATCCTCCATGCAGTGCGCCGCCAGCTCCTCCGGCACCGACGTGGTCAGGTACCGGGCGGGAATGATGACATCCGTATCCACATTGTCGCCGTATTTATGTACAAAGCCATGTGCGTTCATTGGTGCTCTCTCCTTCCTATGCCTGAAACCTCAGCCGGGTCTGTGATGTAGCCGGTCACCGCGCTGGCCGCGGCTACCGCCGGGCTGGCCAGGTATACCTCGCTGTCCACGTGTCCCATGCGGCCGACAAAGTTCCGGTTGGTCGTGGAAACCGCCCGCTCCCCGGCGGCCAGGATTCCCATGTGCCCGCCCAGGCACGGACCGCAGGTAGGTGTGGACACCACGGCGCCCGCCTGGATAAAGGCCTCAACCAGGCCCTCCCTCATAGCGTCCAGATAAATCGTCTGGGTGCCGGGGAACACGATGCAGCGCACATTTTTCGCTACCTTTTTTCCCTTCAGCAGATTCGCGGCGATCCGCAGGTCGCTGAGACGGCCGTTGGTGCAGGAGCCGATGACCACCTGGTCGATCTTCACCTGCCCCACGTTGTCGATGGTACGGGTGTTCTCCGGCAGATGGGGAAATGCCACGGTGGGACGCAGAGCGGACAGGTCGATCACATATTCCTTTTCATATACCGCATCCTCGTCGGCGGCGTATTCCACCGGCGTACCCTGGAACCGGCCGTTACAGTAGGCCCGGGTCACGTCGTCCACTGGGAAAATGCCGTTTTTCGCTCCGGCCTCAATGGCCATGTTGGCGATGCAGAGCCGGTCGTCGATGGAAAGATACTGCAACCCGTCGCCGGCGAACTCCATGGACTGATACAGGGCGCCATCCACGCCGATCATCCCGATGATATGCAGGATCACGTCCTTGCCGCTGACCCACTGGGCGGGCTTGCCGGTAAGAGTGAATTTCAGGGCGCCGGGCACCTTAAACCAGGCCTTGCCGGTCATCATGCCCGCGCACATATCGGTAGACCCTACGCCGGTAGAGAAGGCCCCCAGCGCGCCGTAGGTGCAGGTATGGGAATCCGCGCCGATCACCAGGCTGCCGGGGCCCACCAGGCCCTGCTCCGGCAGAAGGGCATGCTCGATGCCCATGCGCCCCACGTCGAAATAGTTTAAAATATCGTACTGATTGGCGAACCTGCGGACCTTCAAGGTCTGCTCCGCCGCCTTGATGTCCTTATTGGGGGTAAAATGGTCCATCACCAGGGCGATTTTATCTTGGCTGAACACTCCCCTTGGCGCCGCATTTTTCAAATTCATTGATGGCTACCGGAGCGGTCACGTCGTTGCCCAGCACCAGATCCAGGCTGGCCTCGATTAGCTGGCCGGCTTCCACATGATCTAAGCCCGCGTGGGCCGCCAAGATTTTTGGGACATTGTCATACCCATGGCGGAATCTCTCCTTCATCTTCAAAATTCTTTTTCTGCCCTTATTATGCCACAGGTCTTGCGGCAAAAATGTATTATATGATACAATTAAAACAAATTGTTCCCAAAGCTTCGGGATACCGTCCGCAAGCGGGCATATTTATCAGTCTTTTTCAAGCTGTCCGCAGAAGCCTCAGGCCGCGTCCGGCGGGCCATAGGATATTCCCGCTGAAATGGGACAAAATCAAAACGATTCGATCAAGGAGGCGGCGCAGATGTACGGAGACGCTTATCCCCTCGGGCCGGAAACGGATCTTTGGCGGCTGTTTGCCAAAAATCTTCCCACCCGGACCTATGAAAAGGATCAGATGATTTACTGGCAGGAAGAACAGGCAGACTGCTTTTACTGCATCAAAAAAGGGCGGGTAAAGGTCTTTTTAAGCTCGGAAAACGGTATGGAAAAACCATCACCATTGTAGAGCAGGGCATTTTGGGAGAAGCCGCCTTTTTTCGACCACATGCCCAGGGTATCCTCGGCCAAAGCCCTGGTAAAAACCGAGCTGATCGCCATCAACCGGAACGGCCTGATCAAAAGCTTCAGCCAGGACCCGGATCTGGCAGTTCATCTGCTGGAGCTGATGGCCCACCGGGTGCGGCTGCTTTCCGAGCAGGTGGACAACATGACCTTCCTGCAGGCGGACCAGCGGGTAGCCCAGGCCCTGCTGCGCCACGCCGTCCCCGGGGAAGACGGGATTCTCCAGGTGAACCTGACCCACGAAGAAATCGCCAATTTAGCCGGCACCACCCGGGTGACGGTGAGCAAGCTGCTGACACGGTTCGCGAAGAATGGCTGGATCGGCACCCGGTACCGGGCAGTCGCCCTCAAAAATCCAGCCGCTTTAAGAAGCTTTTCCAAAGAGTGACGCCTGCGGGTCCGGATGGATTCGAGAAGAAAAGCCCCGGTTTCACCGGGGCTTTTCCAAGCAATGAAGCCCAGACGGGAAAAGACGGCGTCCGGGTCAAGCGGGCCCCCTCGGATAAAAGTACAGGCTGGTAAGAACAGCTGTTTTTACCGTTCAGACAAGGGGTGTATTCCCGCACCTCTTGAATACATTTATAAGCGGGGCGGATGATCTTTCCGGCATTGGCCAGCTCCTCGATCCGGTGGGCGCTCCAGCCGGAAATCCTGGCGATGGCGAAAATGGGGGTAAACAGCTCGGTGGGAAGATCCAGCATACTGTAAACAAAGCCGGAGTAGAAGTCTACATTGGCGGAAACGCCCTTGTAGATTTTTCTTTCCTCGGCGATTACCTGGGGCGCCAGGCGCTCCACCATCGAGTAAAGCCGGAATTCATCCTCCCGGCCCTTTTCCTTGGAGAGGCTTTCCACGAAGGCCTTGAAGATATTGGCTCTCGGGTCGCTCAAGGAGTACACGGCGTGGCCCATGCCGTAGATCAGGCCGGCCCTGTCAAAGGCCTCCTTATGCAGCAGCCTTTTCAGGTAATCCTTCACCGCGTCCTCGTCGCCGTAATCGGAGATATGTTCCTTCATATCGTCGAACATTTTGACGACCTTAATGTTGGCGCCGCCGTGCTTGGGTCCCTTCAGAGATCCCAGGGCCGCCGCGATGGCGGAATAAGTATCGGTGCCGGAGGAGGTGACCACGTGGGTGGTAAAGGTAGAGTTGTTTCCGCCGCCGTGCTCCGCGTGGAGCACCAGGGCAAGGTCTAAGATCTTAGCCTCCAGCTCGGTATATTTGCTGTCCGCCCGCAGGCAGTACAGGATATTTTCCGCGGTGGAAAGGTCAGGCTGGGGCATATGGATAAACAGGCTCTGTCCGTCGTGGTAATGGCGGTAGGCCTGGTAGCCGTAGACCGAGATCAGCGGGAACAGGGCGATCAGCTGCAAACACTGGCGCAGTACATTGGGAATACTGATATCATTGGCGTTTTCATCGTAGGAATACAGGGTCAGCACACTGCGGGCCAGGGTATTCATCATGTCCGGGCTCGGCGCCTTCATAATGATATCCCTGACAAACGCGGTGGGCAAGGTGCGGTAATTGGCCAGCAGCTCCTGAAAATCCTTCAGCTCCCGCTCGTCGGGCAGCTCGCCGAACAGCAATAAATACGTGGCTTCCTCAAAGCCGAACCGCTTATCCTTCAAAAGCCCTTGACCAGGTCCGCGATATTAAAGCCCCGGTAGAACAGCTTTCCCTCACAAGGCACAGATTCTCCGTCTACCACGTCGTAGGCCTGCACATTGGCGATTTCCGTCAGGCCGGCTAAAACTCCCTTTCCGTTTAAATCCCGAAGCCCTCTTTTTCACATCGTATTTGGCGTAAAGGCCCGGGTCGATCTTTCCGTTTTTCAGGCAGCGCTCCGACAGCTGCAAAATCTCTGGGGTAATCTCTGAAAATCTTTGAAACGGCATTTACATTCTCCTTTCGGCGGGTGGTTCCCGCGTACGCTTCCGGCCAAGCGCCGGAATAGTCCTCTTGCGTTCACTTTATTTCTTTTATAAAATAAATCCTGTAAAAGAAGGCTATGGAAAATCCCTGGCCGGCAAGCACAGTCCAAGCCGCGAAAAAGCCTTCGGCCGGCCCCCGTTCTCCGCGGAAAAGCGCAAAGCCCGGTCTCTCCATTCTTCATTTTCCCATTCAGCCGCCGTTTGCCGTTTCCCTTCCTGAGCTCTGGCTCAGTTCCCCAGAAGAATATCCTCCGCGTCCTTGATCAGCTTATATTCGATGGAATCGACCAAGGCGATCCAGCTGGCCTCCACCACGTCGCTTGAGGCCCCCACAGTAGTCCACACCCGCCTGCCGTCGGTGGATGAGATGAGAACCCGCACCTTGGCGCCGGTGGCGTTTTTGCCATCCATCACACGAACCTTATAGTCGATCAGCCGCACCTTTGACAAGGCGGGATAAAACACCTCCAGGGCGGCCCGCAGGGCCTGATCCAAAGCGTTGACCGGGCCGTTGCCCTCCGCCGCCATCAGCTGGAGCTTTTCCCCCACCCGAACCTTTACCACCGCGCTGGCGCTGGCGGAGGGGTCTGTGGGCCGGCTGGATATAATCTGATAATGAATTAATTCGAAAAGGGCGGTAAGCGCCCGTATTTTTCCGGATCAGCAGCTCAAAGCTGGAATCGGCGCCGTCAAACTGGTAGCCTTCATTTTCCAAATCCTTCAGCTTTTTCACAATTCTGCCGGTTTCCGGGGAATCCTTAGTAAGTCTGGGACAGACCTTCTGGATTTTACTGAAAACCGCGGCCTTGCCGGAAATTTCCGACATTAGGAACCTGCGCTCGTTTCCCACGGTCTCCGGCGGAATATGCTCGAAGGACCGGGGCAGCTTCATCACGCCGTCAGCGTGCATTCCCGCCTTGTGAGCAAAGGCGCTGCTGCCGACGTAGGGGTTCCGTTTTGTTCAGCATCAAATTGGAGATCTCCGCGATAGCCCGGGCCGTCGCGGTCAGCAGCTTCAGGTTTTCCTCCGGGATACACCGGATGCCTCTTTTCAGCTGCAAATTGGCCACGACCGTAGACAAATTGGCGTTGCCGCACCGTTCCCCAAAGCCTAAAAAGGTGCCCTGCACCTGGGAAGCGCCCGCCTCCACAGCCATGATGGAGTTGGCCACCGCCATACCGCCGTCATTGTGGGTATGGATGCTCACCGTCAGCTCCGGAAACGCCTCTGCCACAGCCTTGGTAATCCGCGCGATTTCATCGGGGAAGCATCCGCCGTTGGTGTCGCACAAAGCCAGGCACGCGGCGCCGCCCTTTTGGGCCGCTCTCAGGGCTTCCATGGCAAATTCCGGATTTTCCTTGTAGCCGTCGAAGAAATGCTCGGCGTCAAAAAACACCCGCTTGCCCCTGCCGGCCAGATAGCTGCAGGTATCCTCGATCATGCTCAGGTTTTCCTCCAGGGTCGTGCCCAGGATTTGAGTCACATGAAGGTCCCAGCATTTGCCGAACACCGCCACGACCGGGGTGTCGGCGGCAAGCAGCGCCCTGATGTTGCCGTCATCCTCCGCCTTGATCCCCTTGCGGCGGGTGGAGCCAAAGGCCACAAGCTGGGCGTGCTTCCGCTGGGTTTCGTTGACCCGCCGGAAAAACTCCAGGTCCTTGGGGTTCGAGCCCGGGTTTCCCGCCTCGATAAACGTAACCCCAGCTCATCCAGCTTTTGTACGATAGCCAGCTTATCCTCCACGGAAAAGGAAATTCCCTCTCCCTGGGCTCCGTCTCTCAGGGTAGAATCGAAAATTTCAACAGATCGTTCCATGATGCTTTTCCTTTCTATTATATTACAGATCGTATTTTCGGTCAAGATTTCAAATTTCGCCCCAGCCGTCTGAGGCCGTTTTTCCTCAGGCTTCCCCGGCCTTCAGGTCCGAAGCTACGACCTCCTGGACCTTATTGACCTGGCGGATGATTTGCTTGGCGGTGGCGTCGTCGCCGTAGGTGGTGATGGTCATGGTGGTAAACTCTTTCTTTTCATCAGGAAAGGCCGTCAGGCTGTCGATGTTGAACCCCCGGCGGGTAAACAGCCCGGTGATCCGCAAAAGGACGCCGGGGTGATTTTTTCACAACCAGGGTAATGGTCTGCTTTTGTTCCATCAAAGTCATCGGGAGAAATGCGGCAGTCAACCACCACCGGCTTTTTGAGATCAAAGGCCTCCTTCAGCGCTTTTTCCACCTGGCCGTCCTCCGCAATGGTCCTCCCCTCGATACCGAAGGCCTTCGCAAGGGCGGCGAAATCGGTCTTTCGGTGGGGGTCGGTTTGGGAGAACCGCCGGCCGTAAAACAGCTTCTGCCACTGGCGTACCATACCCAGCACCTGATTGTTCATGACCACCACCATGACCGGAAGCTCATAGGAAGCCAAGGTCACCAGCTCGTTTAAATTCATATGGAAGCTGCCGTCTCCGGTGACCAGAACCACCCGGCGGTCCGGGCGGGCGCTTTGCGCGCCTACGCTGGCTCCCAGTCCGTAGCCCATGGTTCCCAGCCCGCCGGAGGTGAGAAAGGTCCGGGGCCTTAAAAACCGGTAATCCTGAGCCGCCCACATCTGATGCTGGCCCACGTCGGTGACCAGGATATCCTCCGGCCCCATCAGAGAATTTAAACAGCGGATAATGTGGGTGTGGTCCGGAGCCTCGCCGGGATCCGCCGTTCTCCGGGGCGCTTCCGTTTTCCAGGCTTCCATCCGGGCAAGCCATTCCCGATGGTCCTGGGGCTCCAAAAGGCCGTTGAGGGCTGTTAAGGTTTCCTTCAGATCCCCGATCAGGTACCGGTCCACCAGTACGTTTTTATCCACCTCGGCCAAATCCACATCCAGCTGGAGGATTTTGGCCTGCTTTCCGAATTTTTCCCGGTCCCCGGCCACCCGGTCGGAGAACCTGGCGCCCAGCACCACGATCAGGTCGCTGTGGTCCAGGGCCATGCCGGCGGCGTAGGAGCCGTGCATTCCGATCATGCCCAGAGAGGGATGGTCCTCGGGAAAGCCGCCCAGCCCCATCAGGGAGGTGCACACCGGCGCCTGGAGGGTCTCCGCGAAGCGGAGAAGCTCCTGGGGCGGCGCCGGAGGCGATCACCCCGCCGCCGGCATATAGAAAGGGGCGCTTGGACTGCCGGAGCATTTCCGCAGCCTTGGCAAGCCGGCTTTCCTCCGGCCGGGGCGAGGGGGGCAGGGGCAGGGGGATTGCCTCTCGTATTGGCACCGGCTGGCGGTGATGTCCTTGGGCACGTCGATGAGCACCGGGCCCGGCCTGCCGGATTGGGCGATCTGGAACGCCCTGCGGATGATGTCCGCTAGATCCTCCACCCGTTTTGACCGCGAAATTATGCTTGGTCACCGGCATGGTAATCCCGGTGATATCCACCTCCTGGAAGCTGTCCCGCCCCAGCAGCTCCACCGCAACATTGCCGGTAATGGCCACCATGGGGATGCTGTCCATATAGGCGGTGGCGATTCCGGTGACCAGATTAGTTGCGCCGGGGCCGGAGGTGGCGATCACCACCCCCGCCTTTCCGGTGGAACGGGCATAGCCGTCGGCGGCGTGGGCGGCTCCTTGCTCGTGAGCCGTAAGCACGTGGCGGATCCTGTCACGGTATTCATACAAGGCGTCGTAAAAATATTCAGCACAGCGCCGCCGGGATACCCGAACACCGTATCCACCCTTTGTTCCAGCAAGCATTCCGCTATGATCTGCGCTCCTGTCAATTCCATCGTCTTCACTGCCTCTCTAAAATATCTCCATGGTTTTCCCGCAATCATCCTCTTATCCCCGCTCTCTGAAAAACAGAGCCCCCGCAGCCTTTCTCGGCTATAGAAAAAAGAAAGCTGTTTTCTCCCGGGTGAAAAACCGGCTGGGATTCGCGGGGAAGCAGGGTGCGGGAACAAGGAAGGCCCAAAGGTTTTCCGCCTGCTTTTCGGGCGAGCCGCTTCGCAAGCCTTTCCGAGCCTTTATTTTTGGATAAAAAAATAGACCGTCCGCCTCTTTCGTTTAAGAGACGAAGGTCTTGCTCCCCCGCGGTACCACTCTTATTGCCCTGCTGTCCAGGGCCTCTCTGTTCACATCGGGCCGAATGCCGAATGCTGCCCCGGTAACGGAGGGAACCGGCACCGCTTACTACCCTTTCGAGGTTCAGCGTGCTGCTCAAGGGCGATTTTCATTTTTCTCCCCTGCCGCCTCGCACCACCCGGCGGCTCTCTGAAAGCGGGAACCAAATTACTCTTCCCTATCAACGCATTTGTCAGGATGATTGAAATTACTAGTATCATATACCCGAAAGCGGATTTTTGTCAACCCAAATTTTTATTTTTAGCAAAGCAGTCCGGATTTGCCCGCATAATTCCCCTGGATTTTTGGCAATCTATAACTAACTTTCGTCCAGGAGGCGTGATTTATGAATCCAAATTTGACCAAGCGGGGATTCATCCGGATTCTCAGCTATTTTACCGCCCTGTGCGTTTTTCTCGGCGTGGGGGCGCTGATCAATTATCAGGCCGCCCAGCGGTACCGTCAAAGCAGCGAATACGGCTACCAGCGGGCTTTAAGCGATTTATCCGACAGCGTATCCAATCTGGAGGTGGCGCTGGAAAAGGGAGTTTACGCCAACACGGCGCCCCAGCAAAGCAAAGGCATCGCCGCCAAGCTGCTGAAGGAAAGCAGACGACGCGAAAATTTACCTGGCGGAGCTGCCTCTGTCTTATGAGGAGCTGTCCAACGTCAACAAGTTCATTTCCCAGGTGGGAGATTTTTCCCTATACCTTTCCGGAAAGATCAGCAAAGGGCAGGAGATTACCGACCAGGAGATGGACAGCTTTATTACCCTGGGAGAATATGCCAAGGAGCTGAACGGCAGCCTGAAAGATTTGGAAACAACCCTGATGGAGGGTGACATTCCCATCGGGGAAGCCCAGCAGGCCTATCAGAATCTGTCCAGGGAGACCCAGGACCAGGCGGTGCCCGCCATCAACAGCGGCTTCCGGGAGATGAACGAGGGGTTTACTGATTATCCGACCCTGATCTACGACGGGCCGTTTTCCGATCACATTACCCAGCAGAAGCCGGTATTTCTAGAGGAGGCTCAAGCCGTTTCCGAGGAAACCGCTTTGACCACAGCGGCCTTGTTCTTAAACGAGAAGCCCCAAAGCCTGGCCAGAGGCAGCGGCACCGAGGGGAAATCTGCCCTGCTACCGGTTTACGGCGGGGGATAAATCCATCACCATTTCCAAGCAGGGCGGCTATGTGAACGCCATGCTGAATTCCCGGATGATTGGCAGCGCCAAGCTGGATTTTGAGGGGGCCGCCGAAAAAGCCCGCGGCTTTTTAGAGCAGGCCGGCTATCCGTCCATGAAGGAAAGCTATTACGTCATCAATAACAATATCTGCACCATCAACTACGCCTATGTGCAGGACGGCGCCGTCTGCTACAGCGACCTGGTAAAGGTAGGCGTGGCGCTGGATTCCGGGGAAATCGTGTCCTTCAGCGCTACCGGGTATTTGATGAATCACCATACCCGTTCCGTAGATTACAGCCCGATTTCCTCAGAGGAGGCCCGGGCCTCCGTCAGCCCCCGCCTGACCGTCGAGGCAGAAAGCCTGTGCTATGTGCCTTCCAGCGGCCTAAACGAAACGCTGTGCTATGAGTTTACCTGCTCTGCGGAAAACGGAGACCGGGTGCTGGTGTATATTAACGCCCAGACCGCTCTGGAGGAGCAGATTTTGATTTTGCTCCAATCGGACAACGGTACTCTGGTGATGTAGCGTTTTCAAGAACGCTCATGCCAGGCTCCCCTCCCGTAAAATCTGACAAAGCGTATTCCAAAGGGAAGCCCCGCGGCGCCGGTGACTGCTTTCCGCAAAACCAGATGAAACAGCGCGCCCTCCGCGATATCGCGGAGGGCGCTTTCTAAAATAACATGCCTTAAAATCAAGCCTGACGATTACAGCAAATTTAACAATAGCCGCAGCGACCGCTGTTAAGCGGGAGCTTCCCTTCCGCGCTCTTCTGTTAAACGATCCCTGAGCCGCGGAAGCCGGAACTATCCAATATACACAGCAGAGCCACGCTTTACGGGGAAGATTTCCTGTTCAAGGCTGATCCAAGCCGGCCCTCCGGCCTTTGACGGGCTCCTAGCTTGTAAAGCCCTACGCGCCTTGCTTTTCCTCGTGGTATTCCTCCTCGGTGTTGATCTCCCACACCGGAGACTTATCCCTGACATTGCCGGAAAGGATCGCCTCCGCGGCGGCCATGGCCGTCAGCATGGAGTGATCCATGTTGTTATAGCGGTGCTGGCCGTTCCGGCCCAGCAAAAACAGGTTCTCAAGGGAATCGGTAAATTTCCGGATTTCACCGAACTGCCCGTAGGTTCCGAAATAGGCGGGATACGCCTTGGGCACCCGGATCAGCACCGCGTCCTTGACATGGGCTGCGCTCCACAATTCCCAGTTTTTCCAGCTCTCCTACGGCGAAATCAATGAATTCCTGGTCGGGCGTATTCCACATTTCGTCTCCCTCGTCGCAGAAATACTCCAGTCCCATGAATACCGTGTCCGGGTCCTTCACCATATAGGGGCTCCAATTGTTGAACAGCTGGAGCCGTCCGATTTTCACATCCCGCTCCTGAACGTAAATCCAGTCATCCATGACCCTGCCGTTTTCCGCCTTGGGATCCTTCAGCTTCAGGCTGTCCAGCAAAGCAGGCCCACGGTCATGAAATCCCGGTAGACCAGCCCTTCCGCAACCTCCTTCACCTTTTCCGGAGCCGCCGGGCCCATGGCGCCGATCAAGTCCCTCACCGGCATGGTGGATAGGAAATAATCCCCCCTCCACAGCGCTTCGGACGCCGTTTTCATCCACAGCGGCCACCGAAACGATCCGGCCGTTTTCTGCGCTGACCTGGTCTACCCTTTGGCCGAACCGGATTTCTCCGCCCATAGCCACTACCCGGCGGGCGACCTCCTCCCAAAGCTGCCCCGGGCCGTATTTCGGGTACATAAAGCTTTCAATCAGGCTGGTTTCCACTTTTTTGCCGTTAACCGTGCTCTTCTTCAGGAAGGGCTTTTTCAGGCTGTGGAGCAGCGCCTTGGAAACCGACAGCCCCTTCACCCGCTGGGCGCCCCAGTCAGGGCTGATTTGAGAGCATGGCACGCCCCAGACCTTTTCCGTGTAATCCTTGAAGAAGGTTTCATACAGCTCCACGCCGAACCTGCTGATAAAAAACTTTTCCAGGGAGTCGATGTCCTTTACCGGCCTGAAGCAGATTTTCAGATAACTGACGCCGATTTTCATCAGCCGGGAAAAGCCAAGCCCCCCTGATGGTAGATCCGTTCAGGGTCACAGGATAATCAAAAAATTTCCTGAGAAATAAAATCCGGGAAAGACGATGGCGGATTAAAAACAGCAGATCGGCCTGATCTGGGCTGATTCCCCTTTCCCTGTCCTCCAAGGGCATAATCTCCTTCCAGAAATCCATAGCCTTGTCGGATTTGGAAAAAAAGCGGTGGCCGCCGATATCCATACGGTTCCCCTTGTAGTTTTTTGTTCTGGAGATCCCGCCGATTTCTCCGGTCGCCTCCAGAATGGTGACGGATACCTGTCCTTTTTTCAACAGCTCATAGGCGGCGGTAAGCCCCGCCGGCCCGGCGCCGATAATCACGATAGACTGTGACATGATGGTTCCCTTCCTTCTCCTCAATTTTAGAAAGCGTTATCAAAACGCGGGTAAGACAGATCAAAAATAAAGGGCTTTTATTGTCCCTTAGCCGTACATGGAATTTATACAGAACCCATCCCCATACGGACAAGCGCCAGGCGGCAAAGGCCTTCGGCTGCACAGGCGGGCAGTCCCCCCGAAGGCAGAGCTCTGGCCTCCGCTGGCCGCCGGTCACGCAAAACGGAACAACCGATCAAGGGACATTGGCAGGCCGCCGTTTTTCACGAAACCCACGCGGCCTGTGCTTCCTGGTTTTTACGGTGTGCCGGCGCTTTCAGCACTGCGGTCGCGGGACAAAGCGTGAACCGTTCCTCGTCCGTTTAAGAAAGCGTAAGGTATAAAAAGACGCCGCTGACACAAAACAGAAATACCACGCAGGAGAGCACCACCGCCAGATATTGAGGGACCTCTCTTTTGGAACGCCAAAGCCGCTGGCCCGCGGCGCCCAGAAACACGGCCCCAGGCAAAGCACCGCGGGCGCGAGATACCGGAAATCCATGGTGCAGCCGTAAGGATATTTGACATTGGAATACAGGAACAGTCCAACCTGCGTCGCCATGACCGCCGCCATGACCCAGAAAAACAGGGTGGTTCTTTCACTTCTGCCCCGCGCCAGCACATAAACCATGGCGGTCAGGGCTCCTGTTATCAGGATAAAAGCGCAAACCAGCAAAGCAGCAGCCGCCACCCCGCTGCCGGACAGAGCGGTCTCGCCGAACACGGAGCATTTGGTTGCATACGCAAAAATATTATAATCCTCAAAGGGGTCACAGTAAAGGCTTTTCGTCCAATCCGGGGAAAGCAGAGGCACAAACCGGTCCGCCAGGGCTTCGTTGCCGCAGTATATAGCCGCATCCTCCCCGATGGGAGCCACATAGCCCAGGGGCTGTCCGAACAGGATCAGGTTCCGCACAGGGTACCAGAGCCCCAAAGGGATGCAGACCGCTCCAAAGGCCGCCAGCTTGGCCAGGATTCCCCGCAGCAGCCTCCATTTCCGCTCCCTTCCCAGAACGACAAGCTTCCACACAAACACCATAGCCGTCACCGGAGCGATCATCGCGCCGCTGACCTTTGCCATCATGCAGCAGCCAATGGCCACAGCCAGCGTCAGGCTGTTTTTCAGGCTGGGGTCGCGGTACCACCGCAAGGTGTATAAGACCGCCGTGAAAAACAGCAGGACCATCAGGCAGTCGTTATTCAGGGAACCCGCCAGCAGATAAAAGGTGGGATGGAGGCAGACCAGGGCGTAAGCCAGCGGGACCGCCCGGCGGCCGAAGGGGTTTTCGTCAAAAATCCGGTAAACCACCGCCAGCATGGCGCAGGAATAAAAGCAGGTCAAAAACTGGAGCGTCTCTGCGAGCTGCGCCTGATCCGTTACGCCAAACCATTGGAATACCTTGACCCAAACCGCCGCCAAAAGGTGGTGCAGAGGCGGATGGTTATACTGCCAGTTATTAGAGTCCGGCGCCGCCAGGTGTCAGCCAGCCTTAGGATGTACTGCAAATGGCCGTCGGCGTCGAACACGTCATGCTGACGATCCTCAGCCGGATAAGCCGCCGCATAGGAAAGCCTCATCAGAACCCCCAGCAGAAACAGCAAAAACATCAGGGTCTTGGGGTCAAGCCTTTTCAGCCGCCACAGGACGCACAGCACGGCGATGTCTCCTCCGGCTAAAAAGCCGATATTACCTGGATTTCTTTTCCCTGAAGCTGTCCGTTGGCCGAAAAGGCCAATACAACGGCGGCAAAGCACAGAAAAAAGAGAATCAGATAAACAGCGATATTTTCCAGTTTTCCCAGCAGTCCCCGCCGGGAAGCCCTCTTTGTCGAATCCAGCAAAAATCTGGGCAAAGCAAAGACACTCCTGTCAAAAGCTACATATTCTAGTCGTCTTTTATGAAAATACAATAAAAAGTATTCCTTAAATTAAAAATTATTTTTTGTCTAATTTTCCCATTTTGGTCAAATAGCCTTGAAATATTCAACAAATAGTATTATCATTGCTCTCGTGACACAATTTCACAAAAAAACAAAATAATGGAGGGATATTATGAGACATTTCTTTGGGTCCGTTTTCGTGCAGGAGGACGACCACATTGAATTGGAGTATTACATTCAAGAAAACGGCGGTTCCTATGGTATCGAGATCAAGTCCAGCAAACCAACCCACAGCGGCTTCGCGTCCTACAGCAACATCACAACCAACTACGACGAAATCGTCAATTTTACCCAATGTCTCATGGAAAACAGCGCGTACCCGGAAAATCTGCCGGAATACGTAGAGGATTATCTCTACGAAAAAAGAACCAACGAACTGATGGTGACGCTGTCATCAACGCCTGATATCCCTCAGTGAAAATAGCAGCTAAAACGCAGCAACTCCCTGGCCGCACCGCAGCGGCCCAGGGAGTTTTTGTTTTTATCACACGCCGCGGCTGAGAAACGCCTCCACTTCTTCCTTGGAAGGGATGCTGGGGATGCCGCCGTGCTTTGTGGTGGACAGGATGCCGCGGCGTTGGCAAACCGGACGATTTCCGCAAGCCTTTCCGTGGAAAGCTGCTCCGGCGCTACGCCGGAGGCGAACACCTGATACACCGCCGAGCCGCCGAAAATATCTCCCGCGCCGGTGGTGTCGATGGTTTTGACCTCCTGGAAGGTGGGAACCTGCCCGCTGCTCTGACGGTTAATAAAATAACAGCCCTCCTTGCCCATGGTGGCGAACACCAGCTTTACCCCGAAGTCCGCCACCAGCTTTTTCGCGCTGTCCTTGAAATTCTGGCCCTCAAAAATAAACTCCAGCTCGTCCTGGCCGATTTTTACCACATCCGCGTGGCGCAGGCCCCACAGCATCTGTTCCCGGGCCAGCTCCATCGAGCTCCACAGCGGACGGCGCAGATTGGGATCAAAGGTAATCATGGCGCCGGCCTCCTTCGCCATGCGGACCGCCTCCTTGGTGGTGCTTCTGGCAGGCTCGCCGGTCATGGACAGGGTTCCGAAATGGAAAACCTTCGTTTCCGTAACGAGATCCTTCGGCAGCTCATCGATGGTGAGCATCGTATCCGCACCGGGCTTTCTGGCAAATGAAAATTCCCGGTCGCCGCTGTCGTCCAAAGTGACAAAGGCCAGCGTGGTGAAGTATCTGTCATCCACCAAAATTCCCTTGGTTTCCACTCCCGCATCCCGGAAGGTTTTGACCAGCATCCTTCCGAACCGGTCGCTGCCTACCTTTCCCAGAAAACCAGTTTTCGCGCCGAACTTGGAAAGGGTGCTTAAAAAATTCCCGGAGCGCCGCCAGGGTTCCCCTGCATCAGCGGGTACCCTACGTCGTTATTTCCCTGGTGGACAAAATCGATCAGAAGCTCTCCTAAGGCAACTACGTCGTACATTCTCACATTTTACCCCTTTTTTCTTAAAATAGTTACTATTAGCATTGCATAAAACCGCGAGAAACGCAAGCCCTTTCCCGTAATTTTAAGATTTTTTTAGGAACAAAATAAGCGCGGGGGTTTCGATTGAATCCGCGGGAAAACTATGGTAAAATAAGAGCAAGCTTCACAGGAAAGGATGAATAAAATGGCAAGCAACGCAAAGTATGCCCTTTGGCTCCAAAAAGCTGTGGAAGACAGCGACCTGATCGAGGAATTGAAAAAGGATTTCCGGCGATGAAAAGGAAATCTACGACCGTTTTTACAAAGAACTTGAATTCGGTACCGCGGGCTTGAGAGGGGTAATCGGCGCGGGCACCAATCGTATGAATATTTATACTGTCCGCCGCACTACCCAAGGCCTGGCTAACTACCTTAACTCCAAAAAGGAGGGGGCCTCCGTGGCCATCGCCTACGACAGCCGGATCAAATCGGAGCTGTTCGCCAGAGAGTGCGCCCGGGTGCTGGCCGCCAACGGCATAACCGCCAGAATCGTGAAGGAGCTTCAGCCGGTGCCGGTTCTGTCCTTCGCCGTGCGGGAGCTCCGCTGCGACGCCGGTATTATGATTACCGCCAGCCATAACCCGGCCAAATATAACGGCTATAAGTGTTACGGGCCCGACGGCTGCCAGATGACCGACACGGATGCGGACAATGTTTACGCGGAAATTCTAAAGGTAGACCTGTTCGACGGCGTGGAGGAAATTTCTTTTGACCAGGGCTTGGAAACCGGAAAAATCGTTTATATTGAGGACAGCTTTTACGATAAATATCTGGACTGTCTGGAGGCGCAGAGCGTTAATCCCGGCGTTTGCGCCGGCAGCGGCCTGAAAATCGTCTATACGCCCTTAAACGGCGCCGGCAACAAGCTGGTGCGGAAGATTCTGGCCCGGATCGGCGTTAAGGAAATCCAGGTGGTGCCGGGCAGGAGCTGCCTGACGGCAATTTTCCCACCTGCCCCTATCCGAACCCGGAATTCCGTGAGGCGCTGACCCTGGCCCTGAAGCTTGCCCAGGAAAGCAAGCCGGATCTGGTGCTTGCCACAGACCCGGACAGCGACCGGGTAGGCATCGCCGTAAAAGATGGGGACGACTACCGGCTGATGACCGGAAACGAAACCGGTATTATGCTGATGAACTACATTCTTTCCTGCCGGAAGCGCAACGGAACCCTGCCGGAGCGTCCGGTCGCGGTAAAAACCATCGTTACCAGTGAAATGATTCCGAGAATCTGCGCGGATTACGGCTGCGAGCTGCGGAACGTGCTCACCGGCTTCAAGTATATCGGAGAACAGATTCTGGGGCTGGAAAGGGCCGGAGAGGCCGACCGGTTCGTATTCGGTTTTGAGGAAAGCTACGGCTATCTGGCCGGCACCTATGTCCGGGATAAGGACGCCGTGGTAACCTCCATGCTGATCTGCGAGATGGCCGCCTATTACCGCAGGCAGGGCAAGTCTCTGGTGTAATCAATGAGCTGTACGACCGCTACGGCTATTATCAGAACACCACCCTCAGCTACAGCTTTGAAGGCGCCGAGGGGCATGGAGATCATGGCCGGAAAGATGTCCTTTATGCGGGAGCATCCCTTCCGGGAGATCGCCGGCATGAAAGTGGTCAAAACCGCCGACTACCAGCTGTCTGAGGCGGTAGATCTGGCTACCGGCCAAAAAACCGAGATCAAACTGCCCAAATCCAATGTGCTTTCCTATTCCTTGGAGGGCGGCGACGCTGTGATTGTGCGTCCCTCCGGCACGGAGCCCAAAATTAAGGTGTACGTGACCTCCGTGGGCAAGGACCTGGCCCACGCTTCCCAGATCACCAAGCGGCTGGGCGACTTTATGAGCGGCGTGATTAATCAGTGACCGCACCGGCGGCCGCCGTCTTCTTCACGGCTTTCAGCCCGGCCCGGCGGTGATTTCCTGGACTGTCCGGACCCGCCCTCGTTTTCTGGAAGCCGCGCCGCGCTATAGAAAAATGGCTGCGCGCTTTCGGCCGGCCCGATGGATATTTATTTTTGCGCGCCAAGAGGACGTTTTTGCTTTCTAACGCCGCAGAACGCTACGGAAATATGGGAACCGCTCATTGGGCTTTTGCTTTTTGCGGCGATTTCCGCCAGAAATTTTTTAGATGCCGCGTCAGCTTCCTTCGGCAGCCCCAGGGCGCGGCAGGGACTTGGCAAAGATAAAACCACTCTAGCAAGTTGTCACCGGAACCGCTGTAAAACAGCCCGCGGGAAATGACTCCGCGGGCTGTTTGCTTCCTATTTACAATTTAATCTCTGCCGAAAAAACGCCTTTGAAAAAGTTTAATCCCTGGTTCCCGCAGAACGCTCCCAGCAAAAAAAGGCAAAAACGTAAGATTTATTAAGATTTCTTCATATAATTTTAACAAATTAGCGACAGGTTCATGGTGGTTTTTTCCATGCGGGTATGTTATAATAGCCATACTGACGGGTCCGTTCCTTGATTTTACGAATCGCTGGAGCCTTGCGGAATTAGGGTCCTAAAACCAGGTTTCCTAGAGCTTGAGGTGATGCCTATGAATAAAAAGCGGTTGATTCTCCTTATTCTGGCGGCGGTTTTAGCGGTTTTCACTATGGGCTGCCAATTTCAAGAAGAGGCTCCCGGCCTGGAGGTAGATGACGTGGCTATTTATTTTGGAGTCAGCAGCTATGCCATGTTCGGCGCGGATGAGGAGACTCTCCGTTATTTGGCCGATACCTACCGGAATTTAGAGGTAGAGCCGGTTTCCGGAGAAATGGACCTGACTTCTATGCTCACCGTTAATTTATTCCACCAAAGCCAGCAGGTCGGTTCCTTCAGCGTAGACCAGAACGGGAATATTTGGAAGGATGGCGGCACTCAGTGCTATCGTGCCCCCCAATGGCTGCGATTATGGAAAAATAAAGCAGATCTATCTGAACAGCCAGCCGTCCTGACTGCAAAATGGTGATTCACCTTGCGATTAATAGATCAGCAAAAAGCCTGGATCAAAAGATCCAGGCTTTTTATTGTTAGGCTCCGGCAGAGCCGGAGGAGGAGCGCCGTAAAAAGCTTTAGCCGCTGTCGGGCGAAGCGCGCTGCTAATATCAGCCTTACGGTGATAATAAGCTGCCGCCAGAACGGTGATCGCCCATTTACGGGCCGTGGGGCCTGTAACGCAAAATATAAATAAAATTCAGTTCGCCTTGAGACGCTTAACCCGTAACAGGCCCTTTATCGTGCCGGAAGCCGCCGGCAGAGCCGGTGGGATAGGCCGCGGCGGCGGGTTCCGCCCTAAGCCGGCCTCAGAAGGCTACTGCTGCTGAGATTCGTCGATCTGGGCCAGGTATTCCGGCAGGGGAAGCTCAAACCAGAAGGTGCTCCCCTCTCCAACGGCGCTTTCCACGCCGTATTTGGCGCTGTGCATCTCCAGCACCGATTTCACAATGGAAAGCCCCAGGCCCCTTATCCTGACCCGCGTAGTTTACCGCGTTGTTCACCAGGTTGTAAATCACCTGGGACATCCGCACCTGATCCGCCTCTACCGTAACGTCCTCCTTATAATCGAAGACAATATGGTATCCGTCCCGCTTGGTCAGAGAATTGTACCGGGCTAAAATCTCCCGGATTTCCTGGGTCAGGCTGAATTCGGTCAGAGTCAGGGTCTGGGTGCCAGACTGAAGCCTGCTCAGATTCAGCATGTCGTTCACCAGGTTGGTTAGGCGGGTGGTTTCATCGAGAATGATCTGGGCGTTTTCCGGCGTGTTTTCCCCCGGGATATCCCGCATCATTTCGCTGTACCCGCCGATCATGGTCAAGGGCGTCCGCAGGTCGTGAGAAATATTGGCGATCAGCTCCTTCCGCAGGGCCTCCACCTTGGAAAGCTCTGAGGCGGCGTAGCTCAGGGTGGAATTCAGTTCCCGGATTTCCCGGTAATCCCCGCCCTCAAAGGACACCTCATAGTTGCCCTGAGCCAGCTCCTTCGCGGCGTTATTGGTTTTAATGATAGGCTTGGAAATTTTCTGAGAGAGGACTACCGCCAGCACCAGGGACAGCAGCAGCGCCACGATGGTAATAAGCGCCAATTGAACCTGTATGGTCTGAACCGTAGGGTTGATGGGGGTAATGGTGGAATTGAGAAGCACCAGCACCTCCTGTCCCGCTTCTGTCTTGACGATCCGTGAATAGATCAGGGATTCCATGGCGGACTCGCCGGTGGTCAGCTGTCCCATCTGGAGATCGCCGCCTGAAAAGGGATACAGCCCGATCTCTTGGCCGCCGAAATCTGAGGAGTAAAAGGACTGATATTGGGTTTGAGGCACTGTCTCGAACCGCATCCCCCCATTTTCCTTGGTATAGTTATAAATCAAAAACAGCTGGAAGGTTCCGTAATGGTGGATCAAGCAGTCAGGGCTGATGTCCGCGGAATAAAGGTCCCGCATTTCGCCGTTGACCACCCGCACGCACACGTCGTTCTGCCGGGCCAGCTCATTGATATAATCGCCTAGGTTCGGCGAATTGATCTTGCTGACAATGCTGTCCCCTGCAGGCCTGGGCGTTCCGGGTTTTGATGGCCTTATAAAAGCTGTCTAAAAACACCGTCTGGAACAGCCACAGCAAAACCAGGATCACCGCCACAAACAAGGCAAAATAGGTGATCAGCTTCCACCGGATTCCCAGCTTTGCCGCTTTTTAACACCCTTCAAACCGGTAGCCCACCCCTCTCAGCGTGGTAATGGTGCCGCTGTATTCCCCAGGCTTTTCCGCAGCAGCTTAATATGGGTGTCCAGCGTTCGGTCATCGCCGTAAAAGTCATAGCCCCACACCTCGTTGATCAGCTTTTCCCGGGTCAGGGCGATGCCCTTATTCTTCACCAAATAGAAAAACAAGTCGTATTCCTTGGGGGTCATGTCCACCCGCTTGCCGTCGATATATACCAGCCTGCCGGTAAAATCCACGGTCAGGCCGCCGTAGGTCACCACATCCCGCTGGGCCTCTCCGCCGCCGCTGCGCTTTAAAATGGCGCTTACCCGCATCATCAGCTCCTTCGGAGAAAAGGGCTTCACCACATAGTCGTCAATCCCCAGCTCAAAGCCGTGGATTTTATCGTACTCCTCCCCCCGGGCCGAAAGCATCAGCACCGGAGTCGAGCTGGTCTTCCGGATTTCCCGCACCGCGGAAAAGCCGTCCAGCTCCGGCATCATCACATCCATGATGATCAGGTCGAAGCTTTCCTTCCGGCAGATCTCCACCGCCTGGAGGCCGTCTACCGCCTCTACGGTCTCAAAGCCCTCGAATTGGGCGTATTTTTTGATAATGTCTCGGATTCTTTCCTCGTCGTCAACGATCAGCAGTCTGCTCATGGGTCTCCTCCTTCTCTGGCCTTCTGTTTCTCCTGCTTTTAGGTTACTCCCGCAATGTGACGGCTGTATGAAGGCAGCCTCTTAGCCTTCCGGCGGGGTCTGCCCCGGCTGACCGCCCCGGACCCGGGCCAGGCCCGCTGCCCGCCGGGTCCCTCTGCCTCATTTCAGCCCGATCAGCCGGGCAAACGCTTCCTCAAACGCCTGATCCTGCTTGGGGGCGCGCTTCGGGCTTCCCTTCAGCCGCCCGCCGGCGTTTCGTATTTTTTTCGCCGTATGCCTTGCCAGCAGCAGGGCGCTGATATTTTCATCGCCGTACTCCAGCCCGTCCTGGCTGATCGCTCTGGCTCCCCGGGCCAGGCACATGGCCGCCAGGCCGTAATCCTGGGTGACGGCTACATCTCCCGGCTCCAGCAGGTTCACCAAGGCGAAATCCACGCTGTCCGCCCCTTTTGAGACGGTTATGGTCCTGGCCCCCTCCCGCTGAAACACATGGGAGGTATCGCACAGCAGGATCACCTCCAGCCCCGCCCGGTTTCCCAGCCGGATAGCCTGGTTCACCACCGGGCAGCCGTCGGCGTCGATCAAGATCCGCATAAAATCCTCCTCACGCCGTAGTTCCTTGGTTTTTCTTTCTCTTTTATGATAGCATAAAAGCCCGGAGGTATCTATTGTAATTCAAAACTTTTTATTTTATAATGATAGAATTGAAGAAAGGAAGATTTGCCATGGAAATTCGGAGAATTGAGGCAAAAGCCGTAACAGATACGGTAAAGGAGCTTTTTTTGCGGTGCAACTATGAAATCGGCCAGGATATTTTAGACGCCCTGGCCCAAGCCCGGGAACGGGAGCCCTCTGCCTTGGGGCGGGAGGTTTTGGGCCAGCTTCTGGAAAACGACCGGATCGCCGCCCAGGAGCAGCTCCCGATCTGTCAGGATACGGGCATGGCGTTTTTATTTGTGGAATACGGCGACAAGGTAGTTATTGAAAACGGCAGCTTTGAGGAGGCCGTTCAAGAGGGAGTGCGCCAGGCTTACCGGGACGGCTATCTCCGGAAATCCGTGGTCAGCGACCCGGTGATCGACCGGGTTAACACCGGCGACAACACACCCGCCATAATTTATACCGACATCGTGCCGGGCAGCCAGATTAAATTCCTGGTTTCCGGCAAGGGCTTCGGCAGCGAGAATATGTCGGCCATTAAAATGCTGACCCCATCCGCGGGGCTGGAGGGGGTCAAGCGGTTTATTCTGGATACGGTAGACCGCGCCGGGCCGAACCCTTGTCCCCCCATCGTGGTGGGAATCGGCATCGGCGGCAGCTTTGAAAAGGCGGCCCAGCTGGCGAAAAAGGCGGCTATGCTGCCGATCACTGAAAAAAATCCTGACCCCAGGTACGCCGCTCTCGAGGATGAGCTTTTGGAAAAAATTAACGCTCTTGGCTACGGCCCGGCGGGTTTGGGAGGCGCTTCCACCGCTTTAGGGGTAAACATTCTCACATTTCCCACCCACATCGCCGGCATGCCGGTGGCGGTAAACATCTGCTGCCACGCGGCCCGGCATAAATCCGCGGTTCTATAAGGAGGGAAAGCAGATGAGTCAAAGCAGCGCGCCTAAAAAAATCATATTTCCTCTGGATGACGAAGCCATCCGCGGCCTGCGGGCAGGAGATCCTGTGCTGATTACCGGCACTATGCTCACCGCCAGGGACGCCGCCCATAAGAGGCTGTACGCCTTGCTTGAGCAGGGCAGGGAGCTGCCTGTGGATTTAAAGGGCCAGGTAATCTATTACGTGGGTCCGGCGCCGGCGAAGCCCGGCTATGCCGTAGGCCCGGCAGGCCCCACCTCCAGCTACCGGATGGACGCTTACACTCCGGCCCTTTTAGACCTCGGCCTGAAGGGCATGATCGGCAAGGGCGCCAGAAGCGCCCCGGTGGTAGAAGCTATTGTGCGGAACCGCGGGGTTTATTTCGCCGCCATTGGCGGCGCGGCGGCCCTGATCGCCAGAAGCATCGTCAAGGAGGAGCTGCTCTGCTACGAAGACCTGGGCACCGAGGCTATCCGCCGGTACACGGTAAAGGACTTTCCCGCCATTGTGGCCATCGATTCCCTGGGAAATAACGTTTATGAGACAGAAATGAAAAAGTACCGAAAATGATTTTCTTCGATATGGTCTTTTTCGCGGGAACTGTAAAAAACTAAATTCCAGAACCGCCCTTTCCGGCCGGGGCAGAGACGCGCGAAGGAAAGCGGGCGGCGGCTTTCCCGGGCGCTGCGGCAGCGGCAGGCGGCAGATACTTTCACGTTTCGCCCGAAGAAATGGCCGACCGGCTGCGGGTTTTCCCGCTTCCTGAGAAGGTGTTCCGAAAAGCGGGCGCCGGAACCGCAAAAGCGTATCGCAGGACTCGCGCCTGGGATACGCCCAAAAGGGGGAACCGATGCGGCGGCGGTGAAAAGCCCTTCCGCTATGGACACGGCGGGCGCTCCGGTGAAAGCGTCTCCTCATACTGCGGAAATGGGTCTGTCAAAAGTTCATTGTCTCCGTTTCAGAGGAAACCACACTGGGAGCATCTTCCGCTGACATAAAATAAACCGTCTCAGCTTTCGTCCCGCCAAGTGAAAAATAGGAATACCGGAAATGATTCTACGCCAAAGCAAAGGGCGCCTGTGTGCAGCAGGCGCCCTTTTTGGGGTATTATGAGGAAGGGGAAGCCCTCTCTCATGATTACAATTATACTCGATATAATGAGTATAATCAAGAGATCTCGTGTGATACTCTTACTATCGAGGTGATAATTGTGATTACTTATGCGCCATTTTACCGTACACTCCTGCGTAAAAACATCACGGAATATCATCTGATTTTTAAAGAGGGCTTTTCCGCCAGCACTTTACACAGGATGAAACACGGTAAACCAATTACAACAAAAACCCTGGATTCCCTTTGCGACATTCTGGACTGCGAGATCTCTGATGTGATCGAGGGGGCTGTCGCATAGGAATAAAAAAAGAGAACCGTGAAATAATTCCGCAATTCTCCTTCTAGAGCAAGGGCCGCGCAAATTTTCCGCGCGGCCTGCGTTGTTTTGTTTCCATCAGAGTCCCAGCAGCGCCCGAAGCTCCTCTGTTGTGGAAGCAAGCAGGGTGACGCCTGCCTGCTCCATTTCCTTTTTCAGCCCATAGCCGTAGGTCACGCCGATAAAGGGCATCCGGTTCTGAAACGCCCCTTCTGCGTCAAAGCAGGTATCTCCAACCATCACGGCTTCCTCCGGCTTCGCGCCGGTGTCCTCTAAAATCTGGCGGATCAGCACCTTTTTATCTCCGGTAGGCTGTTCATCCGCCTTGGTTTCCATACACGCTAAATAGGGGGTCAGCCCAAAATGAGCCACCACCCGGTCAGCCATCGGTTTGGATTTCGCCGTGGCGATGCACACCCGCGCTCCCTGATCGAAAAGGCCGGTGACCAGCTCCATGATTCCGGGATAGAGCTCCGACTCAAATACGCCGATAGGCAGGTAATACTCGTTGAATAGATCGATAGCCCTAGCGGTGTCCGCCTCGTTCATCCCCATCAGGTCGTGGAAATTGTAATGCAGCGGCGGACCGATAAATTTTTGCCGGATTTCTGCCGAAGGATAGGGCACTCCCATTTTCTCCGTAGTATACTTCAGGGCGTTCATCACGCCCCGGTCGGATTTTAACAAGGTTCCGTCAATATCAAAGATCACAGTCTGATAAGCCGGCTTCATCAAAACCGCCTCCTGTTTTTTAGTTTAGACGCCCGCGGCGGCCTTTTTTATCCTACACGAACCAAGCCCCTTTGTCAATCGCGGGCCAGGGCCGCAGCCCGGCTGGCAAAGGAACGGCACCGCCGCCGGCTTTGCTTTACTGATCCCGGGGCAGCGGGATAATAACCCCCATAGGGGATACTTTCTTGATAATCATGCGGTCCTTTTCGCAGACGATTTCAATTTCGCTGTCCTTTTCGATCCCCAGCCGCGTGCGAAATTCTGCCGGCAGGATGATCCTTCCCAATGGATCTACTTTTCTTCTCATTATTTT
>VOFI01003254.1_pt1 | contig 31917 bp, 22 predicted proteins | sample 5384131 | NCBI WGS metagenome assembly VOFI01 (sample SAMN12384728, study PRJNA508395) | human gut metagenome | isolation source: healthy gut H | host: Homo sapiens
TTTTGAATTATAAAATGCCTGTGTCATAATGCTGCAATATTTACCTCTGCAATATCGAGGTTTTCAGATTGGGCATCATGCGATAGATAAACAAGAAATCGACATCATTCAGCACACCCGTGATTTTCAACGATTCGATATTGGCATAATCATAATCCGCCAATTCATTTTCCAGTTCACCTTTCGTTTCGACATGTATTTCGGTACACATTCCCAATTGTCGAAAGATAATCGTTTGCAGGATATTCCCTTGTTCATCCTTTAAGGCAACCGTTGCATAGCGTTGAATCCTTCGTTAGCAGTTACCTCAAAAACAATCGTATCTTCCCGCATGAGAGTTATCTGCTATATTGATTTGCCCTGCAACAATTCAAAGATACCATAACAGTACGATAGGAACCGTCATTAGCAAACACAAAGGATTTCGCTCTCAACAATCAGATTGGGTGCAGTAATCGTAATCGTTCCCTTATTCGTAGAGGTAGCATTTATTTTGACTTGCAATGGCTTTGACAACCGTATTTTGGTTGCATCCGTAATTAAAGAAATCGTTTTGCTCTCGCCTCCATTGAGAATGGCTATATCCGTCGTATCGAATGCAATTGCAAACTTTGAATTATCAGTTTTTAGGAATCGTGATAACAGAATCGTCCTCAATGTGAAATAGACATTATCATTATCTTCCGTTTCATCTCTTTGAAGATGAAAAAGCACTGTTCCGTCCTGCCATCGACACCATCTTCTCCATCCTGTCTGCTCCCCGTTGTTGCCCTCTATATCCGTCCAAGTTAATGCCATTATCCATTGAAAGCATCCGTACCATCTTCTCCGTCTACACCGTCATTTTCCATCCTCGCCATCAACTCCGTCCTTACCGTCTGTACCTTGTGCTTTTACTTTATTTCCCTTTTCATCAGTCAGCCATTCGCCATCAAGCGTCCAATAATAACAGCCATCTGTATCTTGTTTAACACCAATAACGGGAGTCACCGCTATCTTTGCCGTTTTTAATAGTAGCAGTAGAACCATCTGAAAAATGGATAATATAACCATCGGAAATTTGTTCAACTTTGGAAATCGACAAATTATCCTGCAATGCTTCTACAATCTTCTGCAACGATGAAATATTGGTGTTCATCTGTTTGCAGAGTTCCTCCAGTTTGGCCACACGATTTTCGAGGTCATTTCAAATCATTGCGCAATGCGCTGTCGTCGTACTTATCGCCACAACCAAATAGCAATAAGCCACACATGAGTAAGGATAATAGTTTTTTCATAAGTAGATGATATTTATAATTTAGTGTGTTTCAATAACTAACATTGCCCAAAAAATAAGTCGCAACGAATATGCCCTCCCATTGTTTGAGTTCCTATTGTGGAATAGTCTTGGAACGTGAAATTTTGCCCTCTTTCTTAATAAGCCCATGCGCAAAGCATTTCTAATATGTCGCATTAAATGATGGGCCTTATCATTAATTTTTGTTCTTTTATCTTGATGTGTTGAGAACCAAAAGAGATAAGGTAGTTTTGACCTCTTATTTTTGGCGCAATATGATTCGTTGCACAAAAGGCATTAATTTAGTATCATTGAGGTTATATCCCGTATTTATTTTTGATATTCAATTCATAATCGCAAAAAACAAAAAATCATAAAAGGAATTCCATAAATCGCCTGCCCTGGATTGTTGCTCTTTCAGTCGTTCGTTCAGCCAGCCATGAATCAATCAGCCACCATTCCATGACATCATCCGCGAACTCTGTACTATTCGTTGCGCATCCATTGGATTTCCAGTTTTGAGGTTAGTTGCAACAGCCAACGGTTTACGAAACATGTTAAATTGTGTTGGTCTATTTCGTTGCGAGGTATTAATCCCTCTACCGTCGGTGTGGCGCAACATTTCTCGATTTCAAAAAAATCGTTGATGTAGTGGTAAAGGGATAAACTGCCGTTTAATGGTGTTGAAAGCAAAAAATCACTTCGGGGTCACGGAAAAGAACGCCATTTATTTCGATGTGCTGTGTCAGCGAAATAAGGTTGTACTTTCCGATGCAGTCAGTCAGTTTCACATGGATTGTCTGGCTTGCATTTTTGATTTTCAGTTTTTTTTAGCCCGCACGGCCAACAAGGTTTGCAGAATCTCTGTCGCCCTTTCATTTAATGTTTTCATGGTCTGTACTTGTTGTCGTTACGCTCGTATTCCGTAATAAGGTTATGGCTGTCGGCGTAAATCTCGGCATAGTTGCGGAAATTCAGCAGTTCCAATTTGATTCGGTTGCGGTCTATGGTCATTGTATCGGTATTGACCGTCGCTCACGACGTATATTTTGCCCTGCTTGTCGTAAATGTCGCACCCCTCGAAAGCTGTCGAGGTGTAGAAATTGATTTTGCGCACCGCTTTGTCGGGAATCCCTATCGAATAATCTCCGCCTAATTTCTCGCGGTTTATCTGCTCGGATGTCCCGCTTGTCGAACAGACGATTTTCACCTCGTCGGGCGACAGTCGGGCATGATGCAACACCCGCCCGATAAAATCGACGCTGTTTACAAAGAAATGCAGATTATAGGACACGCCATGCGTTACGGCATTGTGGCAAAGATTTACGACCGATGCCAACGGGCTGTTTTCATGCCACAACCGCACCTGCATCGGCGGTTCGCTGGGTCAGATAATCCGCGTTGTCGGCAAGGTCTGCAATTCATCCAGCAGAAATTCCCGCTCGATGGGTGTCGCGGACATATAAGTCGCACGGCTGAATTTGGGCATTTCGGCAAGCAATCCCGTAACGGCTCGGTGCCGAAATGAATAGTCGAACAGCAGGCGGTGATATTCGTCTACCAACAGCAGGGCTTTGGCGTATATCTCCGCTCCTGCGACCTCTGCGACACGCGGAATCGCATCATAGGTGGCCATGATTTTTCAGCGGTCGTGCGCTTTCAGATAGTCGGCTATCTCTTGGTTGGTGACACCGCCGTAAACCCCCAGCAGGTCGGCGTGTTCGGGCAGTTTGTTCTTGATAAGGTTCACCGTCGGAACGGCAATTAAAGTAGATATGCGGTTCTCGATGGCAAGTGTCGTTGCGCCGCATCCCGTCTTGCCCTTATTAAAGATGCAGTTTTCGGGTAATTTGTTGTTGAGTTCGGGAATTTGCTGAACGTGGAGTGCGTCCGATGGTGCGGTAATGTGTGCGGGTAACATCTTTATTAGTAAATTTAATTTCCAACACACTTTTTATGCGGCCGCATTTTTTCGGTGTGGAAAGTATCTTTATAAGGAGAATTGATTTCCGACACAAAAAATATGCGAGCAGGGCGCAAAAGCAAGGGACACCGAAAATGCCCCTTACATGACCTTACCCTTACTTGTCGGATTTTCCTCTCTCGTATTATAAAGATAGCACCTTTTTTATTGGGAACAAAAGTCGGACAGCAATTAATCCGAACATTTTTATCTATGTCTTATATGGCATTATAGGGCTGTTTACGGGGTGGCGGAGTGTGTTCGACGTGGAAATTAATGTGCAAAAAGTAGTATTAGCGGGTATTTTACATAGTGAGTTGTTCTAAAACGCCTTTCATGTCATGCAATTTAGCACTATTAGCGGTTCGGTACATGGTGCGGCTGTTCTAAAATTCCTTTCGAACATGTGTTTTAAGTGCTAATAGCGGTTTTTGCACGGTAAATAAGTGCGATGTACACGTAAAAAGCCGTAAATTTGGGTGTAAAACGCTATTTTATGAATGAGAAAGAAGCCGATGCCATCCGTAAGAGTATGTATGAATCCTTACTGATGGATGAAAACGATAAGATTGTGCATTGGGATTTCGACCCGATGCGCCGTGAGTTGCGCGAGTATGTCGATATTGCCTGCGGATGTGATGAACAGACGTATGGAATCCGCACACCGCAGTTTGAATATCGCTACTGTACGGGGAAGATTAAGATGCCCTTTGCCAAGTCGGATTATCTGGCTAACGACGATATAATCGCTACGGTTATGGGATTGGGGCTGGATGTCGAGAAATTTTGGTTTGCGCTGGTCTTTATTTACGATTATGTCGAAACCTCGTTTAAGAACTGCGGCCTTGTGAAACCCGCGTCTTTGAATAAGGCGGTGCAAAATCTGTTCAAAGATTTGGACTGGTTGCGGGAAACCTATGAACGGGAATGCAAAGGCAGGAAGATTCAGTATTACGGGATTGACACGGGTAATTTCGACGAAACCTATCCGAGTACGTCGTTTCGGATTTATCGGACTGTGGAGATGTATCGGGATATGCTGAACACTTTATTGGGGACAACCGCCCGAAGCAACCCGACAAGCGTGTTTCATTGAATCGGCTGTTGCTGATTTCGCGTATCTGTTACCTCTATGAATTTACCTATAACGACAGTTTTTTGTATAGCGACGATTCGTTAAAAGGAATAATTAAGTCCTGCAAAGGGCGCATGCCTGCAACTTATTCCGCTGTTTATCTGTAATTTGCAAAGGGAGAGTAAAAACACCCTTTATTTCACTCCCCGTGTTTGGGGTGCGAAAAGTCAAATCTTTGTAGTGTCGAAAGGGATAAACCCGACGACCTGCAAACGCTTGGGCAAGGGATGCAGAATAATTTAAGCCCCTCCCGTAAGGGAGTACTTAAAAGATATGGCAAATGCTATCATTCCCGCAGCCGAGGTCGCTGCAACCAACCAAGTAACGGCTCCTGCCGCAACCACTCTGACCGCCCCTGCTACCGAGCAGAAAGAGCCGCAGACAAATTCGACCTCGCGCCGCCGCCGTTCGACTACGCCCCCGATGTGGCGGGTAATGACGCAGGCACGGCCCGTTTTCGATGTCCAACTGAAAAAGGATAACGAAATTAAATTGGCCTGCATCAACAAATTCATGAATGCGGCTTACTCGGATGCGAACAAATTCTGGGCTGATTTCATGGAACAGGTAAATTGCCACGATGAAAAAGGTGCTGAAAGACGGTGTATCCCGTACATTAGGGGCTGATGTGCAACTTTACGGGAAACGCTTCTCGCCCGAAGATGCGGACAAGTTTCTGTCGGAAGATATAAAACGTCTTCCCGAACAAACGACGGTCGCCTAATTTCAGCCAGCCGTCGTTGAAAAAAAAGGACACTCCGTATATTCGTCGGAGTGCCCTTTTTCGTTCACAACAAGTTCTGCATTGCCGCGTCGATTTGGCTATTCTCGAAAGAATCCAAATAGATTTGGGTAGTCGATAAATCGGAATGGCCGAGCGATTCGGAAATGATGGCAATATTCACTCCCGACCGCTTCAAGACCGTTGCGAACGTGTGCCGAGCGACATAGGTAGTCAGTTCGATTTTCAGCCCCAATAATCGGCTCCACTCGTGCAGGGCCTTGTTCACGTGTTTCAGCACCTTGCGCACTCGGTCGTAAATCTGTTGCTCGGTCTTGTGTATGCGGCGGTCGAGTATCGGGAAAATATAATCATCGTCCGCATGGTCGGATTTGGCGTATTTGCCGATAATCGCTTTCGACTGTTCCGAGAGGTGGCAGGTCATCTCCTTGCTGGTTTTGTGGCGGGCATAGTAGATTCTTTCCTCGTCCATATCGCAGTAACGCAGGGTGGCGATGTCCTTAAAATTGATGCCTGCCGAGAGGTAGGAAAACAGGAAAATGTCCCGTGCGAAATCCAAATAGGCTGAACCGTCGGCGGGTATCTCCGCCTGCATCAGCCGTTGCACATCCTCCTTGCGGATAGCACGTTTGCGGGTGGCTGTCCACAACCGTCCGATTTTGAATTGCAGAAACGGACTGTGCGGCGTGGTGAAAATCCCCTCGGCAAGAGCCTTATTATAGACGGCTTTCAGAACGCTGAATTTCGTGGCTATCGAATTGCTTTTGTTCCCCTTTTTCATTAGGAACAGTTCGAAATCACGCAGGTAGCCGACCGTAATTTCGTCGAAACGGATGTTGGTCGAGCGGAATTGTTGCAGGAGTGAAAACGTGACCTTGTGTTTTGATGTCGAGCCGATTTTACCGACTGATTCCAACTGTGCAATCGTGCGACGGAAATATTCGGCTATCGTGCAATAGACCCTCCGTCCGTCGGTTTCCAGCACGTTGTCCAGCGTTACGGGGACCTCCAACGCTTCAAGCCGTTTGATGCGCTTGTCGTATTTCTCGATTTGCTCGTAAATCCGTAGCTGAACGGCAGGATTCTGCGTTTTAAGCGTTTGGGTGTCGAAATCCCAATCGTCGGCAGGGATATTGATTCCCGTACTTACATAGCGGCTGCGGCGATTGACGGTAAAACGCAGGTAGATAGTTCGTGGTGCGGTTTTGATTGATGCGGGCTTTTCTGTAAAAGGAATTGATGCTGACACTCATAATGTTGCGGCATTATGCAGACAGACGCGAGCGGTGTTTTACCGCCGTAAAACATGGTTAAACAAATGGTAAAACAATCTTCGGAAAACGGCGCGAAAAAGGCATTACGGGGAGTTTCATTTCGCACCCGCAAAAAGAAAAACGAGCGATAATTCATTGATTATCACTCGTTTATTAAGAGCGGAAAACGAGACTCGAACTCGCGACCCCAACCTTGGCAAGGTTGTGCTCTACCAACTGAGCTATTTCCGCATTAGTGGTATTTCGGAGTGCAAATATAAACGGTTTTTTTTATTCCTCAAAATTTTTGCCCGGAAATTTACGAGACAAAAATCAAAAAAACTGTCATACAACCCTTCAGAACCGGTTTTTAATGCTAAATCCGACTATCTGACAACAGAAAGCTATTCCGCCACCACTCCCCAGCCGCCGCCTAACGCCTTATAGAGCTGCACCAAAGCGAGGTGTTCGTCCCGTACGGCGTTGCTCAAACCGATCTGGGCGTCGAAATAGCGGCGCTGGGCATCCAGCACGTCAATATAATTGATGCTCCCGCCCCGGTACTGCAAATTGGCCAGTTCGACGTATTTCCGGGCAGCATCGCGCAGAGCGACCTTCAACGCGGCCGTTTTGCGGACGTTACGGTAAGTGACTACCGCATCGTTGGCTTCCTTGAAAACCTCCAGCACCTTCTTCTCGTACCCCAGCCGGGCTACGTCGTATGCCGCCAATGCCGCACGATATTTGGCCTGCTTGCGTCCGAAGCCGAAGACCGGAGCGGCGATCGCAGCGGCCACATACGAGAACGGGGAGCGAAAGAAACCCTGCAACGCATCGTTCTCCCAACCGCCTACCAGATTGAAGGTCAGCCGGGGAAAACGATCTGCATAGGCCATCCCCGCCGAAGCCATCGCCGAACGCAACTGTTGTTCGGAAGCCCGTACGTCGGGACGCCGCTGCAACAGTCCCGAAGGCAGACCGACAGGCAGACTGTCCGGAAACTCGGCTTCGATATTCATTTGACCGCGCAACACCTCCCAGTCAGGAGATTTTCCCATAAGCAATGCAATACTGTTTTCCATAATTTCGATCCTGCTCTCCAGATCCGGAATCAGGGTCGCCGTCGAAGCGTATTCCACTTTGGCCTGCTGGTAAACGGTTTCGGAGGTAAGACCGCCCTCGAACCGCAACTGCGCCTGCTGCACACCCTCGCTGCGCGTTCGGAGCGTACGACGCACGATGGAAAGCTCGTTATCCAAAGCCATCAACTGAAAATAGGCCGTCGCAACTTCCGCGACGAGAGTCATACGCATCGCACGCCAATCCTCGACCGAAGAGAGATACTCCGCCCCGCCCTTGCGCTTGGCCCAGCGCAGGTTTCCCCAAAGGTCCAGCTCCCAACTGACGGAGAGCTTGGCACTGAACTCCGGATCACGGCTCGACTCCTCGTCGGCATAATCGTTCGTTTCGTAATCAGCCAGCCCTTTGGCCGAAAAATTCGGCAAACGCTCGGCCTTGCTTATCCGATACAACTGCCGCATCTGCTCCACACGAGCCGCCGCCGCAAGCATATCCTTGTTATTTTCCAAGGTCAGCTCGATGACCCGGCGCAACGTCGAATCCCCGTAAAACTGCCACCAGCTCAGATCGGCGATGGTCAGCGAATCGGTATAGCCCGAAGCGATCTGCCCGGGCATCTCCACCTCGGGGGCCTGACAGTGCCGCACAGCCGAACAGGAAGAGAATCCGACGGTCAGTGCAGCCAAAATGACAAATATCGCAACTCGTTTCATCGTTTCTTCAGTTTTGCTTTAATCCGGTAAATCCACACGAAGAAGAAGGGCACGAAGACGATGCCGACAGAGATAGCTACCAGCATACCGAAAAAGACGCCCGTACCGATACCCTGACGGCTCGCCGACCCCGGACCCGATGCGAACACCAGCGGCAGCAGGCCGAGGATGAACGCCAGCGAGGTCATCACGATCGGGCGGAAACGCAGGTGTGCGGCCTTGAGTGCCGCCGACACCACGTCGCGGCCTTTTTCCACCTCCTCCTTGGCAAACTCTACGATCAAAATGGCATTCTTGGCCACCAGACCTACGAGCATCACCAGGCCGATCTGAAAATAGATGTTGTTTTCCAAACCGCAAACCCAGATACCCAGATAGGCACCGATTCCGGCTACGGGCAGCGAGAGAATGACCGCGACGGGCACCGACCAGCTCTCGTACTGGGCGGCGAGGAAGAGGAAGACGAACAGGAAAGCCAGCGCCAGCACAAGACCCGTATGTCCACTCACATGCTTCTCCTGGTAAGAAAGGCCGCTCCACTCGACGCCCACCGACGCAGGCAATTTCTCACGCACGATATTTTCCAGCTCGTCCATCGCCTGTCCCGAACTGTATCCGTGAGCCGCTTCGCCCGTGATGGTCGCAGCGTTGAACATATTGAAACGCTTGATCGTACCGGCACCCGTCGTATAGTGCGTTGTACCGAGCGACGTGACGGGAATCATCGCCCCGTCGGCACCCCGTACGAAGAAGAGGTTCAGGTTGTCGCGGTAAGCCCGATAAGGCGCGTCGGCCTGAATATATACACGGTATATACGGTTGAACATATTGAAGTCATTGACGTAGATCGAACCCGTGAACGCTTTCATCGTAGAGAAGATGTCGGACATCGAAACCCCGACCAACTGCGCTTTGTCGCGGTCCACGTCGAAATAAAGCTGCGGAATATCGGCTTGCATCGAAGAGGCCAGCCCCGTAAACTCGGGCCGCTGCTCGGCATAGTGCATCAACGTATCCACCGCCCGCTGCAGATCGGCATAGCCGGCATCCCCGCGAGCTTCGAGCACCATTTCGAAACCGCCCGAGGTTCCCAGACCGGGAATGACGGCAGGCGTCGAAAGATAGACCTTGCTTTCGGGATAACGCGACAACTCGTCGCGCACACGTTTCATCACTTCGCTGATATCCTCCGATTCCCGCTCCTTCCAGGACTTGAGGATCACTGTCAGTTGGCTGCGGGCCTGGTTGCTGCCCACACGAGGACTCGAACCCGTCACGTTGAGTACATACTCCACATCGGGATCCTGCATCAGAAAGGCCATCGCCCGGTCGGTCACCGTACGCGTACGCTCGATGGTCGCCCCTTCCGGAAGTTCCAGTTCGACGGTGAAATACCCCTGATCCTCCTGCGGCATGAAACTCTCGGGCACGAGTTTATTCATCAACCAGATACCGATGAGTACCACGCCGAAGGCGGCGAACATACGGCGCGAATGGGCGAGCGCCCGGCCGATCATACGGCCGTAGAGCTTATTGCCTTTCGCAAGACCGAAATTGATATACCGGAAAAACCGTTTCTTCCGGCCGCCTCTGTCGGGCTTCAACAGGTAGGCGCACATCACGGGGCTGAGCGTCAGCGCCACGACCGTAGAGATGATTACCGATACGGCGATCGTAATGGTAAACTGGCGATAGAGCTGCCCCGTAATGCCCGAAAGGAAGCTCACCGGGACGAACACGGCGCACAGCACCAGCGACATGGCGATCAACGCTCCGCTCAGGCTCCGCATTGCCTTCTTGGTCGCTTCGTAGGGCGAAAGCCCCTCCTCGTTCATGATGCGATCGACGTTTTCGACCACGACGATCGCGTCATCGACCACGATACCGATGGCAAGAATCAGACCCAGCAGGGTCAGCATATTGAGCGAGAAGCCGAACACGAGCATCACGCCGAAGGTACCGATGAGCGAGATCGGCACGGCCACGATCGGAATGAGCGTCGCCCGCCAGCTCTGCAACGAAAGGAATACCACCAGAATCACCAGCAGCAACGCTTCGAAAAGCGTCTGATAGACGTGATGGATCGATTCGGAAATGTAGGTAGTCATATCGAAAGGAATCTCGTAAGAGATACCCTCCGGAAAATTGCGGCTGATCTCCTCCATCTGGGCCTTCACCGCCTCGGCCACCTCCATTGCATTGGCTCCCGGAAGCATCTTGATCTCCAGCACGGCGGCATTACCGCCGTTGATACCGCTTTCGGTATTGTAGGACGACGCTTCGAGCGAAATGCGCGCCACGTCTTTCAGGCGGATGATCGAACCGTCGGGATTGGCCCGGATGACGATATCTTCGAACTGGCTGACCGACGACAAACGTCCCTGCGCCGTAATGGGGATCGTCACGTCGAGGCCCGTCATCGGAGCCTGCCCCAGCACGCCGGCCGCCGACTCGCGGTTCTGATCCTTCAACGCGGATTGCAGATCCTTGACCGTCAGCCCCAGGTCGGCCAGCTTGTCGGGCTGCACCCAGATCTGCATGGCGTAGTAGCGGCTGCCGACGTTCGAAATACTGCCCACGCCGGGAATACGGCGCAGCAGGTCCAGCACGTTGAGCGTGGCGTAATTACTCAAATATATTTCGTCGAACTTGGGGTCGGACGAGAGCAGCGTGATGGTCATCAGTTTGCTGGCGGCCTGTTTCTCGACCGAAATACCGTTCTGCACCACCTCGGCCGGCAGGCGTGCCTCGGCCTTCTTCAGGCGGTTCTGGACATCCACGGCCGCCAGATCGGGATCGACCGAAATATCGAAGGTGACGGTCGCGGAGAAACCGCCCGAGTTGGAGCTCGACGACTCCATATAGATCATGCCGGGCGTACCGTTCAGCTCCTGCTCGATGGGGGTAGCAACGGCCTGTGTCACGGTCTGCGCGTCGGCACCGGGATAGGACGCCGAAACACGCACCACAGGCGGTACGATCTGCGGATACTGATCGACGGGCAGCAGCGCGAGGCCGATGGCGCCGACGATGACGATGATGATGGAAAGTACCGTGGAAAAGACCGGCCGGTCGATGAAAAAGTCGGCTTTCATGGGCTACTCCTCCTCTGGATTCGCCTCCTCTTCACGAGGAGCCACGGGTTCGACCTTCATGCCGTGCGTCAGCTTGTGATAGCCTTCGACGACGATATTTTCATACGAGGCAAGTCCTCGTTCGACGATGAAGTTATTGCCCGTTTCCGGACCCGTTTCCACGAAACGCTTCTCCACGATGCTGTCCCGGCGCACGACGAAGACATAGGCGCCGCCCTTCTCGATAATCAGGGCCTTCTTGGGAACCACGACCGCCCGTTCGAGCACGTCGAGCAGCAGTTTGACCTTAGTGAACTGTCCGGGGAGCAGGATATGGTCGGGATTGGGCATCTCGGCCCGCACGGAGAAGGTACCCGTCTGGGGATCGACCTGCGGATCGGCGAAATCGACCAGTCCCCGATAGGGATACTGCGCCCCGTCGGCCAACGTGACCGTAATATAGGGGTCCCACTTGCGGGTCGAATCCTTATGGCCCAGATTGACGTTACGGGCCTTGCTACGCAGGTAATCCAGCGCGGTCATACTGAAATCGACCCGCACCGTATCGCTCTTTACCACGGTGGCCAGCAGCGACTTGCCGCCAGGACCGACGAGCGTACCGATATCGGCGTTCCGCTCGGAAATGTAACCCGAAATGGGCGACTGCACGGTCGTGTAGCCGAGTATCATTTCAGCCTGCGTAAGGTCGGCTTCGCTCACCACCACGTCCGCCACAGCGCTCTCGTAGGAGGCGATGGCGTTATCCAGGTCGAGCTGACTGGCGGCATTCTGCTCATACAGCGGACGAATACGGTTCAGGTCGCGCTCGGCCTTCAGAGCCTGGGCCCGGGCTTTGTTCAACTGCGCCTTGGCCTTGTTCGCACGGGCGCGATAGACCGTCGGGTCGATGATGAAAAGCGTCTGGCCCTTCTTGATATAGGTTCCCTCGGCAAAGAGCATCTTCTCCAGATAACCTTCGACGCGGGCCCGGATCTCGACGAATTGCTGGGCCCGGATACGGCCCACGTACTCGCCATAGATGCTGACATCTTCGACCTGCACCGGTTCGACGGCCACCACCGGCAGTGCGGCGGCCTGCGGCCGGGGACGCAGCAACACGACGAGCAGAACGACCAGCACCACGACGGCACAGCCGATGAAGATCCAGTGCTTACGAGTCAGTTTCACCCGAATACGAGGTGTTTTGGCCGCTATTTTTTTCAGTTTCTCCAAATTCAACTCTTTCAGATTCGGTTTCATTTCATAAGTAGTTTTTATCCATAAAAGGGTTAAAGGACTTTACCCAAACCCCGCGCCAATCCTGTTCTATCCGGATAAGCGAATCATACACAATATAATACGCCTGCAACAGACGAGGCCGATCCTGTGGCGTGAATCTACAAAATGTAGAATTATTCCACACCGGAGCCTACCGGCTGTGGCGTAAAAACCCCCGGTGCCCGATAATCGCCGCCAGGCGCCCCGGATGCAGGGATTTGCCCGCAACGATAAGGGTGACGGCCAACAGGATCAAGCCGATACCCGCAGCAAGCCGCGCAGTGAACAATTCACCGAAGATAGTCACGCCGATCACCACTGCCGTCAGCGGCTCCAAAGCCCCCATAACAGCGGTCGGAGTAGAACCGATGGCATGCACGGCAACGGTCATCAACACCAGCGAAACGACCGTAGGAATCAGAGCCAGCATCGCCGCCCACCCCCCCACATCGAGGGTGTCGAGAGAAGCTGCAAAGGCTGGTCGGGACAACACAGCGAATACAACACGATCGCAGCCACGCCGAACAACAGCACGTAAAACGTAAGCTTCACCGACGACATATTCAACGAAGCACGGTTGACCACCACGATATAGAGCGCATACGAGAGCGACGAAGCCATGACCAGCACAACGCCCGCAGTATTGAGTACCGCACCGCCCTCACCCCGGTACAGCAACGCGATTCCGCACAGAGCCAGGGAAATGGAGAGGACCGTGACCAGCGAAATTCGCTCCCTGAAGAAAATCGCCATGATGACGGCCACCATGACCGGATAGACGAAAAGAAGGGTGGAGGCGATCCCCGCATCCATATAGTGAAAACTCATGAACAACGTGAGCGACGATACGGCGAACATCACTCCCAGCAATCCCAGCACGGAGAACTCCCGGCGCGTAATGCGCAGCGAAGTTTTCTGCACCAACAACAGGGCTGCCAGCAGTACGGCGGCAAGCGCATAGCGGTAAAACAGCACGGAATTGGTGTTTATTCCCGCCCGGTAGAGTGACAAAGCACCGAGGGGATTCATCCCGTAACTCACGGCGGCAACGATGCCGCAAAGGGTTCCTTTCGATTTCTCGCTCATGGATCGACAATTTCAACCGGCCGCAAAAATACGAAATAATTCGGCCGTTCGGTAAAGATAGCGCTTATAAATCGACCTCGGAAAAGGGAACGAGATGCGGTAATTCGTCCGGAAAGGTTAAAATATCGGCCGGGTTTCGTATCTTTGTGCCACTGTTTCCGATAACCCTCCGGAACCGCCCGGTTCCTTCGGAGCGATCCGGAACAATACGGTTTTACGGAAAATGCCTTTCGGGGCCAAATACATATCGAAATGAAAAAGTTACTTCTGATCTTTCTGCTGATCGCCGCCTGGAGTGTGCAGGCCCGCGAAGTATATCCGCTCTGCGACGACTGGCTCTTCTCGTTCCGCTACGAAAACAGCAGCGACAACGCCCGCTGTGTCACGCTGCCGCACACCTGGAACCTCGATGCACTGGCCGGGACGATCCCATACCTGCGCACGACCGCCGACTATCAGCGCAAACTCTACGTACCGCAGACCTGGACCGGAAAGCGGCTCTTCCTGAAATTCTACGGCGTGGAGAGCGTCGCCCACCTCTTCGTAAACGGAACTTACGTCGGCGAGCACCGGGGCGGAACGACCGCTTTCGTCTTCGAAATCACCGACCGGGTGAAATACGGCAGCGAAAACCTGCTTCGCGTAGCCGTGAGCAACGCCATTACGGGCGACGTGCTGCCGCTCTCGTCCATCCACAACATCTACGGCGGCATCAGCCGGGAGGTAGAACTCATCGTCACCGACCCCACCGCCGTATCGCCTCTGTATCTGGGCTCGTCGGGAGTCCTGATCCACCCTCGGGCCGTATCGACCGAACGGGCCGAAGCCGAGGCCGAAATCCACCTCATCTCGAAAGGCGACAACTTCTGCCGCGTGACCCTCGAAGCGTTCGATCCGGACGGAATTCAGGCCGCAGCCAAAACGATAAAGGCCAAACTCGACGGCAAACCCGTCGTCATCCCCTTCACGGTCGAAAATCCCCGACTGTGGGACCTCGATCACCCCAACCTCTATCGAATGCGGGTATCCGTCGAGAGCGACACCTCGCGCGATGAGATCGAAATCGCCACGGGCTTCCGCAACATCCGCGTCACACCCGAAGAGGGTTTCCGCCTCAACGACTCGCTCGTTCGGGTTCACGGCGTAACGCTCTACTACGACCGTCCGGGCACGGGTAGCGCTATGGAGGCGGAGGACTATGCCGAAGATTTCGCTTTCATACGCGAGTTGGGAGCCAATGCCCTGCGCTCGCCCGCAGGACCGCACGCCCCCTGTCTGTACGACCTCTGCGACCGCACAGGCGTACTGGTCTGGATCGACTTGCCGCTGATCCGGGCACCTTTCCTCAGCGACGTTTCCTATTATCCGAACCCGCAACTCGAGGCGAACGGTCGCCAGCAACTGCGCGAAATCATCGCCCAGCATATCAACCGGCCGTCAGTGGTCATCTGGGGACTCTTCGACTGCCTCTGGCAACGGGGCGAAAACCCCGTGCCCTATGTGCGGACACTGAACGAACTGGCAAAAAAAATGGACCGCAGCCGCCCGACGGCGGCCACCAGCAACCAGGACGGAGAACTGAACCAGATCACCGACCTGATCGTATGGGCGCAGAACATCGGCTGGGACAAAGGCCGCACGGAAGACCTCGAAATCTGGCTCGGCCAGCTTCGGTCGGGGTGGAACCAGCTCCGTTCGGGCATCTGCTACGGTGAAGCGGGGCAGATCGAACAACAAGGCGATCCGGCTCGCCGACGCCGCTCGAACAGCCTGCTCTGGCAGCCGGAAGGACGGCAGACCCGTTTTCATGAAGATTACACGAAATACCTGGCACAAGACACGCTGCTGTGGGGAACCTGGATCAACACCCTGTTCGACTACGGCTCGGCCCGCCGTCCGCAGGGCGTGGAGGCTACGGGGCTCGTCACGCTGGACCGACGACGCCGCAAGGACGCTTTCCATCTTTACAAGGCTTTGTGGAACAACACCGAACCTACGCTCCACATCGCCGGACGCCGGGAGGATGAGCGTAACGGCGACTTGCAGACCGTAACCGTCTATTCTTCGGCCGGAGAGCCGGTCGTAACCCTCTCGGGCGACACGCTCGCGGTCGAGCAATACGCACCGTGCATCTACCGCTGCGACTCGGTACGGCTCAACGGCCGGATGAAGATAGAAGCGAAAGCCGGGGATTTATACGACGAAGCGTTCCTTACCGGAAACTGCGCCTTAGTAGCTCCGCCGCGTCGGGACCCTCAGCAAACAGCAGGTCTGCGACTGACAAATTAGGCGCGAAAGGCAGCCGGTCGGAAAAGACCTGGAAATAGGACTCGGCATGAAACGCCGGGTCCTCTTTTTGTTTGGGCCTCAGATCGAGGTCGCCGGGAGCGGCTTCGACGTATTGCTCCGAAATACGGGGGCGGTTCTGCACATTCAGTTTTTGAAGCAGCACCTCCGTCAGTTCGAGGTCGTAATCGACCAGAAAATCGTATTCCCGCCGATAGAAAGGCTCGAACGAGGAGCGGTAGTGATCGAAATAGGGCGATCCCCGGTAAGCCGACACCAACGAAATCCAATGCTGGTGCTGCCACCGCTTCGAATAGTCGAGCCGCACATCCCGCATCGGCGTACGGGGACGGTTGGCATGCCGCACGTGCACCGTGAGGTCCATCACGCCGCCCGAAGCGAGAATTTGCGCCCGATTGCGCTCCGAACGCTTGACAAAATGTTCCCCGAGGTCGATGACGCAATCGTCGCACAGCAGGTGTGCGAAATATTCGACCGACCCCAAATAGGCTGCAGGCAGAATCGTCATGGTCGTTCCGGTTGATTTTCAGGATCGGCCCAATCGCCGTTGGCCTTGATGAGCGCCACGAGCCGATCGAGCGCCTCCTCCTGAGGGATATTCTTCTCCACCACCGTGCGCCCCTTGTAAAGGGTGATACGCCCCGGAGCGGCGCCCACGTAGCCGTAATCGGCGTCGGCCATCTCGCCGGGTCCGTTTACGATACAACCCATCACGCCGATTTTCAAATTTTTAAGGTGCGAGGTTCGGGCACGGATCGCGGCGAGCGTACCCTCTATATCGTAAAGCGTACGACCGCAGCTCGGGCAGGCGATGTATTCGGTGCGGGACATCCGCACGCGGGCTGCCTGCAGGATCATCAGCTCGATCTCCGCGATCTCCTTTTCCGAAAGGTGCGGCGCGTCGATCCGAATGCCGTCCGCCAGCCCGTCCAGAAAGAGCGACCCCAGATCGGCGGCGGCTTTGACGGCGACGGCTTCGACCGTCGTATCCTCGTAACGGCGGCACACCGCGACGGGTTCGTCCGCCCGGTCGAGGCTCAGGATCGCAGCCCGCAGTTCGGCCGTAGGATTCTCGGTCAGGGCTTCGATCACCCGCCAGTCGGCAGGCAACTCGGAGTGAATCAAGGGAGTTTGCACCCGAGTGCGGCGGCTGTATCGCGTCGGCGTATAGCGCTCCGGGTATTTGACGGAGAACACCCCGCTGCGGCGGGCAAAATGATCGACCAAAAGCTGCGCCACGGGGATCTCGTTCTCGGGCGCTTCGGTCAGCGAAACGCGGATCGTGTCGCCGATACCGTCCGCCAAAAGCGCTCCGATACCGACAGCGCTCTTGATGCGTCCTTCGATCCCGTTTCCCGCTTCGGTGACGCCCAGGTGGAGCGGATAATCCATCCCCTCCCGCTCCATCGCTTCCGCCAGAAGCCGGTAGGCGGCCACCATGACCCGCGTATTGCTCGACTTCATCGACACCACGACCTGATCGAACGCCTTTTCGCGGCAGACGCGCAGGAACTCCATCGCCGAGGCCACCATCCCTTCGGGGGTATCGCCCCACTCGTCGAAAACGCGCTTCGAGAGCGAACCGTGATTCACGCCGATGCGGATCGCCACGCCGCGCTCCCGGCATCGGTCGATGAGGGCTTCGAACTCCCCGTGCGATGAGTTATAATTTCCGGGGTTGATGCGCACCTTGTCCACGTATTTCGCAGCGATCGCAGCCACTTCGGGCACGAAATGGATGTCCGCCACGACGGCGGCATCGCATCCCTCCTCCCGCAAACGGCGGACGATCCGCTCCAAATTCTCTCCCTCCCGACGCCCCTGGGCCGTCAGCCGGACGATAGGACCTCCGGCCCGGAAGATGCGTTCGATCTGCCGAATACAGGCTTCGGTATCCTTGGTGTCGGTATTGGTCATCGACTGCACGGCGATCGGGCGGTCACCTCCGATCACAACCCGTCCGATGCGAACTTCACGGCTCGGGCGGCGCTCATACTTGGTCAAATTCATGTCCTGCCAGAATTTATTACCACAAAGGTAGTGAAAATGAAGGCAGGATAAAACAGACATTCGCGTTTTATCCTGCACAAACCGGAATGGCGACCGTTCGGCGGCGCCGCGCTATCGGGCAGTCATATTCTCCAACTCCTTGAGGATGTAGTAGCGGTTCAGGGATACGGGAGCCTTCTTTTCGTCCAGATAACGGTAAATGGCCGTAATGCCGCAGGCGAGCCGGACCGTCGCGTCCCGATCGGGCGAAGCGGCCGCGAAATCGAACAGCAGCTCGGCGAATTTTTCCAGGTTCTCGTCGCTGAAGCCATACTCACGGGTCAGCACGCCGATAAAGTCCTCCCGGGCCAGCAGAGTGTCGATATCCAGATCGAGCGCCTCCGCCAACTCCGTCCGGGCGGTTTCGCAAACGGCCTCTCCCGCCCCGCTTCTCCGCAGGATGCCCGCCTTCTGCAAAAGGGCTTCGATGAGTTTGCCGATCTTGTCGATCTCCCGCAGGATGTAATCTTCCATAACTCCTCCTTATTTGCCGAAAGGTACTGAAAAATCTTCGGAAATATCCGTCCCTGCGGACAAAATCGGGCAAAATATCCGATCGACAAAAGTTCGATACTCTGCTACGAATCCTTTTCCGCCCTGTTCGGGTCGCCGAACACTTACTTTTCATTATCTTTGTAGAAGATAGGATGCACCTCGGAAAAACGGGAACAAGTTCCCGTTTTCTCTCAGCTTTCGCTATCTTTGCAAAAAGCAGCACCGGCAAAGACAGGCGGTTCTCGAATAAATCCGATACGGCCTCGGGTTTACCGTCCCTGCTGAAGACGACGCTTCGGCGACGTTCGATTAAATTTGGCGCTGCTCTCGGCTTGCACTATCTTTGTCAGGCAAACAACGTATGGCGAACTATCTCGACAACGACATCAAATTCGTCGCGGGCGTAGGCGAGGCGCGGGCCCGGCTGCTGGAAAAGGAGCTGGGCATCCGCACGCTGGGCGATATGCTCTGCCACTATCCGTTCCGCTACATCGACCGTACGAGGATCTACCGCATCGACCAGATCGCGGAAGGGGATTCCGCACTCATCCAGTTCCGGGGGCGCATCACAGGCGTCAGCTATGCCGGAGCAGGGCGCAAACGACGTTTCACGGCCGTCGTGAACGACGGCAGCGGCGTGGCCGAACTGGTCTGGTTCCAGGGAATCAAATGGATCGAAAAACGGATCGAAGTGGGGCGCGAATACCTGATTTTCGGCCGCCCATCCTTCTTCAAGGGCGAACTGTCGGTGGTACATCCCGAAATCGAAACCATCGAGAAAGCCTTTTCCCGCAAGGCCGAAAGCGGTCTGCAAGGCATTTACTCCTCGACCGAGCGGCTTTCGAGCGTCCTCGGCACCAAAGGCATCTACACGATCGTCTGCAACCTCTGGCCGATGGTGCGGGATCATATCCGCGAAACGCTGCCCGACCGAATGCGGACCCGGTACGGCCTGCTGTCGCTGCGCGATGCGCTCTACAACATCCATTTCCCGCAATCGCCCGAACTGCTGCGGCAGGCGCAATACCGGCTGAAGTTCGAAGAGCTACTCGGCATTCAACTGGGTATCCAGTCACGCCGCACGGCCCGCCTGTCGAAAAACAACGGATTCCTCTTCCCCAAAGTGGGAGGCGTATTCAATACCTTCTTCAACACCAGGCTGCCGTTCCCGCTGACCGGGGCACAGAAGCGCGTGGTCAAGGAGATCCGGCAGGACACGATCTCCGGCTACCAGATGAACCGCCTGCTGCAAGGCGACGTGGGCAGCGGCAAGACCCTCGTAGCGCTGATGTCCATGCTGCTGGCCGTCGATAACGGCTTCCAGGCCTGCATGATGGCTCCGACCGAAATCCTCGCGCGCCAGCACTACGCCACCTTCCAGAGGATGCTCGAAGGAATGGACGTGCGGGTGGCGATCCTTACCGGAGCATCCAAAGCACGCGAACGGCGGGAAGCCCTCGCCGGAATTGCCGACGGCTCGATCGACCTGCTGATCGGCACGCACGCCCTGATCGAAGACCGGGTACAGTTTTCGAACCTGGGATTCGTGGTGATCGACGAACAGCATCGCTTCGGCGTCGAACAGCGGGCACGGCTCTGGACGAAGAACGAGCAACCGCCCCATATCCTGGTGATGACCGCCACGCCCATTCCCCGCACGTTGGCGATGACCCTCTACGGCGACCTGGACGTTTCTGTGATCGACGAGCTGCCGCCGGGACGTCAGCCGATCCGCACGGTGCACTACACCGACGCGGCCCGCCTGCGGCTCTTCGGTTTCATGCGGCAGGAGATCAAGAAGGGAAGACAGATTTATGTCGTCTATCCGCTTATCAAGGAGTCCGAAACGATGGACTACAAAGATTTGCAGGACGGCTACGAAGCCATCTCGCGCGACTTCCCGCTGCCGGAATACGTCACAACGATCTGCCACGGCAAGATGAAACCCGAAGACAAGGAGGAGTCGATGCGTCAGTTCAAGAGCGGCGAGGCGAATATCATGGTCGCCACTTCGGTCATCGAGGTCGGCGTCGATGTTCCCAATGCTACGGTCATGGTGATCGAGTCGGCCGAACGATTCGGCCTCTCGCAGCTTCACCAGTTGCGCGGCCGCGTTGGACGGGGCAGCCAGCAGTCCTATTGTATCCTCATGTCGGGCGAGAAGCTCTCGAAGGAGGCCCGCCTGCGGCTCGAAGCGATGTGCGAAACCAACGACGGATTCCGCCTGGCGGAGCTGGACCTCAAGCTGCGGGGTGCGGGCGACGTGAACGGTACGCTCCAGAGCGGCATGGCCTTCGACCTGAAGATCGCCAACCCGACGCTCGACAGCCAGATCCTGACCGTCACCCGGGAAGCGGCCGCCGAAGTGCTGACGGCCGACCCGACACTGACCCAAAACGGCCACGAGGGGCTTCGGGAACTCCGCAAGCGCTACTCCGGCCGTGAAGAGATCGATTTTTCCCAAATATCCTGATTCATTCACCTCGGCACGATGAAACACACCGCTTTCCTGCATTTTAACGATTCCGCAGCTTTTCGCACGGCAGGGTATTTGAACCACTCCGGAAGAAGTTCCGCACAAGGCAAACCTTATCCGCCCCGGAACGACGACCCGAACCGGCGGATTGTAAAGCCCGAATCGAAAACTTTCCGCAATTCATCCGCAAACACGTCGGCAGAAACAGATAAAACAGCCGTAAAAAACAGAGTAAATTACTTTTTTGCAACTTTTCAATGAAAAAACAGATTTTTTTCACCGTCCTGTTTTTCCTGGCAGCCCTGCCTGCTGGCGCCCAGCTCTACCAGCCGGGCGAAGTACTCGATTACCGGGCCAGCTACAAGGCCAAATTCTTTCCCAATACCGAAGTGGGAAGCGTACGCGTGACCACCGTCGAAGAAGAATATGAAGGAGAGCCGATGTACCGCATCGTGGCACACGGCAAAACGCTCCCCGCCTTCCGCTGGGTAATGAACGTGGACGACAAATATACGATTCTGGTCGATCGCGAGGAGTTGAAGACACGCCGTTTCGAAAGCGATATCCGCGAAGGCAACTACCGGTTCTGGAGCAACTACGTGTACGACTGGCCCGAAATGACGGTACACACCCGGTGGCAGGGACGCCGCATGGTGCGCGATACAACCAAAACGATGTCGCTCACCCCGCGCAGCATGGACCCCGTGTCGCTCTATTTCCACCTGCGGAGCATCGACCCGGCAACGCTCCAGGAAGGAAAAACGGAGGTGCTCGAAATGCTCCTCGAAGATACGATCCGCCATCTGCGGTACCGCTTTCTGGGGCGTGAAACCAAGAAAATCCGCAGTATGGGTACGTTCCGCACCCTGAAGTTCGCCTGTCAGATCGGCACCTCCGAAGGGTACTCGTTTACGGACGGAACGGAGTTCACGGTCTGGATTTCGGACGACAAAAACCTCATTCCTCTCTACATCGAATCGCCGGTCCGCATCGGCAGCGTTCAGGCCTATATTTCGGGATATCACGGACTGAAATATCCGTTGAGCAGTAAAATCAAATAAAAATCCATTATATTTGCAGAACATGGGGTGAGGTTCTGCGATTTTCGGACACAAACCGGCAGCGATTGCCCCGTCTTTTATTATATTTGTATAAAATATTCGCACCATGGAAGAGAACTATCAAGGTTACAACCAACCCGAATACGAAAACGACGATCCCCGCAAGGGCGCGAACAAGTCGATCCTCGGCTACCGCATCGTCATCATTATCCTGGCGGTGATCCTGGCTGCCATCACGGTCCTCTATTACAACATCCATCGCCAGCAGCAGGCCGATTACGACCTGTTGGTCATCGACCGCGATTCGATCCAGAACAACCTGAGCGACCTGATGCAGGATTTCGACGACCTGCAACTATCCAACGACACCCTTTCGCTCCAGATGGGCATCGAACGCCAGCGGGCCGACTCGCTGATGCAGCGGCTCAAACAGGAGCGTTCGTGGAGTCTGGCCAAAATCAAGCAATATGAAAAAGAGGTCGGCACGCTGCGTACCATCATGCGGGGTTATCTTCACCAGATCGACTCGCTCAACACGCTCAACAAAAAGCTGATCGACGAAAACGTATCCTACCGCAAGGAGATCACCACGGCCCAGATGCGTGCCGAGATGGCCGAAGAGAAGGCCCAGGAGCTCAACAACAAAGTACGCCAGGGATCGGTTATCAACGCCCGGGGTATCCGCATGGTAGCGCTCAACGCCCGCAGCAAGGAGGTGTCGCGCATCAAGAACGCCGAGCGTCTGCGCGTGGATTTCACCCTCACGGCCAACGCCCTGGCGACTCCGGGCGAAAAGACGATCTACGTCCGCATCCTGTCGCCCGACGGATACGTGCTGTCGAGCGAAAGCGTTCCGACGTTCGAATTCGAGGGCGAACGCCTCTCTTACTCCGCATCGCGTGACGTGGATTACCAGAACGAAGACCTCAACATCGGTATCTTCTACACCGGCAGCGGCTTCACCGCCGGTACCTACCAGGTACAGATCTATTGCGACGGGTTCCTGATCGGCTCGATCGAGCTGCCGATGCGATAAATAAGGCTTCGTCCGACCCAGACAACAGAAAGCGTCCGGCCTTGCAAGGCCGGACGCTTTCTGTCACAGAGTGGTTTGCGACGATATTTACACCTGGAATCCGCAACGATCCCTGCAAGAATCATTCGTTCCAGATCAGAGCGGAAGCGCCGAGGATCGCGGCATTTTGGGCCGGAATGCCGCTGGGCAGCACCTTCACGTTGCCCCGGTAAACGGGCAGCAAATTCTCCTCCAGGTAACGGCGCGTCGGTTCCAACAGGAGCTCCCCGGCTTGGGCCAGGCCGCCGAAGAAGAACACGGCTTCGGGCGAGGTGATCGCTACGGCATTCGCAAGGGCCCTTCCCAGCCTCTCCGCCGTACAGCGAAAAACCTCGAGCGCCAGCGAATCACCCTTTTGCGCCGCTTCGGTAATTATCCGGGCGTCGAACTTGTCGTAAGGTACATCGCGTAAAACGCTCGGCACCGTTTCCCGGGCCATCAACTCGAAAACCGTCCGCTTGATACCCGTCGCGGAAACATAGGTTTCCAGACAGCCACGGCGTCCGCAGCCGCATTGCCGTCCTCCGGGTTCGACGACGACATGCCCCAGCTCTCCGGCCATGCCATCGTGCCCGTAGATCATCCGACCGCCGGCAACGAATCCCGATCCCAACCCGGTTCCAAGCGTTACCATGATGAAATCCCGCATTCCCCCGGCATTGCCGTAAGCGATCTCCCCGAGAGCGGCGGCATTGGCGTCGTTGGTAATACGGACGGGAATCCCGGGAAAAGAGTTGCCGACCTCCTTGCAAAGCGAGAAAAACCGCCGCCCTTCCTCCGGATTCGGCTCTCCGGATCGAAACTTCCAGAGATTGACCGGACGCTCGATCCGGCCCGTATGATAGTTGGCATTCGGAGCACCGATCCCGATACCCGACAGTACAGCCCCGGCAGGCATCGCCGCACAAAGCTCCCGCAGCGTCCGTACGAGCATTTCGACATAAGCCGAATAGTCGTCGAAAAAAGGGTACTCCGCTGTACGAAAAGAAGATCGCGCATAGACTTCACCCGTGCGATCGACCAAACCGAGGACCGTATTGATCCCTCCGATATCGACGCCGATGACCAATTTTTTCATAAAAAGGATAAATTTTACAGGTTAATCCGGTCAAAGTTAGAAAATAATTGCACGCTATCGACTTTTTTTCCTACTTTTGGGGGAGTATTTCCACCAGGCACAGGCAAAACGAACTTGCCCGAATTATGCCGGACAGAGAAAATGACGACGAAGTTCAACGATTCTTACCCATCGGATTTCAGCATGCAAAACAACGACCAAATTCTGGAAGCCATCGAACATTATCTGGGACAAATCGGATATCCCGAAGAACCCGGCAGGTTGTACGCACCGATCAGCTATTCCCTCACGATGAGCGGGAAACGGTTGCGTCCCATGTTGCTGATGCTTACCTGCGGAATCTTCTCCGACCAGCCCCAGGCGGCCATGCCGGCAGCGGCAGCCGTCGAGGTTTTCCATAATTTCACGTTGCTGCACGACGACATCATGGACAACGCGGCGATGCGCCGGGGTAACCCTTCCGTCTTCGCCAAATGGGGACAGAACGTCGCCATCCTGTCGGGCGATGCGATGCTCATCAGCGCCTACCGCCTGTTGAGCGAATACCCGCCCCAAGTGCTGCCGCAGATTCTCGCCCGCTTCAATACGATGGCCATCGAAGTCTGCGAAGGCCAACAGTACGATATGGATTTCGAAACCCGGGAGTCGGTTTCGGTCGAAGAGTATCTCCACATGATCGAACTCAAAACTTCGGCCCTACTGTCGGGTGCGACCGTCATCGGAGCGATCATCGGCGGGGCGGGCGAAGAAGACTGTCAACGCCTCTATCGTTTCGCCACCGAACTGGGACTGGCGTTCCAGTTGCAGGATGACCTGCTGGACAGTTACGGCGACGAACGGCTGGGCAAGGCGATCGGAGGCGACATCCTCGAAGGCAAAAAGACCTACCTGATGGTCATGGCCCTCAGCAAGGCGTCGGCCGCCGAGCATCGAATCCTCGCTTCGACCTATTCCGATCCGACTCTTTCCGATCAGCAGAAGATCGCGCGCGTGCGGGAGGTTTTCGACAAACTGGGCGTCGCCCGTCTGACCGAACAGCAGATCAACCACCGCTTCGAACGGGCGTTGAACATTCTCGATACGTTATCCGTACAATCGGAAGGCACGGCCCGCCTGCGGGAGTACGCCGGCAGCCTGATCGGACGCAACAAATAAATCCTCGGCCCAATGAAACGCAGCGACATAGAGATCATGGCTCCTGCAGGAAGTTACGAATCCCTGCATGCAGCGATCGACGCCGGAGCCAACTCCGTTTATTTCGGAGTGGGAAGGCTCAATATGCGGGCCCAATCCGCCGCCAACTTCACCCTGGAAGATATGGGGCAGATCGTTTCGATCGCCCGTGAACACGGCGTGAAAAGCTATCTGACGGTCAATACGGTGATTTACGACGAAGAGATCGAAACCCTGCACGCGACCATCGACCGTGCCTGCGAGGTGGGCGTGGACGCCATCATCGCCACCGATATGGCCGCCATCCAATATGCCCGCAGCGTCGGCATGGCCGTACATATCTCCACGCAAAGCAACATCTCCAACATCGAAGCCGTCCGGTTCTTCGCCCAATGGGCGGACGTAGTGGTCCTGGCCCGGGAACTCGACCTGGTGCAGGTCGCCCGTATCAGCCGGGAAATCGAACGGCAGCGGATCACGGGCCCCGGCGGAGAGCTGGTACGGATCGAAATGTTCGCCCACGGCGCCCTCTGCATGGCCATATCGGGCAAATGCTACCTGTCGCTCCACACCAGCGACGGATTCTCGGCCAACCGGGGAGCCTGCCGGCAGATCTGCCGTCGCAAATATCTGGTTACGGACCCCGAAACGGGCGAAACACTCGACGTCGAGGGCAACTATATCCTCTCGCCCAAAGACCTCTGCACGATCGACTTTCTCGACTACTTCATCGAATCGGGCGTGCGGGTCCTCAAGATCGAAGGGCGTGCGCGGGGTGCGGAATACGTCAAACGCGTGGTCGAATGTTACGACCGGGCGCTCCGGGCCATGGAAGACGGCGACTACACGCCGGAACTGGCCGCCGCACTGAAAGAGCGGCTGGCAACGGTATTCAATCGCGGATTCTGGGAGGGATACTACGCAGGACGCCCGATCGTGGAGCACAGCCGCCACCACGGATCGGCCGCCACCAAACGCAAAGTCTATGTGGGCAAGGTGACCAACTTCTTCAAAAAAATATCGGTGGCCGAGGTGCTCGTCGAAGCGGCTCCCCTATACGAAGGGGACGAACTGCTCTGGGTGGGCGAAACGACCGGAGTGGTCGAACAGCACGGGGACGAAATCTTCGTGGACGAGCACCCCGTGCAAACAGTACTCCAGGGAACGACCTGCTCGGTCAAAACCGTCCAACTCATCCGCCGGGGCGACAAGCTCTACAAACTGGTCGATACGATCGGATAAGAAACAAGGCACCGGACTATGAAGTCCGGTGTTTCTTTTTTACAAATACACATTTTAATTACCCCGATATTCATCGGCTTCCGATCGGGCGAAAACTTCGATTCGATCTCTTGCAAAAAGATCCGGAAGGCTCGCACACACCGGACAAAGGAGTGACGAACTACGCCGGTCGGATTCGTAAAATCGGGGAAATCCCCTCGCAAATCGCCCTCCTCTCATAACAACTCGCACGATAGACGGCATATATGCCCTTGCCGGCAACTTCGCCCCGGAGAAAATCGGGAGGGGCTACCTTCGAAGCGCCGCAATAAAATCGGGAAAAAGCGTCCAGAGATTTTCAGTGCGGAGCCACAGCTCACGAGCCTGGGCCTGCACCGAAGGGCGCTCGCTCTCGATATCCTCCAGGTACTGCCCGTCGGCAGGATGTTCGTCGGCGGTAAATTCGGCAAAATAGGGTGCGAATCGGGTCCTGAAACGGATCGCATCGCCCTCGGGAATACGGCCGCTGCGCCGAAAAAGCCGCCCACATGGTCAGCACCTCCTTGCAGGCGTATTTATCGGAAATATCGTTGCTCACCTCGTCGAAAAGTTCGTACTCCTCCATTGCCAGGTAATTGAACGCCAACAGGATAATTGCCTCCAGATGGTCTTCGGGATCCAGTTCGAGAAGCAATTCGAGCATGGCGGTAGACATTTCGAAATCGTTGATCAGGAAATGGTCGATCGCCGAAGCGTGAATCACCTCGAGCGCCGCACGCGTATTGGGATCCTCCCATTCGAGAATCACCTCCTCGTCTTCGGGCAATAATTCGGAAATGCGCTGAAAGGCGTGAAAGCGTTCGTTGCAGGCCTCTTCGACCCGCCCCTGGCGCTGCAACTGTTTGGAATGGGTCAGAACCCGTACAAAATCATACGCCCCCTGACCAACGATCTCGAATGTCTGATCCGGAGTAGGATTGAGCGTAGCCTTATCTTGCATGACGGTTTTGTTTATTAGCGGATTAACTCCTCGTAATTTTTTATCTTCCCGAGGATTCGGATTCCGGTCCGTACGACCTCCGAAACCATGGCGATACGAAATTTTCGGGGCGAAGATAGCAAGAATGAGAGAAAAAATCGCACTTTTTCCAAGAAATAGTCCTTACCATTTGATTTTATTCAAAAAATTTTCCGATATTTGCATCCCGAAAGGGTTTCACAAAACTCCCTATTGCCGAAATAGCTCAGCGGTAGAGCACTTCACTCGTAATGAAGGGGTCCCGAGTTCAAATCTCGGTTTCGGCTCTAACAATCAAGAGATTACAGTTTTTGTAATCTCTTTTTTTGTGCCGTTCGGCGAGGGAAAAGAGGGTTGAAAGAGCGATTCAGACAGGCAATGTTACACATAATGTTACACATAAAATTTAGACGCCCAGCGCTGTTTGCTTAATACGCAAACAGATGAAAATCAAAGCAATCTGCCGTCATGAAATCGTTTACAAAAACGGCAAATCCCCGTTGGCAATCCGCTTTACGCACCAACGCACCCACAAGACCGTTTCGCTCGGCATTTCGGTAGAGCCGCATTATTGGGACAAAACCGCCGAAATGATAACGGCAAACTGCCCCGAACGCGCTGCCCTGCAAAGTCAGATAGACAGCACGTTGGCAGGCTATCGTAAGAAGATTCAAAGGCTGGAAGCATTGGATATTCCCGTAACATTCGACACGCTTTTCGAAACCGACAAGAGCCGCCACGCAGGAATTACAATCGAGGACGGTTTCAACGCTGAAATCGAACGGCTGGAATCGCTCGGTAAAATCAACTCAGCCACCAAGCACAAATACGCCCTGCAAGTGCTGAACGGCTACAAATCGGTCAAAACCGCATTGGAGGCTATCGACCTCGACTATCTGAAAGGGTTGGAATTGCACCTGCGCCAACGAGGGAACAAGGACAACAGCATTGCTACACGGTTCGCTATCTTCAAAGCCATCTACAACAAGGCTGTCAAGGAGGGTAAAGTAGCGGTAAAGCAAAACCCGTTCAGCATCTACCAAGTGGGCAGTTTGTGGGCCAAAACCCGCAAACGGGCAATTGACAAGGATGACATCCAACGGTTAATCGACCTTGAAATTACAGAGGGACACACGACGGAATATCGACGCCTTGCCAAAGATTTATTTCTATTCTCCTATTTCACGGCAGGGATGAATTTCGGCGATATTGCACGGTTGCGTTATAAGGACATCGTTAAAGGCCGTGTAAACTATTCCCGTCACAAAACGCAGAAATTGCTGTCCTTTCAACTCGTCCCTATGGCGTTGCAGATTCTCGAAAAGTACGGTATGGCAGGACACGGAGAAGATTATATCTTCCCTATCCTCAATCGCCATGAACACACCACCCCACAGCAGATTTTCAATCGCCTGCATAAGGTTTTGCGAAAAGTCAATCGAGAATTAAAGACGCTGGGAGAGCAAATAGGATTGGAAATGCCATTGACTACCTATGTCGCTCGGCACACGTTTGCTACGGTCTTAAAACGGTCGGGAGTGAATATTGCTATCATTTCCGAATCGTTGGGACATTCCGATTTATCCACCACTCAAATCTATTTGGATTCGTTCGAAAATAGCCAAATCGACGCGGCCATGCAGAATCTATTGTGAACAAAAAAGGGCACTCCGACGAATATACGGAGTGTCCTTTTTTTTCAACGACGGCTGGCTGAAATTAGGCGACCGTCGTTTGTTCGGGAAGACGTTTTATATCTTCCGACAGAAACTTGTCCGCATCTTCGGGCGAGAAGCGTTTCCCGTAAAGTTGCACATCAGCCCCTAATGTACGGGATACACCGTCTTTCAGCACCTTTTTCATCGTGGCACTACCGAGGAACACAATATGTTCCGCTACATATTCAGGCTTCAAGCCCAAGATTTTGCACTCGCGGCAATACCTGCGGCTGTCAAGCAGAATATTTACCTGCTCCATGAAATCAGCCCAGAATTTGTTCGCATCCGAGTAAGCCGCATTCATAAATTTGTTGATGCAGGCCAATTTTTATTTCGTTATCCTTTTTCAGTTGGACATCGAAAACGGGCCGCGCCTGCGTCATTACCCGCCACATCGGGGGCGTAGTCGAACGGCGGATCCCTTTCGACACTACAAAGATTTGCTAATTTTCACCCCTATTCACGGGGAGCAAAATAAAGGGCGTTTTTACTCTCCCTTTGCAAATTACAGATAAACAGCGGAATAAGTCGCAGGCATACGCCCCTTGCAGGACTTAATTATTCCTTTTAACGAATCGTCGCTATACAAAAAACTGTCATTACGGGTAAATTCATAGAGGTAACAGATACGCGAAATCAGCAACAGCCGATTCAACGAAACACTCTTATCGGGTTGCTTCGGGCGGTTGTCCCCCAATAAAGTGTTCAGCATATCCCGATACATCTCCACAGTCCGATAAATCCGAAACGACGTACTCGGATAGGTTTCGTCGAAATTACCCGTGTCAATCCCGTAATACTGAATCTTCCTGCCTTTGCATTCCCGTTCATAGGTTTCCCGCAACCAGTCCAAAATCCCACGCTTTATAACGGGCAGAACCTCGACTTTCTTTCTGTTCTTTTTAAGGGTTATTTCAATATCATCGTCCGTGAAATCCTCGCCTAACTCTTTGAACAGATTTTGCACCGCCTTATTCAAAGACGCGGGTTTCACAAGGCCGCAGTTCTTAAACGAGGTTTCGACATAATCGTAAATAAAGACCAGCGCAAACCAAAATTTCTCGACATCCAGCCCCAATCCCATAACCGTAGCGATTATATCGTCGTTAGCCAGATAATCCGACTTGGCAAAGGGCATCTTAATCTTCGATGCGGCGCAACGACACTTGCCATCGAGAACCGCATATCTACTTTAATTGCCGTTCCGACGGTGAACCTTATCAAGAACAAACTGCCCGAACACGCCGACCTGCTGGGGGTTTACGGCGGTGTCACCAACCAAGAGATAGCCGACTATCTGAAAGCGCACGACCGCTGAAAAATCATGGCCCTATGATGCGATTCCGCGTGTCGCAGAGGTCGCAGGAGCGGAGATATACGCCAAAGCCCTGCTGTTGGTAGACGAATATCACCGCCTGCTGTTCGACTATTCATTTCGGCACCGAGCCGTTACGGGATTGCTTGCCGAAATGCCCAAATTCAGCCGTGCGACTTATATGTCCGCGACACCCATCGAGCGGGAATTTCTGCTGGATGAATTGCAGACCTTGCCGACAACGCGGATTATCTGACCCAGCGAACCGCCGATGCAGGTGCGGTTGTGGCATGAAAACAGCCCGTTGGCATCGGTCGTAAATCTTTGCCACAATGCCGTAACGCATGGCGTGTCCTATAATCTGCATTTCTTTGTAAACAGCGTCGATTTTATCGGGCGGGTGTTGCATCATGAAAGCTATTCTTACATGGAGATATGCCGCCTGTTTAGTTGGCTATGAATGGAGTTATCTTTTTACAAGTAATGGGGAATAACTCTAAACTTTACAATCTGGTGGAACGATTAACCCAACTTACAACTAACAAAGTTTCGATTCCATAGCGTAATCTATTGATAGAAACTTTTTTCTCAAGAATCCTTTGCACAATAAAAGCACAGCAAATTTCCATAGAGTGTTCTGTCTTTTAGAAACATTAGTTTCAAAATTAGCACGAGAGTAAGCAAGACAGACACTCTTCATTTGTGTAGCTATATATCCATCCCGATATATACTGCCGAGTGGAGATTTGCTTATTTGTGCTAAGGTTTTGTCAGAACCTCTATTTTCGGATAAGCGAACAACTCCATTAATTTTCTTTTTTGCATATAACCCACTGCAGCAGGGAGTTGATACGGTACAACATTTATGATTATGCCGTCATCAAGTTTCGAACTTGAAAAGCAAATTGAATCGAATCGATTCAACAGAATTTATCGGCAATGTTTACTGTGAATGTACGCAAAATAACACAATCTTATCAAGAGCAAAAATCATCTACAGGATGGATGGAAAGTCAAAATAAATGCTACCTCTACGAATAAGGGAACGATTACGATTACTGCACCCAATCCGATTGTTGAGAGCGAAATCCTTGTGTTTGCTAATGACGGTTCCTATCGTACTGTTATGGTATCTTTGAATTGTATGCAGGGGCAAATCAATATAGCAGATAACTCTATTGATGCTACTCCTGCTGGGGGTACACAGGAAATCAAATTGACAACGAATTTGGATTATACCGTTGAGATTCCCGACAATGCAAAATCATGGTTGTCGTTGGCTCCCGAAACACGAGCCATGCGGGAAGATACGATTGTTTTGAGGTAACTGC
>VOFI01000556.1_pt1 | contig 31902 bp, 51 predicted proteins | sample 5384131 | NCBI WGS metagenome assembly VOFI01 (sample SAMN12384728, study PRJNA508395) | human gut metagenome | isolation source: healthy gut H | host: Homo sapiens
ATCCATTTGGATGCATACATCGGTCGGGAATCGTGTATTCTCCACAATAGTGTGTCCCTAAATAGTATCTGTCATTTACATGTGCCGCCAGTTCTTCCTGAATTGTCCTTCCACTAACTCCAAGCGTACTGTCTAATGTTTGTTTTGTATATGCCTTCTTCAAGCTCCAGACCTGAGCATTAGATTCATTTTCCTGATAAAGCCATACATTTGCACCATTGTAGCAATTTCCTCCTGACACATCAATGTAAGTCCCAAGTTTTGACCTGATCATTATTTTACTATCACCGGCATCGTAAAATTTGAATTTCTGTGCAGAACTTCCATTTTTTTGCCACTGTTTTAAATTCGTTCCCGATCTTTGCATTTCCATTATCTACATCCAGATATTTTCCTGAACTATTATTTTTAATGCTATACCATCCATCACTTTCTTTACTGATATAAAAGCTCTGAGCCATCGTACCATTATCTGACCATATCTGTACATTTGCCCCATTATTTCTGCTTCCGTTCGATATATCCAGGACCATTTCGGTTAGCTAATGAACTGAAAATCCGATAATTACCATTCGATACACTAATTTCTACTCCTTTTGGGATAACCCGTTTCATCTGCCATTTCTGTTCATTTGAAAGTACTGCATTTCCAAGATAAATATTGGCATTTTCTTTATCCGCAGTAATCATCGTTCCAAGCTGTGATTTCAAATAATAGTTTCCGGTTCCTGCCGAATAAAATCTGAATCGCTGTGCCATACTTCCATTTGCATCAACCTCTTTGCAAAATTCGTTTTATCTGCGTTGCTTCCATTTGTTACATCAAAACCTTTCCACTATTAAGATTCTCAACTTCATACCAGTTATTTCCTTTATTTGTGATCTTAAAAATCTGGTGTTCTCCCTCATTTGCAGTTCCAAGTCCAACATTTGCCTGATTATCCTTAGAAGCATCTGTAACTTCCATACACAAATCTCCGGACTTGAACAAATAATATCCATCTGCAATATTAGCAATCTGAGATACAGATAATACAACCTTTTCGACCATCCACTGCTGTGCCGCTGTTCCGTTGAATGCGTAGATCTGAAGATTGGTTCCGCTTTTCAGACTACCGCCTGCACAGTCAATTACTCTTCCCGTCTTTGCCATAATATAGTATCTGCCATTCCCATTCTCATAGAAACGAAACAACTGACCCGCGCCACCATTTGTTGACCATTCTTTGCAAATTTACTCGGATGCTCCCGAACCATTTTTAACATCCAGGACTTTGCCTGAATTTACATTTTTTCAGATAATACCATTCTCCGTTAGGAATAATTTTCCATTCTTGTGCACCCGTACCATTTGTCGAATAAATCTGTACATTACCGCCGTCACTATTTGATGCACCCTGAACATCTATGCTAAGACCTGATCTTTGCTGCCGGATAAAGGCGATAATTTCCAGCTTGTATTGCCTTGTAATTTCCTGGTGCCTTCCAGGATTTGATCACAAAAATTCTGTGCATTGCTTCCATTATATGTATAAATTTGTACATTACCGCCATTCTTCAATTTTCCGGCACTGATATCAAGAACTTTTCTGCTTCCGATTGCAGATAAGATTCGGATTCTTCCTTGTTCATCTTCGTAAAACTTAAATTTCTGTGCTGCCGTTCCGTTTGCATCCCATTGTTGGATATTTGTTCCATTTGCATTTTTCCCTTGCTGACACATCCAACACTTTCCCTGACGCAAAATTCTTGATTGTATACCAACCATCTTTATTTTTACTAATATAGAAAATCTGTGCCGCATTCGGTGTTTGTCCCCACAACTGTACATTTCCACCGTTTGCATTACTGTAATTTGCGACATCAAAACCCAAGTTACCTGCCGTTTTCATATTGATCGTATAATAACCATCTGCAATCTGCTTCTCTGCATCTTCACCAAATGTCGATCTTGCTTTCGCAAAACACCATTTTTGTGCAACCGTTTTATTTAATCCATAGAGTTGCACATTGGATGAATTTGCAATTCTTCCTGCTGATACATCCAGTACAGTTCCACTCTCCGTGGTAATGTAACAGCTTCCACTTCCCGTCTCATAAAACTTGTATCGTTGACCAAATGATTCCTGTTGCTGATTCTGGTTAATATTTTCACCAATTTTTGCTTCTTTAGATTTGCTGGAAAGCAATTTTCCAGATTGCACATTTTTTATCCGATCCCATCCATCTTCCGCCTTTGTAATATACCATTTTTGTGCATCTGTTTCATTATTGACGTAAATCTGGACATTTGCCTCATTTGCAGTGCTTCCTCCCGCTACATCCAATACATAGTTCTTATTAGCTTCTAACTGAATTTTGTATACTCCACTAGCAAGTTCCACTTCTTTTTTATCATCTTGTTTTTCCCCTTGCTGTTCTGGAGCAATTTCTGTTGTTTTTTCCTCTGGTATAGTCTCTGGATTCTCTCCGTTGCTTCATCGGTAGTAGATTCATCCTCTGTCGATTCATCTACTACCGGTTCATCCTCCATTGATCCTCCTTCTATTGACCCGTCCACGGTTGATTCGTCTGCCTCAGTTTTCTGTACAGGTTTTTCCTCATCTTTTTTTCTTCACTTTCCGGCTTTGTTTTTTTTCTTCTTTTATCACATTCTGGTTCTCTGTCTCTGCCGCATATACTGACAATGTTCCTACATTCATTGTTCCCATTGCAAGAATCAATAAAGTTACAATAATTCTCTGTCTTACTCTCATTTTTTTTTCCTTTCCCATACCCTCATATTTCATAAAAAAGGCAAGCCCCACAATTACAAATCATGTAGCTCACCCTTTCCTGTATCTCACAATATTTACTTCTCCGGATACAATCCCTTTTCAACCAGCGCCTTCACTTCATTCACAACCAGTTCTTTATCTTCTTTATAAGTCACCCCTGAACCACTTATCATGTGATTTCAGCACTTTTACTTCGACTTTTTCTTCTTTCAGAAGATCGCCGATAATTGTTGGGAGCAGATATTCTCCCTTCAGATTTCCTTCTTCCTGTCTGCTACAAATTCTGCGAAACCTTTTTCAAGAATTTCAAAGAACTCTGGCCTGAGTCCCCACATATTCATAGAAACCGGTGTATCCGCATCAATCGGTTTTTCCACACCATCTTCTGCTACGGCGGCACCATTTGCAGTCTTAACAATATTAGATGTCTCTACAATCTCTGTAAGCATCTGGTTATCATCTACCTTACACACACCACGGGTTACTCCACCATTTTCACTAAGTGTGTTTTTAAGTACAAATCCAACCATGCTGATCTGCATCTTGTCTGCCCGCTTTTCCAGTGCCGTAAGTTCTTTATAAGCTTCCACATAAGCTTCTTTTCCATAATAATCATCTGCATTGATTACCAGGAATGGCTCTTCTACTACATCTTTGCAACAGAGAATTGCCTGACCGGTTCCCCCACGGTTTCGTTCTTTTCTGCAAATTTTTCTTTAAATGCTTCCGGAATATCATCAACTTCCTGGAATGCATATGCAACTTCAACTTTCTTTTCAATCCGGTTTCCGATAATCTCTTTAAAATCCTTTTCCAGATCTTTCCGGATGATAAAGACGATTTTGTCAAATCCGGCTTCCATTGCATCATAGATCGAATAATCCATGATAATTTCACCATTTGGTCCTACCGGCTCCAGCTGCTTGATTCCTCCTCCGAAACGGCTTCCAATTCCAGCTGCCATAACAACTAATGTAGCTTTGCTCATCTTTTCTATACCTCCTGATACGCTTCTCCTACTATTCTCCAATCCCACTCTCCACCAGTTCTACCATCGCTTCAAGTGCCTTTTTCTTCATCTTTTCCTTCACACACAATCTCAATCGTATCTCCGGACTTAATGCATGCACCAAGCACGCTCAGAACACTTTTCGCGTTTCCTTCCGTATCCCGGTAATGAAAAGTGATCTTACTTTCATATTCCAGTGCCATCTTGCAGAAAAGTCCTGCCGGTCTCAAATGTAATCCCGTCGGATTTTTGATCGTTACCTTTTTACTGATCATTTTCTCCTCCACTGCTCTTTGTCAATGTGATCTGTACATTGATCGTATCTTCAAGTTCAATTCCGTCAGGAAGTGTAACCTGAATCGGAACATTATAGGTTCCCGCTGTCTTGCAATCGTTCAGATTGATTGACACGTTTCCTTTTTCAAGAGTAAAATCATCCAGATCCTCTTTAGAACCACGCACAACAATTTCCAGATTGCCCTGTTCTGCATATGACACCTTGTAATCCTTTGGTGCATTCAGCAGCGCAATGGAATTGTATGGGAATTCGACTGTCTTAGTTCCGAATTTCTCTACCTGGATCTTTATAACGATCGGTACGCCTCCTGCGCTGTCCTGGTCTGTCTTTGCCCAGTACGGAAGATAATTGGCGATATCTACTGTCTTCTCTATTGTCCATTCAGACCATCTTCTGCCAGCTCTTCTGCCGGAATTTCAATAGAATCCACCGTTTCCAGTTGCTCCTCTGTGCCTACGATCTGAATACTTTCCGGCTGGATACTGATTCCGCTGAAATGATATCCACTCGCAGTACCGATCAGTGAAGTATCAAATTCTACCGGAATACTCTTTGTCTGAAGCATGGTGATTTTTACCTTCAGTCCTTCGTCTCCCAGGTTATTCTCAATCTGTGTCGAATCTATGATCTTTCCATTGTTATCATAAAGAATCAGCTCTGCTTCTTTTTTCCTCATCTTTAGACTGTCCTGAAACATCGACAAGTGCTACCACCTTATCGATTGAATCGATTACTGATTCTTTACCCGCTGATCTTAATCTTCTCCGGATTTGCTTTCAGCTCACCCACCTGATATCCGTCTCTTGGTGTTCCCGAACTGGTTGCAGTGATCGGGAAAGTCTCTGATTTTCCAAGTTCAATGCTTACTCGCAGATTGATCGGGTTGGCAGTTGCCTCAAACCTTCCTGCATAAGAAGGGATCGATATATCGATCGGGATCAGGGATCTGGTTCTGACATCCAGATTCTTCATATCCGCTGTTGCCCTGATATCATCAGTTTTAATTTTATTTAAAATAGAACGTTTTGCCTTTACTGTTACGGATACCGTCCTGCTGTCATCCAGAATCTGATATGTATTGCCCGGATTTGTTACGATTTCCGGATGTGTCACTGTCACCTGATTCCGGAAAATGTCCGTTCGTCCACCGGATCTTCAATATTCATAACAATTATCCATAAAAGGACAGAGAATACAAATGCCAACAACTTAAGACCCCAGTTTTTAGTCAACGCCCTTTTCATGCGATCTCCATCCTTTCCATATTTTTTTTTCAAACGTCCGATCTCCACACTCTTCTTACTGATAGATTCCAGACGTTTTTTCAGATATTCCGGTGTAACATTGCGCACAAGCTGTCCGCCCATCGCTACAGATACATACCCGGTCTCTTCTGATACGGTGACGATCAGAGCATCACTCACCTCACTCATTCCGACTCTTTGCACGATGTCACAATTCCCCAGCTCCTTACTGATTCCCATATTGTCTGACAGTGGAAGATAGCAGGTCGCTGATACGATCCTGTCTCCACGGACAATGATCGCGCCATCATGAAGTGGTGTGTTGTGTTCAAAAATATTGATCAATACCTGCGGTGATACAATACAATCCAGCGCGATTCCGGTACTCTCGTATTCTGTCAGCATGATTGCCTGCTCTACGACGATAAGCGCTCCTGTCTTCACTGCTCCCATCGCAAAGGATGCTTCTACGATTCCATCGATCGTTTTCTGGCTGAAACGTACATTATCTTTTCCTCTTTTTATCCAATGCTACCATATTGGGAACAAATTGTTTTTCCCCCAGTTTTTCCAATGCTCTTCTGAGCTCAGGCTGGAAAAATGATCACGACTGCGGTTGCCATGACCGGAAGCGAATTCTGTGCAATCCACAAAATCGTATACATTTTAAAAACTGCAAAGCCACCAGAATAAACAATGCAACAACCAGAATCCCCCTCAGCAAGCATCCAGGCTTTTTGTATTCTTTATCCAGAGAATAATCTGATAGAATAAAAATGTAATAATCAGTATCTCAACAGCATCTACTACCCGGATCTGCGGGAAGTACCACGATTCTGATACAAATTCTTTTAAAACCTGTGTTAATACTGTGTTCAACAGTGTACCCCCTTTTTCTATCCGTTATTTATACCCCTGTTTTTATAATATTTCCCTATTTGTTATCGCTATTCAGTTCATTTTCCACAATGCTCTGAATATCCAGTTCTTCCTTCAGGCTCTGTGCAAGAAGGATTTCATCTGTATTGCCCCCAACTCTTGTCGGTCGCTGAACTGCCGGACTCTTTGGCCGTTTTACCTTAGAAGCCGTTTTTGTTTTGCGTACTGCCGGTTTTTCCGTCTGCCCACTCTTCGACCTCTGTCTTCTCTCCGGCTCTGTTCCCGCAATCTCACCTGTTTCTTTCCGCTCATTGATATGTTTGACCGTCTTCTCCGGAGCTGTCACCGAAATCTTAGGGATGGCTTTTACATAATAGTAATATTCATCATCCTCAAACTGGAGACGTTCTGTTCTGGAATAATCCACCGAGAACAGGAAAAATTCCATGATAAAACCAATCACGACTGCTTTTGCAATATTTCCAACGATCAGCATATTATAAGAGGTATGTATATCGAATACAATATCTCCGATCACAATTACAACAATATTCACAACCGCACCGGATCTGCTTTGCGATTTTCCACGCATGATCTACCGAAAGCCGGCGCACTGTATACACCACAAAAAATAGAGATAATAAATGCGATCACAGTGATCCACAGAGTCTTATCCTGGAATACCGTCTTCACAAACAGCGAAATCTGCCTGGTAATTCCATCCGCACTGGTGATCGCTGTTGCCGAAGTTCTCACACATTCGATCATATAGTAAATGATCGTTCCAAATCCAACCGGTACTGCTGAAATCGGTCCAAGTACAAGCGCACAGGCAACCGGCACCACATACGGAACATGAAGCATAAATGCTACCGGTGTGACCAGCAGAAGAAGTGCCTTTTTCGGAGTAAATCTGCAGTAAAAGATAAACATTACCACAAAGATCAGTGCCGCTGCCGCGCCACTCCTATAGACAGTTTGAACAGATGCACAATTACAAGTCCTGCCGCCACATACGCCGTTACAACCGGTGGAAGAAAGGTGCAGATTACTGCCAGTGCCACCGCTACAACCGGTGTCGCCACCGCTTTCATCAGTCCAATATTCTGGTTGATCATAAGAAATGTAACCAGTGCCAGAACAAACTGCACAGCTTTATCAATATAGATTGATTTCATCGCGTATAATTCCTGTAATTTATCTCTCCATACTATCAGATCATTCATTATCGTTTCTCCCTTTCATACATTCTGTTCAGTCTTGTAAGATCGTGATTGAATTGTTTCACACGCTTTCTTGCTTTTTCATGTTTGGTTCCGTAAAAATGGGAAGCAACGATTCCATAAAAAATAACAAGTACCAGATATCCAATTATCACAGCCGCCACAAGCATCACAAGAAACTGCATATTCAGATTTTTCATCAGTTCATCCAGAAAAGCAATAACTCCTGATTCCCACTGCAACAGCATAGCCGACCGTGACCCATATGATCGTAGCAATGGTGTGAAAGCTCCGGTAATCTTTCTTATAATAAGAACTGATCTTAAAATCTTCCTCTCCCTGTTTGCTTTCGTACATCGCCATCCTTGTCATCAGCTTAACTTTGCTTTCATTTAACATTTTGTCACCTCATACGTTTTATTCGTATATGCATTACTTTCAGTATAACAAATATCAGATTCCTTGTCCAATACTTACCGTCAAAAAGTATACCTTTTCAGCTCCTGCCTTTTTAAGCACTCTCGCCGCCTCGTCTAAGGTACTTCCTGTCGTATAAATGTCGTCGATCAAAACGATATTTTCTCCTTTTTACATTTTTCTGCACTGCAAATGCTCCCCTGATATTTCGTTTTCTCCCTTTATCGCCCAGCTCTTTCTGAGGACTAGTCGCCTTAATTCTCTTAACAGCACCTGCATCCATAGCAATTCCGGTATTTTTGATAATACCTTTGCTACAATTTCTGCCTGATTAAATCCCCGCTTTTTTTCGCCGGGAATGCGCGGAACCGGCACGATCAAGGTGATCTTTCTTTCCCATAGATAAGGAAGAAAATGCTCTGCCATTTCTTTTCCGAACGTTTGTCCGTAAATCCTCCGGTTCTGATATTTCATTGCATAAACTGCATTTTCCACTGCATCTTTATGCACCCAGAGACTTCTGCCATCAACAAAAAGATGCTTCTGCCTGGTACAGTCATAGCAATATTCTTCAGCCGGATCTGTCAAAGGCTTTCCACAGCACATGCATCTTACTTCACCAATATAAGGAAGTTTTTCACGGCACGCCTTGCAGATTCCATTGTGTTCCATAGAATGTTTCTTTCCTGCACTTACAATTTCTCCACAAAACGGACATTTTGAGGGATAAATTAGTTCCAGAATTGTTTCTTTTGACCTTTTTAAGTTTTCCATCCGCTTTTCGGATTTGATTTTCTACTTTTTCTGTGTAACTATCCGCAGAACTCCCGGATCCGTTCTGCCAGACTGGTATTCCGGTTGTGTTCATTGGTATTCCGGATCATCTCCTGGAAGGTCTGGTCATTTCCGACAATTGTCACACATTTTCTGGCTCTTGTGATTGCCGTGTAAAGAAGATTCCTGTGAAACAGCTGTCTCGGTCCGCTCAGAAGAGGGATGACAACCGCCGGATACTCGCTTCCCTGCGACTTGTGGATCGTGATCGCATAGGCAAGCTCCAGTTCTTCCAGCAATTCAAACGGATACTTTACTTTTCTCTTTTCATCGTATTCAACTTCCAGTGTTTCAGTATATGTATTGATCTCGGTGACAATTCCCATATCGCCATTAAAAATTCCCATCCCTTTATCCACCGTCAGTCCATACTTGGTTGTGATCTCCCATTCAAGCTGATAGTTATTCTTGATCTGCATCACCTTGTCGCCCACGCGGAATTTGTGATCGCCATATTCTTTTTCCGCTTTTCCCGGCTCCGGTGGATTCAAATACTCCTGCAAAATACTGTTCAGCCTTTCCACTCCCCAGCAGTCCTTTCCGCATCGGTGTGAGTACCTGGATATCATATGGTTTTGCATTGACATATTTGGGAAGCTTCTTCTGGATCAGTGTCAGCAGAACACTGATGATCACATTCGATCCTGTCTTTTCAAGAAGAAGAAATCCCGGCTTTTATTATCCAAAAGGACCGGTTCTCCCCGGTTGATCTTATGTGCATTTACCACAATATCACTCTCCTGTGCCTGTCGGAAAATCCGGGTCAGCATGACAACCGGAAAACATTCCGATGCGATGAGATCCTTCAAAATACTTCCCGGCCTACTGATGGAAGCTGGTTACAGTCCCCTACCAGGATCAGCCTTTGTCCCCGGTACAATTGCGGTAAGAAGTGCATTCATCAGAGGCAGGTCTACCATAGACATCTCATCGATGATGATCACATCGGTTTCCAGTGGATTGTCTGCATTTCTTGCAAATCCGTTCCGGTTCGGGTTCTCATCCTCCTCCGGATTACCGTTCACCTCCAGAAGCCGGTGGATTGTCTGCGCTTCCCATCCGGTTGCCTCTGTCATTCTTTTTGCGACGCCCGGTTGGTGCTGCCAGCATAATTTCCATATTCTCACTGTGAAAATATTCGATCATGGCATTGATCGTCGTCGTTTTTCCGGTTCCAGGGACCTCCTGTGAGAATCATAATTCCATTCCGTACAGCCGCCATGACCGCATTTTCCTGCTTCTCATCAAGTTCGCATTTCGGCTTCTTTTTCAATCTGATGGATCTTTTTTCGATCACTACATTGGCTTCTTCATATTCCAGATTCAGATCATGCAGCATTTTCGCGGTATTGAGTTCCAGATAATAGAAGTGGGACACGTATACCCGCAGACCTTCTTCAGATTCTTTGAGTACGATCTTCTTTTCCATCGACAGATCCATCAGGTATTTCTCAATATCCTTAATCTCCACTTCCAGAAGTGCAGATGCCCGACGAAGCAACACGTCCTTTGTCAGATAGACATGCCCTTCGGCAACACTCTGCTGTAAGGTATAAAAAATACCACTCCGGATACGGAAATCCGAGTCTGAATGAATGCCGATCTTCGTTGCGATTTCATCAGCGATCTTAAATCCGATCCCCTGAATCTGATCTGCAAGCTGGTATGGATTTCCTTCCAGTACCTGATAGGTCTTCCCGTAAAACTGATAAATCTTTCTTTGCAAGTGTCGTCGAAATCCCAAATTTCTGAAGATAGATCATTGCCTTCCGCATATCTTTTTTTCTCTTCTACCTGTACAGCGATCTCTCTTGCCATACGTTCGCTGATCCCACGCACCTCCGCAAGTCTTTCTGGTTCTTCTTCGATGATCCGGAAGGTGTCTTCCCTGAATTTTTTCACAATCCTGCCGGCAAGAGATGCACCAACCCCTTTGATCGCCCCCTGATCCCAGATAGCGTTCAATCGAAAGCAGATCTTCCGGTGCTTTTGATCTCATAATTGAGCACTCGGAGCTGTGTTCCATATACACTGTGAACCACATATTCTCCGTTCACCTCAACCAACTCTCCCTCTGATAAATAGTTAAAGTTTCCGACACAGGTAAGATCGCCATCATCATTATTCAAATTAAATACTGTATACCCGTTGTCTTCATTCCGGTATACAATGTGCTCTACGTAACCTTTTTACTGTTTCCATACTTTTTTCCTTTTTTAAAAGGCTGTCTCTCTACAGAAACAGCCTTCTCATGTGCTTATCACTAGAAATCATTTTTTTTTTCCGTTCATAAACTCCACATACTGACCGGTACCGATTGCAACAACCTTCATCGGGTCTTCCGCTGTCATCGTATTGATGCCTGTCTTTTCTTCGATCAGTTCTTCCAGCCCGCGAAGCAGCGCACCTCCACCTGTCAGTACAATTCCACGATCCAGAATATCTGCGGAAAGCTCCGGCGGTGTTCTCTCCAGAACCCCAATGACTGCTTCGACGATCTGACTTGTAGTCTCATGCAGTGCTTCTTCGGTCTCAGAAGCCGTTACCGTAACCGTCTTTGGCAATCCTGTTACCAGATTTCGTCCCCTTACTTCCATTGATTCATCTTCTACAAGAGGATATGTCGTTCCGATCTTGATCTTGATGTCTTCTGCTGTCCTGTCTCCGATCAGCAGATTGTGCTTTTTTCCGGACATAACGGACGATTGCTTCATCAAAATCATCACCTGCAACTTTTAATGATGTATTCACAACAGTTCCTCCAAGGAAATTACCGCAATGTCGGATGTACCACCACCGATATCCACGATCATGTTTGCCGCATGGTTTTGAAATATCTATTCCGGCTCCGATTGCCGCCGCAACCGGTTCCTCAATCAAATGTACTTCCCGCGCACCGGCTGCAAAGCAGCCTCTTCTACTGCCTTTTTTTCAACCTCTGTAACACCGCTTGGCACACAGATACTGATATTCGGCTTCTTAAATGTACGCTTTCCCAATGCTTTCTGAACAAAATATTTGATCATTTTTTCTGTGACAATGTAATCGGAAATAACACCCTGTCTGAGAGGTCTTACCGCAACAATGTTCCCCGGTGTCCTTCCAAGCATCAGCCTTGCTTCTTCACCGATTGCTTTTATCATATTGGTATCTCTGTCAAAGGCAACGACTGAAGGTTCTTTCAGTACAACTCCCTTTCCTTTCACATAAACGAGGATACTTGCTGTTCCTAAATCAATTCCTAAATCTATTGACATCACGATTCCCCTTTCACATACTCACCTTATTATAATCAAATCTTTAATAAATAGGAAGTCTTTTTTTCAAGTTCAGGATTTTTTAAGATTTCTGTATCATTTTCTGTCCAGCATCATTTTGATGTATTTCCCTGTATATGAATTCGGGTTTTCTGCCACTTCTTCCGGTGTACCGCACGCAACAACTGTGCCCCCCTTGTCACCGCCTTCCGGTCCGATATCGATAATATAATCTGCTGTCTTGATCACATCCAGATTATGTTCTATCACGATAACCGTATTGCCATCTGCGCGAGTCTGCGCAGGATTTCCGTCAACTTGTGCACGTCTGCAAAATGAAGACCGGTTGTCGGTTCATCCAGAATATACACTGTCTTTCCGGTACTTCGCTTACTCAATTCCGCCGCAAGCTTGATCCGCTGTGCCTCACCGCCGGAAAGAGTTGTAGACGGCTGGCCAAGACGGATATAGGAAAGTCCTACATCATAAAGTGTCTCCATTTTTCTACGGATACTGGTACATTTTCAAAGAAATGAAGCGCCTCTTCCACCGTCATATTTAACACATCATAAATGCTTTTTCCCTTGTATTTCACGTCCAACGTTTCCCGGTTATAGCGCTTGCCATTCCGCAGACCTCACAGGGCACATATACATCGGGAAGGAAATGCATCTCAATTTTCAGAATACCGTCACCGCCGCATGCCTCACATCTTCCGCCCTTTACATTAAAACTGAATCGTCCTTTCTTATATCCTTTTGCCTTGGCATCTGCGGTTGCCGCAAACAGATCCCGGATCAGGTCGAATACTCCGGTATATGTCGCCGGATTGGATCTTGGCGTCCTTCCGATTGGAGACTGGTCAATGTCGATCACTTTGTCCAGCATTTCCAGTCCTTCAATCCGCTTATACTTTCCAGGAATCACACGGGCACGGTTTAGCTTTTTCGCCATACTCTTGTAAAGGATTTCATTCACCAATGAACTCTTACCGGAACCTGATACGCCGGTTACACAGGTCATCACGCCAAGTGGGAACTTCACGTCAATATTTTTCAGGTTATTCTCTCTTCGCACCTACAACTTTGATCCAGCCGGTCGGAACTGCGCGGGTTTCCGGAACCGGGATCTTGATCTTTCCGCTTAAATATGCACCTGTGATCGACCGTTCTACTTTCATGATCTCCTGTGCCGTTCCCTGGGCAACCAGTTCTCCGCCATGTTCGCCGGCTCCCGGTCCGATATCGATTACCTGGTCTGCCGCAAACATGGTATCTTCATCATGCTCAACCACGATCAGTGTATTTCCAAGATCACGGAGATGCTTGAGTGTTGCGAGAAGTTTGTCATTATCTCTCTGGTGCAGACCGATACTTGGCTCATCCAGAATATAAGCCACACCCACAAGACCGGAACCGATCTGCGTCGCAAGCCGGATTCTCTGTGCTTCGCCACCGGACAGACTTCCGGTTGCACGGGCAAGTGTCAGATAGTCCAGTCCAACATCCAAAAGAAACTGCAGGCGCGCTTTGATCTCTTTTAATATCTGTCCGCCGATCATCTCTTTGCGTCTTTGACAGTTCCAGACTGCTGATAAACCGCTGAAGCCGTTCAATCGACATTGCTGTTACTTCTGAAATATTTTTATCTCCGACCGTTACCGCAAGTGCGCCCTTTTTCAGTCGCTGTCCGCCACATTCTCGGCAAGGTGTGATCTGCATAAAACTCTCATATTCTGCTTTCATAGTCTCCGATCCCGTTTCACGGTATCTTCGCTCCACATTCCGGATCAGTCCGTCAAATGCAACGTCATAGATTCCTTCCCCGCGTTGTCCTTTATAATAGACCTTGACTTCTTTTCCATTAGTCCCACGAAGTAAAACATCCTGGATTTCTTTCGGATACTGTTCAAACGGCGTATCCAGGTCAAAATGATATTCCTTGCAGAGTGCTTCCAGAATCGCATGAGTAAAACTGCTCTTATCGGTACAAGACTGCCATCCTGTCACCACGATTGCTCCTTCATTGATGCTGAGTGATTTGTCCGGAATCATCAGGTCTTCATCAAACTCCATTTTATATCCGAGTCCGAAACATACCGGGCAGGCACCAAATGGATTGTTAAATGAAAAGCTTCTCGGCTCGATCTCATCAATACTGATTCCGCAGTCTGGGCAGGCAAAATTCTGGCTGAAATTCAGCGGTTCCCCTCCGATCACATCCACAACCAGAAGCCCCTCCGCAAGACTTAATACACTTTCTATGGAATCTGCAAGTCTTTTTTTTCAATCCCCGGTCTGACAACCAGACGGTCTACAACAATCTCAATATTATGTTTTATATTCTTGTCCAATGAGATTTCTTCGGAAAGCTCATACATATTTCCGTCAATCCTTACACGGACATAACCGCTTTTCTTTGCTCTGTCCAGAAGCTTGACATGGGTTCCTTTTCTCCCCGCACAACCGGTGCCATCAGCTGGATCTTTGTTCCTTCCGGAAGTGCCATGATCTGATCGGTCATCTCATCTGCCGTCTGCTTTTTAATCTCTTTCCCACACTTCGGACAATGCGGAATTCCAATTCGCGCATACAAAAGACGAAAATAGTCATAGATCTCCGTCACCGTTCCCACCGTGGAACGTGGATTTCGGTTCGTAGACTTCTGATCGATGGAAATCGCCGGCGATAATCCTTCAATACTTTCCACATCCGGCTTTTCCATCTGCCCCAAGAACTGTCTTGCATAAGAAGACAGAGATTCCATATATCGTCTTTGTCCCTCTGCATAAATTGTATCAAATGCAAGGGATGATTTGCCGGAACCACTGAGACCGGTCAGTACTACCAGTTTGTTCCTCGGAATATCTACATCAAGATTCTTCAGATTGTGCTCGTTCGCACCTCTGATCTTTATCAGTTCTTTTTCTTTTCTTCAGCCATCTGTTCTTCCTCTTCTATCTCTTCGCTTTACTCCATCTCATTCAAATGCTTTTTCAGCTCGATCAGCTTATCACGCGCTCTCTGCCGCCTCGAAATTCAGCTCTCTGCTGCCGCTTTCTTCATCTGCTTTTCCAGCTTCTTGATCAGCTTCTCCAGCTCTCCGCACTCATGGATTCCGGATCTTTTTCCAGCTTCATCTCTTCTCTTTGCAACCTTCTTTGAAATACTGATCAGATCACGCACCGACTTCTTGATCGTCTGTGGCGTGATTCCATGTTCTTCATTGTATTTCATCTGAATCTCACGACGGCGCATCGTCTCATCAATCGCCATCCGCATCGAATCCGTCATGTTATCCGCATACATGATAACATGCCCCTCTGCATTTCTCGCCGCACGGCCAATGGTCTGGATCAGTGAAGTTTCCGAACGCAGAAAACCTTCTTTGTCCGCATCCAGAATGGCCACAAGAGTGATCTCCGGAATATCCAGACCCTCTCGTAAAAGATTGATACCTACCAGAACGTCGAACACATCGAGACGCATATCCCGCACGATTTCTGTCCGCTCCAGCGTATCAATATCCGAATGTAAATATTTCACACGAATACCAAGTTCCCGCATATAATCGGTCAGGTCTTCTGCCATACGTTTTGTCAGCGTTGTGATCAGTACCTTATTCTTCTTCGCTGTTTCTTTATTACCTCACTGATCAGATCATCAATCTGTCCTTCGATCGGACGCACTTCTACTTCCGGATCCAGCAGACCTGTCGGTCGGATTACCTGCTCTGCCCCGCACAGTTCATGAGACTCCTCGTACTCTCCCGGTGGCGCCGATACCAACAGTACCTGGTCAATCTTACTTTCAAATTCCCCAAAGCTGAGCGGTCTGTTATCCTTTGCCGATGGCAGACGGAATCCATAATCTACCAATGTTGTCTTTCTCGACTGATCGCCGTGATACATGGCTCCAATCTGTGGGATCGTCTTATGGGACTCGTCCACGATGATCAGAAAATCATCCGGAAAATAGTCAATCAATGTACATGGCGGCTCCCCTGCTTTCTGCCCGGTCAGATGCCTCGAATAGTTTTCAATTCCGGAACAAAATCCTGTCTCTCGCATCATTTCTATATCAAAATTCGTTCTCTCAGAAATACGCTGTGCTTCCAGAAGCTTATCTTCCCCTTTAAAATAACGGATCTCTTTGCTCCAGTTCTTCTTCAATCTCCCTGATGGCACGCTCCATATTCTCCTTGGACACTACATAATGAGATGCCGGGAAAAATTGCCACATGCCCGATCACATTCAACACTTCACCGGTCAATGTATCAATCTCTGTTATTCTGTCTATCTCATCACCGAAAAATTCAACTCTGTATGCAATTTTTTCCGAATACGCCGGGAAAATCTCAACCACATCTCCTCGCACCCGGAACGTTCCACGCTTGAAATCCATATCATTCCGGTCATACTGGATCTCAACCAACTTCTTCAGAACTTCATCCCTGTCTTTGATCATGCCCGGTCTAAGTGAAATCACCATCTCCTTGTAATCAATCGGCGAACCCAGTCCGTAAATGCAGGACACACTTGCCACAATGATGACATCATTCCGCTCAGAAAGCAGCTGCTGTCGCAGAGTGGCGGAGCTTGTCGATCTCATCGTTGATGGCAGAGTCCTTGGCAATGTAAGTGTCGGATGACGGAACATAAGCCTCCGGCTGGTAGTAGTCGTAGTAGGAGACAAAATATTCTACTGCGTTCTCAGGGAACATCTCCTTGAACTCTCCGTACAACTGAGTCGCTAACGTCTTATTATGAGCAATGACAAGCGTCGGCTTCTGTAATTGCTGAATCACATTTGCCATCGTAAAAGTCTTTCCAGAACCCGTAACCCCTAGTAAAGTCTGGCATTGATTGCCTTCCTTGAACCCTTTCACAAGCTCTGCTATCGCCTGTCTCCGGTTGGCTTATATGGGGCTTTTAATTTGAACTCATTCATGGTAAATCCCTCCATTTGTGACTTTTACTATGATCATTATCAGCCAAAAATTCGTATCCAGATTCGTAACGAAAAGCTCATTTTATAGTAAATAGATGTGCTTCTCACCTCGTTACGAATAAAAGTCACAAAACTGATTTTTGCGGATAAAACAGCACTCGGAAATACCTGATGATACCAGGCTCCGATTCTGTCATATTTTTACTGTTTGTTCTTGTAACAGTCCCTATTATATCAGACATTTTTTTGAAAGTATATAGATGAAGGTAAGAAAAAGCACAAATGTTCGATTCTTATTTGTACTTTTTCTCTCTTACTACTATTCTATTTTTTATCATCTTTGCGTTGAAATATTCCTCCAGGATTAAGTCTATTTCAATCACTTCTGAATAATCATAATACTGATTTTTCCGCTCTTTTGGAATAACTTCTTCAATAAATGGTTCCAATACATCCAGACAGTCTTCTATGATTTCCTGCGTATCTCCATAGATATCTACCGATATGATTTCCTTGGCATGTCCCAATAAATGCGAAACACCTTTTGAATTAAAACTATTCTTCAGCAAAATAGTTGCATAAGTATTTCTCAACTGGTGAAAATGAATATCAGGCAAATCCAAGGATTTCAACAAGTCTTTATAGTATTTCTGATGAAAACCTTTACTCCTTGGATTCCCATATGTAGAACAACAAATATAATTCCAGTCCCGGAACTCTTTTGGTCTGCGTCTGCGGTTCTTCTCATAAGTTTTCCGTTCTTCTAGAATTGCTTCAAATACATAATCCGGTATTGGAAGTTCACGCACACCCGCAGGTGTTTTTGTTTTAATTTCCTGCTTTGTCAGCATCTTAGGTGCACAATCTTCTGCTTTACTGTTTGGCTTCTTTCCCAACTGACGCTCTACTCTCAACGTCCTGTGAATGTAATCGACATCACTGTATTTCAGACCATTTATTTCACTTCTTCTGAGTCCCATCAATACCGCAAATAAAATCTGCATATGAATCGGTGTCTCCTTGCTTGCCTCAATCAATCGAAGCACCTGCGGAAGTGTCAATGTTTTCTTCTCGTCAATTTTCAGGACACGATACTCTGTCTTTTTTATTTTCTTCGGTAAATTGATTCCCTTCGCAGGATTTGTTGCCAATACATTTTTGTTAAATGCATACTCCAATGATGTTTTCATGATCGTCCTGACATTTTTCGCAACCGATTCATACTTCTCTGCAACTGCATTATATAATTTTCTGATATACCCCTGATTCAGTGTAGACATATACATTTTTCCAAGCTGTGGAACAATATAATTCTTAATGGAACTTTTGTAAGTTGTATAAGTATCGTCTGTTATCCGGGGACGCATAATATCTTCCAGCCAGAAGATCATAAACTCCTCTACCCGGATTTTCCCATACACAATATAGGTTCCGGTATGTAGCTGTCCAATGACTTCATCACGAAATGCATTAGCTTCTCTTTTGGTTGTGAATCCCGCATGTTGCTGTGTCTTTGTACTTTCATCTGCAAACGTCAGCAACACGCGAAATCCATATCCTTTTTTGATTGTTGTCACCGAATAGACCTTATATTCTACATATTTCTTAAAGTCAAAGGTCTTATGCATGGCTATCCCTCCGTTCCGGTTTGTTGTGGTACAAATGTATTATTTACAAACGCAATAATCTTATCCTGCTCGTCCATAATCTCACAATAATATTCGTAAGTCGTATGAACGGAACTATGACCTAACAGACCAGATATTTTAAACAATGGAACTCCAAGCTCAATTAAAATGGTCGCAAACATATGTCTGAGTCCATGTACGGTGATATTTGCCAATCCATTTCTGTTACAGATTTTCGTAAGTGCCTGATTCATTGCCGTTAATGATCGGGGTTCGCCATTTTCCTGACAACATACATAATCAAAATTCTTGTATTCTATGCCCGGATCAGTTTTTCGCAATTCAATCAACTGCTGTCTGCGTTTTACTTCCTGCATCACCACTTTTGGCACTCTCAATATCCGGTAGCTGTTCTCAGTCTTTGGATTCCTTTCAATAACAGCATATTCCGTAACCGTAAATTCTTTTTCTTTCAGTTTCAGGTTTCCAACAAGCTGTCTGCTAATTCTGACGGTCTGTTTTTCAAAATCAAAATCCTGAAATTTCAATCCAAGAATTTCTCCTTTTCGTAACCCACAAAACAGTCCCAGTAAAATTTCCAGATACCAAGGATTCTTGCTCGCAGCTTCAAGAAAAACTTTCAATTTTTTCTTTGCTTAATACCCTTACCTTTGGTTTTGCTCTCGGATATGGCTTTGTCTCAGGCATTGGATTATAGCTTATGAACTTATCTCCTGCTGCATCTTTCATGGCGATGCTCAAAAGCTCCCGCCCTTTATTTCCCGCTGAAGGACAGATTTTTGCGACACGTTCCAGTAGAGCATCTAAATACTCTACTGAAATGTATTTTAATTTGATATCCGCTTCCATACTCGGAAGAATCAGATTATATAAGGTATATGCTCCAACCATTCTCGTGGTTGTCTCAATTCTCGGACTGAAAATATTTTCAAACCAGTATTCCAGATAATCCCCAAGCATCACATCTGTCTTTTGCATTTTTGCAATCTGGAGATTTCTCTGCTTCTTCTGGTATCTTTTTTCATATTCCCAGTAACTTTTCTCTGCTTCTTCCGGCGTTTCAAAGCCACCTTTTTTCCCATATTTTGTCGTCAGATCGTCCTGCAGCTCTTTGGTTCTGTGATACCATGATTTTCCTTCAAAAAAGACAACTCTCTTTTCCTTTGACATTGTCTCCTGCTGCGTTTCTTTCTGTTTCATTCTGCTCTCACTCTTTCTCTCTCCTCGTCTCCATTCAGCCACTTATCAAAAGAATTGCATGGGATACGATAAGATCTGCCAATCTTCAACACCCGGAATGGTTTTCTGTCATAATAAACATTTTCTATAAATTCATATGCCTTGGAGCGTCCCAGCCCAAGCAAATTTTGAACATCTTCTACTTTATATACTTTCTTTTTCCATTTCATTCTCTATCATTGCCATGACGTTATCCTCCTCGTCCTAATCTTTGCGCTTCACTACCGGTAGTTTTTAGCTGTGTAACATCTAAAAAAAAACGTTACACCACTAAGATATCCATTTTCGTCTGCATCGTCCAATGTGCGAATTTTCAAATCGCACACTTGACTTTTTACGTGTTACTTGTTCTTTCTTCCTATATAATAGTCGTACCCATTCCGGACATTACAGAACATACATAATTCCTTATATCGCTGTTCTGGATTCACTCGCCGGATATAATGTCCCGGCACATCATAAAAATTGCCTGCACATACTCTGCACAAGCTCACGACTAACGGTTTTTCAATTATCTTCGGTATCCCGGTACTTCTTCGGATTGCTTTATTGATTTTCTCCATTTCAGTACGATCTAAGGTACACACATAATTTTCCAACCGTCTTTTATCTAAAGTTCTAAGCTGCTCCAACAGCACTACAGAATCCTTTTCCAAACCTTCCATTTCCGGGACTGCAATGTGTGTCGGCAGTTTCATTTTTTCTTTACTTGTAATTGCTGCCACGATCACTGTCGGACTGTATTGATTTCCTATATTATTCTGAATCACCAGCACCGGACGATAACCGCCCTGCTCACTTCCAAATACAGGATCAAGGTCGGCGTGATAAATATCCCCACGCCTGACGTTTCTATCTTCCATCTTTGCTATATCTCCTCTCATCTTTCTAACTGTTGTTATCCCTAAATATGTAAAATACAAGCCTATTTGTCCGCGACGTCCCGACTTGTAATTGGGAAATCATCAGACGGCTGACTGCTAATCAGCTCCACAGGATTTTATCTAAAATAAATATATGGGATTAGGAGTTTTCCTCTCCAGGGATCTCCTGAAGCTGCCCTCACTTGTTGCGGCATCAAAGAAATATTTTGTATACACGACTTTATGACCGGACAGGAGTATCATTATGCCTGTTGTCTGTCATCGCCCTGCCAGAAGCAATCTGACAGTTATAACCAGATATTTTTTTCGCTCAACAGTCCGGGTAATACAAACTGAAACCAAAAAGGAAGTATACGGGTGGGATTTCGCTGTCTTTACCCAGCCTGTGTTATGGCGTATTTGTTAATGTGGCTTACGCTCATCACGATAACAACAGGAATGTGCCTGATGAATGTATATGAATTTGTCAAGGTTCTTCCCGCTCCCCAGTCTTTTCGTGACAAAAGAAGAAACAGGTGGATCAAAATATTTCTCTTTCCACCTGTTTCCTCACTTAAACGCTATTTTTCAACCCACTATCTCAAAATCTTTTTTTCAAATTTCTGATTCTTTGCTTTTACAGACTTTGCTACCATCTGAAAAGAGCATCCTTCTTCCTGTGCAATCTGCTCATATTTTTATCTTCAAAATAATACTTCATCAATCGTCTTCTCTGAATTTCCGACAACTGCTGAATTGCACTATGTAACCGTTCCGCTTCCAGTTTATTCAGAACAGTATCCTCTACATTTTCTTCTTTCTGAAATATCCGTTCATACAAACTGGAATCCCATACTTCTGACTGCTCAAGGTTCCTGTCCACAACATTCATATGCGACACATCCTGCAATTCAAACGTATTAAAAGCTTCATATACATTCTTTCCTATTTCCAAATCCTTGTACTCTTTTTCACCATTACGAAATGAAACATAATATTTTCCGTCCTTCTCATAGATTTCATATGGGTTATATTTATCTTTTCTTCTTTTTGGCTGTCTGCCTTCCATGACCTTTTTCCTCCAATCTGAATTTTTTTGAATTCAGATCAGTAGGCGGGGCACGAATACGAACAATCGACCTTATTTTGAATTGCTCATTCTCAATATTTAGGTAACAAAAACGCCCTGACAGATTTCACTCCTATGGACGCATTTAATTCGATATTTTATTACCCTGGATTCATTATTGGCTCTTACCCTAGTTTCAATTCCAACATTTACTAATGAAATTGTTGAGATTTTTTTAATTGAATACCTTCTGTTGAACAGAATTTTTTTAGCTGAACTCTTGCTAAGAACCATATTTTCTCCGGTTAGATTCCGGAAAGAAAATAAGCATACAAATACTGCTCTTTCGGAATCTGTTTTTTTTAACCGAAAGAGATTTGTATGCTTTCTCATTCATCGGGTAATACCCTGTGTTTTTCTAATGTTACACCCTTTTCACTTTTCAAATTTTGGGTAATACACTAAGTTTATGGAGGTATACAAACATGGATATTCCAAAAACATTATTTGCCACTTTAGTAAAACAAGGGCGTATGGAAATGCATTTAACACAAGAAGCTCTTGCTGAAAAACTCGGAATATCGGCGGCTTATCTTGGAGACCTCGAACGCCATAAAGGCGGTCCCAGTCTGGAATTATTTTGTAAAACCATGCAGACTTTAAATATTTCTGCTGATGACTACGTTTATCCAAATCAAAATAAAAATAATTCTACATATGATCAGATTCTTCGGCTCTTAAATCAGTGCAATGATTATCAGTTACAGGTAATTCTTGCAACTACGACAGCTCTGCTAGATTCTAATCCTTTTATTTCTAACGTAGACACTGCTAATGATACAAAATAAAACTTGTAAAATACCGATAAATAGCTGATAATTACCGATATTTAAAATTAGTGGAATAAATACTATTACCATATGTTAAAAACAGTTATGCTATATCATTACAACTTGATATAACATAACTGTTTCTTCTTACGAACATCCTATTATCTATCAAATACTACATTTCCCTCCACGACACACTTAATTGCTTTTCATCTCGCTAATTATTTTTTCCATATCCGTCGATTTTTTCAAGAGTCCTAAACCAGCCAATAACTGAATACAATCTACATATCCTTGACAATATGCCCTTTGTTCTGACACAAACGCTTCTTCTTCCAAAATTTCTCCATATTGCTTCAACTTCTCCCTGTCCTCATAACTTATATGATCGAGAAGTTTATTCACCTTTTCTTTTTCCATTTTCTTCTTCAACTGAATATTTGCAAGTTCTTGGAAATAGATATAACTTTCTCTGTTTATATTCTCACAACGCAACTGGTTCAAAAAGAGGATATTTCATTCCAAATATCATTTTCCATAAAAATTTCTCCTGCTTTTTTTTTGGTATCTTTACTTATTATGCCCAATTTTATATTCCATCATTTCATCAATTCACCATTAAATTTATATCCCATACCCCATACATTTAAAATGTATCTTGGTTTTGCAGAATCTGGCTCAATCTTTTTTCTGATTCTCCGAATTATGCCCATAACATTTATTTCGTTGACAGAATAACCTTTTAAGATATATAATATTTTTATTACATTTGTAAGATTTGGAGGAATATCACATGAGCAATCTGCCTCAAATTTCAGAAGCCGAATTTGAAGTTATGAAAATCGTTTGGAAATATGCACCAATCAGCACCAATGAAATTACTGAAAAATTAACACAAATTTCCCGTTGGAGTCCTAAAACAATTCAGACATTGATTAAACGTCTCGTTTCTAAAAAAGCACTAACCTACGAAAAACAAAGCCGGGTTTTTCTCTATACTCCATTGGTCAAAGAAGACGAATATATTCGGCAGGAAAGTAATTCTTTTTTAAAACGATATTATAATGGTAATATCACTTCTATGCTTGCCTCTTACATTGAGGATGATAAATGTCTGAAGAAGACATTGCCAGCTTACGGAATCTTCTTTCCAATCATTAACCATGGGAGGAGGAGCATATTTTGATATATTTTAGTTTTCGATTTTTACTCTGTAATGCCATCATTTGTATTTTTTTTAGGTAGTTTACTGGGATTAAAAAATATATTGCAAAGGCAATTATCCGCATGTATGCAATATAATCTTTTCAATTATATTTCTTGCCGTTCTAATTGTTCCCTTTTTACCGATAAACTCTGCCCCATCTTCTATATCGTGGAGACATTTGCTAACAGCCAGTTCAAGTACCAATGGTGACATTCAAACCACTTTTCTTTCTGGTAATGGTTATAATTTGGATAAAATAAATGATTTTGCTGTCTCTGTCAGCACCCAAATACCAACTTTTATTCACACATTACTTGTATTTTTCTGGAGTATCGGTATATTCATAATGTTTTTTTCTTCTCTACCGCTCAGTAAAACAAGTAAACGCCTTACATAGTTCTGCTTTACAACAGCAAGCATACCATTCCGATTTATAGTACAGCATTTTTGAAATCTCCTGTTTTGGCTGGTTTCCTGCATCCTCGCATTTATCTTCCAATTCACTTGATTTCACATTTTAACGCTGGAACTATAAGCGCAACTGATATTCGCTATATGCTTCTTCATGAACTGCAGCACTACAAGCATAAAGATATTCTAATTGGATATTTGATAAATACAGTAAATGTTTTCTACTGGTTCAATCCCCTAATCTGGTATTTTCTAAAAAGAATACGACAGGAACGGGAACTTGCCTGCGACAGTGCTGTATTACAATTATTGAAAGAAACAGAATACAAGTCATATGGAAATACACTGATTAACTTTGCCGAAACAATAGCTCTGTCTCCATTCCCTCTTACTATGGGAATCAGTGGAAATATAAAACAGTTAAAAGGACGCATTTTAAATATTGCATCATTCCACCAACCTACTTTTTAAACAAAAAATTCGTGGATATCTTATATGCATATTCGTCTCTACTATCATCATTGGATGCATTCCCATACTTTCTGCTTATGCTTCTGATCAGACTGGGTATCATTTTGACACAACCGAAAAGAATATTACTCAGCTAAATCTTTCTTCCAATTTTGGGGACTACACTGGAAGTTTTGTTTTATATGATCAGTCTGCTGATAAATGGAATATTTATAATATGGAGCATGCTTCCACACGTGTATCACCGAATTCGACTTATAAAATATATGATGCATTACTTGGCTTGGAATCTGGAATTATTACACCAGAACATTCCACTTTCACATGGAATGGAGAACCATATCCTTTTAATTCATGGGAAGCCGATCAAGATTTAACCTCGGCTATACATAATTCCGTAAACTGGTATTTTCAGGCAATTGATTCACAGGCAGGTTTTGAAGCCGTAAGAACATTTTTACAGACAAAAACTATGGGAATCAGAATACTGGAACAAATCTAAATCTCTATTGGACAGATTTCTCTCTGAAGATATCACCCATAGAACAGGTGGAATTGTTACAGGATTTCTATCAAAATAATTTTCATTTTGACAGTAAAAATATCCAGGCAGTAAAAAAGCTCTGCTGCTTTCCACTACTTCTTCCGGTTCTCTTTACGGGAAAACAGGAACTGGGCGTGTCAATGGTAAAGATGTCAATGGCTGGTTTATCGGATACATTGAAACATCGAATAATACTTACTACTTCGCAACAATTATTCAATCCTCTTCTGGTGCAACTGGAAGTCAGGCTACCGAAATAACAGAATCTGTACTTTCTAATCTTGGTATTTGGAAATAAATAAAGAGAACTGATAGCATAATTTCCCGTTATCAGTTCTCTTTATTTATTTCTTCTCTACTGATCAATTCTGCAAATCACCTAACCGGTACTGATACCTCGGTATATTATCAATACCATTATCTAAAATCCTGTTTCCAACATACTGAATCGTTCCATCATCCTGAATTTTCATCGTAAGTTCGTGTGTAATAACAACATCATTACATACAACAGAATCACATACTGCATGAATTGTCAAAACAATACTTCCATCTTCAATGTGCCTGACTTCTGTTACTTCCGGTAAAGACAATCCCAAATGTGTTGGTGAATAATTACCACATCCCAATCGTTCCCAGATAAACATATTACTTTGTTCATCGTAGACCGCCCATTCTTTCAATTCTTCTTCTTTTTGTAACAGGAAGATATGTCATAATTACATTTTCGAACTCTTCTGCTGGAATTCCCACAACCTCTTTTTCTGCAGTAAATTTTTCTCCATATTTCATTTGATAAAAATATTCATAAAGTCCATTATAATCCACCCCCTGCATATCCTCCGCATTCCAGTTTGAACATAACAGATTGTTTCCCTGATAGCCGAACGTACTCACATATTTTTTTTGAATATTCCCGACACTCCTCACTCAAAGGCTTTACCCGGATAATACAACTTCCATCTACAATCTCTGTCACTTCCGGTGGTTCAGGTACGCATAATTCATAACAGAAATTCCCATTTTCAGTATATGCCCATTCTTTTTATTTTTGATAGCGATATGTATGTAAGTACAGGCTCTGTATCCTCACTCCAGATCATTTTTGCGGACATCACACTCATTTCTTTTCCATCATAACTATATTCTTTTCTGGTAATTCCACCATCTGTATCTGCTTCATATAAAATTACACTTCCTTTTTCTTCTTGTTCTGCAGATTTTAAAAATTGTTCCATCTTCTGATAATTATCCATAACAGAATAATGATCGGAACCAATAACCGGATTCCCATTTTGTTTGATAATTTCTTTCATCCGATTCATCATTTGCTCAGCAGTGTTCTGATCTGCTTCTTGTATTCCATTATATTCAGAATAAATATCTCGGATAATGCCCATAATTTCTTCACAATCGTTCACAGCTTCCTTTTTCTTGTCTTCATCGATTGGTAGATTATATCCCTTATCCGGATTTTCCATGGTAGTGTTTTTCTGATTCTTCTCATTTTTTACATCTGTGCTGTTTAACGATATCTTACTTTCACAGGAAGTCAGAATCATTCCTATACAAAGTACTAACAAAATACTTTTTTCTTTTCATATTGCCCCCTAATTATTACTGTAATTCTCTTCCCACTCTTCTTCTGTTAACCTTGGCATATACCACCCTGCATTTGCATTTTGATCTGACTTGATTACCTTATTTGATAAATACTGGAAACTTCCGTCTTCCATAGGTTTTATCATCAATTCACTGGTGATTGCCTGATCTAACATTCTGATTTCCCATACTGCTTCTATCGTAAGTTTTAATGTTCCATCTTGTAATTTTTCATATGAGATAACTTCCGGATATGGCTCATATGGGAATTCACAATCATATAACCCTCGCGGTCTGTATCTAAAAGTTCTATTATCAGAGTTATAAAAAGTTCCTTTTTCAATCTCGCTATTACTAAATGGTAAATAGGTCTTTATAACCTCTTCAAACTCATCTTTTGGAACTTCATATTCTGCTCCGCCATAATTTGCTTCATATGGAACTTGCTTTCCATATTTCATATAATACATTTTTTCATAAAGATCATAAAAATCAAGTTCCGTATAATTCTGGTTATCCCAATTTGTAATCAACAGATTATTAAGTGCATACCCCAACGGCATAACATGTTTTCGATTCAATTCTCGGCATGTTTTATCTAATGGCTGCACTCTGAATCCAGTTTCACCCGGTGCTCCATCAAATCCCGGTGGGTGATATTCCTCCAGAAACAAGTATCCTTTTTTCTGTATATTTCCACTCATATGCTTCATATTCATCATAATAATTAGCCTGTGGACTATTATCCTTCCATTTAACCTGACATAATCGAACATTTATCTTTCCATTCATTGACTCTAAATGATATTGTATAATTTCCCCTTCATCAAATACAACAACAATATCTACTGCTGCCTGTTCTTCTTTCTCCGCTGCTTTGCAAAATTCTTCTACTTTTTTCACGATTGACCATATCAATCTGATTATCACAATCTACTGCCGCATATCTTTTTTTTCTTCCAGACAATTGATAATTTTTCTTTTCACCTTTAATGTATTTAACTCCGACTTCTCCTTCATATAAACAAACCGAAAAGTTTGTGCTGTTTTTTTTACTTCTGCATTCATTTCAGATTCTACGGTTTCTTTCTTTTCTTCTTTTTCCGTAATTCGATTTTGTCCGCACCCTGTAAAAACAATAAGAACTATCAATATCATCGCAAATATCTTACATATGTAATAATTCCACATAAAAATTTTTTTATTCTTCAAAATACTCATCCAATATTGTTGCATCTTTTTAACAACATAACCACTTCCACCGATTCCTTTCTTCTAATTTTTTGTTCCTTAAATCTTACGCTTGTAATATTTAAAAATCAAGTCTATTTTCAGGAATTGTATACTCCAGATTCACCATCTTTATGTGCGATATATCCTATTTTATTACCATCCTCTATATCTTCTCCATTTTTGTTACCCTGTCATTTTAAAGAACATCCTTACTTACACTGTTACATATTTTTCCGCTTCTTCTTTGCACTTCAACGTATTTCCATGCCCAATTACATATTCCATACATTCTTTTCCCTGCTCTTCTTTTCCGATTCGGTAGTAACATACTCCCAGCAGGAATCTGCGTGGAACCTCATAATAAGGCAGCTTTTCCGTATCATTTTCCTGTAATGTTACTGCTGCCTCATCTTCACCTTTCAGCATCAAATTTTTTGCCATAAACAGTGGATTCTTTTGAAATACTTTCCCTGCTTTTTCTAATGTAGCCGAATAACCTGCCGCATCTTTCTCCTGATATTTCTTCGACAGTTCGAGATTCGTCATGACCTGCTGCCAGGAACGTCCCTCTCTTTTTTCCTTCCCATTCATTCTTTATATACTCTTCTGCCTTCTGCAACTGCCCATTTATGATCAGTGCAACTACATATTTAGACTCAGCTATCAGCATGACACTTTTTTGAAATCCATGATAATCCAAGCTCTTTCCGTACTTTATCAACTCTTCCAGCATTTCTGAATATTTTTCTGCATCACATTGCTGTGACAGAATCCGGTCAATTTTTGAAAAATCTCTGAGAATGTCCCTGATTAAAATGAATATACCTGCAATCAGATCAACCACCACGCAAATCCACAGAAGCCAGGGGATCTGTCGTGACCCAGCCCGGCTGCTTCACATCCTTGAAAAAAAAGAGTACTGTCTCCTGATGCGGGAACGGATTTCCTTTGAAAATACTCACCACACAAATCAATGCTGCATAAATCAACAGCACATTCCGTATCATCCTGATGCGTCCATTTTTCTGCTTTTCATAAATCTTTTTTTATCTGCTCTTCCATTTTCTCTACCTCGCTGTCACACTATTTTTGTACCTACAACATGTTCGGTTGTACAATATCTACTGCTGCCTGTTCTTCTTTCTCCGCTGTTTTGCAAAAATCTTCCACTTTTTTCACGATTGACCATATCAATCTGATTATCACAATCTACTGCCGCATATCCTTTTTCTTCCAGACAATTGATAATTTTTTTTTTCACCTTTAATGTATTTAACTCCGACTTCTCCTTCATATAAACAGACCGAAAAGTTTGCGCTGTTTTTTACTTCTGCATTCATTTCAGATTCTACGGTTTCTTTCTTTTTCTTCTTTTTCCGTAATTCGATTTTGTCCGCACCCTGTAAAAACAATAAGAACTATCAATATCATCGCAAATATCTTACATATGTAATAATTTCTCATAAAAATTTTTTATTCTTCAAAATACTCATCCAATTCTGTTGCATCTTTTTTTAACAACATAACCACTTCCACCGATTCCTTTCACATTCTCAACCATACTGATAAGAAGAATTGGTTTGTCCACGCTTTTATCTGCCGTAAACACCGAAAACCACCCGATTTCTTTGCCAGAAGTATCTTCTTTCGTTGCCTTCAACTCGGCTGTCCCTGTTTTTCCAGCCAGCAAAATATCGTCACGATGTGCAGCATATCCGGTTCCTTCCGGATCATTTACAACACCTTCCACCCCTTGCATAATTTCTTCTACATTTTCTTTGCTAAACGCATTTTCTATCCATGTTTCACCAGATGCTTCTTCTTTGTATTTCAAATATGGTTTTATCATATTCCCTTCATTTAAAAATGAAGTATAAATACTTGCCAGATGTAATGGATTTACAAGAATCTGCCCTTGCCCATAACCACTATCTGCCAATTGTATTTCTGTTTCTATTTTATCTGTATTGGAATATGTTGATTCCTGCATCGCAATCTCAAACGGCATATCCTGATTAAATCCTATTTCATTTAAAGTATTCATAAAATTCTCACTACCAATTTTAGAGCTGCCTTTGCAAAATAAATATTATCAGAATAGATAATTGCATTTTTCATAATAACCGGTTCATATTCATGAAGTGTTGTCACTTGATAAGATCCCCAAGACGAATCTTTCTGCCATGCCAAACCTTCATTTCCAAAATCTTCTTTTGGATCTATGCTTCCCGTTTTCAACCCAATTCCTGCCACAACTGGTTTAAATGTTGAGCCAGGACACCATACTTGACGAAAACGATTATATAATGGCTTCTTTTCATCTTCGTTTAATGATGTCCATTTCTCTGATGATAAGCCCCGTATAAATTCATTATTATCATAAGATGGGGTACTTACCAAAGCCAATACTTCTCCCGTATAAGGATTCATTGCGACAGAACACCCCGGATCTTCTTTAAACTGCTCGTATAATGATTTTTGCAAATCGGAATCTATCGTTAATCTTATATCCATACCATCTTCTTTAAAAATACTTGCAAGAACCTCTTTTACTTCCCCATCACTATCCAAAATCTTTATATCACAACCATCTTTTCCTTTTAATTGCTTTTCGTATAACTTTTCCACCCCAGATCTTCCGATCACACTTTCAACTGAATATCCTTCCCCTGGATGATTTTCCAAATCTTCTGCTGTTATAGACTGTACATAACCAATTAAATGAGCTGCTGCTTCCCTAACTCATAGGTTCTAACTTCCACATCTGATAGCATAACCCCTGGAATTTCCAAAAGTTTATTCTGACAATCCTGCTCCTCAAGTGTCTTTTCTTCTGGCTGTATTTTCATTAAATCTATTTCTTCTACTTTCGGAATAGTTTCAATTGGTACAAAAGAATCTTCTTTTACCCACTTTGCTGTGAGTTTGTTATTTATTGTTTCTACATCTATCTCTAATAACTCCGCTATTTTTTCAATAGATACATTCCTGTCTTCCAGCTTTCCCGGTATAATGCCAACTGATGTTGCTACTCCTTTTCCTGCAAGCATTTTACCATCTCGGTCTAATATTTCTCCTCTCTCCGCTTTTGATGTAGTAACACTTATTTTATCATCACTCTCTAAATCTGGAAAAATCAGGCTATCCTGCCATACTAATTTATATCCCTGTTTCGTCTTCTTCAGTTCCGCCATATTGTCAAATTGTATTGTTCCGGCAATTGTATTACATGATGTTTCAGACGAAAGCGTAACTGTATCTGCTTTTTTCTCTTTCACAGCTATATGACTGATTTTAATGTCACTGACCTCTATTCCTTCGTATATCTTAGAATTTCGTTGTATGTATTCTTCTTTTGTCAGATAAACTTTTCATCTGAATCTATCATAGTATACATTACTTCATATTCTTTTTTTCAATATGGTTCATATATTCCATAAGTGTGTCTTCTGGTGATTCAATTGTTATCGTGTCTTGCCACTTTATCCCCACTGTTGCCTTCTATGGTATTGACGGTTCCACTGCTGACCTCTCAATTCCAACGTGGTCAACCGCCCCATTATTTCCCCAGTCAAAGAAAATAATATCCCCTGCCACCGGGTACAACTTCCGTCACGGAACCTTTGCTTTCAAACCACTTCACACCGTCCGAACAAAGAGAAAAAATTTCGGAATGACTCCACTCTGAATATAACCGCTCTGGTCTGCACACCAGGACACAAAGCAGGCACACCACTCTACCCTGCCTCCAAATCCATACCATCTCCAATAAGTCGTTTCCGCCTTTTCCTTCCTGCGATGCTGCCACCTGAACGATTGCCTGATTGCCGATACCTGTCGGGATTCTTCCAAATGCATAATACTGAAGCACATGTGGTACATACTGCTTGTCCCCA
>VOFI01004064.1_pt1 | contig 31873 bp, 53 predicted proteins | sample 5384131 | NCBI WGS metagenome assembly VOFI01 (sample SAMN12384728, study PRJNA508395) | human gut metagenome | isolation source: healthy gut H | host: Homo sapiens
TAGCCCTGACCGTGGCCGAAGCCGAACAGCTTCTCGAAGCAGTACTCGAGGTTCAGCCTCGCCGCCCCAGCCGAAGCCCTTGGCAAAGGGCATGTAAAACGGCGTTGCCGTCGTTGACGTGGGCAAAGGTGTAGGTCGGTGTGGGGGAGCAGGCACCCTCGATGAGGTAGAGCACCCTTGCGGGCAGCTGGCTTTGGAGTCTGCGGCTCTGTGGCCGTCAACGCGCGCATCACATCGTCGCCAAGGTAGACACACCCTTGCGGTTGCGCCCACCCACGATGAGCCGCACGCCCCACCGGCTGCACCGAGACCGTGGCGGCCTTCTCTCGCGCAGGATCTTGACGACCTTCTCAGCGTCAGGTACTGAATTAAGTACTCATCCACCGCGGTGATGATCTGCACGGCAGCCAGCGTATCGCCCATAAAAACAAACCACGACATTGCGGTTGATCTTTTACCCGGACCTTGGGCAGGTCGTTTTTGAGGATATGGGCTTTTCACTTCATTGTAGCATTCCCCAGTTGACGCAGTTGGAGCGATAGCGCTTGGTGGCAAACTCGTAGCAGAGGTTGGCGCAGCCCCCCAGCACCCGCTGGCAGGAGGCGGCCTGCTCCCGTGCCGAGCCGTCACCGGGCTTGTTGGCAAACAGCACCGAGCCGATCTGGTAGGCCGGGGGCCAGGTCCTTCGGGAATGGCAGGGCCTGTTCAGGACGGCCTGAACCTCCGGGGCGGGGGCGGTCCGGCGCGGCCGGTCTCCAGTGCCTGGGTGGCCCTGGCACGGGGAACATAGTCCGGGTCCCGGCGGGACAGGGCGAAGGACGCCAGCTTCAGGGGGTTGGAGCGGTAGGAGGAGGTCTCGCCGGAGGGGATCAGCTCATCGGTGGTGGTGACGGGATCCCGCAGTACGGAGGCCACCTGCAGGAGCATGTTGTCCGCCAGGGCGGGGATGGGGGCCACTCGGCGATATTGGGGCCGAACTTCAGCTCTGGCCTCCGGTCGGGCCTTGCCGTAGCCGAAGTACACCCGGCGGTAGACGTCGTAGGCTGCCGTCGGGTCATGGCGCCCTGTTTTTTCCGGGGGTAGCTCATCGGTGGCGGGTGAGCACGCCGCCGTTGAGGGCGGTGGCGGCGATGGAACGGGCGTCCATCAGCAGCACCGCCGGACAACTGGCCGTCGCCGGGCTTAGACCCCTCCCGGTTCGGGAAGTTACGGGTCGTGTGACGGATGGAAGGCCCGTTGTTGGCGGGCGTGTCCCCGGCGCCGAAGCAGGGGCCGCAGAAGCAGGGCTTGAAGAGGACCCCGGCCGCAGGAGGCGATATGCACCCCGTTTGGCGCCGTTCCAGGTTCACCGGCTGGATGGGGGGATAGATGGACAGGGAGAACGCCGCTGAATTCGTGGTTTCCGTCCAGGATGGCCGGCGGCTTCGGCGATGTTGTCGTACATGCCGCCGGCGCACCCGGCGATGATGCCCTGGTCCACCACGATCTTGCCGCCGCCGCTTGTTTTTGCTCAGGAGGGGTGGCCTTGCCGCCGAACTGCTCGGCGCGTTCCCTTCCACCTCGTGCAGGATGTCCCCGGGTTCGCCTTGAATCCCGGAATGGGCGTAGGCCTGGGGTGCATCGGCAGGGCGATGGTACATTCCACCGTGGAGAGGTCGATGGTGATCAGGCTGTCGTAGTAGCGCCCCCTCGGCGGGGCTTCAGGCCTCATGAAGCCTCCGGTCGTCCGTGGATGGTCAGGTAATCCTTCGTTCTGGTCGGTCTCCCAGATGGAGGACAGGCACGCCGTCTCCGTGGTCATTACGTCGATGCCGGTGCGGTAATCCATGGGCAGGTGGGCTACGCCGGGGCCGAAAAACTCCATGACCTTGTTCTTCACAAAGCCGTTCTTGTAAACCTCACCGCACAGGGCGATGGCCACGTCGTGGGGACCCACGCCGTGGGGCGGTGTGCCGGTGAGCCACACCAGCACCACCTGCGGGGCGGCGATGTCATAGGTGTTCGCCCGAGCAGCTGCTTGACCAGCTCGCCGCCGCCCTCGCCCACGCCCATGGTACCCAGAGCGCCGTAACGGGTGTGGCTGTCGGAGCCGAGGATCATGCGGCCGCAGCCGGCCATCATCTCCCGCGCATACTGGTGGATCACCGCCTGATTGGCGGGGACGTAGTTTCCGCCGTACTTCACGGCGGCAGACAGGCCGAAGGCGTGGTCGTCCTCGTTGATGGTGCCGCCCACGGCGCAGAGACTGTTGTGACAGTTGCAGCTGGCTTCGTTCAAGCAGGTGCTGGAGGCTCACCGCGAGCTGCCCAAGGACTTTGCCGAGGACATGATCATGAAGGCGCCTTCGCCGAATATCATGAACAAGATGGCGCGCAGCGTTCTGGCGCTGTATTCCTATGACGACAACCCGGAAGAGCAGTCGCTGACGAATATCCTTTCGCAGAGCATCGCGCTCATCGCCAGCCTGCCCACCATCATGGTGAACGCGTACCAGATCAAACGGCGCGTGTACGACCGCCAGAGCATGTACCTGCACCTGCCTCAGCCGGGACAGAGCACGGCGGAGCATATCCTCTCCACATACCGGGCGGACCAGAAGTTCACCAAGGAAGAAGCAAAGCTGCTGGATCTTTGCCTTGTGCTGCATGCAGACCACGGCGGCGGCAACAACTCGACCTTTGCCTGCCGTGTGCTGTCCAGTTCCGGTACGGATACCTATTCGGCCATCTCGGCGGCCATCGGCAGCCTGAAGGGTCCCAAGCATGGCGGCGCCAACCACAAGGTCATGGAGATGCTGGGCTATATCATGGAAGGCGTGAAGGACCATTCGGACGACGCCGAGATCGCCGCGTTTCTGCGCAGGATCCTGCGCAAAGAGGCGGGCGACGGCAGCGGCCTTATCTATGGCATGGGCCATGCCGTGTATACCAAAAGCGATCCCCGCGCCGTGATCCTGCGCCGCAACGCGGAGCATCTGGCTGTTGAAAAGGGCTTTGAGGATGAGTTCCGCGTGCTGTGCGCCGTGGAGCGCCTTGGGCCGGACGCGGTGCGCGAGGTAAAGGGCACAAAGGACGTGTGCGCCAATGTGGACCTGTTTTCCGGCCTGATCTACCGGATCTGGAACGGCGCGGCGGTGGTGAATACCTTGCTGAACCGCGTCAGGATGGTGGCGTTGCGCTCGATGAGATGCGGTGGCCACGCCGCCCTGTTTCGATAGAAAGGGTCAGCGGGGTGACATCCATCAAAAGCAGGTCCTCTCCCGCGCCGGCCAGTGCATCTGACCGCCCAGACGTCCGGCCTGCACCGCCGCGCCCAGTGCAACACACTCGTCTGGGTTCAGCGATTTGGACGGGTTCAGACCGATCATCCGCTGTACCTTGGCCTGCACCGCCGGGATACGGGTGGAACCGCCCACCAGCACACCTGATCCAGTCACTGGCAGATGGGCGTGCGTCGCTGAGGGCGTTGCGCACCGGCAGCGCCGTGCGCTCGATCAGATCCGCGCAAAGCTCCTCAAATTTACTGCGCGTGTCAGCGTAGTTTGCAGGTGCAGCGCACCGTCTGCCGCCATCGTCAGAAGAACGGCAGATTGATGTCGGTCTGCTTCGCGCTGGACAGTTCTTTTTTTTCGCCTTTTCGGCTTCTTCCCGCAGACGCTGCATGGCCACCCGGTCATTCGTCAGGTCGACGCCGTGTTCGGCCCGGCACCGGTCCGCCAGCCAGTTGACGATGCGGCGTCGAAGTCGTCGCCGCCCAGATAGTTGTCGCCGCAGGTGGCCAGTACCTGTACCACCCCGTCCCCGATCGGATCAGCGACACGTCAAAGGTACCGCCCCCCAAATCGTAGACCATGACGGTCTGGGTGCTGGCCATTGTCCAGCCGTAGGCCAGCGCCGCGGCGGTCGGCTCGTTGATGATGCGGCGCACGTCCAGCCCGGCAATGCGCCCGGCGTCCTTCGTGGCTTGGCGCTGGGCATCGTTAAAAGTAGGCCGGCACCGTGATCACCGCCTCGGTGACCGGTTCCCCGAGATACGCCTCGGCATCGGCCTTGATTTTTTGCAGGATGAGGGCGCTCATCTCCTGCGGGGGCATTTTCCGTCGATGGGCACGCGGGTCTCACTGCCCATCAGCCGCTTGACGCTGGACACGGTGCGGGGGCGTTCGTCACGGCCTGGCGTTTGGCGGGCTCGCCCACCAGCCGTTCTCCCCCGCTTTGGTGAAAGCCACGACAGACGGCGTGGTGCGCTGCCCCGGCGTTGGGGATGACGACCGGCTTGCCGCCTCGACCACCGCGGCGCAGCTGTTGGTGGTTCCCCAAATCAATTCCGATTATTTTTGCCATGTGGCGGTTGTCCTTTCAAAAAAGACCTTTTGAATCATAATTCGTTTTGCTTTGTGCCTGCCGCCGGGAAAAGTGTGGGGAACTGCGCAGGATTCCATGTTTTAATTTTATTGTAGCGCGCAGGACCTGAAAATGTGTTGCGATTTCGTAAATAAATTTTACAAATATTGCAGTCCTTCGTGTAAAGAAACGTTCCCACACGTTGACGGTGCGCGGCGGGCGTGTTATAGTTTTAGGTATATTGCAGCCCAGGGGCGGGAAAGGGAGGCACACGCTATGGCACGCACGGCAACGGTAACGCGCAACACGCGGGAAACCCAGATCACCCTGACGCTGGCGCTGGATGGCACCGGCAAAACCGATTTGCAGACCGGCATCGGCTTTTTTTGACCACATGCTGGACGGCTTCGCCCGCCACGGTCTGTTCGACCTGACGGTCCACCTGCCGCGGAGACCTGGAGGTGGATTGCCACCACACCATCGAGGACATCGGCATTGCTGGGCACGGGCCCTGCGGAAGCCTTGGGCGACAAAGGCCGGGTTGGTGCGGTACGGCAGTTTCCTGCTGCCCATGGACGAAACGCTGGCTCTGCGCGGTGGATCTGGGCGGACGTCCCTACTTTTTGTGTATGACGCCCAGCTTTGCAGGCCGCCTGCGGCGGTATGGATACCAGATGGCCCGGGAGTTTTTCTACGCTGTGTCCTACGCAGCGGCGATGAACCTGCACCTGAAGGTGCTGTACGGGGAGAATGACCACCAAGCTGGAGGCGCATGTTCAAGGCGTTTGCCAAGGCGCTGGACGCCGCGACGCGCAGAGATGCGCGGATCGAAGGGGTTTTTCCACCTGGGGACCCTGTGATCGGGAACGACTTGCATAGAGTATCTCAGATATTTAAGGAAGGTAAAGGGAAATGTATCAAAGGACATGATGGACACCATTGGCTTTGTGCAGAACGCCGACCCCGAGGCTAGGCGCTGCCATGGAGCGGGAGCTGGGTCGTCAGCGGGAGAATATCGAGCTGATTGCCAGCGAGAACATCGTTTCCCCTGCCGTAATGGCCGCCATGGGCAGCGTGCTGACCAACAAATATGCCGAAGGGTTACCCCGGCCACCGTTATTACGGCGGCTGCCAGTTTGTGGATGAGGTAGAGCGCATCGCCATCGACCGCGCCTGCCGTCTGTTCGGCGCCAAATACGCCAACGTGCAGCCCCATTCCGGCGCACAGGCCAATCTGGCGGTCTACTTTGCGCTGCTTGACGTGGGCGACACCATGATGGGTATGGACCTGTCCCAAGGCGGACACCTGACCCATGGTTCCCCGTGAATATGAGCGGCAAGAACTACAACTTTGTCTCCTACGGGTGGGCCGAGGATGGCCGCATCGACTATGCCGCGCTGGCCAAGCAGGTGGCGAAGGTCCGGCCCAAGCTGCTGATCGCCGGTGCGTCGGCTTATCCCCGTGCCATCGACTTTGAAAAGCTGGCCGAGATCGCCCACGGCTACGGCGCCCTGCTGATGGTGGATATGGCCCACATCGCCGGTCTGGTGGCGGCGGGGGTCCATCAGAACCCGGTGCCCTACGCCGACGTAGTTTCCACTACCACCCATAAGACCCTGCGGGGCCCCCGCGGCGGCCTCATCCTGACCAACAACCCATATGATCAAGCGCATCAACTCGGCCATCTTCCCCGGCAGCCAGGGCGGACCTCTGGAGCACATCATCGCTGCCAAGGCGGTCTGCTTTCGGCGAGGCACTGAAGCCGGAGTTAAAGAGTACGCCCGCAAGATCGTGGAGAACGCCGCCGCGCTGGCTGAACGGCCTGACCGCCCGCGGCGTAAAACTGGTATCGGGCGGCACCGACAACCACATGATGCTCATCGACCTGACCGACGAGGACTGCACCGGCAAGGAGCTGGAGCACAACCTGGACGAGGTGCCACACATCACCGCCAACAAGAACTCGGTGCCGCGCGAAAAGCGCAGCCCGAAGAAGTTTGTGACCAGCGGCGTGCGGGTCGGCATCCCCCGCCGTCACCTTACGATGCGAAAGATAAACGGGCGGGGCATGGGTCCCTTTGTTTGTGCCGAGATGAAGATCATCGCGGACTGCATTGCGGCTCGGGCCGCGAGGCAGGACCAGCCTGCGCCTGCTGTGCCGCGGCGGCGACCACGCTCGCCGCCGGCTCCCGGCAGCGTCAGCGAAAATGCAGCCCGCTGTGTACGCCGTCAGCTCCACGCCCGGCAGCGCCGCGCGCAACCTGCGCCGCAAACGCCTCCATGCGGCGCTTGTAGGCAAGGCGCATCCGGGCAAATGCCGCGTGAAATATCCGCCCGCCATGAACTCGCAAAGCGTCTGCTGCTCAAAGCGGCTGACCGTGTTGGCGTAGGTCGCAAAATCCCAAGCGATAGCGCGCCAGCAGTACCTTTGCGGCAGCACCATGCCAGGCAATGCGGATGCCGGGGCAGACTTTTTTGAAAACGTCGTCAGGTAAACCACCGGGCCGTCCGGGCCGCCATGCCCTGCAAACTGGGCAGGGCGCGTATCAAAGCGAAACTCGAGTCGTAGTCGTCCTCAAATGTACCGCTGAACTGGAAAGGCCGCTGCCCGAGCCAGCAGCGCTGAGGCGCGGCGGGTCGCGGGCATCGTAACACCCGCTCCTCGTTCCATCTGGGCAACACCTTCACCGCCCTGACCGCCCTGCTGCTGGACGGTGTATCCGGCGGTCTGGCCGGTGCCATCGGTCTGGCGCTGGCCGATATCCTTGCCGGTGACCCGGGCTACGCTATTACCACCTTCGTGCTCAAGTTCATCATCGGCATCACCTGCGGTGCCGTGGCACATAAGGTGTTCAAGCTGCGGGATCAGGACCGTCACAGCGCCGGGTATCTGGTCAATCGGCATCTCGCTGGTGCTCATCGGCGGCATCGGCCTCGGCGGCGCGGACGCCCAGAGCGTGTCCACCGTGGACAGCGCGTCCATGGTCGTCGAGAGCGGCTATAATAAAGAGGAAAACACCATCGATACCCGTGCCTACACTTCCACGATCCCTGAGCAGACCGCCGACGCGGGCGACAGCTATGTGGACGAGACGCTGTTTCTGGGCGACAGCAACACGGCCCGCATGTACCGCATGTTCGACTATTGCAGCTACGACAACGCCATCGGCTCGGTGGGCATGACCGCCAAGAGCACGGCGGCCTTTGCCTGCGTGCAGGTAAGCACTTCGTCCGGCTACATCACGATGCCCCAGGCCGTGGCGAAATTGCAGCCGCGCCTGGTCATCCTGACCTTCGGCACGAACGACCTGAACCCCGGCTATAAGGCCGCGGACTTCGTCAAAAACTACCAGACCGGCATCGAGGCCATCGTCACCGCCTACCCCAGCGTGGACATCATCGTCAACGCCATCCCACCCATCGGGCAGCAGCACTCCAACCAGAGCCTGACCCAGACCCGGTGGACGAGTACAACAAAGCGCTCGTCGAAATGTGCGGGAGAGAAGGGCTGGAAGTTCCTGAACAGCGCCGAGGTGCTGAAGGATTCCGTCACCGGCTACGCCAAGAGCGGCTATGTGGAGACGAGCGACGGCATCCATTCTGACCCGCACGGCGATGGACGCTGTTCAACTACATCCGCACCCACAGCTACATTACCGAGGATGACCGCCCCGCGCTGACGACGATCCCGAAGCACACCGGCGACAAGGACGCCGTGGTCTACACGGTGCCGGTGGTCGCCCTCCAGCACGGCGACGGCCACGCCCGAACCGAAGGAGGAGTCCGCCGGCAGCGAGCACAAGTGACAGCTATGTGGAGCCCACGCCGACGCCGACCCACGAGGTCACGGCCACCCTGTCTCCGACGCCCGAGGTGACAGCCACCCCGTCCCCACGCCCGAGGTGACGGCCACCCCGTCCCCCCACGCCGTACATAGAGGAGGCCGACCCCCCCTACGTCGAGCCCACGCCGACGCCCTACGTAGAACCGACCCCCACCCCTACGTCGAGCCGGACTCCGTCCCCGCGGACACCCCTGCCAGCGAGACAGCAACGGGTGACGGTCTCTCATAAGTTCTAAACAACGCCGCCCCTGCGCAGTGGAAAACTGCACAGGGGCGGCGCTCTTGTATTTACTTTTTCCTGCCGAGCAGTTCGGTGCGGATGTAGCGGAAGCAGGCGTCCTCGCCCTCGTCGCGCAGAATCAGCAGGCAGTTTTCAGCTCCTTGCGGGTCTCGGGGTGCAGGATGTAGTGGTCCCTGCTGCGGTCATAGTACTCCCACGCCGCGGCGTCGGTGTACTTGTCGCCCTTATAGTTCTTGCTGGCGGCAATGCGGTCACAGACCATCTCGGCCACGTAGCGGGCGGGCATCCGCATACCGGCCATGGCATGGTCGCCGTCCGGCGCGTAGTCGATCCAGTATTCCAGATGGTGCTTGTTGCGGCCCCTTATGGTGCAGCCAAGCGGCGCTGTAACCCCGGCCTGGCGCTGGGCGTTGTTGGGGCTGCACGTCCCCTGCCAGTATTTGGCCCCTGGCCCAGAACTCCACGGGGGCCAGCTTACTTAAATCGTGGGTCAGGCCCCTGCCAGTACAGCCCGCAGCGGAAGCAGTTTTTTCATCACCAGCATTTTGTGATGGTGGATCGTTTTGTAGTGTTTAATGGGATGCCACAAGGTCTTTTTTTCCTCCCCAGGATCATGAGTTTTGCCAGCACCGGCAGCAGCATACAGCCGATCGGCACAAACGCAAAGTGCCACAGCATCGGTACAAGGTGGGTATGGATCGCAGCGTGCGCCTTGGACAGCACCATCCAGGACGCCGGGGCCGCCAGCCCCAGCCCCCCAGACGATGCACGGCGGCACCAGCTGCGCCGCCGTGCCGCGGCGCAGGCAGCAACAACGCTCACCGCGCCGGCTAACAGCGCAAACAGCAGCAGCTGCCATGCCGTGACACTGACGGGCCCGGAGCTGCAAAAGCGGCTCCGTACTCTCACGGAAATACTGCGCGAGCACCTGCGGGCATGTTCATCCCGCACCGCGCCGTCCGTCAGGCTGACGCGGTCCGTGACGGCCCGGGTCATGTTCTGCCAGGCGTCCGCCGCGCTGCCGAAGCAGAGCCATTCCTGTGCGAACCAGAGCGCCAGCGCCGCAGTCACACCGCCCAGCGCCGAGACACCCGCCCCGACGGTGCGGCCCAGCCAGACCAGCGCGCCGTGCGGGTCGCGCCGCACAAAAATACGCCTTGGCGGCAGCGTAGCAGAGCGGGATCTCACAGGATCAAAAATGTTGTGATAAATTCAAACCCGCACATGCAGCGCACCATGCAGGCGGCGGCCACCAGCGGCCAGCACCCGCGGGGCGTTTTGCCGCGCACTGGGTGCAATGGCAGAGCCAAAGCGCCGCCAGCAGCGGCAGCAGCCAGGTCCAGAGGCACCAGTACAGGTCCTTCATGCCGCGCTGCAGCGGGGGGCCAGCAGCACCGACGCAAACCCGAACGCTGCCGCCAGCGGGCCGAATTCTTCCCACACGGCCAGCGCCACAAGCAGCTCCGCCGCGTAGAACAGCGTGCTGTTCAGCCAGTAGAGGGCGGTCTCCCGCGCCAGACCGTCGGGCAGCCAGTGCCGCAGCAGACGGTTGACCCTGCCGAACAGCCAACCCCTGCAAGCCCGGACTGATGGGTGCAGGGTGGAACGCCGCCGCGTCGGTGGGGGTGTCGTCCCGGAACAGTGCGCGGTTCGTGTCGTCGCTCCAATCGTCGGGTGGACGCCCAGAAAGCCGCCGGGGCGTGCTGCCCCTGCTCCATCTGGTGGATGCGGCCATAGACGAGCGTCTGGGAGCCCTGTATCCCACACGCCGGTCAGGTAGGCGCTGGCATTGTGCCGCACCGTGGTCAGCAGCGCGGCCAGCGCCAGCACTGCCAGCAGGGTCGCCGCGCCGCGCAGGGGTACGGGCAGCGTCTGCCATATTCCTTTTTGCTTTTTGTCAATGTTATCGATCCCATTTGTCGCACAACAGCGCAGCGATCTGGCTGGCAAATTTTGCAAGATCCTGTTGGCCCCGCCCCGGTTGTGGCGGATGACCTCCAGCAGGCGCTGGCCCATGTTGGCCAGCCGGTCATAGGCCGCGCTGGTGCGCACGGTCTCGGCGGATTTCGTCTTGATGATCTTCCGGGTGTTGCCGACCTCGGCGCAGGCGACGCGGCCCTCGGCGGCGATCCAGATCGAGCCGTTGGGGGGGCGTCGGCCTGTAGCCCTCCTCCTTCAGATGGTTGGCCCAGTGCTCGGCGACGGCGTCCTCGCCGTGGTTGACAAAGACGAACTTCGGCTTTTCGTCAAAGGCGCGGAGCCAGGGCTTCCAGCCCGTCCTTGTCGGCGTGACCAGAAAGCCCGCCCAGCTGCGCAATGCGGGCCCTGACCTGCACCGGCTCGCCAAAGAGCTTGACCTCCTGCGCACCGTTGACCAGCGTTGCCTAAGGTGCCGGGGCTTTGGTAGCCGACGAACAGCACCGTACACTCGGGCCGCCAGAGGTTATATTTTAAGTGGTGGCGGATGCGGCCCGCGTCGCACATGCCGGCGGCGGAGATGATGACCTTGGGCGTCGGGTCGCCGTTGATGGCCATGGATTCTTCTTCGTCTCGCTGACGTGCAGACCCGGGAACTGCAGGGGTTCCGGCCGCTCTGCACCAGGGCGAGGGCTTCGTCGTCGTAGCACTCGGCAAAGTTTTCCCCGGAAGATCGTGGTGGATTTGCTCGCCAGCGGGCTGTCCACAAAGACCGGGAAGTTTTCGTGGCCCTTGATACGGCCCTCGGCCTTGATCTGGCGGATAAAATACAAAAGCTCCTGCGTGCGGCCCACGGCAAAGCTGGGGATGACGACATTGCCGCCCTTGTCGAACGTCGATTGCAGCACGGCGCTCAAATCGCCGATATAATCCGGTTTCGGCCGTGGCTGCGGTCCCCGTAGGTGGATTCCATGACAAGGTAACCCGCGTGGCCCGGGTTGGACGGGTCCTGATGAGCGGTTGATGGGTGTTGCCGATGTCGCCCGAGAAAAACGATGATCTCCGGCGTGCGGCCCGGCTCCGCAATGCGCAGCGCGAGACAGACGCGCTGCCCAGCAGATGCCCCACATCGGTAAAGCGCATCTCGATTTTGCCGGTTGGCCCGTCGAACAGCGTCTGCCACGCCTCATAGGGGCAGGGCACAAACTGTTTCATGACGTTCTGCGCGTCCTCGACGGTGTAGTCCGGCTCGATCATCTCGGCGCCGCTGCGCATGGCCTTGCGGTTTTTCCACTCGGCGTCGGACTCCTGAATGTGGGCGGAGTCCTCCAGCATGATGGCGCAGAGGTCGCGGGTCGCATCGGTGGTATAGATGGGGCCGCGGTAGCCGTTTTTTGTACAGGTACGGGATGCGGCCCGAGTGGTCGATGTGCGCATGGGTCAGCAGCAGTGCCCTCATAGGTGCCGGGCGCGCAGGGCAGGTCGGCGTTCTCATACACGTCGCGGCCCTGCTCCATGCCGCAGTCGATCAGAAAGCGGTGTCCCGCCGCCTCCAGCTGTGTGCAGCTGCCGGTCACTTCCCGGTCAGCGCCTAAGAATGTGAGCTTCATGTGGGGAGAACCTCCTTTATTTGGGGATGTTGCGGGTGGAACCGGGGAATGGGCGGCCACGGAAAGCCCGTCGGGGACCCCTTCAGGCCTCGCAAGCTCGGCCAGCTCCCCTAAAAGGGGAGCCCAGCGTGTCGAAAAACCTCCTGTGTGCGAGGGAGGTGCCCCCGAAGGGGCGGAGGGAGAGAACCTGCCATAGCCCGGAAATATTTCGGGCAGCCGTACAGTTCTCTCCCCCACTGCCTGCGGGCGGAGCCCCCTCGCAGAGGGGGCTAAGGGGTGAACACACCTTTTTCGACAGTCTGAGCTCCCCTAAAGGGGAGTTTTTTTGCGGGCGGAGCCTGCGAGGAAAGCCTCCCCCATCAGGGGAGGTGGCCGCGAAGCAGGCCGGAAGCAGGTTCGGGAAGTTGGCGGGTGGCTGCCCGTTGATGAGGCCACGGTCAGTTGCGGGCGGCATATATGCCGCCCCTACAGAGCAGTGATTTAAAGCAGAGGCCATCGCGGAACAGCAGCCGTTAAAAGCCTCGGGGTTCGGGGGCGCTTGGCGGCGCACGGGTGGCGCCGCCAGTTTGCTGCGCAAACCCGCTCGTGCGGTTGTTTGCCCCTGCGGGGGCAAACATTGCTGCGCTCCCCAGTTTCGCTGCGCTCAACTGTGGCCCCACGCTCGCAACCCCGGAAACACCCGAATTTCAAAACGGAGGAAGGCTCGGCGGCGTTAAGAACGGACAGTAATACTGCGTCCGTTTAGCCGCCGAGACTTCCGACCTCCTCTTTGAGGGATCCAAGGGGCGTGCAGCCCCTTGGTCGCGGGTCCGCTGCGTCGAAACAGCGGCAGTTTTCTTTGGTTCTTTCTTTTGCTGCCAAAAAGAAAGCGGCCTTCCGGGTGGCTGCCGTCCCCGGTTCAGCCCTCTGCGTCCGACCCCGTACTGCAGGGCCTCGGCAGCACAAACTCTGCGGTAAAGTTGGCGGTCAGGTCGTTGATGTTCATCCGAACACTCCAAAAAAGACATCGCCGTAATCGCGCAGGACCGTGTACTCCGCACCCAGACCGGCCAGAGTCGCCGTGTCGGTGACGATGGACTACATCCCCCTCGGGGCGTACTCGGTCAGACTGTTCTGGGTAGACGCGGCTGACCGTGCCGCCGTCGGCCAGCGCCCGGGCGGCTTCTGCAGTGGTGCTGACCAGCTGAATGCGCGCTGTCGCGGGCAGGGCGGCCATCAAATCCCGCGGGTGATCTCGCCGTATTCCGGCTCGGTCGCACCGCCCGCGAACGCCTCGACGGACGCCCCCTCCGGCAGCCCCGTGGCCGGGTCATTTGTGACGATCTCGGCGTAGAGCGCCGCCAGATAGTTGCCGAAGCTGATGGTTTTGTTGGCGTCGGGGTTCGCCGCGTAGGTGAACAGCGGCGTGTAGAGGATGCTCTGGTCGTCGGCGTCCAGCGTGGCGATCTCCGCCGCGGCGCTGGTATAGGCGTCCGCACCGGCCTGCTGGGCCTCGTCTGCCGTCTCGGTGGGGCGGTGGTGTCACTGCCGCCCACGGCCTCGGTGTCCTTGCCGGGGTCGGCGGCATCGGCAGCGGTGTCGGCCTGCGCGGCGTCGGCGGTGCTCATCGCCAGCCAGGTGGCGCGGCGGCTCTCCATCTCGGCAGCCGCCACAGGCTGCCGGAGCTCGACGCGGCAGCCGCCGCCCCGGTAAAGACCGAGTCCAGCTGCGCCACGCCGGTCGACCCAAGTCCGCGCCCAGCACGTTCGTGCCGTTTTTCCGCCGTTGTGCCGTCAATAATAGCCGTCACGCTTGGCTCAGCAGGGCCTTCTGCCAGTCGCCCGCCGGGGCGGTGGAGACAATCGCAAGGATGGCATCGCACCCGGCATTCTGCAGAGCGTTGATCTGCTCGGCGGCGGTGTCGTTCCAGTCGCGGGCCGTGATGAACTCCCGTTGGACGCCGAGATGACCGCGGCCTGCGCCGGGTCGTTCAGCACAAAGAAGCCGATTTTATACTTCTACCCCGCGCGCTCCACGACGGTGTAGCGGCCATTGGTCACGCGGTTGCGGCTCCAGCGTGGAGCGGTAGAACACGGCGGTGCCCCTCGTTGTTCAGCAGGTTGGACGCCAGCGACGGGCCGCTGCCCATGTTGGCGTCGCTGACCAGGCGGGTCGTGCCGTAGGCAAAGTCGGTCAGCGCCATGGCGTGCAGGTCGTACCCCGCCGCCGAGAACGCCGACAGCATATCCATGCCGCCGGTCAGGCTGGCGCTCTCGGTGCCGTGCAGGCTGTCGCCCGCGTCCAGCAGGATGGAATCCGGGGTCGCGCCCTTTGAGGCGCGGCGGCGTCCGCCAGCGTGGCGCGGTCCCCGCGCAGGCCCGCCGTGGCAAAGATCGGGACTGTGATGTCCCCGACCCGCACGCGGCAGGTCAGGCTCGGTGCCGTCGGCCAGCGTGGCGGTGATCGTGCATTCCTCGCTGTCGGGGCGGGCGCGGACCGTGCCGTTTTTGTCCACGGTGGCCACGGTCTTGTCGCTCGTCGTCAGTAGACCCTGCGTCCGCCGTCCTCCTCGCCCGGCTCGTTCGTCGCCAGCGTGGCGTAGGCGTCCTTGCCGTCCATGTGCAGCTCGTCGGTGTAGGTATCGTTCAGGAGCACCGGCGCGGCGGTCTTGCCGTTGCAGGCGGATACGCCGGTAAATTTGAACGGTTTCATGACAAAATCCAGATCCACCGTCTCGCTCTGAACACCGTAGTCCGCGCCCGGGGCGCTGAAGGTACACTGCCACATATCGTAGGTGCCCGCGTAGTCCAGATCGTGGAGAAACCGCGCGATCCAGAGGTTGTCGCGCCATTTGTCAAAGGCGGGATCCGTCATGCGGGCGCGCACCCAGTTGCAGGAGGCATACAGCCCCGGGCGCACCGGTGTAGCCGTACTCGGTCAGGCGGTCAAAGAACGCCTGCGTGATCTCGGCCATCTCGGAGGGGAAAACGCCGCTGATGTACTTATCCTCGAGGTCGTAGTAGACCGGGTAGCTCAGCTGGTAGGGCGCAGCGGTGGAAGTCGTCCAGCCCCCTCCTGCGGCGGGGCGGTCAGGCCCAGCAGCCGCGCGCGACGTGGTCGGCCTCGCTGCGGGCCTCCACCGTCGTGGCGTAGGAATAAAGGTACGCGCCGAACGGGATGCCCAGCCGGGTGCATTCGTCGGCGTTGCGCCGCCACTGGGGGTCATCCTGCGCCCAGTTTTTTCCCTCTGGCCGTCCACTCGCCGCCGAAGCCGCAGCGGATGATGGCAAAGTCGATGCCGGCAGCCTTGGCCTTTTCCCAGTCGATCTCGCCACGGAACTTGGATACGTCCATGCCTTTGACCACCGCGGCGGGCATGGCCCGGCCGCTTGTGTTGAAGTAGTAGCCCAGATCGTTCTTTGCCGGGCCGCGGCGGGGCGCCGAAGTCCGCCCTCGGCGGGGCCTTCCTCCTCTGCCGAGCAGCGCACCAGCACCACCGACACAATGACCACGACCAGCAGGCAGAGCAAACACAGCCCCAGCACAAGTGGCTGCGGCGGCGTTTGGCGCCAGGGACGTTTTTTTTTCTTTGGCGGCGGGGGCGCGTCGGGGCGTGGGGCCACTTGCCCGGCCTGCGGGGCGGGCACAGCCGTCCGGGCAGGGCGGCGGTAGACTTTGCGTTCTTCTGGCACGGTGCGTTACCTCTCTTGGGCAGATTTTATGCTGTGGATAGATAGTATTAGTGTAGCATTTTGTCGAAGAAATTACAATCGGAAACGCGGGATATTGGGGGAAATTTTACAGAAATAAAAAACGGCGGCCAGCTCCCTGACCGCCGTTCTTTCCTGCCTCCCCTCGGGGAAGCCTTATAACTCCCTGCACGTCCAAAAATAATACGGCACCTCAAACGCCAGCATGACGCACCAGCCGAAGGCACAGGCAAAGCGATGCCGGGGCAGGCCCACCCGCAGGGGCCAGCACCGCAGCAGCGGCAGCGCGCAGCCCCGCCTGTAAGCAGGTGCCGATCAGCGGCGTCGTCATCTTGCCCATGCCGCGGTAAAAGCCCTGGAAACCGTTGTCAGCGCGGGCAGGGCGTAACACCGCCATCCAGCTCAGATACGTGCTGCCCAGTGCAATGACGTCGGCGGCCCCTTCCCTGCCACAAACAGGGACAGGATGCCCCGACGCAGCAGCAGCGTGAGGCTGCCCATCAGCAGCCAATAGCCCAGCTCCAACCGCAGGCCACCGCAAAGCCGCGGCGGATGCGGGCGGTCTGCCGGCGCCGCGGTTCTGGGCAATGTAGGTCGTAATGGCCGTGGCAATGCTCTGCTCCGGGATGCAGGCGAAATCGTCCACCCGGCTCACCGCGTTGAACGCCGCGATAGCCCCGACCCCCAGCGCGTTGACCTGCCCTTGAATGAGCACTTTGCAGATCGGCTGCACGGCCTGCTGCACCGCCGTCACCGCGCCGTAGCGCAAAAATCGGCCCCAGCAGGTCGCGGCGGATGCGCCACTGCCCCTGCCCGGGGCAGAGCTCCGGCACGCGGCGTGCCATGTAGACGGCGGCCAGCAGCGCGCTGGCGGCCTCGGCCACGACCGTGGTCACGGCGCTGCACACAATGCCGAAGCCCAGCCCGCCAATTAAAATGAGATCCAGCACCGCGTTGAGCACGGCGGAGAACGCCGGGAATTTCAGCGGCGTTTTGCTGTCGCCGACACTTTTCAGGCCCGCCGCCAGCGCGTTATAGAAAAAACGTGAACGGCGCGCCCAGGAACGTGATGCGCAGGTAGATGCCGGTGATGCCAAAAATCGAGTCCGGCACGGCCAGCGCGCGCAGGATCCACGGCGTCAGCGCACAGCCCAACGCCGCGGCGGCACAGCAGAGCGCCGCCGCGCCGAACAGCAGCGTCGTTGCCAACGTCTCTTTTAAGCGGGCGGTCCGTTTTGCGCCGAACGCCTCACTCATCAGTACGCCCGCGCCGATGCACAGGCCGCTGATGGCCAAAATCACCAGATTCATGACCGGCCCGGCCACGCCCTCGGCGGCCAGCGCGTCCTGCCCGATGAACCGCCCCGCGATGATGGAATCCACCGCATTGTACGCCAGCTGCAGCCAGTTTGCCAGCAGCAGCGGCACCGCATACAGAAAGAGGTGCCCAGGGGGCACCCTTTGTGTCTATCACGCATGATTTACTTTTTATCCTCTTCGGTCTCGGCGACGATGTAGATGGGGCGGTGCTTGACCTCCAGGTAGGTCTTGGCGAGGTACTCGCCCACAATGCCGGTGCAGAACAGCTGGACGCCGCTGCACAGCAGAATGATGCAGACCATGCTGGGCCAGCCGGAGGTCGGGTCGCCGAACATCAGCGCGGACGACGACAAAGAGGATGCCGATGAACGCGAGGATGCAGAACAGCACGCCCGCCCCCGCCGCGATCAGCAGCGGCGTGGTCGAGAAGCCGACGATGCCCTCGATGGAGTACTTGAACAGGCCCCAGAAATTCCACTTGGTCGTACCGGCGACGCGCTCGATGTTCTCGTAGTCGAACCCTTGGTCTTGAAGCCGACCCAGCTGAAAATGCCCTTGCTGAAGCGGTTGTACTCGGCCATGCTGAGCACAGCGTCGGTCATCTTGCGGCTCATCAGCCGGAAATCCCGGGCACCGTCCACGATTTCGGTGTCCGACATTTTATTGATGATTTGATAGAATTTTCTGGCAAACCAGCTGCGCAGCGGCGGTTCTCCCTTACGGGTGGTGCGGCGGGTGGCGGCGCAGTCGTACTCGCCGGTCAGCAGCGTGTCCAGCATCTGCGGCAGCAGCGCGGGCGGGTCCTGCAGATCAAGCGTCCATCGTGGCGACGTAATCGCCTTTGGCGGCCTGCAGGCCCGCGTAGATACCGGCCTCCTTGCCAAAGTTGCGGCTGAACGAGACATACCGCACGCGGGGTCCTGTGCGTGCAGCGCACGCGCGACGCGCAGCGTGCCGTCGCGGGAGCCGTCGTCCACAAAGATAAACTCAAACTCCGCGCCGTGGCTGGCTTTCATCTCCTCCGCCACGCGGGAGGCTTCTTTATAAAAAAAGCGGCATCGCTTCTTCTTCATTGTAACAGGGTACGATCAGACTGATGAGCATGGTGTGACCTGCTTTCGTCAAGAAATTTAGTATTTTTTATTATACCGTAGTTGACGGAGTTTGTAAACAGGGACTATTGAACCACGTGCGCTTTGTTAGGTGCGGCGAAATATTTGCATCGCAATAGCGGCAGCGTCATCGGAGGGGTCAAGGCCCCTCCCTACAGTACCGCGTTCACGGGTGCTTTGTAGGGGAGCGGTCTTGGACTCCGGGGGAACTTTGCGGCAGCCGTCCACCAAAAAGGCAGAGCTTTCGCTCTGCCTTAGAGTGCTTATAAAATTTTAGCCTTTGACCGCGATATTGACCAGCTTGCCCTTGACGTAGATCTCTTGGCAATGGTCTTGCCGACGATGGCTTCGGCTACGGCGGGCTCGGCTTTGGCGGCGGCGATGGCGTCCGCGTTCTCGATGGCGGCGGGCACCTTTGATGCCTTGACCTTGCCGTTGACCTGCACGGCGATCTCAATCGTCTGCTCGACGCACTTGGCCTCGTCGTAGGTCGGCCAGGCGTGGTAGGCCAGCTGCTCGGTGTGGCCCAGCTGCTGCCACAGCTCCCTCGGTCATGCGTGGGGGCAAAGGGGTTGAGCAGCTGCAACAGCACCTCGTACTCGGCACGGTTGGCACCGCCGTGGTCGCTGAGCGCATTGACATAGATCATCAGCTGGGCAATGGCGGTGTTGGCCTTCAGCGCGTCAATGTCCCCGCCGACCTTCTTGATGGTGCGGTTGGCAACGGCCTCCAGCTCGGGGCGGACGCCCTCGCCGGGAACGAGCTTCTCGCTCATGCCCCAGATCTTATCGAGGAACCGCTTGCAGCCCTTGATGGAAGAAGTGTTCCAGGGCGCAGCTTTCTCGAAGTCGCCAATGAACATCTCGTAGAGGCGCAGCGTGTCGGCGCCGTACTCGTTGACAACATCGTCGGGGTTGACGACGTTGCCCAAGGACTTGGACATCTTGACGCCGGGGATGCTCGGCCATCTCGCCGTACTTCTCGACAAGGCCTTGCGCCTCGTCGCCGTACTCGGCCAGCAGGCGCTTGCGCTCGGCATCGGGCTGGTTCTCAAAGGCATGGGGGGGTTCAGGCCCAGGATCATGCCGTGGGAGGTACGCTTCTGGTACGGCTCCTTGGTGGGGCACAACGCCGATGTCATACAGGAACTTGTGCCGGCTGTACAGCAGGTGCAGGGTCGTATGTTCCATTCCGCCGTTGTACCAGTCAGTCCACGGGCATCCAGTACCGAGCGCCTCCTTGCTGGCGATGGCGTCGTCGTTATGCGGGTCGGCATATACCGAAGAAATACCAGGAGGACCGGCCCACTGGGGCATGGTGTCGGTCTCGCGCTTGGCGGGGGGCCGCCGCAGTGGGCAGGTGGTGTTGACCCAGTCGGTATCGCCAGGGGGGGATTCGCCGTCGTCGGTGAGCTCGTAGTTTCTCCACCCGGGCAGGCGCAGGGGAAGCTCGCGCTCGGGCAGCGGTACACAGCCGCACTTGTCGCAATAGACAATGGGGATAGGCTCGCCCCAATACCGCTGACGGGAGAACACCCAGTCCCGCAGCTTGAAGTTGACCTGGCTTGCATGGCCGATGCCCTTTTCCTCCAGCCAGGTGATCTTTTTCTTGGAATGGCTTCCTTCACCGGTCAGGCCGTCCAGGAAGCCGGAGTTCACCATCACGCCGGTGGCGCAGTCGGTGAAAGCTCCTTCTCCACGTCGCCGCCCTTCACCACCTCGATGATCAAACCGAATTTTTTGGCGAACTCCCAGTCGCGGTCGTCGTGGGCGGGAACAGCCATGATCGCGCCGGTGCCGTAGGACACGAGAACATAGTCGGAGATGAAGATGGGGATCTCCCTTGCCGCTGACCGGGTTGATGGCCTTGACGCCCTCCATGACAACGCCGGTCTTTTCCTTGTTCAGCTCGGTGCGCTCGAAGTCGGATTTTTTTGCGGGCGGCCTCCTCCTGATAGGCGGCGACGGCGTCCATTTCCGGATCAGGCCCGCGTCGACCCATTTTTGATGAAGGCGTGCTCCGGGGCTGATGACCATGTAGGTCGCACCGAACAGCGTGTCCGGCGCGGGTGGTGTAGACCGTCAGGGATCCCCGCGGTGGTGTTGAAGTTGATCTGGGCGCCGTGGGCGGCCGATCCAGTTGGCTGCTGGGCTTGACGCGGTCGGGTCGGTAATCCACAGTCGTCAGGTCGTCGATCAGCCGCTGGGCGTATTCAGTAATCTTCAGCATCCACTGGCTCTTGTTCTTTCGGACCTTTGGGCCTGCCGCAGCGCTCACAGACGCCATTGACGACCTCCTCGTTCGCAAGAACACCACCTTGCAGCTGGTGCACCAGTTGACCGCCATCTTCCTTTTTGTAGGCAAGGCCGTTCTTAACAGCTGGAGGAAGATCCACTGCGTCCACTTGTAGTACTCGGGGTCGGTGGTGTTGATCTCGCGGTCCCAGTCGAAGGACAGGCCCAGCGCCTTGAGCTGGCTCTTGAACCGGGCCATGTTCTGGGCGGTGACGATCTCAGGGGTGGATGTGGTTTTCAGGGCGAAGTTCTCCGTCGGCAGACCGAAGGCGTCCCAGCCGATGGGGTACAGGACGTTATAGCCGCACTGGACGCTTTTTGCGCGCGACGATGTCCAGCGCGGTGTAGCTGCGCGGATGGCCGACGTGCAGACCCGCGCCGGAGGGATACGGGAACTCGATCAGCGCGTAGAATTTCGGCTTGGAATGGTCGATCTCGGCATGGAAGGTATCCTCGTCCTCCCAAACCTTCTGCCATTTGGCCTCAACTGTTTTAAAGTCGTATTTCATAAATTTCTCCCCCACAGATAAATTTTTGATGGGTCGTAACCTTCTTAAAGCCTTCCCCCGAGGGGCTGCGCCCGCAGGCAGCGCGTGTCGGAGCGCAACCGCCGTAGGCGGCTCTTAGCGCGGAGACTGAAGGTGGCCCCGCAGGGCCGGATGAGGGGCGCGTGTGCCGCCGCTGCCCGTTTATAGGCCGCTGCGGGAAAGTCTGCCCTCATCAGTCAGCGGTCGGGGCCGCTGACAGCTTCCCCGAGGGGAAGCCATTCCGCATTTTTACTGCTCGTCCTCGGGCTGCTCCGGCATCCACTCGCTGGCGGGCACAACCGTGTGGCGTCGGCCCAGAGGTGCTCGAGGTCGTAGTAGTCGTGAGCCTCCTGCGTAAAGACATGGACGATGACGCTGCCGTAGTCCCAGCAGCACCCAGCGCTTGCCGTCGTGGCCCCTCGGTGCGCAGCACCTTGACGCCCCGCGGTCTAACTGGAACTCGGCCTCATCGGCCAGTGCCGACATGGGTGGTGGACATACCCGTGGCAATGACGAAATATTCGGTGACGGTGGTCAGGTTCTCCACGGCCAGAATGTGGACGTTGACGGCCTTTGCGTCCAGCGCACGCGCCAGACGAATGGCAAGTTCTTTTGCTTTCCATAGATGTTCTCCTAGGTGGTTTATAACGGGTAGGTTTCGGGCTGCGGAGGTTCTCTCCCCTCCGGCCCTGCGGGCCACCTCCCCTCGCAGAGGGAGGCAAGAGAGCGGGCGGCTTCCGCCGCGCTCTTTCTCGGCTCCCTCTGCGAGCTGCCGCCCGCAGGCGGCTGAGGGAGAGAGCTTCGCCTTTACCCGAAGTTTTTTCTGTATTACGCTGCCGGCTGGCTCTCGGTATCGGTGGAATCCGTGTCGGTGCTCTCGCTCTCCGCCGTGGACTCGGACGCCATGATGTCGGTGACCTCGATTTGGAGCCGTCGAGGTTCCCCGTTCTGCGCGTCGTCCGCCTGGCCATCAGGCCGCCGCCCATCTGCTGGATGTTGGGTCGGTGGCCATTAGCTGGACAGGTCAATGACATTGTCGCACAGGTTCAGCTGGTTGGCATCGACGGGACCGGTATTCTCGCGGAAGTACTGGTTCAGCAGGTCCGCATCCGCCTGCCGCGCGGGGTAAAAAGCGACTGGCCGTTGTACTGCGGGCCGCTGATGACCGGCATCTGGGCAGATGATCTTGTTGGAATCAATTTTCAGCATACTGATGGCAAAGCTGATGAGGTCGGACGCGCTGAGGTTCGTCTCCATATAGTTCAGCACGGCGGGGGTCAGCTTGGCGACGTCCCAGATGTTACCGATGCTCTTGAGTTTGCGGAAGAGTGCCGCGTAGAACTGGCGCTGCATGTTCAGGACGGCCAATGTCGCCGTTGCTGTAAATGTGACGGGTACGCAGCAGGAACCCATCGACGCACCGTTCAACGTCTGGTAACCGGCGTGGATGACGCCGTCTCCCAGCCCCAGCGCGGCGTAGTTCACATCCACGGGGGACGTTGATTTCCACGCCGCCGAACAGGTCTACCAGCTCGGTCAGCATCAGACGGATCGACAAAGCCGTCGATGGCAAAGCTTGTACCGGTCTGCGACCAGCTCACAGGGCGGCCATATTGTTATTGCCGTCGGTGCCCTGCGTCTTGGCCACACTGTTGATGCGGTAGTTGCCGGAGACGCTCGCGTCCGTCGTGACCATCGTATCACGCGGGATCTGCAGCATCTTATCTCGCCCGTCTCATTGTTGAAATGGACGTACAAAATCATATCGGTCATGCCGTCGTTGACGTTGGAGTCATTGGCCGCACCTGCGGACAGATCGCCGGTGGACGAACGGTCAACGCCGGTGACAAGGATGTTGGAACTCCTTGCCCTGGAATTCCTTTGGGCGTGTTGGATGAGCTGGTTCAGCTTGATGTTGCCGCCCGCCTGATGGCCCCATGATGAGCGCGAGCGCACCGCCGAAGATCAGCGCGATGACCAAAAGCGTGATCAGCAGGATCTGCCACCAGCGGATCTTTTTCTTCTTTTTCCCGTTTCCGCCCTTGCCGCTGCTGCCCTTTTTTGCCGGACTTTCTGCCCTTTTGCCTTGCGCGGGGCATCGTCGTCATCGCGCGGGGGCTTGCGGCTGCCGCCATTGCCGCCTGCGGCGGTGCGGGGCGCATGGGCTGCGGGCTGCGGGGCATCCGCATGCTTTGCGCGGCAGGGGCTGCGCGGCAGCCTCCCTCCAGCCGGATGCCACCGCCGACGGGGCCGGGGCAAGGGGGGCCTGCGCACAGGGGGCGCGGGGCGGGCTGTCGCCCCTAAAGCCGCGGGGCCGCGGGCTGCTCATACAGCTGGGCGGCAGCCTGCCGGGTGCGCTGCCCGGCTCCGGCGGGCGGTTCACGGTGCGGCGGGGGCGCTGCACCTGAAACTGCAAAGGTATCGCCGTATCTGCGCTCGGCAGCGGCGCGGTAGGCCATAGCCTGCCGCTGGGCGTAGGTCAGCTCGGGGTTTTTCCGGTGCGGGCGCAGCTGCCGGGCACGCTCCTGTACCGGCGGCTCGGGTGTGGGGGCAGGCTGCCCGGTCACAACGGGGCTGGCTGATATGTTGTTCCTGAGCCGTGCGCATGGGCTGCTGCACGGTGCGGCGGCGGGCATTCTGTTCGGCCAGCTGTTGGGCGCGGCGGCGGGCAGCCTCATACTGCTCCTGATCCAGCCCGCCCGATGCACTGCCGGTATACAGCTTACGCGGTTCGCTCATTACATTTCCTCCCCTGCTCTGTGGAGTGTTTTATTCAAGGTGTGCTTTTGCATACTCATAAGCGGCGACGCTTTCAGGGTCCAGTGAGCCGCCCTTTTCTTCCACAAAATCAATGCTGCGCTTGAGTGCGTCGCAAAGAGCCCGGTCCAGATCCTGCATTTCCAGCGCGCGCAGGTCGTCTACGCCAGGGGCCAGTCGCGCTCGGCGCTGGTCATATCGGCCAAATAGATGATCTTATCGAGCTTTGGACATTCCCGGCTTGCCGGTAGTATGGCAGCGGATGGCAGACAAAAATTTCCGGGTCGGTGATGCCCCATTGCGTTTCGGCCGGGATGGCGGCGGCGATGCCGTGCCAGACCGGCAACGGACGCGCGGGGCATTTTCTGCTATTATAGCATTATCGGCAAAATCTGCAACAATTCTTGTTTAGGCAGTTCCTTGGCGGAATCATGCAAAATTGCCGCCATAGCGGCCTTTTCCGGGTCAGCACCCCAGCGTTTGGCAAGTTTTACTGCCATTTTTTTTACATTCTTCGTGTGGGTCCAGCGTTTTTCGCTCAGGCGGGCCTTGACCAACTTGGCTTCAGGAGTAATCCATGGCAGTCCTTCCCCTCTTTTTACAATTTTTGCATTGTGATGGCGGCAGCGTCCGCGGAGGGTCAAGACCCCTCCCTACAGAGCAACATTTATAGAAGGTAGGAAAGGGAGCGGTCTTGACCGCTCCCTGGCATTTTGCGGCTGCCGCAATGCCCGCGGGACTGCCATATGCGTCCCCCTACAATCTGCCGGAAGGTTCGTAGGGGCGGCTTTATCGCCCCTTTTCGGGTCATGCGTAGGGCGGGGTGCCCTCACCCGCCGCGGCGGCCGGGGGCAGGCCGCCCCTACAGGCTCCCCGTACAGCCGATGCTCCTTTATCACTGCCAGCACCTCCGGCGGCAGCACCTCCGGCCACTGCTCCCGCGGGATCTTTCCCGCTGCGGATGTCGCTCGACGCGCAGGGGTAGCTCTCGGCGCGGGCAAAAAGGACGCGGCCCCCGGCCTTTTTCAGTTCTGCGGCGGCAGCGTGCAGGGGCGGCCTCATCGGTGCCGGTACGGCTCGACGACGAGGGCAGCCATTTTCAGCATATCCTGCCAGCGGTACCATTTCTGAAACGTCAGCAGCATGTCGCTGCCGACGCAGAGGTACAAGCGCGCCGTCCGGGTCTTGGCTGCGCAGCCATTCCAGTGTGTGCACGGTGTAGCTGCGCCCGCCCCGGCGTATCTCCCAATTGCTGACCTGCACCGCCGGGGGCAGCGCTGTAAAGCAGGCACACATCTGCAGGCGCAGCTCTGCCGGGGTGGCGCTGGCGTGCTTGTGGGGCGCGTGCCCGCGGGCATAACGAGGGCGCGGTCCGGCTGTACCAGTGCCAGTGGCGCGCAGGTTGTTCATGTGGCCGTTATGGGGCGGGTCGAACGTCCCGCCGTAGAGCAGTGTTTTCATTTTGCCAGCACGGCGGTGTAGGCTTTCCTCTTTTTTCTTCTGCTTGAACAGCACAAATTTGCGGCCAATGACCTGCACGCACTCGCAGTCCAGCGCCTCGCACAGATGTCGGCGGCCTCGCGTGGGCGGAATATTCGCTGTTTTCCAGCACCTTTACTTTGATAAGCTCGCGTGCGGCGATGCAGTCGGCGATGCCCTGCTTGAGGGTGTCGTCGATCTCGCCCTTTGCCGATCTGGTAAACGGGGTCCATCGTGTTCGCCGCGCTGCGCAGAGCCGCGCGCCGTTTGCTGGTAAGTGCCATAACTTATCTCCCTTTTTATTGTATATATCTCGGTAGGGCCGGGGCATGCCCTACAAAGCGGTTTCCCGAGGGGAAGCTGTCGCCCGCAGGCGACTGATGAGGGGCAGAGTCCACGGCGGTTTCCGTTCACGGATACCCGCCGCAAGGTTGCCCTCATCCGGCCTCGAGCAGGGGCCTCGGCCACCTTCCCCCAAAGGGGGGAAGGCTTTTATCCCAAAAATTGGCAGCTTTTCTGCCAGCTTCTCCATTGCACGGCCTCTATGGCTGATGGCGTCCTTTCGTCGGGGGTGAGCTGGGCGTAGCTGCGGCGTTCGGTGTTCGGGCGCTTGCCGTCGGGTGCGCCGTACTCGTCGGGGATAAACAGCGGGTCATAGCCGAAGCCGTAGCCGCCGTTCTGCAATGTAAACGCAATGCGGGCCCGGGCACTCGCCTCGACCTCCAGTGCGCGTCCGTCCGGCAGCATGAAACAGACCGCCGACACAAACTTTGCGCTGCGCTGTTCCTCCGGCACGTCGGCCAGCTCCCCGCAGCAGCTTTGCGTTGTTCGCATCGTCGTCGCCGTGATGCCCGGCGTAGCGGGCGCTGCAAGACGCCGGGCGCACCGTGCAGCGCGTCGGTGCAGAGGCCGGAGTCATCGGCAATACGGTGGGCAGGCCGCTGGCCTTGCAGAACGCTTCGGCCTTGATGCGGGCGTTCTCGGCAAATGTCGTGCCGGTTTCCTCGGGGTCAAGGTCGATCCCCAGCTCCCCGCAGGCTCTTGACCTCATGGCCCATCCGTTCCAGAATGCGGCGCAATTCCTTTCAGTTTGCCAGCGTTGTTGCTGGCGGCACAAACGATCACCTTGGGTCTCCCCCTTCCTCTTTTTTTCCGTCCTTCTGGTGGGATTCCGGCAGCAGGATTCCGACAAAGGTCTGGGCGTCGAATTCCATCAGGTCGTCGATCTTTTCGCCCACGCCCGATGAAGCGGATGGGCAGACCGAGATTTTCCCACACACAGACGGCGCAGCCGCCGCCGGGGGCGTGCCGTCCAGCTTGGTGAGCACTACGCCGGTGGCGTTGGCGGCCGGCAGAATTCCTCGGCCTGGCTGATGGCGTTCTGGCCCGTGATGGCGTCGAGCACCAGCAGCACCTCCAGACTCGCCTCGGGGCTGGCCTTCTTGACGCTGCGGGAATTTTGCCCAGCTCGTCCATTAGGCCTTCTTGTTGTGCAGACGGCCGGCGGTGTCGGTACGACCATGTCGTAGCCCGGGCGTTGGCGCTCTGACGGCGTCGAAGATGACCGCCGCCGGGTCCGCCCCATGCCGGCCTGGACCAGCGGCACCCCGGGCGGTCGGCCCAGAGTTCCAACTGCTCACTGGCGGCAGCGCGGAAGGTATCGCCCGCTGCCAGCATGACCCGCGGCGGCCCTGCTTTTTGTACAGGCCGGCCAGCTTGGCAATCGTCGGTCTTGCCGACGCCGTTGACGCCGATGACCAGAATGACGGCGGGTTGCCGTCCAGATCCATCGGATAGCGGGGGTCAGTTCCTGACAGAGGATCCCGCAGGGCGTCCAGCGCTTCCTCACCGGTTTTCGTGGTTTTTCTCCACCTCGTCCCGCAGCTCGTCCACCAGACGCGCAGGCGACGCCCAGGGGCCGAGGTCGGCGAGAATGAGCTGTTCCTCGAGCTGGTCCACAGATCATCGTCGATCTGGCAGTTGGTCAGCGTATTGACGATGCTCTGGAAAAAGCCCGTGCGGGTCTTTTTTCCAGCCCCGCTTGACCTTTTGCTGTTCTTCGAAATTCCTTGTCGGAAATATCGCGTTTGTAAAAAGTTGGAAAAACATGCGTGGCCCTCCCCTTACTTTTGATTTGCCGCCCCGCGGCGCCACCAAAATTGGCGGGTGTCCATTTATCGGGTCGAATGGCGCTAGATGACATTAAGGTCCGCGCTCACATTATCCAGATCCAGCGCAAGATCTTCGACACGCCGTCCTCCCTGCATCGTGACGCCGTAGAGGACGTCGGCGGCCTCCATCGTGCCGCCGGCGGTGGGTGATGACAATGAACTGCGTGGTCTGTCATCCGGCGCAGATACTGCGCATAGCGCGCGACGTTTACGTCGTCCAGCGCGGCCTCAATCTCATCAAGGAAGCAGAACGGCGCGGGGTTGACGCGGGATGGCGAAATAGACGAGATAGCGACCAGCCTGCTCGCCGCCGGAAAGGCGCGGACAGGTTCTTGATGACCTTGCCCGGGGGCGAGACTTCGATCTCGATACCGGATTCCAGCACGTTCGCTTCATCCGACAGGTACAGCCGCGCATGACCGCCGCCGAACAGTTCGGAAAATTGGCCGAAATGGCGGTTGATCTCCTTAAAGAGGTGGTGAACAGTTCCTCCATCTCGCTGCACAGTTCAGCGATCATCCGGGTGAGTTCGGCCTTGGCCTTCTCCACGTCGGTGACCTGTGCTTTGAGGAAGTCAGTACCGTTCCTTGACTTCCTTGTACTCGTCGATGGCGCCCACGTTCACGTTGCCCAACGCCCGGATCTTGCTGCGGGTCTCGGCCACGCTGCGCCGCAGCTCGGTCAGGGCTCTCAAACGGCACGCACTGGCTGCGGGCCTCGCTCGGTCAGCTGGTATTCTTCCCACAGCTTGCTGTTGGTGTCGTTCAGTTCGTTCTCGGCGGCGGTGCGGCGCTCGGCAAGCGGGCCATCTCGCCGCTCATCCGCTCGCGCTCGTCGGTCAGGGCGCGGTTTTCCTGCCCCAGCTTCGAGATCGCAGCCTCTTTTCGAGGCGGGCCGCGTTGGCAGTCGGATGATTTCCTCCGCGGCGGCAATTTTCTGTTGGTTGTCGCCGCGCACGCGTTCCATCTCGGCGATTTTCAGCGCGTTGGCCTCGATTTTGCCTTGGCGGCCTGCAATCGCCGTCTGCAGCTCGCGGGCGCGGGCGTCGGTTTCGCCGGTACGGCTCCGCAGGCTTTCCAGCGGCCTCATGCAGGCCGACGTCCTTCTCGTCCGCCAGACGCTGCATCTGTTTTGGGACAGCTCTCGGTGATTTTTTTCGTTCTGCCGTCAGGCTTCCGTGCTCTCGCCCAAGGCGGCCAGCTCGGCGGTGTACTGCGCCAGCTCGGCCTCGGCGTCGGTCCGGGCCTTCTCGGCCTCGGTGCGCGCCTCGTTCTGGGTCACGGCGGCCTGCTGGGCGGCGATCCGGCCTCGATCTGCAGGGGCCGTCGTTTCGCCGTACTGGGCCGGCGGGCGTTGTCAGGCGCTCGATCTGAGGTTCGCGCGGACGTGCTCCGTCGCGGCGTTCATCCCCTCGCCCTCGGCACCGGCCAGCTGGGCGAGAGGTTATCCACCTCCGCCTTGCGGGCGGCCAATTCCTTTTCCGCCTCGGTGCGTTTTCTGCTCGAGCTTTCGTCAGGCTTGCTGCGCAGCTCGTCCAGCTCTTGTTTGCGGCTGAACACACCCACACTGCGGGCGGTGGAGCCGCCGGTGAAGAACCGCCGGCGTTGATGACCTGGCCGTCCAGCGTGACGATGCGGTCCCGGGTAGCCGAGGTTCCGCGCCACGGCGGACGCCTCGGTCAGGTCCTCGACCACGATGATGCGGCCCAGCAGATTGTCGATGATATGCTGATATTTCGGGTCTGTCCTGACCAGGTCGGCGGCGACCTCCGCCGTGCCGGTCAGGCGTCCCGTGACCCGGCTGCCCTGCACGGTGTCCAACGGCAAAAGGTAGCGCGGCCTGCGCGCTCGTCCTTTCAAAAAGCCGATGGCGGCGCGGGCACAGCCCCTGGTCCTCGACGACGATGTTCTGCAGCGCAAAGCCGAGCGCTGTCTCAATGGCGGCGGTCTCGTAGCCCTTTTCGACGGTGATGATGCCCGCCACGGGGCCGATGATGCCCCGCAGCCGCCCGCCGCCCGCCGCGCGCATGACGGCCTTGACGCTCTGCTGGTAGCCCGTCCATGTTGCGCTCCAGATCTTCCAGAATGGATGCTGGGCGGCGGCGGACCTTCTCGGTCCGCCTTTGCAGGTTGTCGGCAGCCTCGGCCTGCTGACGGCGGCGGCTGTCCAGCTTCAGCTTCAGACCCGCCTTGATGTTGTCGTTGCGGGTCACGGCCTCCTCGGCGTCTCTTAAAGCGGCGGACGGCGCGGCAGCGTTCCCGTCGGTGGCGGCGGCGTTGGCTTTCAGTTCCTCGGCCTGGCTGCTGTGCCCGCCAGGCGGTTGGCCGCAGCCTCCCCTGCCGGCTGTGCCGGCGCGGCGCTGACCTTGGCGGCGGTGGCGGTGTCCTGCAGGCGGGCCATGGCGGCGTCAATAACGTCGCGGGCGCCGCCGCTGGCAGCGGCTTTTTCTCCGGGCCCGCAGGGCCCTCGCGCAGCTCGGCCACGCGGGCGTCCAGCCCGGCCATGCCGCTTTTCAGCGTCTCGATGGCGGCGCGGTGGTCCGCGGCCTCGCGCTGGATGCTCTGCGGCCCTGCCCGGCGCGCTCCAATTCGGACGTAGCATCGTCGATGCGGAACCGGCTGTGCTCGCTCGTTTTTCAGGACGGCGATCTCGCTCTCGCTGCCGGCGTTGGCTTCGGTGATGGCGCGGATGGCGGCGTTGGCCTGCTCGACGGCCAGCATCAGCTGCTGGGCCTCGGCACGCAGGGACGCGCTTTTTTCGTCAAACTCGTCCAGCTGGCGGCTCAGGCGGTCATAGTCCGCCTGGGCGGCCTCGTACTTGCGCTGCTGGTCCCGCAGGGATTCGTTGGCGCGGCGGATGGCATCCACCCAGAGTGTGATCTCCAGCGTCTTGCGCTTCTCGCTCAATTCCAGAAACTGCTGGGCCTTTTCACTGTCCCGTTTCAGGGGCCCACCCGTTTTTCCAGTTCACCCAAGATGTCCCGCAGCCGCTCTAAGTTGCCCTCGGCGGCGTCCGTGCGGCGCTCGGCCTGTTTTTGCGGTAGCGGTATTTGGCGATGCCGGACGCTTCCTCAAAAATTTCGCGGCGCTCCGCGGATTTTGCACCGACGATCTCGGCAATACGGCCCTGCCCGACGATGGCATAGCCGTCGCGGCCAATGCCGGTGTCGAGAGCAGCTCGTACACGTCCTTAAGCGGACGTTCTGGCCGTTGATGGAATATTCACTTTCGCCGCTGCGGTAGTACCGGCGGCCGATGGTCACCTCGTCGGCGTCCATATCGAGGCCATGGTCGCTGTTGTCGATGGTCAGCGCCACCGACGCATAGCCCATGGCGCCCCGGGTCTGGGTGCCGCCAAAGATGTAACGTCTTCCATCTTGCCCGCGCCCCGCATGGCTGCTTGGAGCTGGTCTCGCCCAGCACCCAGCGGATGGCGTCGGAGATGTTCGACTTGCCCGGAGCCATTCGGCCCGACAACGCCGGTAATGCCCTCGCCGATCTCGATCTTTGTCTTATCGGGGAAGGATTTGAAGCCTTGATTTCCAGTTCTTTCAGGCGCATTCCATGGGTACCTTTTCAAAAATTTTAAATAAAGGGGCCGGGCATGCCCGGCCCTCAACCTCGCCTTTATGTACCCGTAAACGGGTCGCGATTTTATGCTGCGGCCGGCATGTCTGGTCCCTACAGGGCGTCACTTATTGCATTCTTTTCCAGCGCCACCTTTTGCGTGCTGTTCGGCGGTTTTTTTTGCTGCGGCCCGGCCAGCAGCGCTCGCCGTTTGCGCCAGACGCAGACCGTAAACTGCTTGCCAAGTGGTCGGGGCCGGTCTCTGCCGGTGACCTCATATTTCAGCACGGCGGCTTGGTCCCGCTGGGACGACCTCCTGCAGACGGGTCTTGTAGTCGTCCCGGCGGTCTTGCCCTCGGTGATGAAGGGCAGGATGAAATTGCGGCAGCGGCCTCCATGCCGCCGTCCAGATACAGTGCGGCAATGACCGCCTCGAACGCATCGGAGACAACGCTCGGGCGGCTGCGTCCGCCGCCAAGGTCCCTGCCGTGGCCAAGGCGCAGATACTCACCTCGCGGAATTTCTGTGCGAACTGGAACAGTGCATCCTCGCCGACGAGGCTGGCGCGCATACGGGTCAACAGTTTCGCCCCGGGGCGGCCCGACTGGTGGAAACAGGTAGTCCGCTACAACGACGGACAGCACGTCGCCCAGAAATTCCAGCCGCTCGCTGTGGGCTTCCGGCGCACTATTCTCGTTGGCATAGTTGAAGCGGTTAAAGCGAATGCCAGCAGCGCAGGATTTTTGAATGTATAGTGGTGAATCTCCTGCAGTCTTCCGGTTTGTGAGCTGGTCTCTATCACCTTCCGGTTGTTGCAGGGCTGCATGCCTGGCCCTCAACCTTATCTGATTGCCCTTTACGGGCGGTGGTACTTTTATGCCGTGGCCGGATATGTCCGGCCCCTACAGGGGCAGCCTTTAAGCGTCTGCTTCTTCCTTCTGTGCAGCCACTTCGCCAGCGCGTTTCTCCAGACAAAGCCGCACAGGTCGCGGGCGACGCAGA
>VOFI01001180.1_pt1 | contig 31869 bp, 39 predicted proteins | sample 5384131 | NCBI WGS metagenome assembly VOFI01 (sample SAMN12384728, study PRJNA508395) | human gut metagenome | isolation source: healthy gut H | host: Homo sapiens
TCCGCGCCGTAAAGTCATCCGCGTTCACCACGGCAAAGGGTTCCTTCACCACGTGGCGGGGGCGGCGCGCAGGGCATGGGCGGTGCCCCAGGGCTTTTCACGGCCTTCCGGCACGGAAAAGCCTTCAGGCAGGTCGTCCAGGGACTGGAAGGCGTAATCCACCTCAATCTTGCCGGCAAAGCGGCTGCCGACCTTTTCCTTGAAAATATCTTCAAAGTCACGGCGGATAATGAATACCACTTTTTCCAAACCGGCCCGGATGGCATCATAAACAGAATAGTCGAGAACGACTTCACCATTGGGACCCATCGGGTCAAGTTGCTTGAGACCGCCGTAACGGCTACCCATACCAGCTGCTAAAACAAGAAGTGTAGGCTTCATAATACGCGGGCCATTATGACCAAGCCTTCCCGTTTGGCAACTGGAAAATGCCGGAAGACTGCCGGAAACGGCCCCACCGCGCCCGTGCGCACCATCAGTTCCTTCAAGCCGTTTCTCCCCAGGTAATCATGGGAAAACCCCAGGGGAAACCGTATTCACCATGGCGACGGATTCACAGCAGGGGCCCAGGTAACGCCCCACTGGGATACATCCCCCCTGCCCGGGAATCATACAGGAAAGAGCCGCTGAACGACCAGGACGGCATGGGGGGTTCCACTTGAGGGACAGGCCGGGCTCCGTTCCTGTTTTCAGGGGGGCAGGAATCATACCACTGCCCGTTGACAAACAGTCCGGCCGTACACTCGTCCGCCAGGTAATACTGAAGCTCCCCGTGCAGGGTGGTCTGGGCTGAAATTGCGCCCCTGCCAGTTGCGGATGGCGAAAAGATTCCCCCGCTGACCGCCCAGGAGTCCGACAGGGAGGCCCCGCCGGAAATCTGGCCTTCCACGGAATTGGGCCCCCATCTTTTCCCCCGCGGTGGATGTAGTCCGAACGGTAGCCGCCCAGCAATTCCCCCATGCGGATGGGGAACGGCCCTCCACCTCCGTCAGGGGGCGGGGTCCGTCATACCCCGTACGGCCTGCACGGCGCAGCACAGGATGATGGGAAACAGCCTCATGAAGGCCTTTTAACACAATCCCCACCGCACCAACGCCAAAACGGTGCATGCACATTCTCCGGGCTTGGCAAAAGGGGAATCTGCCCTTACCCTCTCGCGCATGATTCATTTCACCCTGTTCGGGAGGTGCTGGCCATCTTCGGCGGCGCTCTCAGCATCAACAGTGTGGAAGGCCTCATTTATCCGGCCCTGTTCGTCATTGCCGGCTTCGTCGCCATCCTGTCCCATGAAATGGGGGGCACGCTCTGGTGGGCCGCAGGCTGGGCGGGGGCCAGCAGACGATCGTTCTGGAACTCTTCGGCGGCCTGACGAGCAGCCACGGCATGCAATTGACGCGCGGAGGAAGGGCCCTCATGATTCTGGCGGGCCCCATGATGACCCTGCTGCTGGGCATCATCAGCCTGTGGATTACCTGGAACATCGTCGCCCCGGTCATGACCGCGCACAACCTGACCTTCTGGGACCTGGCCATCAGCCCCTTCACGGCGGCGGCCATCTCCCCCAGCTTTACATCCTCTCCTGCCTCATCATGATCGGGGAATGGTGGACGATCCTGAACCTGCTGCCCATCTACCCCTGGACGGCGGCCAGCTGATCGCCCAGTTCATCCGCTCCCCCAAAAAAAGTGTTCATGACCGGATTCATCACGTCCATCATTATCGGGCTGCTCAGCTTCCAGCTCTTCCACGGCTACTTCATTCCCATATTCATGGCCCTCTTCGCCTACAGCAATTACCGGGAATACAGAAACGCCCCCTTTTAATATTCCGAGTTTCCTTTGCGGGGCCGCGCCCGCTCCATTCAACATACCATCCAATATGTCTCAACAAACTGCAATCACCCCCACCCGCGCCCAGGACTTTCCCGAGTGGTACCAGCAAGTCATCAAGGCCGCTGACATGGCGGAGAATTCCGAGGTGCGCGGCTGCATGGTCATCAAGCCGTGGGGCTACGCCATCTGGGAACTCATCCAGAAGGACCTGGACCAGCGCTTCAAGGACACCGGCCACACAAACGCCTATTTCCCCCTCCTGATTCCGATTTCCTATCTGGAGAAGGAAGCGGAGCACGCCGAAGGCTTCGCCACGGAATGCGCCGTGGTCACGCACCACAGGCTGGAAGCGCAGAAGGATGAAGCCACCGGAAAGACCCGCATGATTCCTACCGGGGAGCTCACGGAACCCTTCGTCATCCGCCCCACCTCGGAAACCGTTATCGGCGCGGCCTTCGCCCGCTGGACATCCAGCTACCGCGACCTGCCCCTCAAGGTGAACCAGTGGTGCAACGTGATGCGCTGGGAAATGAGGCCCCGCATCTTCCTGCGCACGGCTGAATTCCCTGTGGCAGGAAGGCCACACGGCCCATGAAACCCGTGAGGAGGCCATTGAGGAAACCCTCACCATGCACAAGGTTTACGAGGACTTCCTTTGCCGGGAGGGACAATACCCAGCAGTTCGCCTGGACCAGCTCCTGGGGGTGTCTCCACCCGCATGATCGGGGCGCTCATCATGATGCACTCCGACGACGACGGCCTGGTCTGCCCGCCCCGCGTGGCTCCCCCAGCAGGTCGTCATCATCCCCGTTACGCCCAAGGAAGAAAGCCGCCAGGCCATTCTGGACCACTGCGAGGGAACTGGCACGCACCCCTCCGCGCCAAGGCATGGCCAGCCGCTCCGCGTGCTGGTGGACAGGCGCGACCTGGGGCGGCGGCGCCAAGAAATGGGAATGGGTGAAGAAGGGAGTGCCCGTGCGCCTGGAAATCGGCCCCCGGGACCTGGAAAAGGCTCCGTCTGCCTCCAGCGGCGCGACCAGCCCGTCAATGAAAAATCCTTTGTCCCGGAAACGGAACTGGTTGATACCGTTACGGACATTCTCCAGAACATCCAGGATACCCTGCTTCAACGGGCCATCGCCTTCCGGGATGCCCACATCCGCCCCGCCTCCACCCTGCGGGAGCTGGAAGAAAACTTCTCCGGAGAAGGAGACGCCGATTGGCTCCAGGTGCCGTGGGACGGCTCTCCGGAAGAGGAAGAGGAACTCGCCAAGCGCCTGCGCATCTCCATCCGCTGCATCCCGCTCGGCGAACTGGGCCGCGGGGAACCCGCCCCCTGCATCCTCACCGGCCGCATGACGGAACGCCGCGTCCTCTGGGCCAGAAGCTATTGATCTCCTCCATTGGCTCCCTTTCTTCACGGGACTGTTCCAAGGCAAGGAAAACGCGCCTTCCGGAACAGTCCTGTTTTTTATGGCAACAGGGAGCCCTTCATGATTTTCCGTATTCTTGCCGTAAAAACCGCTTCATTTCGGACACCGACGCCATTCCGCCGTTATAAGGGATAAATACATGCTCTTCCGGTTAAGACCACCCCGAGATGCCGACCACAGTCATCCTCTGGAGGATTGCGTCTCCTGATGGCGGGACAGAAGGGACAACCTGCTGGCCTTCGCCCGGTTGAAAGCGTGGACTCGGAAGACCTGCTGGCGGAAAACGTCAAGCGGCTCGTCCGCGCCGTGGCGGAAAACCGCCTGGCCCCGGAGCCGGATGAATTCACCCTGTACGCCTTTACCGTCATCCGTACGCCCCAGGCCCAGCAACTGCTGAAACCTACGGAACCACACTGCAAACGATCGGTTAACGAAGATACGGCTACCATCATCTGCCGCGGCAATACGGAGCAGGTTAATTTTATCTGGAACAGAGAGCCAACGTCAATGCCGTACATAGGGGGAACGATTTCCATGCTGGCCCACGCCAGGAACCGCCATGACGCCGCCAAGGAAAACTGTTGCTGGAACATGGAACCAAAACGGCCGCGGAACTGAAAGAGCAACAAAACGCCGCCTTCCCCGAAGTCAAACCGGAACAACCGGAAAAAGCAGCCTGGCACCTTCCCGTCCTCCCCGCTCCTTCCACAGAACCATCAGTCCTCTTTAAAAGGTACGGCAGCATGGCCCTATTCCGGTGAACATGAATTTTTTCTCTAAAAAAAAATCTTGCCAAATCCGGATAACCCTATATATTTTCTGCCACACGGATGCCGCAAGGCTCCGGTCATCCAAAGCGGATGTAGCTCAGGGGTAGAGCGCAACCTTGCCAAGGTTGATGTCGTGGGTTCGAATCCCATCATCCGCTCCATTTTTTGCCTTCGGGTTTATTGTAAACCCCTCATTTTACAAGGCCTCCCTTGGTAGCAGATTGTGTGATATTCAGTCCTATTACATGGTTTTGTTATGCACTGTGCTATACATCGACTTTCCGGTGCATAGCAGATTCAAAACCGCTAACACCACAACATTATGGCTGGAATTATCAAAAGAAAAGACACATGGTACGCCTGCTTCCGAGTTGGAGACAAACTCAAGGTTCGTACCACCGGCATCAAGATCACTCCCTTGGTTACTCCAGGCAAATTGAAGAACGCCGCCATGAAAGAAGCTGAACTTCAGGCGCGCATCATCGCAGAAGAGCTGGAGAAGGAAGCAAAAGGGGCACTTCTAAATGCCGATGTTATCGTTTCACTCGCCGGGAACAAGGCCAAGTCCGTCCTGCGAAACAAAAAATACCTGCCCAGCGACAAGGATTATCCGCATCAATGGCTGGCAACCCGCCCCAACTGACGTGCCAATCTTCGTTACGGGAAGGCTATCCGGTGTTTTCTCGAGTTTCTGGGACCCAAACAGGAAATGCCCCTGGACACGGTGACGGAGGTGAATGCAGCCTTTCAACAGGCAGTCAACGAACGGCTCTTTCCGTACAATCCTTTCAAGGGGGTGCGTCCCAGCAAGATCAACCGTGCCGATGCTACCGAAAGGCGCGCTTTCACAGTCGAGGAAGCTCAACGATTGACCGAAATCCTGCCGGGAGAATGGCCCGACATGATACGCGTCTGCCTTTATACGGAAGGCCAGCGTTTGGACAACATCGCTACCCTCCAATGGAAGCAAATTGACATGGAAGGTGGAAGCATTTTGATGACGGCCCAAAAAACCAAAAGGCACATGAACAAGCCCATCATCTTGCCTTTGAAGGAAGTTCTGGACAGACGGCTTGCAACCGTGCGAGCGATTACGTATTTCCGGTAGCGGCAATGCGTCACGCGCAGGCGGATCATACGTCGAGCAAACTTTCCATCGAATTCAACGCTCTGCTGAAGAAATTCGGATACATTGAAAAGAATCCTCCAGCAGCGAAAGGAAACAGGCGGAGACTTGCCCCTCTGAGTTTCCACAGTCTGCGCGCAACGGCAGTTACTGTTCTGCGTCTGGCGAATGTTCCTGCGGACTTGTGCCGGTTCATTGTCGGGCATGATCCTCCTTCTGCCAGCGGGGATCGGCAAGCATCCGGACCAGAGAAGCACGGCGGGAACGAACCACAGGCAGGTCGCCATGGCGCCAGCCGGGAGCATAGGCATGCAGAAGAAGTTCTTCCGGTTCCGCATCATCCAGGCAGGAGGCGTCCTGCCTGGAAGGAAAGGCTTCCACGGCATACCCCAGCCGGAGGAAGTCTTTTTCACCTTCCAGGAGTTCTCCCGGCGTCTGGAGCAGCAGGCAATGAAGAGGCGTATTCATGGAGAGACAGGGAAACAATTCCCAACCTACTGCTTCTTTCCCGAAAAATCCATCAGGAAAATGGAAAAACAAAGAGGCTCCCGGATGTTCCGGGAGCCTCGTGTAATAAGATATAGATTCTTAATGAGGGCTTTGTGCGCTTTTGGAAAAATCATCCAGAAAAACTTAGTCTCCTGATAATATCAGATCACAAAAATTCCTGCCTCAAGGGAGAACCTCATCAAGGCAGGAATTGGGAATTTTTTATTGATCTACTGACCAACCACTTCTTACCAGTGTTTTACTTAAGTTTTATCCAAATCCACGTATATATCGGAAGGTTTCATGTCTTCATCCTGATAGGTTTCAAGATTTTTATCTCGTCTTGCCAACTCCTCCAAAGGTTTCAATTCCAACTTAGCAACAATCTGATCATTTCTTTTTATAATAAGAATTCGATCCTCTATGTTCCAAGTATAGATGACACCTTTGACAGCAGGCAACTTCAGTATAGGTATAATAGTCAGTTCTTCCGTACCTGTTTTTTCTTAAATCCAAAAACACAAAGATGCTTTCGGGCACCCGATGTACTTGTTTGAATGTCTGAATAATACCAAATACAACTCCCTTCCACCTGTCCCATAACAGGAAATGGTGTCCACATCTCGGGTGCACAAATTGCCTTTGGCATACAAAACAGGAAAATAAAAGAACAAATTATTTTCATCACAATAGTTATTTATTCTACAAACTCTGTTTTACCGACTGCATCAGGGCCTTCTTCTATTGCTCTATATCGGCTAAAATTAAATGGCGTAAAAGTAATGACACATCCTATTTTTTCTCTGCTGATCTCTTTTCCACCTTGCGTTGTGATTTTGTAACCAAAGCCAACCTTACCTCGAGCAGCACGTATCACAGGAGGCTCTACATGCTTACCATCTCTAAAACAACTTGCCCATTTGACATATTTACCAATTCCATTCAATGCTTGTTGGACAACTGTCATATTTGTCCAAACTCCTGCAATATAGGCAGAACCAGAAGCTTTCCAGCCTCCATCGGGTAAATTACTATATCCGCCATGAGCCACTAACCCGAGAACATCGTAGTCCTCAGTAGCTAATTTAGCATAGCTTTTAAGTTTTTCTGTTACGGCAGACAAGCCTCCTTCATCTATATTTTCTGTCTTGGAATCTTTTTCTCTAGCAACTTTCTTTCGGTAATCTTCTTTCGTACCATTATATACTTTCCCATTAAATTTAACTTTCTTATTCTTTACAGCTTTATTGAACATGTCTTCATCTACTGTATCAAAATCCGCTAAAAAATCATCTATAGCTTTTATGTCTTTATCGGTTATTTTGACTTGGGACCCATTTAGTTGAGGATCATTCGGATCGAAGGTAGAAAGAACAAAAACAGCAAGTCCTAAAAAATCAGAAATGTAAATACTATTATTCCTAGTAAATTCATACAAATTCCATCTATCAAATTCTTGAATAGGGTCTCTACTGATCCATCTGCCCGCCATAGGATTGAGATAGCGGTAATTGTAATACACCAGTCCCAACTCGTCATCAGCGTATTCGCTTGAGAGCGGAATGGATTCTGTTCGGCAGCATTGCCCTCCATTTTGATTACGTTACCATAAGGGCCGTATTCGTACAATGCCCTTCTCCCTGCCTGGATGCCAAACAGGGCTATCGTGTTTTTCATGAAGTCATGTGTGTAATACAAGTCTTCCTGATAGGTTCCCGTTTCACCAAACAGGCTCATGGCAAGAATGCGTGTCGCTGAAGATTCCATCGGGTCCCACAGGTAGGTCTTGCGGAGAATGGGTGTTGACTCCTCCGTTGTATCGGTTGCATCCAGTTCCGCAATTTGCAGGTAGTTGCAGTACAGGAAACGTTTGCGTGCAACAAGGGCTTCCCCTTCGTACACGGATTTCTCCACACGTCTTCCCCGGTAGTCATAACGGCATTCCACACGCTTGTCACCTTGCGTGAAGCTTACCGCCTGATTCAAGGCATTGTAGGCAATGGCCTACTCTTCCGTATCCATTCTAGTTCCTAACTGATTCATGTTCTATAATTGAATATAGTCTATTCTTCTCTCGTATAGAAGGATTTATTGGCTCTTCCAATTATTCATCAGCCGACAAAATCAAATAGAAAAAATAAAATGAATCGCACAAACAGGGAACAAAAGTAGTTGAAGTTCGTTTTTTAGTTCTTTGGATTCAGGGTAGATATTTATATTTTTATCATAATATTCTCCATGCATTCTCTTACCATCTTTTATCTCATCCTTGCAAGGAATAACAATATTCAATCGATTCTCACCCATTGTATGATTAACAATAAATAAATAGTCAGGAGCCAAAGCCTTTCTCGCATCTTGAGAACTTAACCCAACCCAATAATGCATTCTTTTTTTCTCAATTCCGACCTCAGACTTATCCGGTTTTACATATGGAAATACATAACGAAGAGCATTCTCCTTGTCATTATTTATCCTGTTGTTTTTCAAAGATTTCTTCATCCACGACATAAAAATTTTATGGTCATAGGAATAATTTCTTAATTGATAATATCCTCCAAGAACAACAATACACCTATTAAGCAATGAGGTATCTTTTGTTGTTCCATAACAGGAATCGCGCAAATAAATTTCCATCTTTTGTTTAAGAGAATCTTTTACAATAAAAATATTTAAACGTTTCTGAGGATCAATAAGATCAAGCAGAGGAGACAAAATATTCTCTTGATGAGCTTCTTGCAAATATTTCACAAAATCACATCCTTCTTTATTATTTGATGAAATATCGCCCAAAATCTTTACTAAATTATCATCTTTCTTAAATATATTTTTATCTATAATATCAATTCTTTCAAGACAAGAATCCAAGCTCTTTGTCGTAGCAGTTTCCTGCCCCTGCGCAAAAAACGCAGGGGCAGGAAACATAAGAGTTAGAGTAAATACAACAATGTAATCAATCAATAAAATCCTCATATTTCAATTCTTTTACAGCACCAGTATCGTCACTGCAATCTTTTTCATTATATTGATCACATATGTCATATTTCCTAATTTCTATTTTTTGCAAGTTTCTTATTTTTTGAATCTGCAATTTCTTTCTGAAGGCGTGCAAATTCCCTTGGGTTTCGATACCCATATTCGTGTATGTCAAATTCGCAATTTTCAATATGCGCTTCTTCCATACACATATTTATCATCCTCAGAATGATCTTAGCCATCGTTGAAGCACAATCGTTAGAACAGTAATTTCTATCATCGTAAATCCAAAATTTATCGACGTAGAAATTCCCACCATTCAATACTTAATGAAACATGATGGTATTCATGCTCTCGCACTGTAGAATAGATTGAATCATTGTGAGTAATAGCATCAGGGCTTGAAACAAAGTCCGTATTATAGTATAAGTTAAAACTAAGTTCTGCCTGATAACTGAGATGATAATAGGTTTTGGAACCAACTTCCTTCTCGCTGATTTGCGCCCCATGGTTATTAGCTGAAGGGACAGTCAAACCTGATGCACCAGCAGGCATACTGTTTCTTCCATTGGCAAGAATTTGCCCCGTTCTTGCAGGAGCAAGATCCAAGGCTCTGGGAGAACCTTCGTATTTTGAGACTACTGCTCCTAAATAATCATACAGCGTTACTGCTGCATTCGCCGCATGTATATAGAGATTTAAACCACCACTACTTCCTATTGGATCTCTACCGGTCCATCTACCATCCATAGGATTGAAATAACGGTAATTATAATAGACCAATCCTAAATCGTCATCGGCATACTCGCTTGAGAAGCGGAATGGATTCTGTTCGGCAGCATTGCCCTCCATTTTGATTATGTTACCATAAGGGCCGTATTCGTACAAGGCCCTTCTTCCTGCCTGGATGCCAAACAATGCCGTCGTGTTTTTCAACAAGTCATGCGTGTAGTACAGGTCTTCCTCGTAAGTTCCCGCTTCATCAAACAGGCTCATGGCAAGAATGCGTGTCGCTGAAGATTCCATCGGGTCCCACAGGTAGGTCTTGCGCAGGATAGGTGTTGCCTCCTCCGTTGTATCGGTGGCATCCAGTTCCGCGATTTGCAGGTAATTCCAGTACAGGAAACGTTTGCGGGCAACAAGGGCTTCCCCTTCGTACACGGATTTCTCCACACGCCTTCCCCTGTAGTCATAACGGCATTCCACACGCTTGTCACCTTGCGTGAAGCTTACCGCCTGATTCAAGGCATTGTAGGCAACGGTCCATTCTCCCGTGGCTGTCCTGATTTTCGTCTGGTTCCCGGCAGCGTCATGTTCCGGAACGAACACAGCCTGCTCTCCTTCCCCAATGGAAATATACTGGTTGAGTTCATTGGTTTCATAGGCAGTGGGAACAGCCGTGCCTTCCCGGGACATTTCCCGGTTGCCGATATTGTCATAGGCGTAGCTGTAGGTTCCTCCACGGCTCATGGCGTCGGCAGTCAGCTCTCCACGGTCATTATACGTGTAGGCATGTGTCAAATCGGGACTGGGTGTGTTGAAATAATCCTTTTTCGTCACGGGGCGTCCCAGGGAGTCATAGGTGTAATCAACCTTGGCCGGATAGTTCTGACCTCCCGGACGCAGATAATCCACTTTAATGACCAGATTCCGCTTTTCTTCCCGTGTGTACCATCTCTTCAGCGTATTGGGATAGTTCAGCGTCTCCAGCAGACCGTTATTGGCATTGTAGCCATAGGTAAACGGAGTTGCGGCTTCATTGAGAGCAACGGTGGAAAGCCTTCCGGCAACATCGTAACCCAGTGCCGTCTGCTGAACAGTGGCATTGCCGTAGTCCAGGCTGTAACCGCCGTCCCTGCCCAGGCTGTCCTTTCGGTACGTCAGGATGCCCGGCGCCAATCCCGCCGTTGTTTCCGCCTCCAGTTCATTGTACTGGTTGTAGGAGAATTCCCGGGTTCCGGCATCGTCTGTCACACGGGTCATCTGCGCCAGATGGTTGTAGGCATAGGCAATGCCAGGAGTTCCGTCACTGAACGTAACGGACGTGTTCACTCCCTTGGGCAAATCATATCCATAGGTCGTCCTCACTCCACGGGCATCCGTGGTGTTGGCAATCATGTTCAGGATATTGTAAGCCGTATCTTCATGGGTTCCATCCGGATAGGTTTTGCGCATCAGCAAGCCGCCAGCCTTGTGGTAGGTCCAGGTGGTCGTGTCCCCGTCCGGCCGCTCCCTGGGATCGGTCGTGATGGTTTCACCACTTGTCCGGAACGTGCGCAGGCTGGTGAGATGGTCGGCATTGTCATAAGAGAAGACGGCCGGCTGAAGGGCCGTTCCCCATTCTGCAATCTTTCTCCCCTCATGTCATAGGCGTAACAGGAGGTATGCCCCAAAGCGTCCGTGATGACCGTAGGAGAGTCGATGGGTTCCCCATAAGCATAAGTGGTGGCATTGCCCGCAGCATCCGTTACGCTGACTGTCCGCCCGGCGATGTCCTGGACAGTCGTTGTCACATTGCCACGAGCATCCGTGGAGGCGAGAACAATGCCTGTTTCCGTGTAGCTGCGGGCAATACTTGTCGTTACTCCGGCATAATCAGTACGGGACACAGCCATGCCATCCACGATCAGGGAGCTTGCCGCAGTTTCACACCCCGGGATTTTGTTCTTGCTGATTCGCTTGGCATCTCCGGCATACTCCGTCCAGGCAACAGTTTCCTGCCCTCTCGGGTCAATAGAAACCATCCTGTCTTTCAATGTCGGGGATAGGGAGGAAATCAATACCTTTTCCGTGAGGGAATAGCTTGTTCCCTGGCTGTTGTTCATAGTTATGGTCGTTCTCCTGTAGATACCCTCATCCCCCTGTTCAGCCGCATAGGAATAAGTCGTGATGCGGGAATTGGTGGCATCGGGATGATCGTCCAGCTTCCATGTTTTCTTCGTTACATTACCGAAGGCGTCGTATTCCTTCAAGGTTGGAGCCATGGCGGCAGCAGGCGTTCCCGCATCCACCTCCGTCTTGACAAGATGCCCCCGTTCATCATACGTGAACCGGCTGTAATAGAAACTGCCCAGAGCATTGGCCGTGGCCGTGCGGATGACTTCCCCATAACCGTTGGTGATTTCCCGGAACGTTGCTACCGGGTCTCCTTCAGCCTGCGCTTCCAGCGTGACTTTCCGAATGCCATCCTCAATGATGTCAATCCTGTGAGACAGTTCTTTCTGTCCCGTCCCTCCCTGGTAGAGAAGAGTACCGTCAGGGGCAGTCGTCCGAATCAGGGTTGCTCCATGGGGAAGCGTCGCCGTCGTCGTTAATCCGTCGTCGCTATAGGCATAGGTCGTAACCCTTCCCAGTTCATCCGTCTCGGAGCTGACGCGTCCCAGCACGTCATAAGCCGTCCGGCGCACAGTGCTCATGGCTCCAATGTCCTTTCTCTCCTCAACTACACGCCCCAGGGCATCCCTCGTATAGGAGATGATGGTTTCAGGGGTAGTCTCCGTCGCAGAGCGGATCATTTCCACCAACCGCCTTGCGCTGTCATAGCCATAGCTGGTCAGGATGCCTCCGTTGCCGCGCGTCTTCCTGATCCAGCGGTTCTGAAGGTCGAACTCGTAGCCGGCGCTGTCCAGCAGCGACCAGGTTCCATCCGTCAGCAGGATGTATTCCTCCGTCCTGACCGTGTTGCCTTCCGCCGAGATGAAGGACACCATTCGGCGGCTCTGCCCGGTACGGGCGCTCCGTCGATTGCGTTTCCTCCGTCACGGTATAGGCCGCTCCATGCCAGATTGTAAGTTCGTAAGAATAAACCCTCTGTACGCCGTCAATACCCTGGCGCATCTTGAGGCGTCCCCTGGCATACGGATTGGGCGCGGAGGCCAGCCATGTTTCCGTCACTTCCAGCCGCGTTCCTTCAGCCCCAAGCGCGGTCGTCCTTTCTTCCACGCGCCTGACGTCGTTTTCTTCCGTATAGGTATAAAGCGTCTGGTTCAACTGCACGTCCGCCTTGTTCTTTTGCCGAAGTATGGTGGTCACTTCTGCGGGATCGTGATCGTTGAACTTCGCTTCGCAGTAGGTCGTCTTCACTCTCTTTTTCCGCAAAGCCTTTATACGGGTGGAAACGAGAGTCTGACGACTGAACGATCCTGTTCGTACTTGACTTCGGAACCGTCCGGACGCGTTTCTTTCGTCAGAACCCCGTTGGCGGAATATTCATAAGAAGTCGTGCGGACCATGTCGGAACCGTAACCTTCCGTTCTGCTCATCAGCAGATTGCCCTGCGGGGTGGATTTGTAGTTCTCCATCAGGCTGGAAACCGCCATTCCTTCTTCCCCCATCCGCACTTCTGTCAGCAGGTTCCATTCCTTTTCGGAGACCTCCGTGCGCGTCCTGACCGTATGAATAGCGGAGTCTCCCGTGCCCTTGCCCAGACACCATACCTCTCCATTCTTCCACCAGGTTGTGACAAAATCATTCCTTCCGGGCGTTCTTTCCGTCACGCTCGCCTTGTCCCCCTTCCTCATTGCGGGCAAAAACAAAGTGCTTGAACGGTTCCCCCGTCACGGCATAAAGCCCTGTCGTCTCATCCTTGGCTCCTACCTGGGAAGGAAGGTACAGGGCCAGCGTATAGCCCGCTTCCGTCACGTCCTGCACGCTGGCAAGGCCGTCTGAAATATTGCTCACCTGCCGCAGGGAACCATCTTCCGCATACACCACATCCATGAAGGCATGAAAATCCGCTTCCGTGAGCTGCTGGCCGCTGGATGCCGTAAAACGCACGGGATCTCCCGTTTCCACGGAATAGACCATCTTGCAGCCATTGGCTTCCGCCACTTCAATGTAAACCGGATTGGAAACGACTGGTGTAAAATCTTCTCCCAGCATCCGGGCGCGGTTGGTCAGGCGCGTGTTGCAGCCGATGTTGCCCACACTTCCGTTGTCCTCTTCCCCCTGGGTGATGAAGTAATAGGCCAGCAGGGAACCTTTCCGAACGGCTACCATGCAGTTGTTGCTCAAGCCTTCCGTGGGTTTGAGCAATTTGCTGTGCAGCACATGGCGGAACAACAGGGCGGAGGGGGACCAGAGGCGTTCTGTAAATTCCTCCTCCACGATTTCAATCTGGCCTCCGGGTACGCCGGGCAATCCCCCGGAACAGGCCGAAGTTGCACTGCCAATACATGCTTTCCTGGGAGGCATCCGCCGCCACGTTCGTTCCTGCGGAGGAGCCGGACACCGTAGAACGGGCCAGCCGGGAGGACATGCGGGCGGAGGATGGGGAGGAACTGGGGGTGGTTCCCCCGCTGGGGGTGTCCGGGTCCTCACAAACTTCCTTGCCGTCACATCCCTTCTTGCATACCACCGGCTTGTTTTCTGCGGGTACGATGTCGTAGAGCTCCACCTGGACTCCGTTGAGGTAGGAGTCGAAACGCGAGACGTTGCCGGATTCCGGCTTGTAGTCGATGTTGGTGTGGGAAAGGAAGGCCTGGTGCCATCCCGCTTCCAGTTCCACGGTGACAGGATCGGATTCCCGGTATTGTCCCGAATCGGCAATGCTGGCTGTCTGGCCTCCCAGCGTAAAATAACCATAATCGTCCGCGCCGATTTTGATTTCATAAGAGCCTGCGGTTTCAATTTTGATGTAGCCGTCCCAAAGGGTCGTCTTTTCGGGAGCGGGAGCTTCCACATTCAAATGGGGCTGGTCGCCTTTCAGTTGGCCTTCCCATTTGTCCAGGGAAATCTCCGCTTCAAGTAAAGTAACAGGAGTATTCATGATTTTAATTTAATTTGTTGATGTTGATATGAAGGTGCAACCGCCCTGGAAAATGCCCGGAAGGCTGGCGGCTGCCAGGGACCTTTCCGGGAGAAATATACAGAAAAAAAAGTGCAGTGGGTTATCTCCCTCGGCCATTCATGAGGTGTGATAGCACAACGTCGGATTTTTTGTAAAATAATGGATTTTTTGTATTGTCTGAATAATTGATGATCTTTACTTTACAGGCAAACATCCGGACACGTTATGCTACCGCACATTTATACCTATGCCTCTTTGCAGGGCATCAGGAAGACGGTCTTGTTGTCCAGGCGCGTGGCACCCAGGGCAGCTTTCACGGTGATCTGTTCGCGCACGTCCACGTATTCGGAACGGGCCTCCACGCGGAACTGCGCGTCCCTCCGAGTCTTCCAGCTCCAGCAGCGTTCCACCGACCAAGGAAAGCAATCCCTGCCAATCCTGTTCTGATCCCTGCGATGATATTTGCACCACTGGCAACGCCGCATTCGCTAAAGTTGTCCAGCCGGACGGTTCTTCCCAGACGTTGAATCTCTCCACCGGCAGCGTCCATTCCATGACCACCAAAACCGGGGCCATTATTTCGAAACAGTCCTACGATTCCCAGGTCCAGATTTCCAAAAACAGCCAGGGGAACATCAACAGCATCACCAGTTCCAGGGACGGCATGCTGAGTTTCAGCCGTTCCTCCAACAACCTCACCATCTCCCAATACGGAGTCTCCCAGGCTTCCAGGAATGTTCGCGGAGAAGCCGTCCCGCAGGGAGCTCCCGTCAAGGTTTATTCCTACGAGTGGAACCCCGTCAAAAGGGCGATGATCATTACAAGCCGAAGCCCCCCTCCGGAATTCCGCCAGAAGGGAAAAATTAGACCATACCCATCCATTTTCCATTCTTACCCGTCTTTCTACACGGAGCCGTCCCCCGGGAAACAGAAAACTGGGTTGAGACAATGGAATCCCCTTAAAGTGGCATTAGCAGCGTTCATTTTCATTCCTGGCAGATAATACCCCGCAGCCGGAGAGCCATTCCGGGCGTTCTGCCCGTATGCTCCTGCTTTGCCGCTCAAAAAAGCGCCAGCATGAAAGCGGACGGCCTTTCCCATTCCATCCGGAAAGCGGTAACCGCTGTTAAGACAGGCTCCGGCCCCCCCTATCTGCACCATCTCTTCAACGCTCTTTTTTCTGGTCGTTCAGAAGAGGTCGGTGTCGGACTTCTATACGCCGTCCCAATTCTCAACCCGGAATAAACCAATGAATAATACGACTCAATCAGGGACCTCTCTCCAACAGGCCCGCTACAACCAATAACGCTCCGGCGGTAAAATCCGTCCCTTCGCATGGGGGTATTTACGCTCGCCATGATTAACGTTTCCGCCATTGTCAGCTTGCGCGGCATGCCGGCGGAAAGCAGCGTACGGACTCAGTTCCGTTTTTTACTATATTTTTGCAGCGGTCTTTTTCCTGGTGCCCGTCTCCCTGGTAGCCGCGGAACTCACCACCGGATGGCCGCAGAAAGGCGGCGTTTACCGTTGGGTAGGCGAAGCCTTCGGCAAAAAAATGGGGGTTCCTGGCTATCTGGCTGCAATGGATTGAAAGCACCATCTGGTTTTTCCAACCGTGCTAACCTTCGCCGCCGTCTCCCTGGCTTTCATGGGACCCGGACAGCGATGGGATGAAGCTCTTGCCGCCAACAAGTGGTATGTGCTCATCGTGGTGCTGTGCGTGTACTGGGCGGCTACCCCTGCTCAACCTGCGCGGCATGAAAACTTCCGCAGGCGTCACCAAATGGGGCACCATCATCGGAACCATCATTCGGGCGCCATCCTGATTCTGCTGGGCCTGAGCTATTGGGCCGGAGGCAACCCGATTCTGCTGGACATGAGCTGGGACAAGCTGATACCGGATATGAGCAATTTCAACAACCTCGTTCTGGCCGCCAGCATCTTCTTGTTCTATGCAGGGATGGAAATGTCCGCCGTGCATGTGAAGGACGTGAATGATCCCGGCCGCAACTATCCGCTGGCCATTCTGATTTCCGCCATCATTACGGTACTCATTTTCGTTCTGGGCACGCTGGCCATCGGCTTCATCATTCCGAACTCCCAGATCAACCTGGTGCAGAGCCTGCTGATTTCTTATGACAGTTACTTCAGCTTCTTCGGCCTCGGCTGGATGAACTGGATTCTGGCGCTTGCGCTGGCCGTAGGCGTTCTGGCCCAGGTAACAGCGTGGGTGGGAGGTCCTTCCAAAGGCTTGTACCAGGTAGGCTTGGCTGGCAACCTGCCGCCCGTCATGCAGAAGCGGAACAAGAACAACGTCCAGATGGGTATCCTGCTCATTCAGGGCTGCATCGTCACCCTGCTTTCCATCATGTTCGTGATCATGCCTTCCGTGCAGTCCGCCTACCAGATTATTTCCCCAGCTTACCATCATCCTGTACCTCATCATGTACATGCTGATGTTCGCCTCCGGCATTTATCTGCGCTACCGGGAACCGAATACGCCCTGCACTTTCCGCATTCCCGGAGGCAAGACCCTCGGCATGTGGATTGTAGGCGGCCTCGGCTTCCTGGCCAGCCTGGCGGCCTTCCTGGTGAGCTTCATTCCGCCGAACCAAATTACCGTCGGCAGCAATACGATGTACATTATGCTTCTGGTGATAGGCACCTTCATCTTCGCCGGCATTCCTTTCATCATCCATGCCATGGCCAAGCCCTCCTGGAAGCGGCCTGTGGATCCTGAAGACGCCTTCGAACCCTTCGGATGGGAAAAAACTAATGGAACCCATTCTACAGTAACCCCAATCCATACCATATCCCATGAGTAACGTCCCTTCCAATGAACAAATCCAGACGGCTGTGGACAACGCGTACGCCTACGCCAAAACGGTCCAGGGAGGCAAAAACGCCTCCTACATCCGCTCTGGCGCAAGTCCCCTCAGACTTGCTGGCGATTGCCGTAGTCACTGTCAACGGAGATATCCTGACCGCAGGCTCCGCGGACACGCCCTTTGCCATTGAATCCATCTCCAAGGCCTTCAACCTGGCCTACGTCATGGATCTGATCGGAATGAAGGAGCTGCGCACGAAGATCGGGGCAGACCCCACCGGGGAGCCCTTCAACTCCGTGATGGCGATTGAGCTGCACGGCGGCAAGCCCCTCAACCCCCTGGTCAACGCAGGGGCCATGGCGACAGTCAGCCTGGTCAACGGTTCGGACTCCGATGAAATATGGGCGAACATGATCCATAATTTCAACAACTTCGCCAATACGGCCCTGACCGTGAACCAGGAGATTTACAAGTCGGAAAGCGCCACCAACCAGCACAACCGCGGCATCGCGTGGCTGTTGGACAGCTACGGCTATTTTTACAATACGCCGCCCATGATCGTGGACCTGTACACCCGCATGTGCGCTCTGAACATCACCACCTCCCAGCTGGCGCTGATGGGCGCCTGCTATGCCAACGGGGGCGTCAACCCCGTCAGCAAAAAGCGGGTGGTGAAGGATGAGAACGTTTCTCCCATCCTCGCGGAAATGTGCATGTCCGGCCTCTATGATTCCACAGGGGACTGGATGTACAAGGCAGGCGTTCCGGCCAAGTCCGGCGTGGGTGGCGGAGTGGCCGTGGTCCCCGGCAAGATGGCCATGGCGGCCTTCTCCCCGCCCCCTGGACCCCGCCGGAAACACCGTGAAGGGCCAGGCAGCTCTTCAATCCATTATCAAGGAATTGAATCTGAACCTTTTCCGGAGCTAATCCGGGATGAGAAGGTAAACCCGCGGAGCCAAGATCCGAAAGGATACCCGCGGGTTTACTGTATCCCGGCCACACGAAATAACGCCCCGCCTTCCGCGCTTGCCGGAAATTGACTGTCCAGCCGCGGGCGTTAAGTCCTGTTTGAAAAATTGCACCACTGCATGGGTACGCCGTCTTCCATGGCATGGAAGCCATGCTTTTCATAAAAGGCGGCGTTCCTGCTCTCCTCCGGCATGATTTCAATGTACAGGTAGTCCTTGTACTTCTCCTTGACCATTTCCATCATTTTTCCCGCAATTCCCCTGCCGTGATAGTCGGGATGCACCAGGACATAGTGCATGTAGGCTACCAGCTCGCCGTCGTCCAGCAACCGCACCAGCCCGACCAGCCGGTCGCCATCCCACGCGGTAAATACCGTGGACGAATTCATCAGGGCCTTGTACAACCGGGCCAGATACTGGCCGGAAATCCATCCAACGGACAGGAACAGCTCCTGCACTTTTTCCCTGGTAAACTTCTTTTCTTCCGTAAAAACAATCATTTTTCCCTCTTGGTTCAAGCTGATGGCCGGAACGCGGCATGACGTCCGCATGCCAGGCCATGGGCCTTATGATAAAGGCCGCAGACCCCGGAGACAAGCAACGATCATCCATTCCTTCATTCTTCATTAAACAGCATGAGGAGAGCCGGAGGCGCCTGAGGCATTCCTCCACATGGATCACATGGAAGCTGGCTTCCGGACCAGCCCGTGCCGTTCTCCATGGCAGATGAAGCCAGTGCGCCCTTATAAATGGCTTTCCGCCGCCGGAACCGCAGAAGTTGTTTTCCGTGCCCTTCCGTGTTTTAAGGACTTGCCACCACAGCATTTTTCCTTAGAGTCTTTCCGGTATGCTTGAAGCCCTGCAAAACGCCTTCTTCCAGACCGGGGACGCGCTCACAACCTGGCTGTCCGCCTTCAGCAGTTTCCTGTGGGGATGGCCTCTGCTCATCATGCTGCTGGGCACTCACCTGTACCTCACCGTCATTCTGCGCTTTCCGCAGCGCTACCTGCTCAAGGCCCTGAAACTGTACTTTGTGAAGGACCATACGGACAAGGGGGACATTTCCCCGTTCAGTTCCCTGATGGTGGCCCTGGCCGCCAACATCGGCGCGGGCAACATCATCGGCGTGGGGGTGGCGATTGCCGCCGGAGGGCCGGGGGCCATTTTCTGGTGCTGGCTGACGGGCGTTCTTGGCATGGCTACACGGTATTCCGAGGGGCTGCTCGCCATCAAGTACCGGGTGGAAAACAAGGACGGCAACATGAGCGGCGGCCCCATGTTTGTGCTGGAACGCGGCATGAAATGCAAATGGCTTGGCGTAGCCTTTGCCGTGTTCACGGCCATTGCCGCCTTCGGCATCGGCAACCTGACGCAGGGGAATGCCGCGGCGGAACAGCTCCACCACGCCTTTGCCATTCCCTCCTGGGGAACGGCTGCGGTGCTGACCATCCTGACGGCCCTGGTGATGCTGGGAGGCATCCGGAGCATTGCCAAGGTATGTGCTTTCTTCGTCCCGTTCATGGCGGTAATTTACATTATAGGCTGTGTCTACATCCTGGCCGTGCAGTCCCACTACATTCTTCCGGCCATCCGGTACATTCTGGACTGCGCCTTTACCGGGGAAGCCGCCGCCGGGGGCGTGGTGGGCGCCGCCGTCATGACAGCCATGCGGACCGGCGTGGCCCGCGGCCTTTTTTCCAATGAAGCCGGGCTGGGCTCCGCCGCCATCGCCTCCGCCGCCGCACAGAACCGCAACCCCGTACGGCAGGCGCTCATCTCTTCCAGCGGACCGTTCTGGGATACCGTGGTCATCTGCGCACTCACGGGCATTGTGCTGACTACCAGCATCCTCGCCCACCCGGATATTTCGTCCAGTGACGGCCCCCGGCTCACTACGCTGGCATTCAGTAAAATTCCTTATGTGGGCTCCCCCCTCCTGACGGTCAGTTTGGTCACTTTTGTAGTCTCCACCATCCTGGGCTGGTCCTACTTTGGGGAAAAAGCCCTGGAGTACCTGGGGGGCATCCGGCTGATCACGCCTTACCGCGTCATCTGGGTGGCGGCGGTCTTTACCGGCTGCGTTTCCAAGATAGACCTGGTATGGGTGTTTGCGGACTGCGCCAACGGCCTGATGGCCCTTCCCAATCTTATTTCACTGCTGGCCCTTTCCGGAGTGCTTGTCCAGCAAACGCGGTACTACCTCTGGCAGCACAGGCTGGACGATTATGACGATTCCCACATTCCGGAAGGCAAATAACGATTTTTTTAAATTCAGATTCAAATAATTCTTGCCTTTCAGCCTCCGGTAGTATTTACTTCGCCGCGCAGTCCCTGCAAACCTAAAAGTCGCGTTCGTCTAGCGGTCTAGGACTCCCGCCTTTCACGCGGGCAACACGGGTTCGAGTCCCGTACGCGATGCCAGCTTTACCGCCGCAGCAGTTACGATGCTTCCGCCCCTCCTTACCAGGGAAGGCATATTGGAAAGACGTAATGGCTGCGGTTTTCTTTTTGGTCCGGTTCCTCCGGAATCAGGAAAGCGCGGACAGGACGGCAGGAAGCGGTATCCCCCCTCCTTTTCAAATGCCGGAACATGTCTTACATCCCCGGATTTGGCTTTCAGAAAGCCCTGTTATCTTTTAGAATTCCTTACACGCAAACGCCATGGATTACACACCTCTCATTGAAAAACGCCGCCAGCGCCTGGAAGAATTGGAAACGGTCATTGCCGAACCGGATTTTTTCAATGACCAGAAGCGGGCCTCTGAAACCATGAGGGAGCACCGCCGCCTGAAGGAACTGATGGACACGTGGGATGCCCTGAACGCCACGGAACAGCAGCTGGCTGACAACCAGGAGCTGGCGAAGACGGATGATCCGGAACTGGCGGAGCTGGCCTCCCTGGAGATCCCGGAACTGGAAGCGGCGCTGGAAAAATTGCGCAGTGACGTCCAGTACAGCCTTCTCCCCCGCGACACGACGGAAGACCGGGACGCCATTATTGAAATCCGCGCCGGAACGGGCGGGGATGAAGCATCCCTGTTTGCCGGAGACCTGCTGCGGATGTACCAGCGTTTTGCGGAAGAACGCGGCTGGCGCTTTGAGCATCTGGAAAGCAGCCCGTCAGACGTGGGCGGCTTCAAGGAAGTCGTCTGCCGCATTGCCGGGGAAGAAGTGTTCCGCTTCCTGAAGTATGAAGGGGGCGTGCACCGTGTGCAGCGCGTGCCCACCACGGAAACGCAGGGACGCATCCACACCTCTACCGCCACCGTGGCCGTCATGCCGGAAGCGGAGGAAGTGGACATAGAAATCCGCCCGGAGGACCTCCGCATTGAAGTGTGCCGTTCCGGAGGCGCAGGCGGCCAGCACGTGAACAAGACGGAATCCGCCGTGCAGATCTGGCACATCCCTACGGGCGTCTATGTCCGCTGCGAGGAAGAGCGCAGCCAGATGAAGAACCGTGAAAAAGGCATGAAGATTCTGCGCGCCAAGCTCTTTGAAGCCAAGAAGCGGGAAGAGGCGGAAAAATATTCCGCCGCACGCCGCAACCTCATTGGCTCCGGCGGCCGTGAAGAAAAAATCCGGACGTACAATTTCCCGCAAAACCGCCTGACGGACCACCGCATCGGCTATACGTCCCACAATCTGGACGGCATCCTGATGGGGCAGATGGAAGACCTGATCATGGCTCTCCAGCATGCGGAAATGCAGGAAGGTTTGACAGGCCTGTTGAAGAAGCGGAACTGGCTCCCCTCCGCGAGCTGCTGAAACGAAGGGCGGCGGGAGAACCGCTGCAGCACCTGCTGGGGTTCACGGAATTTTTCCGGAGGGATTTCCTGACGGACGCGCGCGCCCTGATTCCCCGCCCGGAAACGGAAGAACTGGTGGAAATGGTGTTAAAGAAAATCCCGGACCGTCCGGTACGCGTGCTGGACATGGGTACCGGTTCCGGCATCATCGGCGTCACGCTGGCTCTGGAACTCAAGGAGCGCGCGAAGGAAGTCGTTCTGGCGGACATTTCCCCGCAGGCTCTGGACCTGGCGCTGGAAAACGCCATGCGGCTGGGAGCCAGGGTCTCCACCGTCCAGACGGACCTGTTTGAAAACATCCCCCTGGAAAAACCGGTCCTGCGCCAGGAAGGAGCGGATTCTTCCGCTTCCGTGCCTGAGGAGGGAAGAGAAGGATGCCGGACGGGAAATGCGCTTTGACGTCATCGTGGCCAACCTGCCCTACATTGCGGATGGAGAGGAGCTTGCCCCGGAAGTTATGAAAGATCCCCATACGGCCCTGTTCGGAGGCCCGGAAGGCTGGGAAATCATTGAACGCTTTCTGGCCCGCGCCCGGGACTACCTGAATGAAAACGGCTTCGTAGCCCTGGAAATCGGACATGACCAGGCGGCAGCCGTCACGCAGATCATGGACGGCTACGGCTATAATTACATTGAAGTGCTGAAAGACATGAGCGGCGTAGCCCGCTTCCCCTTCGGTTATCATTAACAATTATTCCTTCCCCCCTTTCACTCCATGCAGGCGGCGCGCATTCTGGTTGACGGACAAAGCGATCTGGTGCTGGACTACGGCATTCCGCCGGAAGCGGGGGACGTCAGGCCGGGCTGCCGCGTGCAGGTTCCCCTGCGCAACAGGACGGCCACCGGCACTGTTCTTACGCTGTCCGAGCCGGACCCTGCCTGGAAGGACAGGCTCAAGCCCATTCTGAAACTGATCGACCCGGAACCCTTGATTTCTCCGGTCATGATGAATCTGGCTTCCTGGGCGGCGGACTATTATTCCGTAGCGCTGGACCAAATGATCCGCTGCCTGCTCCCGGAAACCGTCCGTCAGGAAAACACGGCGGAAAAAATGCGGAAAATGGTGCATCTGGAAAAACGTCCGTCCCGTGAGGAGCTGGATGCCCTGTACCGCAAAGCGCCCCGGCAGGCCCAAATGCTGGATTATTTTTCATCTGCGGAACAGATGGAAGCGCCTCTGGCCGCATTCGGCACGGGGGCTCTGAACATCGCCCGCAGCCTGGCGGCCAAGGGCTTCATCTCCCTGAAGGAGGAATCCGTGCACCGCGACCCCAGCACCGGAGAGCAGTTCGTCCCCAGCCAGCCCATGAAGCTGAACGACCAGCAGCAGAAGGCGCTGGAAGAAATCACGGCCATGTGCACGGCGGAGCACAAAAAACCGGTGCTCCTGCAAGGAGTCACCGGCTCCGGCAAAACGGAGGTTTACCTTCAGGCCGTCTCCCAAATGGTGAAATCCGGAAAATCCGCCCTGATCATGGTACCGGAAATCTCCCTGACGCCCCAGACCGTCCAGCGCTTCAAATCCCGTTTTGCGGAACTGCCCTCTTCCGTGGCGGTGCTGCACAGCCTCCTATCGGACGGAGAACGCTTTGACGAATGGCACGCCATCCGTTCCGGAAAAGCACGCATCGTCATCGGCCCCCGTTCCGCCGTCTTCGCCCCCTCTTCAGAACCTGGGGCTGGTGATTGTGGATGAGGAGCATGACGCGTCCTACAAGCAGGAAAGCTACCCCCCGCTACCACGGGCGGGACCTGGCAGTGCTGCGCGCCCATCTGGAAGACTGCGCCGTGGTCCTGGGCTCCGCCACCCCTTCCCTGGAAAGCATCCATAACGCCCTGACCGGAAAATATTCCCTGGTGAAGCTGACGGAAAGGGCGGACGGCCAGCAGCTCCCCCTCATCCGCATTCTGGACATGAAGACGGAGGGCAGAAACAAATCCGGCCCCAACGTCATCTCCGAGCGGCTCAGAATGTCCATCGACCGGCGGCTGGACAAGGGGGGAACAGGTCATCCTTCTGCTCAACAGGCGCGGATTCGCACGCTCCATCCAGTGTCCGGACTGCGGCCACGTGGTGACGTGCCTGCACTGCTCCCTGCCCCTGACCTACCACCGTACGGAGGACCGCCTCATGTGCCACCTGTGCGGGTTCAAGGCCCTGCCGCCCCGCACCTGCCCGGAGTGCAGGTCCGCCAATATCCTGCTCCAGGGGTACGGTACCCAGAAGGTGGAGGAAATCCTGCGGCGCACCTTTCCTGCGGCGCGCATCACGCGCGTGGATGCGGACGTGGCCCGGCGCAAAAACGCCGTCAGAACCATTCTGAACCAGTTCCGCGCCCATAAGATAGATATTCTCCTTGGCACCCAGATGATTGCCAAGGGGCTGGACTTTCCCAACGTGACGCTGGTGGGCGTGCTGAACGCGGACCTGGGTCTCCATATCCCGGATCCCCGCGCGGGAGAGCGCACCTTCCAGCTTCTGACGCAGGTGGCGGGCCGCGCCGGCCGCGGCGACCTTTCCGGGGAGGTCATCATCCAGACCTTTACCCCCAGTCCCCTTCCTGCAGTACGCCCGCCATCACGATACGGACGGCTTTGCGGCGCAGGAGCTGGAAATGCGCCGCTCCTTCGACCTGCCGCCTTTCACCCACATCGCCGTGCTGACCATACGCTCCCAGCATGAAAACATGGCGGAATTCGCCACGCGCACGCTCGCGGCGCGCCTCCGCGGCATGCTGCCCCCTCCAGCCACGATGACGGACCCCATGCCGGCGCCCATTCCCCGCGCACACGGCCAGTTCAGATTCCAGATCACGGTCAAGGGGCCGTCCGCCCGCATCCTCTCCCGCACCCTGCGGAAGCTGGTGCAGGAAGCCGGGCTGGGGGACGACCTGACCGCCGTGATCGACGTGGACGCCATGTCATTCATGTAAGCCGCCTTGCCAAATCCGGACGGCCGCATTAAAATTCCGGCACAACACAACTTACTATTATGCTGCTTCATTTCTACAAGATGACGGGCGCCGGAAATGACTTTGTCATGGTGGACAACCGTGACCTGGAACTTTCCTCCGTGCTGGACAAGGAGACCATTGAAGCCCCTGTGCGACCGCCGCTTCGGCATCGGGGGCGGACGGCCTGATTGCCGTGGAACCGTCCCGGGGCAAAGGGGGAACCGTGCGCATGCGCTATTACAATGCCGACGGCGGAGAAGCGGAAATGTGCGGCAACGGAGCCCGCTGCTTCGGCAACTTCGCCGCGGCCCTGCTTCATCACGACAAATCCGCTCCCCTCCCCTTTGAAACGATGGCCGGCATCGTGACCGCCACCTTTGAAAAGGACGGGAATGTCACCGTGAACCTGACGGATCCCCACTCCCTGCAGCTCTTTGTGCTGAATGCGGACCCGGCGTGGGGGCGGACGTCCACTTCCTGAATACAGGCGTTCCGCACGCCGTAGCGTTTCTGGACAAGCTGGACGGCCTGGACGTTTCCCCGTCTGGGCGCCTACCTGCGTTACCATAGCGCATTCTCTCCAAAAGGCACCAACGCCAACTTCGCCAGAATCCTGTCTCCGGGGCACATCGCCATACGTACTTATGAACGCGGCGTGGAGGATGAAACGCTTGCCTGCGGAACGGGCATGACCGCCAGCGCGCTGCTGCACGCCGTATTGACGGATGCCCCTTCACCCATTCAAGTGGACGTAGCGGGAGGGGACACGCTCAAAGTAGGCTTCCAGCGCACGGGAGACCGCTTTACCAGCGTGACGCTGACCGGACCGGCAGACCTCGTCTTTACCGGAGACATAGAACTCTGACCGGCCCCTCGCGGAAAAACGCCGTTGTCCTCCGTCATCAGGGAGCATGCCTGTTCAGCAGGGAACACTCCGCCTTTACATAACCGCCGTAATTGTTGCAGAATGCCTTGTACACGGCAGGGCCCATATTCGTCTCGCAATAATACTTTACGGTAATGCAGTCCTTCTTGCGTTCCACATTCAGAAAACGGCTGGACAGCAGAACCAGGTTGCTCTGGTAATTCCACAGGGCCATGTCACGCGCCATTTCCTCATTGATCTTCTCACAAATAAAACTCTCCGGCGGGGGAAACAAAATGGCGCTGACAACGCTGATCAGGCAAATTCCGGGCACCACTCCTATCGCAAGCACTCCGTGGCACTTCCTGACAAAGGGGATGTGGTTCCGGAACTTCCGGAAGAGGAAGAAACGGAACAAATAACCCGCCAGCAGCATCACCGGAAAGGAAACATTCACGTACTCAAAAGCCAGGCTCATTACTCCAAGGGCAAAAAAGCCGATGCCCTTCCACACCTTCCTGTACACCGGGATGCAGGCGCAAAGAAACACGTACAGAATATATCCCAGCAGACAGAGGAACGGGAGAAGCGTTCCTGTAAATATGTGCTCCACCATGCAGTCCCACGGATATTCCCTGCTGGGAGCACATGCCTCATGAAAAAAACATGCACACCATGCTCAGAATCACCAGCCCGGCAAGGAGGATGGCCTTTACTTTTCTTGATTCATACAGAAGCCACAGTAAAACGACGCCAAAAGGCAGTAAATAGCAGCCGATACTGCTGAACACAGTGGACAACATGGGAATGTGAGGAAAGAAATTCATGGCTTGGATAGGGACAACTGGCTGGTTAACGACTCAAAGGCATCTGTGACTGTGGCAACAATAATTGGAAATAAAATAAATTCAAACATTCGTTTTCAAATAATGCAGAAAAAATCATATTCTTCTCATAAAAAAACCGTTCAGCACGACTCTCCAACTTGACAAAACAACCTTCTGGAAAAGATAATAACGCTCTGATGAAGCACTCTCTTTTCCTCCCGGCGGCCATCCTTCCTCTTCTCCTCTCTCTGCCCCAATGCAGCCGCAAGCCGCTCCTTCCGGAATACACGCCCCTGTGTGCCGGAATGGTGCCCGGAAAAACACCTCCCCCCGCGCCCTCCAGGCACGGGAAAACAAACCTACCGGGTTGGCCCGAAAGGCGGTGTGTATTACATCAATTCCCACAATAAAAAAGTCTACATCAAATCCAGGAGGATTCAATAGAAGACCACGCAAACACCCCGTAACTTTCCAAATGGGAAACAAATAATTGCTTTACCCGTCCCTTATTTTATTTTTGAGAAAATATTCCGTCTAAAAAACTCATCAAACTCATTTTCTTCTTGCCAAAACGGAAGAGGACGGGTAATGTCTGCCGCACCACAACATTAAATGGTGTCGGTAGTTCAATGGTAGAGCCCCAGATTGTGATTCTGGTTGTTGCGGGTTCGAGCCCCGTCCGACACCCCATCCCCTTTCCTTCATGAAAAAGAGCACTTATGGTGCTCTTTTTTTACTATCCATCCGCATGCGCAATCCAAGAATTCGTCAAAGCCGCTTTTTCCGCCATTGCGCCGCGCTATGTGGCCACCAACCATGTACTGAGCATGGGCGTGGACCTGCTGTGGCGGCAGCGCGTCGTGCAGCTCGTCTCCGAATGGAAGCCGGAACGCCTCCTGGACCTGGCGACGGGAACCGGGGATCTGGCCCTGGCCATCCTGAACGCCATGCCGGAAATCCGGCTGACCGGTTCCGACTTCTGCCAGCCCATGCTGGACGTAGCGGCCAAACGGGGACTGGACAACCTGGTCTGTGCGGACGCCATGAACCTGCCCTTTTCCTCCGCATCCTATGATGCAGTCACCGTCGCCTTCGGCCTGCGGAACATGGCCAGCTATCCGGACGCCCTGCGGGAAATGGGCCGCATGCTGCGGCCGGGGGGCCATTGCTCATTCTGGATTTCTCCTGCCTGAAAACCTGCTGAAAAGCCCCTACCGTTTTTACCTGCACCGCATCCTCCCCCGTCATTGCAGGCTGGATGACCGCCACCGGGAAGCCTACGACTACCTGGCGGAAAGCATTGAAGCCTTTCCCAGCGGCCAGGCCATGCAGGACCTGCTCCGGGACTGCGGCTACAGCAACATCACGGCGGAACCCCTGAACGGGGGGGATCGCCAGCATCTACACCGCCCAGCGATGAGTGCGGGTGACGCGAGAGAGGGCATTATCCGCGGCAGGGCGTCGCGCGCCCGCCTGGGGGGGTAAACTTGCCGGACTGTCCCTGCCCCGCCAGATCGCCGTCATTGCCTTCTGGCCCTTCCTGGAACAGCTTCTGAGCTTCTTCGTCACCTCCTCCGACCTCTTCATTGCCACCAAAATCGGGCTGGACGCGCAGGACACCATCAACATCTCCGACGGCATGGGGGCTGTCGTCTTCCTCATGTGGTTCGGCTTCGTCATCCAGGGGTCCATCATGATGGGGGCCACGGCCATCGTCTCCCCGCATGACCGGAGCCAGGGATTACCCCAGGCGCAGCACGGGCTGCACCAGGCCGCCATGCTGGGGCTGCTGGCCGGCATCATCTCCTGCGGGCTGCTTTTCGCATGCAGCGGCTTCCTGGTCACGCACGTGCTGACCATGAATGAAGCCGCTAGGGCCTACGCCCTGCAATACGTCTATGTGGCCGCGTTCGCCGCTCCCTTCAGCGGCGTGGTCTTTTGCCATCAATGCCGCCCTGCGCGGCTCCGGAGACACGCGGCTGCCCTTCTGGATCATGATGGGCGTGGGCATCCTCAACGTCATTTTCAGCGTCACCTTCGTCTTTGCGGACGCCCCGCTGGGCGGCTGGCGCATCGGAGGCATTGCGGCGGGAACGGTCTGCGGCTACGGCATCAGCATGTGCGCGCTCCTCTTCATCATGCTGCGGCGCAGGGAAAAAAAAATATTCGCGGGAAGAGAAAACGAATCCCTGGAAGAACTCGTCAAGGAACGCGGGGAACACTATGCTCCGCCGCTGTACCTCAGCTTCTCCCATCTGCGGCCGGACATGGGCATGCAGAAGCGCATCCTGAAAATCGGGCTGCCGCAGGCCGTGGAAGTCTTCGGCATGTGGGGCATCCAGATGTTCTGCCTCTCCATCATCAGCGAACTGCCCATCAAGGGCGTGCTTGGCGTCCACAACATCGCCGTCCGCATTGAATCGTTAAGCTTCCTGCCCGGATTCGCCATCGGCATGGCGGCCTCCACCCTGGTGGGGCAGTACCTGGGCGCCCGGAACGCGCTCATGGCCCGCATCACCATCTGGAAATGCATGCGGTACGCCATCATCTTCATGACGGGGCTGGGCGTGCTCTTCTGCGCCTTCCCCTCCCTCTTCATGGAGATATTCTCCAACGGGAACATGACGCTCATTGACACCGGCATTCCGTGCTGCGCACCATGCTGCTGGTGGAGCCCTTCTTTGCCGCCTGCATCGTGATGAAAATGTCCCTGCGCGCTTCCGCGTCGTCTGCACCTGGGTCTGGTTCAAGCTGGCTCTGGAAACCATGACCCTGTGGGGCATCTGGCTGCTCTTCGCCTTTGAAATGGCCGTCCAGTCCACCATCCTCTATAAAATCGTCAAGGGCCGGAGCTGGACGAAACTGCAGGTCTGAGCCCTTTTTTCCGCTTCACCCTCCATGCCTTTCCGTCTGCAAATCCAAAACGTTTACAGCAGGATTGCTTGTTTAAAATACTTTTTGCGCATCAGCGGGGATTTCATCCACCAAAACGGTGCGGCGGCGCCCGCATCAATCACGGCTTCATCAACTCTCCACTAATCCCAAGGACGGCTGCGGGGCGGCCATGCGCCTTCTTCAGGCAGAATGAAGGCGGCATTTCACCGTAAAGGATGAGATGGCTTTCATCGTGAACAAAAACAAAACGTCCGGGAATTCTCCGCAGAATTCCCGGACGGAGGAGGTTCACGCGCGCATGGCGTTCACCATGGCGGCCAGGTCGTCGTCATACACGAACTTGCACTGATCCCCACGCTGCTTGAACAGTTCAAACAGGCGCGGCATGTCCGTATCCGGAACGGAGAAGCCCAGCGCATCCAAGCGCATTTTCACGGCATGCCTCCCGGAATGCTTGGTCAGGGGCAGTTCCGTAGCTCCCCAGCCGATTTCCTCCGGATCCATGATTTCATAAGTGCTCCGGTTCATCAGAACGCCGTCCTGATGAATGCCGGAACCGTGGGCAAAGGTTCGCCCCAACCACAGCCTTGGAGCGCGAGACGGGCAACCCGCTCATGGCGGCCACCATGCGACTGGTCCTCACCAGTTCCTTCGTCCGGATTCCGGTCCCCGCACCGGAAAAGAAATCCGGACGGGAATGCAGCGCCATGACGACTTCCTCCAGAGCGGTGTTTCCGGCCCGTTCACCAATGCCGTTGATAGTGCCCTCCACCTGCTGCGCTCCGGCGCGGATGGCTGCCAGGGAATTGGCTACGGCCATTCCCATGTCGTCATGGCAGTGGACGGACAGCCTGGCGCGGCTCACATTGGGAACATTGGATTTCAGGTAGGAAATCAGGCGGTAGTATTCCTCCGGCATCGTGTAACCCACCGTATCCGGAATGTTGACGACGGCGGCGCCCGCATCAATCACGGCTTCCACCATTTCCGCCAGGAATTCCGGCTCCGTTCGGGAGGCGTCCTCCGCGGAGAACTGCACTTCCCCGCATAATCCGGAAGCCATGGCGACGGCCTTGACAGCCATTTCCCTGATTTGCCCCCGGCTTTTTTCCAGCTTGTATTTCCGGTGGATGGGGGACGTGGCCACCACCAGATGGATGCGTTCCCGGTCTCCGGCAGCCTTCAACGCCTCATGGGCGACAACGATGTCCTTCTCCACGCAGCGTGCCAGCCCGCAGACGCGGCTTTTTTTCCGTGCGTTCCGCCACGGTGCGGACAGCGTGGAAGTCGCCGTCCGAGATGACGGGAAGCCCGCCTCAATTACGTCCACTCCCAGAGCTTCCAGCTGCATGGCGACCTGTATTTTCTGCTCCACGGTCATCGCCGCGCCGGTTGAAGGCCCGGCGGAAGTCATCCATGCGGGCTTCCTCAATCCCAGGCCCGCCGCCATGTCATGGCCGCCGCCGGAAACCAGCGTATCCGCACAGTGATGGATGGCCTGCACCAGGGACACGCCGGGAATGGAGCAGCGGATCCCTTCCCCACGCCGCTTTCATCAAAGGCGATGACGAAGGTGGGCTTGTGGTACCGCCTCATGAGCTGGGAGGCCACGATGCCCACCACGCCGGGATGCCACGCGCGGGAACCGAGCACGATGACGTTGTCCCGCTCCGGATCAAAGGAGTTGTGAAGCATTTCCACCGCATCCGTACGGATGGCTTCCTCTTCCTCCTGCCGCTTGCGGTTGTAGGAGTCCAGCATCTGGGCAAGCTGCACGGCGCGCCTGTTATCCATGGTCAGCAAAAGTTCCAGCGCATCCATGGGGGAGTCCATGCGCCCCGCGGCATTGATGCGGGGGCCTATCCTGAATCCCACGTGCGCGGCGTTCAGGAAGCCCGCGTGGTTGGCGGAGTCGGAAGGGCGGATGCCCGCTATTTCCGTCAGGGTTTTCAGGCCCGTATGGCGGCTGTGCGCCAGCCTTCCCAGGCCGTGGCGCACCAGTATCCTGTTTTCATCCACCAGTGGGACGATGTCCGCCACGGTAGCCACGGCCACCAGGTCCAGATAAAGTTTCAGGTCAAAGGTTTTCAGCTTCCGCTCCTTCAGGAGGGCGTGCGCCAGCTTGAAGACCACGCCCGCACTGCACAGGTAGGTGTACGGGCTGTTTTCCTCAATTTTGGCATTGACCACCGCCACGGCGTCCGGCCGGCCCAGCGGCCCCGCTTCATGGTGGTCCAGAATGATGACGTCTATTCCCAGGCCATTGAGCATTTCCACTTCCTTTACGGAGGAGGTGCCGCAGTCCACCGTAA
>VOFI01003730.1_pt1 | contig 31853 bp, 63 predicted proteins | sample 5384131 | NCBI WGS metagenome assembly VOFI01 (sample SAMN12384728, study PRJNA508395) | human gut metagenome | isolation source: healthy gut H | host: Homo sapiens
TTCAGTTACGTACTAAAGCATACGCCCGACTCGTCATCGCCAGGACGAAGATCAAAGAGCAGCAGCCGGTCCTGGGCAGTCATGGCAAAGCATGGATGAGGCGATACCGCCTAAGTAAGTCGCATATTTTTCAAATCAGCGAAGTACTGATACGTGTTTACCTTCCCCATGCCGACCGGCTTGCTCGCATATATAGCGAAGGTTGGGGATACGCCGTGAGCGTTTTTCATTCTTTGACGCGGGCTGCATCGAAGTTGGTTTGCTCTGAAGTTCCCTTCAGGTAAGGAAATCTGATCCAAGGTTTTAATCCCGGTGTTGTCATTATAGAGAATATAGTTGGTCTTACGAAAGTCCGAATACAGCCCGATCCACTGGATTCTGGAATCGCGCACACGCATCTGATTCAAAGCCGTCATAAGATCCCTTTTTTCAAGGGGGAGGGGATCCTCTGTCTCCTGGAAACGGTAATTCTGAAAGGTTTTGTAGATAGTGGAATTATTTTCATATATAGGCATATAGGCCTGCCAGAAGTTTTCAGGATATTTTGCGTATTCCTGATCACATATGGAGCCAGGGCCATGTCCATGGTGGAAAAAATCTGTTCCTCCTTCTGCGGTAAGAATCTAGTAGCACTTCTGCTACTGGAACTGATCATGAGCAGCAGCGTAATGTAAAAATATAATCATGATCAAGAAACATCCTGATTAATGGTACGTTTTGATTTGTTCATGTTGTCCTCCGCTCGGCAGATTTTCCTATGACAGCGTGTACCGCCGTTGTATTTCACGGTATTTCAACTTTGGCAAAGTCCGGTTTTTCCTTTTTGAAGGTCGCTATAAAATGGCTGGTCGTGGTATATCCGGTCATCTCTGCAATATCAGCGATCTTTTCCCCGGTGCCGCAAGCAGCTCAATGGCTTTGTCCATGCGGAGTCAATCAGGTAATTATTAAAATATATGCCGGTCTCTCCCTTTTTGAAAAGTAGCTCCAGATATGCGGCATTTATGTTGAGGCTGCTGCAAATTCCTTGATTGACACGCCTCATAGTGTTCCTTTATATAGCTGATAGATCTTTTTTACAATCCGGGCTTAGTGCCTCCTCTCATTGATTTCAGAGGTTATAGAAGCGTTGTCGGTCATCACATGGCAGACACGGATCGGCGGCCTGTTCGGATCCTGATCTTATCAATCCAGGTCACATGCGCTCATAGCTGATATGCACCTCGTTCCGGTCAGAAACCGTTATACCGACTGCAACATCCACCAGATTCAGGATGTCAAACTGTACAGCAGTCTGATATAATGTGGAAACAAGCAGTTCCTCTTTGATACTGCTTCCACCGGCTTTATGAGGATGTAGTGGCCCATATCCCAAACAGACGTACATTTCCAGATCAGATGAAAGTTTACGGATACATCTTCCGAAGGCGCCGACGGATACGGAAGCATTTCGTTTTTTTAATAGCGATTACACAGTAGTTGGACTGATATATATTGAGGTCAAGAAATACCGTGCGTTCTCCCAGCTCATCAGAGGAAATGTTGCCGGTAACCCACCTTTCGCGTATATTTTTCGCGAAAGCAGCGCCACTCGCGGTTTTCCCTCCGGATGTAGATGTTGTCCAGTGTTTTGAAATGGTTTCCAGTGTCAGCTCTGTATCTGCATAGGCTATCAGATAGTTGTCCACTCCCAGCTTCATCGCCTTCATAGCGTATTCGGAATTCCCCCATATACGATGAGGCATACAATGTATTTCAGGATGGAACACAATTCAACCGTCTCAGTTATGAGCAGGTCCACATGGAAGGATCTGGCGCAATGATCTCAGGGCCTGCATGCCGTCGCATGCCGTCAGGATGACTCAACTCCGAGATTTGCCCAGGGTATATCATTTTTTTAATGATTCGGTAACAGATTTTCATCATCAGTAGAAGCACGGTATACATATAACCCCTCCTAGCCGTTGCAATTATTAATCTTGCTGTTATCTATTTTAAAGTAATAGATACACAAAAGTAAATGTTTATAAAAAGTACCAACCGTAATTTACGAAAAAGCTTTACTTAATATTGAATATTGGATGTTACGCAAAAATGTAATTTCGTAATTTACAAAAGTATCGAATATATAAAAATGAAATATGTTACTTTATAATAAAACACAGAGCGGCAGAGCATCAGCTTTTTTGCCACTTATATCCTAAATTTCAGGAGGAGGTAGTAATTTGAAGAAACAACTGTTAAAAAAAAAGACACTGGCTATTGTGCTTTTCGCTGGCAATGGCGGCATCCCTGGCAGGATGCGGGGATAAGAACACCAGGAGAAACAACCGGGACGGCGGCAGACGGCACCACGGCTGCACAGACCGCCGGAGAAAAAAACAAGACAGAGGCTCCGTCCGATGGAGGAAACCAGGAAGTGAAGACAATCACCCTGTATCCGGGGGATGCAAACCTGCAGAGCGGACTGGTTGGAGGCTACAAGGGAGATCTGTTCGCAGAGCATGGATTCGCATTGGATGTATGGGCATATTCGGATGAAAAAAGACAAATGCGATTCTGGCCAGCGGCGACATGCCCGACGTGATGTATGTCACAAAGGGATAATCTTGAGGCGTTATGATAGAAGCCGGGGATGGTTCTGAATCTGGATGACTATATGGGATAAGCTTCCGCATATTGCTGGCGATGAGCAGCTGGAAGTGGCTATGAACTATGCGAGGGGAATATGAGAGCGCGGGAACAGGAAAGCTGTATGGCATGCCCACTCACGGTTGGAGGCAAGACGCATCTCACAGGCGTTACCAAAACATGCTGGTATTGAACTGGGAATACTACAAGGAATCGGACTCCGGAATTCAAAAGACCAGTGGGAGCTGATCGATGTGATGTTTCAGATGACGGAAAAGTACCCGGTAGGCGAAGATGGCGTGGAGAACTGGGGAACTTATCTTAGCGCGGGTTCCGATAGTTACTGGGCAAATATCACACAGTATCTGAAATGGTTCGGATATGAACCTACTGTTTTGAAATTCCTGCTGGAGACGATAACGGTGAACGGAGGCTCTACCGTTCCATACTGGAAGATGACAGCAAATACCGTGGTCTAGTAGTATAATACGGTTTACCGCGAAAGGCCTGAGCTGGATCGGACAGCATCAACAGCGACCGCCAGGCACAGAGAGAGCAGGGAGTGGATAACAAGCATGCCGGTGACAAGCCTTTGGGAATACAGGTGGATATCAACCAGGATTTATATGCGGGACAGAAGATCTACCAGGAGAGCTGGAACTCAATTTATGGTATAATACCTGATGGTTATCAATGCTAAGAGCAAAAACATTGACGCCATGCTGGCATTCACATCTGATACGGATCCTGATGCCTATGCGTGTCTTATGGGCAATGAGGGCGATATATGGTATGTGAAGACGGTATCGCTTACTTAAGACAAGGATATCGATAACTACGGAAATGGCGAGGACATTGTGTTTGGTGAAGTGCTGGTGGAGCACCGTGGATAATCAGCGATTCCAGTTTCCTAACCAGTTTGGGAGCCCTGACAGGAAACAGCAAATGAGGTCAGGGTTGACCGCTGGTTTGAGATACAAGATTAAATAATACCCCTCAGCGCTTAGGAATGGAGGGTGACCGGTTATGATTATTATGTGGATCCAGGTCATGGATGCCCAAGCATTATTACCCTGACGATCTGGATTATTGGCGAACTTTGCATCCATTCCGGATGACATGATGCAGCTGACGCTGGATGCCATCAAGGACGTGGTGGTGAATGCCAGTTGGCAGATGGGTATACGCTGAATCCGATGAACAGTTTGACGCGATCTGGAATCAGATGGTGGAGGACTGCATCAACCTGGAAGCGCAGGACATTATAGATTGAGACTTGAATGATCTGGAGCAGGCCAGGGCAACGAAGACTAACTCTTTTCCGAATAGAGATATCGGTAGAAAACAGGAATTGGACTGGCAGCCGCCCTTTAACGAGAACTATATGGAAATAAACTGTTTGGCCGGCCCACCTTAAATCCACTGCCGGCTATCGTGGAGGATCTGGATTCCTAAAGGTAAGTCTGAACGGCCGCTGGAAACGAATCTGGAACCCAGGGAGGGTTTCTGGAAAGCAGACTGCTGACGGAAGCTTAAGCGATGTGGACGTGCCTGCCAGATTGAAGTGGACAAAGAAGAATACGCCTATGCCAGGATGCTTTTTATACCGGAGGAGTGGAAAGGAAAGAGGATATTTTAAAAGATTTGACGGGGTAAACTGTCTTGCACGCGTATTTTGTGGACGGAGTGCTTGTCAGGGGCCACTACGGCGGCTTCGTGAGCTGGGAATGTGAGATCACGGATCTGGTGAAGGGCCGGCAGGAGGGCACAGGCTCACTGTCGGCGTGACAGATAAGCCGGGGAGGTATCTTCCTTTCATAAAGGGGGCATGATCCGGGATGCGCTTCTTGCTACCCCATGCAATGAACTGCCATGCAAAGACTGTTTTCACGAATGGGTATACGGATGGGAACTGGGTGGAAACGCAGGTGACAGGCGGATGCGGTGAGAGATTGAGCTTTGCTTACTCGCCTGACGGCAGAACTTTGACGTTAGGCACCATGAGCCGCACTAGACGGCTGCGATTTAGAGGACCTTTTTGTGGTGAGAAACCAAAATGGGACAGCGAACATCCGTATCTCTACCACTCTACAGCGGTGCTCACACAGGAAGGCAAGGAAAACGGAGGCGCGCCGATCGGAAAATCCAGTTTCGCCAGATAGAGATAAAAGGGGCAATGTTTCCTAAATAACGAGGTAATAGCTCAAAAGCTTGGGGGCATCAACCATCATGACATATACCCCTTAACAGGGAGGGCAATCAGCCATGAGCTGGCGGAAGATGTACGTCTCTTAAGGCCAATATCAATTTTGTCCGCACAAGCCATTATCCTCCCCCGCCCCAGATTTCCTGGATTTCTGCGACCGGTACGGCATCTATGGAAGATGAAACCGCGGTGGCTTTTCTGGGGTATGCGTCCATGCTCACCCAGGACGACCCGGCTTATCTGGATTGCTATCTGGAACAGTTTAAAGAGATGATAGAGCGTGACAGATCCCAGCGTGATTGTTTGGTCCACGCCCGGTAAAGGCTACTGGGGGGAGAACATCAGGCACTGCTTAAGATACACGCGAGGCAGGGGTCGGAAGGCGGGCGGTATTCAGCTATCCGCACCAGGAAGAGGATGAAGCTACAAGATTTGTGGAGCGTTCATTACGGTAACTGGGATTCCAGGCTGGGATGATATGACTGAGTGTTTCCGACGCACTTCTACGACGTGCCGCCCATGCCGGTCATTCATGATGAATACACATATTCCCGTTATGACTGGAAGGCACTTAGGGAGAGACCCGGCGCTGCGTGACTTCTGGGGGAGACCATCGGCCGCTTCTGGGAGGAGGATCTGGGAGACGGAAGGGGCGCTGGGCTGCGCTGTATGGGCAGGTATTGACGATGTATTTATAAAGAACGGCGTGCTGCAGGGCGCACGTGGGGGCATCGTGGACGCTGAGGCGGAAAAGCCTGAGTACTGGCATATCCGCAGGGATATTCTCCCCCAAGTCATTGACGAAGAGCCGAGAGCCTGCGGACGTGGATTGCGGTATCCGTCTATAACCGTTTCAACCATACCAATCTGATGGAGATCAGGGTGGACTGCCAGGAGCATGAAAGGGCGGTCCAGCAGCCTGTCCGGGCCCGAAGCTTCCAGTACCAAAGGCTGTGCTGGAGATTCCGGCCTCATACTGTCGGGAGAAACCCTGAAGCTTCAGTTTACGGATCCCTTCGGCTTTTTGTGTGGATGAGCAGGGCACTCCTTTTAGGAGGAGAAAAGACAGACTGCCCGCCTTATCAGTGCCACCGCTCGAAGCTTAGAGACGTATGATCTGGTATATCGTGGAAGGAAAGGGGAATTCCGACTGGTTATTTCTAAAGGACGACGGCCTGATTGTCAGGGATATTTGGGGGGTGCCCGTGATTACCGGAGGCCCTTATCTGCATATGACCGGATTGGATCTGGAGCCATTAGAGACTGGAGCATGGAAATACAAGAGCTGCCAGGCTGTGTACAGGGTTGGACTGCGGGGCGGCTATGGGCTGGCCCGGTAGGCATCATTTCACCATCACGCATAAGATGGGAGGGGCTGATGGAGGTAACCTACCGGTGACGGATATGCCCTATCCCAGCCCACGAAAGCTGGCCGTTACCAGCAGCATTATTTCCCATCAGGGGGCGGCTATGATGAGGTGGGAATAGAATTTCATGTTCCGATCAGCTGGATACCTTGAGGCTGGAAAAAAAGGGGCTTTGGGATGTAGTATCCCAGGAGTGGCATATCGGCAGGCTGGAGGGCGAGACCACGAAAATATAACCCGGGCGGCAGCAATCTTCCGGCAGCGCGGCCGGAGTGGGAATGGAAGCAGGATGAACTGGACTGGGCGGAATTTGGAGAATACGAGATCCGGCCGCCGCGGAACCAAGGGATTTCGCATCTATGAAATCCTATATTGAACGAGCGTCTTTGAAAAAATGAAATAGTATCCTTCACCGCGCTGTCCGATCATCACGATTCGGTCCGCATGGAACTGATGGTGGATCCGCCCACCTCATATCGGACCGCGATCCGGACCTGGTTTATCAGGGAAGCTGGTTTCATAAAGATAACCGGGCATCACAGCTTCGGCGGAACTGAAACCTGGGGCCTTACAGGCCGGTGATTCTTGCGCTACACTTTTGCGGGACCGGAATCGTATGGTATTCCGCCCTGGACCGCATATGCGGAACGCAACGGATGTATATGTGGATGACGTACTGATGAAAACGGATATTGATCTGGGGTGCTCCCGGATCGAAAAGGATATTGAGGGTACCGCAAATACAGCCGTTTTTCCGGTGTATGCCGCCCAGGATCTGCCCCATGGGCAGTCATACGATCAGTTGTGGCAGAAATGCTTTAACTCCTATGTGATCATTGATGCCTTTCTGGTGCTGGACGGAAGCGAGGGGGGATACCCGTTTTATCATCGACAGCGAATTCAACCATCCGGAGCTTTCCTGGGCAGATTATACAAAGCCTCCGGTGCGGGTAGAGAGTTTGGCTATACAGGGAAAGTCTATGTGAAGATGGAATAAATACGGAAGTGTTACGTTGATTTTGTGGTACACCGTGTTTAAGAAAGCAGCTGGGGGGGCTGAAGCACTGTTATAGTGCAACAGCCCCTGCCGTTAGTTCTTCCCAATAGGGGAACGATAGAAGCTGCATTTCCAGATTGATTTTTTCTGACTGTTCAAATGTACTTTAATATCCAGAATTCCTTCCCGATCTTCCGGGTAGTCTCCGCGCACAAAGGTATCAGGGGAACTCCAGGTCGGCAATCTGCCGCGGATCCATGTCAAGCAGGGCGCTTAGGAGTCCCTGTCAGGGCTTTTTATTCCGGAACGCCGTTTTAAATGTAAAATCATTCGTCAGACAGATATTCAGTGTTGCATCGCTGTCCGCCAGTTCCCGGATCATCCGCTCTTTTTTCATCGGCAGGCCGTAGAACCGTTTCGTTTGAGAAAGCTAATCCGGGAATATTCTGCCTCTTTTGTCTTTTTTTTTTTCCTTGCCATCTTTAAACTCTCCTCTGTATAATTTTTAGGGCGCAAAAAAATCAGGAAACGCCCAAAAACAGAGCAGGTTCCCCAATTTCTGCATATTCAAGTGGGAAACAGGCGGCGAAACTGCCGCATGAATCAGGGAGAAAACTCCTGAACAGAATAGTGAACATAGCCTATTGGCTGCTTATAACTCTATCATAAATACCGGAAATAATCAATCATATTGAAATTTTCTGCTCTGGCTCTGGTTACTATTCGTTACTGTTCAAGGCTGCGCGGAAAATTTACGACAGCCGTGAACAGAATTGATCAAATTCAAACTGCAATTTACAATTCGTTTTTTATGAGATATAATGGTACAGACTACAGAAATTCGGGAGGGCAGCATATGATCCGCGTATCGTCGTTCGCGAAAATGTCATAAATATCGAATCGTTTCCAAGCGTCTGACGACGGCAGACTGCCACGAATGCGGGTCCAGGATGACGGTATGTGATATGCCCCTATGTGGAATGGGTGGAACTGGATATGCAGGACAGAGAAAATTATATCGAGACATTTATAAAGAGGAAAACAAAAAGAGACAACAGGAGGTCACGGATTTATGAAAAGGAATCATACTGGCAGGAGGAAGCGGAACCAGGCTATATCCGCTGACAAAGGTAACATCAAGCAGCTGCTGCCGATCTATGACAAGCCGATGATTCTATTATCCGTTATCGGTATTGATGAACGCGGGCATCAGGGAGATCCTGATCATATCCACACCGGACGATACGCCGCGCTTTGAATCGCTTTTGGGAGACGGCCATCAGTTCGGCATTGAGCTGACCTATGCTGTGCAGCCAAGCCCGGACGGACTTGCACAGGCATTTATCATCGGCGAAGAGTTTCGGGGACGACAGGCGGTTGCCATGGTTTTGGGAGATAATATCTTCCACGGGCATGGACTGACAAAGCTTCTGAAGGCCGCTGAGAATGCAAGCTCAGAAAAGGTGCTACTGTGTTCGGCTACTATGTAGACGATCCGGAACGGTTCGGTATCGTGGAATTCGATTCCAACGGAAAGGCCATATCCATCGAAGAAAAGCCGGAGCATCCGAAGAGCAACTATTGTGTAACCGGACTCTATTTCTATGACAATAAGGTCGTAGAGTATGCGAAAAAATCTGCAGCCTTCCGCCCGGCGAGCTGGAAATCACCGATTTAAACCGGATCTATCTGGAAGAAGGGCAGACTGGATGTGGAACTTCTCGGACAGGGCTTTTACCTGGCTGGACACAGGAACCCACGAATCCTGCGGACGCCACCAACTTTGTCCGCACCATGGAGACCCATCAGCACAGGAAAGTGGCGTGTCTGGAAGAGATCGCGTATTTAAAACCACTGGATCACCAGGGATCAGCTTTTAGAGGATATCGAACCACTTAAGAAGAATCAGTACGGCCATTATCTTATGGATGTTCTGGACGGTAAATATATTGATATTAAGTAAAAACAGGAGGAAATCACATATGAAAATCATCGTTACAGGAGGCGCAGGCTTCATCGGAGGCAACTTCGTCCATCACATGGTAAACAAGTATCCGGATTATGAGATCATCAACTTAGACTTATTAACGTACGCGGGCAACTTAGAGACTTTAAAGCCGGTAGAGGACAAGCCGAATTACAAGTTCGTAAAGGGTGATATTGGGACCGCAAATTCATCTTCGACTTATTTGAAAAAGAGAAACCGGACGTGATCGTCAATTTCGCGGCGGAGAGCCATGTTGACCGCTCCATCACCGATCCGGAAAAGCTTCGTCAGAACGAATGTTATGGGAACCACCCAGGTTCTCCTTGACGCCTGCCGTGAGTTTGGAATCAAAGATACCATCAGGTATCCACCGACGAAGTGTACGGAGATCTTCCGTTAGACCGTCCGGACTTATTCTTCACGGAAGAGACCCCGCTCCACACCTCCAGCCCGTATTCGTCCCTCCAAGGCGAGCGCCGATTTATTCGTGCTCTCTTACCACAGAAACCTTCGGGACGCCGGTAACTATCTCGAGATGCTCCAACAACTACGGACCGTACCATTTCCCGGAGAAGCTGATCCCCCTGATCATCAGCCGCGCGCTGGCGGATGAAGAGCTTCCGGTCTATGGAACAGGTGAAAAATGTCCGTGACTGGCTCCATGTAGCCGACCACTGCACCGCAATCGACTTAATTATCCACGAGGGCAGGGAAGGCGAGATCTACAACGTAGGCGGAGGCCACAATGAGAGAACGAACCTCGGAAGTGGTAAAGACGATTTTAAAGGCATTGAACAAGCCGGAAAGCCTAATCAAGTATGTATCCGACCGTCCCGGCCATGACAGACGCTACGCCATCGACCCGAAAAACTGGAGACAGAGCTGGATGGAAGCCGAAATACACATTTGACACAGGAATCGAACAGACCATTCAGTGGTATCTGGACAATGAAGACTGGTGGAAGCACATCATTTCAACGGAGAGTACCAGAACTACTTTGAGAATATGTACGGAGACCGTTTATAATTCGCAGAAAACACTGGAGGCATATATGAAAGTATTTTGTAACAGGAGTAAAGGGCCAGCTGGGCCACGATGGTTGATGAGCTGGAAAAAGAGAGGTCACGAGGCGATCGGTGTGGACATCGACGAGATGGACATTACGGATGCCGAAAGCGTAAACCGTGTTATCCCGGGAAGCCAGTCCGGATGCGGTGATTCACTGTGCGGCCTATACGGCAGTGGACGCGGCGGAGGACAATTTGGAGCTTTGCAGACGCGTGAATGCATACGGCACGGAGAATATTGCCAGGGTCTGCCGGGAGCTGGACATCAAGATGATGTACATCAGCACGGACTACGTATTTAACGGCCAGGGCACCCGTCCATGGGAGCCTGACGATGAGAGAGAACCGTTAAATGTCTACGGCTTACGAAGTACGAGGGTGAGCTGGCGATCGAGCAGATCTCACCAAATACTTTACCGTGCGCATCGCCTGGGTGTTTGGCGTAAACGGCAAGAACTTCATAAAGACCATGTTAAGGCTTGGCAAAGGAGAAGGGCGCTGTCAGCGTGGTGGACGACCAGATCGGTTCACCTACCTATACCTATGATCTGGCAAGGCTTTTTGGTGGATATGATACAGACGGATAAATACGGCATCTATCACGCGACCAATGAAGGGCTGTGCAGCTGGTATGAATTTGCACTGAGGAGATATTCCGTCAGGCTAGCATGGATGTAGAGGTAACGCCGGTGAGCAGCGAACAGTTCGCTGCCAAGGCAAAACGGCCGAAAAACAGCCCATGAACAAAGATAAGCTGGTGGGATTTGAGCGGCTGCCTTCCTGGCAGGACGCGCTGTCCCGGTATCTGGCTGCTGTCGGCGGTCGGTATAAAAGGGCGGCAAATCAGCTGCTTTACAGGGAAAATCCAGATGGCTTTGTACCGTCCGGATTTTTTCCGCTTATGTCACACAGGTTTATATGATATCAGTCAATTATGCGCATAACAGGCGCGGGAAAGAAGAGGTTAAAATGGGAAAATATTTTTGGTACAGACGGTTTTTCATGGAGAAGCAACATCGTAACTCTTACAGTGGAACACGCCTATAAAGTCGGACGTTTTCTGGGATGGTATTTCTCGAAGGATCATACTGCAAAGGTGGCGATCGGCAAGGGATACCAGAAAAGCAGCTATATGTTTGAATATTCTCTGGTAGCGGGACTCACCGCCTCGGCGCCGATGTCTACCTGCTCCATGTTACCACCACCCCCAGCGTTTCCTATGTGGTGGCGAGAACCGAGGACTTCGATATCGGTATCATGATTTCCGCCAGTCACAATCCCTTCTATGATAACGGTATCAAAATCATCAACGATAAAGGCGAGAAGATGACAGAGGATGTGATCACCGAAATTGAGGCTTACATAGACGGAGAGATGGGAGAGATCCCCTTCGCTACCAGGGAAAAAGTCGGCAGAACCACCGACTATGTGATGGGACGCAACCGCTATGTGGGCTATCTGATTTGGCCACCCGTTCTATAAGGGCATCAAAGTGGGGGCTGGACTGTGCCAACGGCAGTTTCTGGTCCATTATTTTTGACGCTCTGGGCGCCAAGACCTATGTGATCAACAACGAGCCTAATGGCCTTAATATCAATACCGGATGCGGGTCCACCCATATCGAAGCGCTGCAGAAATATGTGGTGGACAACGCTGGATGTGGGATTCGCCTGACGGCGATGCGGACGCCGCATCGCTGTGGATGAGCAACAATGTGGTGGACGGCGACCCTGATCCTGTATATCTGCGGTCTCTATGAAGGAGAGGGGCATGCTGGATACAATGCAGTGGTCACCAATACGGTGGTCAAATGTCTGGGACTTTACAAAGCCTGATTTGATATCGCGGGGATCAATTATATGAGAAAACCAGCGTGGGCGATAAATATGTCTATGAAATATGTCCAATAACAGGCTGGGTGGAGAGCAGTCGGGCATATAATTTTCAGCAAAATACGCCACTACCGGCGACGGCACTTACTGACCTCGCTGAAGATCATGGAGGTTATGCTGGAGGAAAGAAGGAATCCTGGTAAACTTGTAAAGTCCTGTGGAGATATATCCCCAGCTTCTTAAAAATGTGCGAGGTAAAGAGCAAACCGGATGCCAGAAACGATGAGGATGTAAAAGCTGCTGAATTACTTGCCAGAGTGGAAGGCGAGAGGCTGGGCACGGACGGACGTGTGCTACAGGTAAGGGAAAGCGGAACGGGCCCCTGCTGCGCGTGATGGTGGAAGCCAAAACCGACGAACTGTGCCGGAAAATATGTGGATGAAATCGGCCAAGTGGCTGTTCTGGAACAGAAGGGCATATTATCGGTTAGAAATCTCATGGGATGGGACATCATGTGTCCGCGATAAACATATCAGATTATGGAGGGACCGCAGGTGGCAGCAGGCCGTCTGCGGTTTTCCTGAAGCGGAAGCGCACTGATGTGCGCGCAGGTCATCAACCTGGCGGTTGGTGACAGTGAAGCGAAAGCGCACTGAAGTGCGCGTAAGTCATCAACCTGACGGTTGGTGACAGTGGATGAATTAGGAAAAGGGTACGAGGCAGAATATGATGATTTCAGAAGATGAAGCCGCTTGTGTCCAACAATTCGGCGATTCGCGTGATGTTTGAAGAAGGAAAACGCCTGGCCGCCATCTACGGACCGGAAAATGTCTTTGATTTCAGCCTTGGCAATCCCAATGTACCGGCGCGGAGGCGGTGAACCGGGCGATCAGGGGAGATCCTGGAAGAGGAGCCCTCCACTTTTTTGTTCACGGCTATATGAGCAACAGCAGGAGTTATGAGGATGCTGCGGGAGGCTGTGGCGCAGTCGATCAACAGGAAGTTTCATACATCCCTTGAGGGGCGGATATTATTATGACCGCAGGTGCGGCGGACGGTCTCAACGCGATACTGAAATGCCTGCTCAATCCCGGGGATGAGGTGATTGTATTTGCGCCGTATTTTCTGGAATACGGCAACTATACGGCCAATTATGACGGAAAGCTGGTGGTGATTCCGCCGAATCCTCCCGACTTCCAGCCGGATCTTCAATGCTTAAAAAGAAAGATCACGGACAGGACCAAAGCGGTGATTATCAACACGCCTCACAATCCCACCGGTGTGATCTATTCGGAGGAGACCATACGCAGCCTGGCAAAGGTTCTTGAGGATAAACAGAAAGAGATCCGGGCATCCGATCGTCCTTATCTCGGATGAACCTTACCGTGAACTGGCCTATGACGCGCCGATGTTCCCTATATAACCGGGTATTATGATAATACGGTGGTCTGCTATTCCTTCAGTAAATCCCTCTCCCTGGCAGGAGGCGTATTGGCTATCTGGTGATACCCGATGCGGTGGAGGACAGCGGGGAACTGTTGCAGGCAGCGGTGATCGCCAACCGTGTGCTGGGTTATGTCAACGCACCGTCTCTGATGCAGCGCGTGATTTTGCGATGCGTGGATGAGGAAGCGGATGTGGCCTATTATGAGAGAAACAGAAATCTGCTGTATACCGGCCTGATCGCCTGCGGTTTCAGCTGCATAAGGCCCCAGGGGCTTTCTACCTATTCTTGAAATCGCCGGAGCCGGATGAGAAGAAATTCTGTGAAGCGGCGAAAAATACAATATCCTGATGGTGCCCGGCAGTTCTTTCGCCTGCCCGGTTATGTTCGGATATCCTACTGTGTATCCTATGAGAAGATTGAGGCGCCCGCTTTGTAAAAAGCTGGCGGCGGAGTACGGCCTGCTGCAGGCAGAATGAATGCAATGAGAAAAGAGGATGATTATGAGCGGCTGGATAGAAAATATTCGCAGGGTGATTCCCTATGTGCCGGGAGAGCAGCCCCGGCGGACCGATATTATAAAACTGAATACCAACGAAAATCCGTATCCCCCGGCGCCGGGAGTGCGCGCGCTGGCACAGTCCATGGATACGGATGTCCTTAGGCTCTATCCGGACCCGGGTGCGGCGGAGCTTACCGGCGTGCTGGCAGATCATTATGGTCTGAAGCCGGGATCAGGTGTTTGTGGGGTGTGGGCTCGGATGACGTGCTTGCCATGGCGTTTCTGACCTTCTTTAACTCGGACAGGCCCCTACTGTTTCCGGACATCACCTATTCCTTTTTACAGCGTATGGGCGGACCTGTTTCTGTATTCCCTATGAGCGTCCGGCGCTGGATGACTTTAAGATTTGGAAGACTATTACCCAGGGAGAACGGCGGGGTGATCTTTCCCAAATCCCAAACGCGCCCATCTTTTGAGGAGTTTGATGCTGTGGAAGATATCATAAGGCATGAATCAGGATTCAGTGGTGATCGCTGACGAGGCCTATGTGGATTTCGGCGGAGAGTCGGCGCTGCGCCTGATCAGTACATATGACAATCTGCTGGTGGTGCAGACCTTTTCCAAATCCTGCCCATGGCAGGCCTGCGCATCGGGTATGTGATGGGCAGCCCGGAGCTGATCCGGGCGATGAACGATGAAATATTCCTATAATTCCTATACGATGAACCGGCCTTCGCAGATACTGGGTATCGAAGCGGTAGGACGATGAATATTTCAGGGAAACATTGAAAAAATCATTACTACCAGAGAGCATGCGAAGAAAAGCTGGAGAGTCTGGGGCTCTGAGGTCACGGATTCACGGGCGAATTTTTGTTTGCCTCGCATCCGACTACCTGGCAGAAGAGTTTTTGCCATGCTCAAGGAGTCTGGATTTATGTGCGCCATTTTAAGGCGCCCCCGTATTGGATACAATTATCTGCGCATTACGGTGGGCACCGATGAGCAGATGGAGGCCCTGTACCGCTGTCTGAAGATATCATGAAATGAACATGCGGTTCATAAGAAGGATTGACTGTGAAAAATAAATATGTATTTGTATTTGTGATGATGCTGCTATGCATCAGCCTGGCGGGTGTGGGAGTCATCGCAATAAGCGCGGGCTCCTCTGAAAGCGGCCATGGGGAATTTCGATCGTGACTTCTTCTATCCGGTCTATGTCGCCAGAGAATATTGCGGGCGGCATTGAGGGGGGTGGAGCTTTCCAACATGACCGGAGCCAAAGACCGGATGCCTTCACGATTATCAGCCCAGCACCAAGGATATGGTGCTTCTGAATGAGGCGGATGTTTGTGGATCAACGGAGGCGGCATGGAGACCTTTATGGAGGATGTGGCTCCAGAGTTCCCGGCCCGGGGATTGACGGCTTCCGACAACATGGAACTGCTTGAAAACCGCAGCAGGGAGCCATGAGGGCCATGAAACAGAACATGACCATGGGGGATAAAATTATGTGTGGGATGAGCCTTGCCCGTTATGAAACTTTTGTGGATAATATCGCTTCCGGACTTACCTGGGCGGACCCGGTCCATGCATTGGCTTACCTTGACAATGCCGCGGATTAAGCGCAGCGTAGCGGAGCCCGGGGAGACGGACGGGGTCAGGAGTTTGTAAAGGGCAGGAGGGCCGTTCTGTTTCAGGAGTCTTTATGTATCTGGCATGGGCCGCCGGTTCGGAAGTCCTTGATCTGGACGGCGAGGCAGCGGTGAGCGCGGGGGACATATCCTATCATCGATCTGATCGGCAGTGACGGAGAAGATACACTTGCTGTGTGAGGAGCGTTACAGCAGATCCATTGCAGAGAGGCCACCGGCGCACCTGTCTGTGTGCTGGATACGCTGACGGAAGGCGATTACGCCGTCGACTCCTACCTCACCTCTACCGTTCAAATTTAAAAAAAGATAACAGAGGCTGTTAATAGAGGAGGCGGCGCCAACCGCATTAAAATCCATGATATGACGGTCACATGGGCGGGGGAGACGATCATCGAACACGCCGTCAATCTGCATACACTGCGGATCCATCTGCGCGGTGATCGGAAAAAACGAGCCGGGAAATCCACTTTGATCCGGGCCATACTGGAGAGGTGCCCTATACCGGCAAAGTCGAGTTTAAGGATCTGAAGGATCAGACCTTCCATAATTTAAAGATCGGCTATGTGCCGCAGCACCTTAACATCGATAAAAATACGCCTTCCAGCGTCTATGATCTGATTGCCAGCTTTCACAGCGGCGCTCCGGTGTTTCTGTATAAAAATAAAAAGCTGTACCGGGAGATACGGGATAATCTGAAGCTGTTTCAGGCGGAGGAGCTGATCGACCGGCAGGTCTGCAATCTGTCAGGCGGCCAGCTGCAGAGAGTTCTGCTCACCATGGCTGCGATAAAAAGCCTAATCTGCTGCTGCTCGATGAACCTGTTTCCGGCATAGACCGGCCCGGCATGCAGATGTTTTTTGACACCATAAAAATATCTTTCCGAAAAACAATGATCTGGCTGTGGTGCTGATTTCCCATGATCTGGATTATGTGGCCAGATATGCGGATCAGGTCATGCTGCTGGACAAGACGGTGTTGGCATCGGGCACGCCTGGGAAGTCTTTGAAAGCGAGAGCTTTCAAAAAGAGTTCGGCGTCCGGGAGGTACAGGAGGTATGAGATGAATTTGCTGTCCTTTCTGGAATATGATTTCATGCGCAACGCGCTGTTGCCGTCTGCATCATCACGCCGCTGTTCGGCCTGATGGGGCACCATGGTGGTGGGAAAATAAGATGGCGTTTTTTTCCGATGCGCTGGGGGCATTCGGCGCTGACCGGCATCGGCATAGGCGTGATACTGGGAATCGGCAATGTAAATCTGATTATGATTGTATTTGCGATTCTTTTTTGCGCTGCTTCTGAATAAAATAAAACAGAGCAGATTTGTGGGGACGGATACGGTAATTTCCGTATTTTCCTCCTTGAGCATCGCTTTGGGACTTGCCATACTGTCCCAGGGCGGCAATTTCAGCAGATATTCAAGTGTGCTGGTAGGCGATGTGCTTAGCATAACGGCGCAGGAGATCGTGAACCTGGCGGTGATATTCGGCGCGATCCTGATCTTCTGGCTGTTCTGTTTCAACATGCTGCATGCGATCAGCATCAACCGCAGTCTGGCGGCCAGCTACGGAGTGCCGGTAAAGTGGATGGAGAACCTCTTCGCAGCGGCCCTGGCCGTGATCGTCATGCTGTCCATACGGTGGGTGGGAATCCTGCTGATCAACGCCCTTTTGATCCTGCCGGCGGCTGCCGCCAGAAATATATCCGCAAATATGAGGGAATACCACTTCTTCTCCGTGCTGTTCTCCTGTTTTCCGGCATCCTGGGTCTGGTTGTGTCCTTCTACTGCAATATGGGCCACAGGACCGGCCATTGTGATCGTTGCGGCCGTCATATTCTTCTGTACCTTTTTTACAGTAAAAAGCCATGGAAGCTGAGGTGAGTTATGCAGACATTTCAGAAGTATCTTAGAATTACACTCAATATCATAATACCGTTTGCTGTAATCCTGTTGATCGCTTTGCTGGGACCGCGGCTGCTGGGCTTTTTCATGCCCTTTATCATAGGCTGGTGATTGCCATGATCGCCAATCCGCTGGTGCATTTTCTGGAAAAAGCGGCTGAAGATCGTGCGCAAGGCCAGCCTCACTCGCCATCGTGGTGGGAGTGCTTGCGGTCATCGTGCTGGGCGGTTATTACCTGATCAGCAATGTGGTGACGCAGTGCGTGGAATTTATCCGGGACCTGCCGAATCTGTTCGAACAGATAGAGACGGAACTGGACTATATGCTGATGCGTTTTTCCGGACTGTTCGCCATGCCCCGATGTCTGTCCAGGAAGCGCTTCAGAATATGGGCACCAAAATCAATGACTATGCCAGCTCCTTGGTATCTCACATCGGCGATCCAGCCATCGAGGTGGCCGGCAATGTGGCCAAGGGCATCCCGGGCGCGCTTTGTCTATACGGTGGTGACAATCATGTCCTCCTATTTCTTTATAGCGGAACGGGAGAAGGTGCTGGACGTCCTTAGAAAAATATATGCCCGGCAGCCTCCAGCGCTATACGAGGATGGCGAGCAGCAATACAAAGCGGCTGGTGGGAGGATATTTCCTGGCTCAGTTTCGCATCATGTTCGTGGTGGCGGTGCTTCTCGTGGCGGGATTTTGGATCCTACATATCAAATACAGCGTGCTTCTGGCCATACTGATCGCATTCCTGGATTTTCTGCCGGTGTTCGGAACCGGTACGGTCCTGATCCCATGGGCGCTGCTTAAATTTTTTTTAACGGCGAGTATTATCTGGCCATAGGCCTGGGTGTTTTGTATGTGGTGACGCAAGTGACCCGCCAGCTGATCCAGCCTAAGATCGTGGGGGGGACAGCATGGGCTTAAAACCCTATGGCGACCCTGTTTCTGCTCTATGTAGGCTTTCGCGTCGGGGACTGGGCGGTATGATATTGGCAGTCCCTGTGGGCCTGATCGTCATAGGGGAGTTCTATAAGTTCAGGGGCTTTTGACTCCCTGGTGAATGCCGTAAGGGAACTCATAACGGAAGTCAACAGCTTCCGGTTCTCAAAAAGACCAATCACCAAAGGATACCGGCGGCAGGGATGATAATGGAATAATATTGGCATTTTATTGACAAATAACCGGGCGGCTGTTATCATCATACAATGATAGCAACCGTTCAGAAAGCAGGAAAACGGTGCAATGGAAACTGTAAAAACAAAGCGGCCGATGATCCGGGCCGTACACAAAACAGGCGCCGGCCTGGCTTTCGGACGAAGATATAGATAGACGCATGCAGAAAACTGCGTAAGAATGGAGCAAAGAATGAAATTTACCAAATGCATGGTATCGGCAACGATTATGTGTATGTAAACTGTTTTGAAGAAGAGGTCCCCGATCCCAGCCGCATGGCGGAGCTGGTGAGCAGCCGGCGTTTCGGCATCGGTTCGGACGGACTGATACTATAAAGCCAAAGGTCGGATCTCGCGGATTTTAAAATGGAGATGTACAACGCGGATGGCTCCAGGGGAGCCATGTGCGGAAACGGTATACGCAACTGTGTGGCAAAAATATGTCTATGACCATGGCATGACGAACATGACCGAGCTGGCTCCGGTGATTAAGAGACGGATTCAGGCATTAAAACAGTGACCTTAAGCGTGAAAAACGAGCGGGTGGGTCTGGTGACGGTGGATATGGGCGTTCCGTATCTGACCAGCAACCGGGCCTCCCTGGATCTGTCGCAGGTGCCCAAAGAGATGCTGATTCATGACCAAGATCTTGGGAAACGCTGAATGTGAACGGTAAAGATTATCCGATGATCTGCATCAGCGTGGGCAATCCCCATGCGGTGGTGTTTATGGAGGACATAGACAGCCTGGATATTGAAAAGTTAGGACCGGACTTTGAAAAGCACGAACGCTTTCCCGACCGTACGAACACCGAATTTGTCCAGGTGGTGGACGAGGGAACATCCGGATGCGCGTGTGGGAGCGCGGGTCAGGAGAGACCATGGCCTGCGGTACCGGCGCCACGGCATCGGCCGTAGCTTTTGCGCTTGCCAATTATACGGCAGAGGATGAAGTTACCGTCAAGCTGTTGGGAGGTTCCCTTTACGATCCATTGGGACCAAAACAGGGGACATGTGCTGATGACCGGTTCCGCCACGGAAGTATTCCGCGGCGAGATCGAGATATAAAGGCTATATGTTTGGGGAGACAGGGTGACAAATATAAGCAGAGAGGGAAAACAACCATGTACAAAGTAAACGACAATTATCTTAAACTGCCGGGAAGCTATCTGTTTGCAGCCATCGGCAAGAAAGTGAACTACATATGCCGGACTGCATCCGGATAAGAAAAATCATCCGCCTGGGCATTGGGGATGTGACCCAGCCGCTGGCGCCCTGCAATCATAAAGGCGCTGCACAGCGCGGTGGATGAGATGGCGGACGCCGCTACTTTTAAAGGTTATGCGCCGGATCTGGGCTATGAGTTTTTGCGCAATGCTATCGTGGAAGGCGATTTTTTGCCTCCAGAGGCTGCGACATTCAGGCGGATGAAATCTTTGTAAGCGATGGGGCGAAATGCGACTGTGGTAATATACAGGAACTATTTTCACTGGATAATAAGATCGCCGTCTGCGATCCGGTCTATCCGGTTTACGTGGATTCCAATGTCATGGCGGGCAGGACAGGCACCTATGATGCCGATGCGGAAACCTGGAGCGATGTGATCTATATGCCCTGTACGCTGGAGAATCATTTTACGCCGGAGCTTCCTAAAGAGACGCCGGATCTGATCTACCTGTGCTATCCCAATAATCCCACCGGTGCGGCGATTACAAAGCCGGAGCTGCAGAAATGGGTGGATTATGCCAATAAAGTGGGTGCGGTGATCCTGTATGACGCCGCCTATGAGGCATATAACGGAGGAGGGCATACCCCATTCGATCTATGAATGCGAGGGAGCCAAGACCTGCGCCATCGAATTCGCAGCTTTCCAAGAATGCGGGCTTTACAGGATTACGCCTGGGCTACACCGTAATCCCGAAGGACTTAAAGGGGGGAGGCATCCTTGCATGATATGGGCAAGAGCGCCATGGGACGAAGTACAATGGGGCTCCTTACATTGTGCAGAAGGCCGGGCAGCCGTCTACAGTGAAGAGGGCAGGGGCACAGCTGAAAGAGCAGGTTGCATATTACCTGAATAACGCCAGGACGATCTTCGACGGACTGAAAGCCGCAGGCTATACCGTGGCTGGCGGTGAATTCTCCCTATGTATGGCTGAAAACACCGGATAAGATGACCTCCTGGGAATTCTTCGATTATTTGCTGGAGAATGTCAATGTGGTAGGCACGCCCGGTTCCGGATTTGGGCCCAGCGGGGAAGGCTATTTCCGCCTGACCGGCTTTGGAACGTATGAGAATACGCTGGAAGCGGTGGAAATTAAGAGTCTGTAAGAGGATTTATTTTCCATCACCGATTGACACTATCTGCATAACATATAGTAAAACGATCAGGGTGGTAATCTGCTATATGAATATTGACCCTCGCAGCAACTTCTTTTTGCAGGGCAACGTAAGGCGGATCAATAACGCCTTTATTGAAGATGCTTTCTGCACAAACAATGCGAATGCATTTATAGTGGTTTCCCTCGCCAACGGGGAGACAATCCAACTGAATCTCAACCGAAATACGGTTGTATTAAATGCTTTCGGGCAGAATATGTGTTTATGCTGTCTGCAGCCGGGCATGCGGATCAGTGCTGTGATCTCGTCGAGCACGACCAGAAGCATACCGCCGCAGGCAACGGCTTTCTGGTGGCTGTCCAGAGAAATTTCCGTCCGCCTTCTTCGGTTACGACAGGCCGTATTATTCTGGTCGACTTCGATAACCGCTTTATTATCACGGAAGATCCGAATAATATCCGCAACCAGACCAAGTTTATAATCACAAATACGACGACTATCAACAACCGCTTTGGCGCTCCGGTCAGGTTCAGCGCCCTGCAGCCGGGACAGATGGCCAGAATCACGCATGCAAATTTTCAGACAGCCAGCATACCGCCGCAGACAACGGCGTTTAATATCCAGCTGCTCTAGTGTGCCTGAACAATTGTAAAATGCGTTTAAAAAATATAGCCAGGGCTCATGCCCCGGCTATAAGATTTTCAATATAACCGACCAGGCCTGCGTGAGCCGTTCCAGGGACCAGGCGGCATTGGCGGGGCTGGTGGAGGAAGGCGAACGGCCGGCATGCCGGCCGATTCCTCACAGTATTTACGGGTACAGCTTATAGGCCGTCTCCCCGTTGGCATAAATCTGTTTTACAGGGGGCGCGTTTCAGTATCATTGTCAGATCTGCTGGCACCACGTTGCGGATGCTGCTGTCGCTGGAACCCTGTATGTCACAGCTTTCTATAACATCCCATACCGCAATATGGCGGGAGAGCAGCATTTTCCTTTTTTCATCGACCGTTGCCGGCAGCGGTTCATTAAGCAGTCTGCCAAGCACCTTCCAAAAACGGTTTTGGGGATGGTGGTAATAGAAGTTTCCTTCCGGGATTTTACAGAAGGGAATGACCCCAAAATCAGTATGCGCGAATCGCAGTCAAATACCGGCTCAAAAGTGTGTTCAACATGTTCCATCTTTCATATCCTCATTCTTTGTCATAGTCTGCTGATTCTTTTACTTTTTCCCATTAAAAGCATTATACCGTCAACCGGCGCTGTTATGCAATAAGATAACGAATACCCATACTGCGCAAATTGATATACTGCAATAAAAGGCACACTGATCAATGCCGATCTGTATATTTTCAACATATATTCCTACGTTTTCGATTCTCAATCCGGGAAATACACAGTATGATTGTCAATGTAAATAAGAAACGATTCGTCAAGGAGGAATGAAAATGAAAAGAAAAGCAAGATCCTGGCACTTCTTACCACATTGACCCTGATCTGTACAGCGGCCGGCTGCAGTGGGAAAGATGCCGTAACTACAACTCCTGCAGCCGATGGCAGTTCAGCCGGACAGGCTGCGCAGGACAGTACCGCGGCCAATGCCGCATCCAAGGATAAAATTACGATCACTTACTGGAATACCAACCGTCATGATCAGGAATATATGACGCCCCCTGATCGGGAATTCAACAACACTAACGGCGACAATATCTATATTGACTATCAGATTTATGCGGAAAACTATTCCCAGATGCTGGATCTGGCATTCAGCACCGATTCCGCTCCGGACGTATTTCAGATCCCAAACAACGAAAGTTCAGCACCATTACGGAAAAGTGGTTATGCCCTGGATATCGCTCCACATGGATGACGCCTACAGAGCCAAGGGTTTGGGGATGGCGCTTTCGTAGAGGGAATCAAATTCCATAGGGGGATGCGGTTTACTCCCTTCCTTATACCCATCGGCAGTACGCCTATTTTTACAATAAGCGACATATTCGAACGCGTGGGCATAGATCATGCGCCCGGAAACCCTGGCGGAGATGGTGGAGGATGCAAAGCTGATTACAGAGCAGCTGTCCGGTGAGGGGCATCTACGGTATCACGCGGAAAATTATAAGGGCAGGAAACGCCGTGGCCCGCACCATTGATCCGATCGTAATGAAAAAGCGGCGGCACGAGGAACGGATTTGACTATAAGACCGGTACCTTTGATTTCTCCAGTTATAAACCGGTGCTGGAAGCACCGGGATATGTATTCTACAGGCGCTGCCTTTCCGGGAAAGCGAATCTCTGGACATCGATCTCTTTAAGAACGCAGTTTGTGGCGGGCAAGCATAGCCATGTATATGTCCTTAACCATGCAGCCCGGTGTATATGAATCCCTGTTCCCTACGGACACTGGGACTGTGCGCTGGTACCTACGGTTGACGGCACTGCAGCCGGCAAACAGCAGCTTTGGGTGGGAGGTTCCAACCTGGCTGTCAACGCCAATACGGGCATCCGGAAGAGAGCTGGAAAGTGATGGAGTTTTGCACAGCGATGAGGGGTGATGAGCGGATACTACGGGGCCGGCCTGGGCACGGTCATGATACCCAACGCGGTGGAAAAGGCGGAGCCTCCGGAATCCATGAAGAAGATGCCGTGTCTGGAGCTGACGGAGGACGATCAGAACTGGCCGGCGCTCTCCTACCAATATGGTGGTGGAGGGTAAAGACTATCCCACTGTCGTACGGAGGTGATTTTGGAATCACCGATGTGGATGCGGCTATCGAGGATCTGAATACACGTTACAATGCGGCATATGACAAGCTTGTGGAAAGCGGTCAGGAACGCATCGTTTATCCCAATTTTGATCCGTTAAATCAGAATACCGATAAGTAAAGAAACAGGAAACAGAGAAAGTTCGGTCACTCTTCTCTTTCCGCATATTACATAAAGGAGATGACATATTGAATCCGGAAATCAAAGCCCAAACGCACTCTTAGCTTTCGCAATAAACTATCCGTAGCGCTGCTGGCAGTGGTGTTTGCCATCCTTCTGATAAGCCAGGGGCTGCTGTACCGTCTGGTGGCCGGGAGAATTGAAGTTCAGGCCAGAGAACGTGCGCAGACCAGTCTGGCGGCCATCGGGACGTATATGGAAACAAAAGGTGAAGAATGTCATCGAACGTCTCTATTATATCCGCATGGACCAATCCTTTTCAACGCGGTGGAAAAACTGCTGCTGGAACCAGGTTCTGCTATGGACGGAGATATTATGAGCAGCATCAGCAATACACTGTCCCTTTATAAGATCACAGAGCGCTGATTTCTTCCCTTTATTTCTATACGCCGGAAGGCTTCTATACGGATATGACCGTATTTGTTACAAAAAATTATAGCTTTGAAAATTCTAAGCTGTATTCCCCTTGTCCGGGAAGGGTATGGGCCTATAATATGGGGGACACCCTGTACAGATGAAATATTCATCTCCCATAAGGAGGTGGTTCCTCCTGCTGTACCGCTTTACTATTGACGGTTACAGCCGGGATAATGTGATACTGGCCAACCTGGACCAAAACCGGATCTATGAGTACCTTAAAGGATATCCTGTATGCGGAAGATGCCAGTGTGCTGCTTTTTGACGACGGCGGCCAGGTAATCGCTTCCCGCATGATTGATGGTCACATAGATTTTTGTTGAAAAGGGTCTGGAACCTAAATATCTAAGGAAGTACGCTCGCCGGCCAGGGGAACGGCGTCTACAATGAGCACATGGGGGAGAAGAATACTGGCTTAATTATCGGGAATATCCGCCTCTCCATGGAATATTGTCTATATCCAGTCAAGAGCGACGCCCTGGCCAGGCTGACCTCGTTGACACGTTCATTTATCGTGATCAACCTGGTGGTGATCCTGATCACTTTTTTAGCCGTCACCGGCGTTGTGAAAAAAGATCACTCACCCGCTCTATCGGCTTTCTGTAACAATGAAAAAATGCAGGAAAAGAAAACTACGAGATCGGTTTTTCCCTATTACAGGAAGGATGAGATCGGTGTGCTGGCCTCCAGTTTTTCAACAACATGCTGCAGTATACCCATGAGCTGATTATGAGTCTGAATCAGACTATAGAGCAGCTGCAGGATGAAAGGAGAAGGTGAGGATACAGCAGCTGCTGAAACGACGGGCGGAGCTGAAGGCGCTGCAGGCGCAGATCAACCCACATTTCCTCTACAATACACTGGATTCCATACGCTGGAAGGCGGAGGAGATCGATGCGGAAGATATCAGCCAGATGACACAGGCCCTCGCGACTCTGTTCCGTATCGCCTGTCCCAGGGCCGTGAGATCATTCCTGTTGAGGATGAGATACGGCATGTGACCAGTTACCTCAAGATACAGAGTACCAGCGGTATGGGGATCGGTTGAGTATGAACTCAAAGGCAGCCTCGATTTGGACAGTCATATCGAGCTGAGTGGCTGCAGCCGCATTGGAAAATGCCATCTATCACGGCATTAAGGAAAAGGGCAGTAGAGGTACAGTGGGCATTTTTCAGGAGAATGGAGCGGTGGTGTTTACGGTGGAGGATGACAGGGGTGGGTATACCGGAGGATAAGCTGACCGTCATCCGAAAGATCTGGCCAGAAATCTTTCCGTCAGCAAGGAAGGCTATGGATATTTTAATGTCAATGAAGGATACGCCTGTATTTCGGGAGACGATTACGGCGTCACGATAGACAACGTGTACGGTAAGGGCACAAAGCGTAACGATCCGTATGCCCATCATTGAAGAAAAGGATGTGGAAACTTATGTACCGTATTCTGATAGCAGACGATGAAAAGAGCATTCGGGACGGCGTGGCCAGATATCTGGCAAAGCACTGTGCGGACTTTGAAGTGGCCGGACTGGCCGAAAAGCAGTGAGGAAGCTCTGAAACTGGCCCAATCGCTGCTGCCCGATGTGATTATCACAGATATTACGATGCCGCGTATGAACGGGCTGGATTTTCTGGAAAATATCAGCTGCCTGCTGCCGGATGCAAAGGCTGATTGTTTTAAGCGGCTATGACCGGTTCGAGTACGCCCGGCAGGCGCTTAGAATCGGTGTCAGGGAGGTACCTGCTGAAGCCGCTGGATACCACTAAGCTGCTGGCCATACTGGAGAAATTTAAAAAGAGCTGGATCAGAGCAGAAGGGCGTTGGGGCCCTTGGCAGGGGAGTGGACCTCAAAGACAGTCACAGAAATCCAGGCTGGAACAGCTGTATGGCAAACTGCTTAACGGCGAAATAGTGAAACCGAGCCTATGATACAGGAACCGGCCAGCTACTGCTGTGTTCTCTGCAGCGGAGATGTCAGGGAAGAGATTATAAGAGAAGGCCTGTACCGCAAATTCGCCAGGCTGGGAGAACCTGTTCTGATCGGATGGAAGCCGGAATTTATGCGGCAGTGTTTCGTCTGCCGGGAGAGCGGGCTTCAGAAGAAGTTCCTCAAGCTCAACCTTGGACTCACTTCTCTGGCCAATTATATGCGGTCGGAAGGGCTGGGAGAGCTGCATTTTTTATCGGAGGGTTTGTAACCTCTGTGAAAGGTCTGCCCTTATCCATGTACCAGGCCAATTGACAGGCCATGGAATATGGATTTTGAGATATGCCGCCCGCTGTCAATTATGAGGACAGCCAGGCAGGCCATGGCGGTCTGCCTGTATCCTCCCCGAAGAGATACAAAAGGAGCTGGCCCTTGCGGTGAATTACGGAAACGAAACGATGGCGCGGGCACGGGTATGTGATTTATGCAGCTGGTTTGACGAGAACGGGATCAGGGACGCTGCTTTCATACGCATAATGCTTTCTGACCGCAGGCCATCGCATCCAGAGCCCGGGCCGAGACGCTGTCCGCATCAGCTATCTGGAAGCGGAGCGGTTCAGGAGGGATAGTGCTGACCGCCCGGAGCTTCCTGAGGCTTAAAGAGGTTTTCTGGATTTCATAATTTTCTCATCGGCAGAAAGAGGGGAGATAACTGAAAAACAGGGTGATCTCGGAAAAAGGTGGATCGGATTTTGCGGGAAAATATGGCCAACCCGGGTTCAGTCTGGATGATGTTGCGGACTTTTGTTCATCAGCCCCAACTATCTTCGGCAGCTGTTCAAGCAGACTTTGTGGAATACCTGACCAGAGCCCGCCTGGAACATGCTAAATTTTCCTAAAAGCAGCACCCTGAAGGTCAGTGAGGCGGCGGAACTGGTCGGCTATAAGGACCACGCTATTTCTCTTCCTGCTTTAAAAAGATGTTTCATATATCGCCCAGCGATATCTCTGCGAATTCTACATTATCTTAAAATTTTACTCCGCTTCTGACGTTTTTACATCACTGCCCTCCGGGGCAACAGTATAATGGGATCATGTAATGACAAAGATTTCATAAAGTTGCCTAAGGAGGGTTGATTTGAAAAAAGAACGACAAGAAAGAAAAAACGGTTCTCTGGAAAACGCTCAAAAGGGGAGAGAACCTCCTATCTGATGCTGCTTCCCAATATCATTATGTTTGCGGCCTTTACAGTTTACCCGTTGTGCTGGGCGCTGCGCTATATGCTCTATGATTACAGGGGCTATGGGTGGTGAGGCCAGGTACATAGGGCTTGAAAATTTTGTCCGGCTCTTCACAAGAGATAGCCAGTACTGGGACGCGGTGGTCAACACATTGGTCTATGTAGGCGAAAGCTGATTCTTACCATACCTCTGGCCTTTCTGCTGGCGGTACTGCTGTCGAAGAGCAGCAGGAGCAATGCTGTGGCGCAGTCCATCATTTTTACACCCACCATCATGAGCAGCGCGCGGTCATGGTGCTGGTATTCTATCTGCTGTTTAATACCTATAACGGAGAAATCAACCGACTTCTGATGGATCTGGGGCTGATCAAAGAAAAAATGTCAACTGGCTGGGTATAGACTATGCCATGCTGACTGTCATCATTATCGCGGTCTGGCGCGGCGTGGGCAATTATATGGTGTATTTCATAGCGGGGCTTACGGGCATACCTTCGGATGTATATGAAAGCGCAAAGATCGACGGCGCAAACAGCGTACAGATACTGTTTAAGGTAACGCTTCCTATGATGGCGCCCGTGCTCAAGATGATTCTGATGCTGGCTCTGGTCATATCCTTTATGGATATGCAGAGCATCATGGTGCTGACGGAAGGCGGTCCCATGGGACAGACCAATGTCATGTTCCTGTATATCTACCAGCTGTTCTTTCCGATTACGGTGGGCTCGGCAGCGCCGCAGGAGTTTGGTTACGGCGCGGCGGTCAGCCTGGTATCCGCCTGCATCATTGGAATGTTTACCGGCCTGTACCTGTTTTTGTCACGCAAGCTGGATAAGATCACCGAATAGGAGGAAAATGCGATGAAAATCAATAAAGTGATCGGCCAGGTGCTGAAATGGCTCTTTGTGGGGGCTATGTGCCTGTTTACGATTTATCCGTTATATACGCGGTAGTGGGCTCTTTCAAGACAAATGCGGAGCTGACGTTGGGCGGAGGATTCTTTCCGAGAAATGGCATTATGAAAATTATACCTACGCTTTTGAGCAGCTGGATTTCGGTCGATATACGGCAAACAGCGTGATGCTTTCCCTTTTACCGTGTTGTTTTTCTGTCGTGACCGCCTCTATGGCTGCATATGTAATGGCCAGGCGGACTTTCCCGGGGAAAAAGCTCATGTCTGCGCTCTATCTATGTTCCATGTTTGTTTCCATCGGATCCGTGGCGCTCTATCCACTGTACAAACTGCTTTCGGGTCTGGGGCTGACGAAATCGGTCATCGGTCTGGCGCTTCTTATGACTGGCGGCCAGGCAGCCAATATCTTTCTGGTATCCGGATTTGTCAGGGGGTGCCCTAAGGAACTGGATGAAGCGGCGACCATAGATGGTGCCGGGATGTTCCGGATCTTCTGGCAGATTATTGTACCGGCGATTAAGCCCATATTGGGAGTAGTGGCGCTGTTTTTCCTTCCGGCAGGCATGGAATGAATTTGTCTCCGCGCAGGTATTCACGATGTCGAACCCGGGGCTGAAGACGCTTAGCGTAGCGGTTGCCAACTTAAGATACAGCGCCAATGCGGCGGCTGAGTGGCATATCATGGCGGCTGGTGCTTCCATCGCGCTGCTGCCTATACTGATTGTCTATCTGTTCGCCAACAGGCAGTTTATCACCGGCCTGACCGGGCGCTGTCAAGGGATGAGAGAGGAGGGAATTCCATCATGCAGGAATTTCATGTGAACAGAAACGGATTTGTAACCAATTATCTGGTCTGGTGGTCCCTCGGAGTCGCCTTTTACAACGGACAAAAGGGACAGCAATCAGCTGCATTTTGAAAAAATATCTGCGCTCTGTGGTCGCAGCTAAGGGGGTGCTGCCTCCGGTAAATGAGGCATTTCCCGGAGATATGGGGCCGGAGGGCCGGCCATGGAGATACTGGTTCTCCCACGGCGACTGGTTTGTGGATTTTCAGCACCTTTTTACTCCGTGCCGGCCAGAGTGGAACTGTCCGCCGCAACTGTGCTGCGGGTGCGGGAGGATATGGAAGTAAGAGCGGTGCTCTGGACCTATATGACGGCCGATATCTTCTGTAACGCTATGCACATCGGCCGCATGGATCCGCCGGTCTATAAGCCTATAAACCGTCTGGAGCTCACCCTGCCCCTAAGAAAGGGGACAACTCCCTGTATCTTAAACTTCAGAATCTGGGTGTGCGGGATACCAGGAGCCTGTTCGGCCTTCAGCTGCTGGAACACCGTGATGAGGTATGCGTATGCCTTCCCGGCCGGATCACGGAAGAATATGCAAAGCTGGAACAATGGCTTGAGGGGATACATCCCGCTGACGGATGGTTGTATTTGCCGCCCCCGCGCCTGCCAGCAATACCACGGCCTGCTTTACTAAAAAGCCGCAGTTTGAAAATGCGGACCCGGATGAGGTGACGGTAAGGCTTGATGGGAAGAAAGAGCTTGCTCTGATTAAAAAATCTGCCCCATATCCTGATTTCATGCCGTCTTTGAGGATACTGTGCTGACGAGACATCTGGAGATGATTGCGGACATAAAACCTCTGCCCGGCCGGACAGAAGCAGGCGGACGGTCCAGTGAAATTATTTGTGAGAATTACCGGAGAATCCTGAACGCATAGCCAAAGAGCCGGGAACCAGGAGGAACGGCGGTTTGTTCGCCATGCCAAACCTTTTTGGCCAGGAAGGCGCTGCACGCAGAACTGCCGGAAGACGGGAGGTATCTTAACGAATGCCTGATCCCCTGCATGATCGGTATGACTGTTCCGATTTCACTATGGGTGGCCTGCTCCGTTATCTTCATAACTATGAGGTTGAAGAAGAGAGAAAAAGCCCGCATTAAGGGAGGCGATGATAGGCTACCGTTACTGGATGGACCAGACGACGCTGACGGTATGTGCTTCTGGAGTGAGAACCACGCCCTGATGTTTTTATTCCTGTGCCATGACGGCCGGGGCGATGTATCCTTTTGAATGGTTTTCGCGGGCGGGCATGACTGGCCGGCAGCTTATGGCTTTTGGCGAACGCAGGGTAGGGGAGGCGGCTTGACTGCGTGGAAAAGGACGGATTTGAAGAATTTTTAAGCACCGGCTATCTGTTCGTAACCTTTGCCGGCCTGCTTAACGTGATTGATTATGGGAAGGATGCGCTGGCCCGCAGGGCGGAGGCGGCCGCCGACCGGCTGCTGACCATGCTGGCAATGCACGCGTTTTCAGGACTCCTATCGCTCCGATGGGACGGGTATACCGCGGCGTGCTCTACCCCTTCCAGCAGCCCTCACAGGTGCTGCTAAACATGATCAATCCGTCCCGCGCCTTTGTTGAGGACGAGAAGGTGGGCGGCCTTTACCGCTACCACCCGGTACCGCCCGCCGCCGCCTTGCCGGATATACCAGCTATTGAAAAGTTGATGGACTTCCGCTCAGTCACCCAGGGAGGACGGCGGTTTTTGTGCGATGGGAGAACCTGACGCTGAAGCCGGATGCGGATGCAGGAGCGCATGCGCATACGCGTTCTCTTAATGAGCGTTTCCATGGACCACATGCTTTGAACCGGGAGTCACGGATATCAGCAGCATCTGTGGTATGCGTGGCGCTGGCGAAGGATACGCTGGTCTTACAAACCATCCGGGGGGGCACCTGTGATTCCAGCAGCATGCGCCCCGGATACTGTATGGCAACGGAGTCCTCCCGGCTCTTAAACAGGAGGAAGCTATGCTGGGGGTGATCTACTCCATACCTGCGGAACATCCCGTGCATTTTACCCATCTGTTCTGGCCGAGGGTCAAGTTTGACCGAACACATGGAAGGGAGCTGGTTCTTCCGGAGCCCGGCAGAACGGCTATGTCTGCATATGGTGCAGCGGCAGTCCGGAGCCCTTTGGGGATCAGCTGTTTGACTGTGAATACAGGGTATATGGCAGCGATATGGCACATACCTCTGCCTGTGCGGCAGCAGGGATGAACACCCTGATCTGGAGAGCTTTTATGGACTGCTGCCGGAAGAAGGAACCGGTTTATGACAAAGAGAACCGGTGCCTGACTGCTTTAGGATTTCAGATGCAGTTTGTGCCAAGCAGAGACCGGACTCAGTATGTTTGACACTATAAAGCACCCCATTATCCCATGCTTCGGCACCAGGGTATCGGAAAAGCTGGGGAAGAGAAATGGGAATATTTTTGCCCTCAAGCCAATCCGGCAAAGCTCATCAGA
>VOFI01003465.1_pt1 | contig 31832 bp, 38 predicted proteins | sample 5384131 | NCBI WGS metagenome assembly VOFI01 (sample SAMN12384728, study PRJNA508395) | human gut metagenome | isolation source: healthy gut H | host: Homo sapiens
TGAAGCAATAATAAATATATAAACTATGGAATATAAACTTCATAATGGGAGCGGCAGCCTTTGTTGCAAAGGATGCTCCCGCCAAGATAAAAAGCTGAACACCTACGATTGGCTGGCAGACATACCGGGCAATGCGGAAGAAAGTGATATGGTAGAGGTACAATTCAAAAATACCCGCAAAGGGTATTATCGCAACAGCAATAAGATCAAACTGGAAAAAGGAGATGTAGTTGCCGTTGAAGCGGCTCCCGGCCATGACATCGGCGTGGTTACATTGACCGGCCGGCTCGTTCCCCTGCAAATGAAGAAAGCCAACTTCAAAGCGGATACGGAAATCAAACGAATCTACCGGAAAGCTAAACCGGTGGACATGGAGAAGTTCAACGAAGCAAAAGACAAAGAACACGCTACCATGATTCGTGCGCGTCAGATTGCGTTGAATCTCAATCTGGATATGAAAATCGGAGATGTGGAGTATCAGGGGGATGGTAACAAAGCTATTTTCTATTACATCGCCGATGAGCGGGTAGACTTCCGCCAACTGATTAAGGTATTAGCCGAAGCTTTCCGAGTACGCATCGAGATGAAGCAGATCGGTGCCCGTCAGGAAGCCGGACGTATCGGTGGTATCGGCCCTTGCGGACGTGAACTTTGTTGTGCTACCTGGATGACGAGTTTTGTTTCCGTATCTACCAGCGCCGCACGTTTCCAGGACATCTCACTCAACCCCCAGAAACTTGCCGGACAATGTGCAAAACTGAAATGCTGCCTGAATTACGAAGTAGACTGTTACGTAGAAGCACAGAAACGTCTGCCTTCTAGAGAGATTGAGCTGGAAACCAAGGAGGGTACTTTCTATTTCTTCAAGGCCGACATCCTCAGCAACCAAGTTTCTTATTCTACAGATAAGAACTTCCCTGCCAACTTAGTCACTATTAGCGGGAAACGTGCTTTCGAAGTGATCGGCATGAATAAGAAGGGTATGAAACCGGACAGCCTGCTTGAAGAAGAAAAGAAACCGGAACCAAGAAAACCAGTTGATTTGCTGGAACAGGAAAGTGTTACCCGTTTCGACCGCAGCCGGAATAATAAAGAGGGCGGCAATAACGCTAACCGGAATAATAAAAAGAAGAAGAAAGGAAACAATAATAACGGAAATCGCCCGCAGCAGCAAGCAGAAGGCGGCAATCGTCCGCAACAACCTCAACGGGAAAATGAAAACCGCCCGCAACAGTCAGAAAACGGCAACAGAGGGGAAAGAGACAACCGCCCGAGAAATAACAATAACAACAACCGGAACAGAGGACAGAACCAGGGACGGAACAACGAAAACAGACGTCCGGAAAGAGGATCAAATCAAGAACGTCCACAAGGACAGGAACGGTCGAATCAGGAACGTCCACAACAACAAGACCGTCAACGGGAACAGCAAGGGCAGGAACGTCAAGAACGCCGTCCCAACCACGAGCGTCCTTCCAGACCGGAAAGAAATCAGAATCAGGAGAAACAGTCAACTAATGAAAAGCCTACTCAAGAATAGTATATTGAGTCTATTCAGCGCTTGCTTACTGACAGCCTGCAATGAGAATACCGTGTATCACTCCTATCAGTCCCTTCCCGACGAAGGGTGGGGAAAGAGTGATACACTCTCTTTTCAGGTTCCCATAACTGACAGCGTTCCCACTACTCTCCGGCTTTTTGCGGAAGTCCGCAACAGTATCGAATATCCTTATCATGACCTCCATTTATTTATCAGTCAGAATCTACAGGATTCTACGGTATGGCGCACTGATACCATTGCTTTCTGCCTGGCTGACTCTACGGGAAGGTGGATCGGGACATGGCTGGGGAAGCATCTACCAATCGGAAACTTTTATCAAATCCGTACGCCCTTTGTATCCTGCTAATTATACTATCAAAATTATGAGCGGGATGAAAGATGAGAAGTTACAAGGATTGAGCGATGTAGGTATCCGAATTGAAAGACAGAAGAATTAGTAAATAAACGGACTAGAGTCTCCTGCCACGCCCTGCATCAATGCGCAGGAAGATAAACAGCAATATCGTAAATCCCCATAAAGAAGAACCTCCGTAACTAAAGAAGGCAATGGAATACCAATTACAGGAGTCAGCCCTAACACCATACCTATATTGATAAATAAGTGGAAGAGGAAAATACTCACGACCGAATACCCATATACGCGACCGAAAGCAGACGGTTGCCTTTCGGAAAGGAATATCAATCTCAATATCAAAATAAGAAAAGCCAGCAAGACCGCGGCCGAACCTACAAACCCTTGTTCCTCTCCCACCGTACAGAAAATGAAGTCGGTATCCTGCTCAGGGACGTATTTCAATTTGGTTTGCGTTCCGTTTAAAAAGCCTTTTCCTGTCAACCCACCGGAACCGATGGCAATCTTGGACTGGTTTACATTGTAGCCGGCACCGGTTAAATCTTCTTCCAAACCCAATACTACTTTAATACGGATTTGCTGATGCGACTCTAATATATTATCGAAGACATAGTTACTGGAATATAAGAATCCAATGGAGCCGATTGAGAATAAAGCAATCAGGAAATAAGAGCGCTGACGCTCGCTCAATGCCAAGTAAATCAAATAACCTACCACAACGACACAAAGCCCCCACTGCACCCAGACCAGACTGAAATGGATCCAATATTCGGATATCAGATAAGCGATAAGCAAGACAATCAAACTTCCTCCGATAATATTCCGGGCAGGTTCCCACCGCTTGCGGTATACCCACACCATACCACCGGCAAATAATAAGATCAGCAGCAACACAATAAACTCTCCCAACGGAGTCGGTGTATCGGCTATGAAGACTTCATCGAAGCGGATGCCTACCACAAAGTAGATTACCGCACATACGCCCGAAAAAAGCACTACTCCCGGCATTCCTTCACGATAAAGCACCAGAAAGAAAGCAAGATAAACCAAGGCAGAACCTGTCTCCCGCTGACCGATAATCAACAACATCGGAAGGAGGATAATAAAACCCAGTACCAGAGCACATTTCTCTTTCTTTATGCTGAATGAATAGGAGTTTATATATTTGGCCAATGCCAATGCGGTAGCAAACTTGGCAAACTCGGCTGGCTGCAGGCTGACAGGCCCCATTACCAACCAAGAACGGGAGCCTTTGGTATCCGGCGCGATAAAAATAGTAACGATAAGCAAAATTATCATTCCTATATATATAATGTACGCGAACATATCATACATACGGTCTTCCAACATCAACAGCACGAATCCGAGCCCGAAGGAACAGATAATCCACACAAACTGCTTGCCGGCACGGGTCGAGAAGTCGAGGAAGTCGCGTTCGCCATAGTCATAGCTGGCTCCACAGACACTGAACCACCCGCCGACAATCAGAAGCAGGTAAATAAAAATCGTTACCCAGTCCAGTGTTTTCCACAAACTATCGTTCCTCGTTACCATATAATATCACTCTGTTACTAAATTCTTCCGCCCTCAACTCGTTCTCGGGCGAGAGCTTGCCTTTCAAATACTGCTCCATAAGCAGTGCGCCGAAAGGTACTCCGTATGTAGCTCCCCAACCTCCATTCTCCACATACACAGCAATGGCTATCTTCGGCTTGTTCATCGGCGCAAAGCCCATAAATACAGAATGGTCATGTCCGCGGTTCTGCGCAGTACCCGTCTTTCCACAAGCTTCCAAGTCCGGAACCATCACTGACAACATACGACAAGTTCCGCCTGTGGCAGCTCCGCGCATCCCTTCCACCACCGATTCATAATGCCGTTTCTCAATTGTAGTATAACGTGGCGTACGATAAATACTATCCAACTGATTATCTTGAATTTCCTTCACAATATGCGGTGTTATAAAATATCCGCGATTGGCAATCGTTGCACCCAGATTGGCTATCTGGAGAGGAGTAGCCAGAATTTCTCCCTGTCCGATCGAAATACTGATTACCGTCAGTCCATTCCAATGGCCGCGATAAGCCTTATCATAGAACTGCGCATTCGGAATCAACCCCCGTTTCTCTCCGGGCAAATCAACTCCTAACTTATAGCCGAATCCTTGCGAAACCATGTGATCTTTCCAGACTGTAATGGCGTTTTGCGGCGAACCGTATTTACGGTCGCTAAACATACGGAACAATCCCCAACAGAAATAGGAGTTGCACGATGTAGCAATAGCCGGAATAAGTGGTATCGGTGCTCCGTGGGCATGACATCCCACCGTCAGTCTGCCGTAATGGAAACCGCGCGAACAAGGGAAAGAAGGACCCTGCTCAGTCACAATGCCTTCCTGCAAAAAAGTTAATCCCTGTGCCGTCTTAAAAGTAGAACCCGGAGGATATACTCCCATCAATGCACGATTCAGAAGCGGTTTCATCTTATCACGCTGCAACATCAGATGGTTCTTTCCACGCTGACGGCCAATCATCAAATGCGGGTCGTAATTCGGTGAAGATACCAGACAAAGAATCTCTCCTGTCTCCGGCTCAATAGCAACAATACTTCCGATCTTATTTTTCAGTAACCGTTCACCCAGCATCTGCAAGTCAATATCCAAACTCAATGTCAAGTTCTTGCCGGGAACGGAAGGACGGTCATATTCACCGTCCATATAATGCCCCTGGATACGACCGTGCGCATCACGAAGCAGAATCTCAATGCCTTTCTCTCCACGAAGATACTTCTCATACGATTTCTCTACTCCTAACTTGCCGACATAATCCCCACGGATGTAGTATCCTTCTTCATCCGCTTCCATTTCTTTTGCCGAGACTTCTCCTATATCTCCCAAAGCATGCGCGGCAGCATCATACGCAAGTATTGGCGGATCGTACGCCGTTGGATATAAAAGCCACGGAATTTAAACAGCTTTTCCTGAAAGACACCACATTCTTCCGCCGAAAGTTGCGACATAAACAATTGGTTAGTGTATCGGAATATCCCGGATTGCGGCGACGGTCTTTCATGTCGCTCATGATTTTGAGGAACTGCGCACGAGTAATATTCAACGACTGGCACAGGTCGAGTGTATCCAAGTTCTCTACTTCTTTCGGGACAATCGTTATATCATAAGCAGGCTGGTTAAAAACCAGCAACTTACCTGTACGGTCATAGATAGCTCCGCGTGAAGGATATTGAATTTTATTCAGGAACGCATTGCTATCAGCGTTCTTCTTGTAATCATCGGTAGTAATCTGCAATACAAAAAGACGGATCAGATAAATCAGCACAATAGACAGTGCAATTCCCCCGATAACAAATTTCCGTTTCTCCAGTCTATAATCTTTTGCCATCGCTATCTCCTTATGCCTTCCACAGCTACAATACAAGTTACAGTCAGAACGGTACACAATGCCACCCGCAGCAGCAACAGCCAAATGCCGGAAAACGAGAAGAACTCAATAGAGAGTAATGCCAGACTGTGCATAAAAACACTTGCAGTAGTATATTTCAAAAAAGGACTGATTCCCATACTCTTGAAAGAAGGTACGAGATTGTCCTGATTATCGCGGGGAGTGAACAAACGCAATAAAGAGGGACGGAGAAAGGCAAGCAATACGGTAGCTGCTGCATTCATTCCCGGAGTATCGGAGAATACGTCAATGGTCAGCCCGAAGAAGAAGGCCCACAACATCAGTTCATTCCGGGAAGTGCCGGAGCTGAACTTCAGAATAAAATAGATATAGAGAAAAGGAGTAGCATAGCCGGCAATATGTACACTATTAAAGGAATCAGCACCTGAAGTAAGTATCAAGCCGACAAACCATCCTACTCTATGTATATAGGTAATAATCATTATTTCGACAGCCTTATTTTCCAGTTCTTCTGTTCCTGCTGACCAGTTCCGGGCAATGACCCGCACCTCACTAAGCTTGCCGAAATCAGTTGCCAGCTTTACTTTCAGCAGATAGGATAAACCGTCATTCGAGTCGGCCATATCATCCACCGTACCACCATTATACCTTCGGGAAATACCGTCGATAACCGCTTGTCACTACGGTATCTCCCAGATTGAACTCCGCATGACGGGGCAAGTCCTTCAGATAAGCGAACCGGGCATCTCCACATTCCCACTTCAAGTAGCCGAAGTACTCACTACCCACAATTTTACAACTAATGCTGGATTTGCTATTCAGTACAGAAATCACCCGGGAATAGTGAGAAGAGGTTTCATAAACAATCCCGACCATCCCATTACCATCGACCACTCCCATTTCGGAACGGATGCCGGAAGAGAACCTTTATTCGAGCGTGATATAATTATCAACCAGATTCAAACTGTTATTATAACATGGGCTTTAAACAGTTGATAATCTGTATCCGGCAAGGCGCCGGATACTGTTCACCGCGATAGAATCGAGTTGACGTTCTTTCAACGCTTTTTTCCAAATTAGTGATCTGCTCTTCGAATCACATATTCCGGTCAGCAAATCTTCATTGACCGATTTCAGATGAAAGTAAGAAGATATACCTCCCGAAACTTCATAAACTGCCCCCACAACTGTATTGGCAGAAGTGAAATACGCACTCTGCTGATAACTGTTGAAACGAAACAACAAAACAAAACTGGCTACCTCTAATAAGATGAAGAGGAACCAGTAATTGTATTTCAGAAGAAAGTTCATTAGATTCCGCATAATCAGAGTCCTATCTCATCAAGAATGAGAAGCGGTCGACATTCTTTAGTGCCACGCCTGTACCTTTGGCAACGGCATGCAAAGGATCTTCCGCAATGTGGAAAGGTATGTTGATTTTATCAGTCAATCGCTTATCCAAACCGCGGAGTAATGCACCGCCACCTGCAAGATAGATACCGTTATGAACGATATCCGCATAAAATTCAGGAGGAGTATTTTCCAATGCACTCAGAATAGCCGTCTCGATCTTGGAAATCGACTTCTCCAGACAGTGAGCCACTTCCTGGTAACATACGGGCACTTCCATCGGAAGGGCAGTGATACGGTTCGGACCATGAACGATATAATCTTCGGGAGCGTCTTCGCCCAGTTCGGTCAGGGCAGCACCTACGTTAATCTTAATACGTTCCGCCATACGCTCACTGACTTTCACGTTGTGCTGGCGGCTCATGTACTCTTGAATATCCGCAGTGAGTCATCACCGGCTATGCGGATAGAGTTGTTGGAAACGATACCACCCAACGAGATAACGGCAATCTCCGTAGAGCCGCCGCCTATATCAACAATCATATTACCCTCCGGCGCTTCCACGTCAATACCGATACCGATAGCGGCAGCCATCGGCTCGAATATCAGGTAGACGTCACGTCCGCCGGCATGCTCGGCAGAGTCGCGCACGGCACGCAACTCTACTTCCGTACTTCCCGACGGTACGCCTATTACCATACGGAGCGAGGGGAAGAACAGATGGTTGCGATTGTTCACCTGCTTGATAAGACCGCGTATCATCTGCTCGCAAGCATAGAAGTCGGCAATTACACCGTCTCGAAGAGGGCGGATGGTACGTATATTTTCATGGGTCTTTTCATGCATCAACTTCGCTTTTCTCCTACGGCAATCATCTTATCCGTACGGCGGTCCAGCGCTACAACCGAAGGCTCGTCCACTACGATTTTCCCATTTGTGGTGATAATGGTATTGGCAGTGCCAAGTCCATCGCTATTTCTTGTGTAAAAGAGAATAATCCCCCATTCATATTAAAAAAGCAGGAGAAAGCATCATTCCTCAATTTTCAATTCTCAATTCTCAATTTAATCAGTGTTTAAAGTGACGGAACCCTGGTATCACCATTGCGATGCCATGTTCATTGCAGTAAGCAAATGACAAATCATCTTTTACCGAACCACCCGGCTGAATTACAGCCGTAATACCTTCTTTATCGCAATTTCCACACAATCAGGGAAAGGGAAGAAAGCATCACGAAGCCATTACCGCACCATTCAGGTCGAAACCGAATGATTTAGCTTTTTCAATCGCTTGTTTCAGTGCGTCTACACGTGAAGTCTGTCCCACACCGCTTGCCAACAGTTGCTTGCCTTCGCCAGTACGATAGCATTGGACTTGCTGTTCTTACAATCTTGTTTGCGAAAAGCATATCCTCTACTTCCTCCGGAGTAGGAGCTTGGTCTGTCACGGTTTTCAAGTCGGCTACCGTTTCAATATTAGTATCTTTATCCTGCACCAATACGCCATTCAACAAAGCACGGAATTGTTTCTTGGGCAGTTTGGCCTGCTTGCGTACCAGAATGATGCGGTTCTTCTTCTGACCGAGAATTTCCAGTGCATCCACATCATAATCGGGTGCTATGATCACTTCGAAGAATATCTTGTTGATTTCTTCGGCAGCAGCCTTGTCTATCACGGCATTTGTGATGAGCACACCGCCGAATGCGGATACCGGATCGCCGGCAATGCGTCTGTCCAAGCTTCCAATACTGTAGGACGGTGAAGCCAGGCCACAAGCGTTGTTATGCTTCAGTATGGCGAAAGTAGTATCCTGAATTCGTCGATCAAGTCAACGGCAGCGTTGATGTCAAGAAGATTGTTATAAGAAATTTCCTTACCGTGTATCTGATCGAACATAGCTTCCAGATTTCCGTAGAAATAACCTTTCTGATGTGGGTTCTCACCGTACCGCAAAGTCTTTTGGTTGTTGGCGGACTGACGGAAAGCAGACCCTTCGCCGCCATCGAAATAATTGAAGATAGCCGAATCATAATGAGAAGAAACGGCAAATGCTTCTTTAGCCAACCAACGACGTTCTTCGAGTGAAGAAGTAGCGCCGTGCTCCATTAGCATATCCAGATGGCTTATACTGAGCTTGAGAAGCTACGATAACCACATCATTGTAGTTTTTGGCTGCGGCACGTATCAAAGAAATGCCGCCTATATCTATTTTCTCAATAATATCTGCTTCGGCACCGCTGGCAACGGTTGCTTCAAACGGATAGAATCAACGATAACAAGATCTATTTCAGGGATTTCATATTTCTCTATCTGCTGCATGTCTTGTTCCAATCCGCGACGGCAAAGAATACCTCCGAAGATTTTCGGATGCAGAGTCTTAACGCGTCCACCCAGAATGGAAGGATACGAAGTAAGGTCTTCGACAGCCTTACAGGGATAACCCAGAGATTCTATAAACTGACGAGTTCCGCCGGTTGACAGGAACTCTACTCCTTCTTCGTGCAGTTTGGTAATGATTTCATCCAAACCTTCCTTGTGGTATACGGATACCAAAGCTGTTTTGATTCTTTTAGACTCAGACATTGAATTGCTTATTAAGTATTTGGTGCGCAAAGTTACGAAATATTGTTTATCGTACGTAATAAATAAGGTGTGAATTAGGTATAATTAAAAAAGGAACTCATTATTAATTCCGATACCTTTGTACAATGATGAAAAAGTCCCAAGGTATCCCACCTTTCCAACGGGACTGAAATCTTTTATAACAACCGCTCTGTTACCAGATAGAAACCCGTTTGTCCACCGGCACAAACATCGGGTCATTCTCTGTTATATTGAAAGCCTCATACCAAGCGCCGATTTGCGGCAAAGCACCGTTGACACGCCACTTACCCAATGAGTGAACATCGCTCTTGGTACGGTTCAGCACTTCTTCCGGACGGATATTGTTTCCCCATACGCCTGCATATGCCAGGAAGAAACGCTGTTCGGGAGTAAGACCATCCAGCACCGGCAGCGGCTTGGCAGCCGTAGCTTTCTTGAATGCCTGATAAGAAACCTGCAAACCACCATGGTCAGCAATATTCTCACCCAAAGTCATACGGCCGTTACCATATACACCCGGAGCAACCTCGATACTGTCGAACACATTCACCATCACCTGTGCACGCTCATCAAAACGTTTGGCATCTTCCTCAGTCCACCAGTCTTTCAAATTTCCGTCCTTGTCGTACTGGCGTCCCTGGTCGTCAAATCCGTGTGTCATTTCATGACCGATTACCACACCGATTGCACCGTAGTTGAAGGCATCGTCCGCATTCATGTCAAAGAACGGATATTGCAGGATACCGGCCGGGAAGCAGATTTCATTGGTAGTCGGGTTATAATAAGCGTTAACGGTTTGAGGAGTCATCAAGCCATTCATCCTTATCTACCGGCTTGCCGGCTTTAGCCACCATTTCTGTTGTGGCTCCATTCGTTGGCACGCTCCATATTTGCCCAGTAAGAATCATCCTTGATCTCCAGTGCGGAGTAATCTTTCCATTTATCAGGATAACCTATTTTTACATGGAAAGTAGCCAGTTTCTCCAAAGCTTTCACTTTGGTAGAATCGCCCATCCAAGCAAGGTTTTTGATGCGTTCACCCAAGCTTTCCTGCAGGTTCTTCACCAAAGTCACCATACGTTCTTTGGCTGCAGCCGGGAAATATTTCTCTACATACATCTGGCCTACCGCTTCACCCAAAGCTGAACTTACAGTGCTAACCGCTCTCTTCCAACGAGGTTGCATTTCCTGCGTACCGCTCATGGTACGTTGATAGAAATCGAAGTTCTGTTCAGCCATAGCATCATTCAGAGTACCTGCGGCAGCATCAATCAGTTTCCATTGCAAATAGAGTTTTGTTGCTCAAGGGATAAGGTATTAATAACTGCGGCACTTCCTTCAGAGAGGCGGGCTGACCTACGATAACTTCTTTGCAATCTTTTAAATGATGTAGTGAAGATAAGCATCCCAATCAAAAGTAGGATAATTCTTCTTCAGTTCTTCCAAAGTCATCTTGTTGTAATTGGCATGCGGATTACGCAACTCCGTACTTGTGAACGAGAAGCTTTCGCCAGGCGAGTTTCGATGTTCATCACCGCTTTTCACAGCTTTTTGTGCAGTAGCCTCATCATAACCAGCCAACTGAAACATCTTGGCAATATGTTCCTGATATTTATCACGGATATTCTTTGTTTGCTCGTCATTCTCCAGATAATAATCACGTTGTCCCATTCCAATACCTCCCTGATAAGTCTGAACCAGATTCATCTGCTGTTCATATCATCAGCGCCCGATATACAAACATGGTAAGTAAAGGACGGATTCCTTTCTTCTGCATCTCGCCCAGTAATGCATAAACCTCCTTTATCCTTCAGGCGTCGATGGCGGTCAAGTTCAGCTTTAATTGGAGCCACCCCGTCTGTTCAGTTTCACGCTGTCCATGCGATATTGTAAAGATCACCCACTTTCTGAGCGGCACTGCTCGGTGCGTTGTCTTTCTTTGCTGCCAATTCGGCAATCAATGCTTTCAGTTGTTCACGACTGTTTTCGCGCAACATATCGAATGTTCCGAAACGTGAATACTCGTCTGTCAGCGGATGAGCTGCAACCCAACCGCCACAGGCATATTGATAAAAACTTGTACCCGGCATAGCCGTGGTATCCAGATTAGCAAGGTCGATACCGGACGTCAGCACGGCCTCTTTCTTACTGTTACATCCTGTTGTCATAAGGCATACGGCAAGAATTGGTAAATACTTGGTTACTTTCATATTGTATACATAATAATTTATCATTTTTTCCTTGCACCTCTTCCAGCTCAACGAGACACCTGTTTCGACACCGAAACTGCATCCCATTCTTCTACGATAGCATCCAACTGCTGTTTCAATTTTGATGCCGCTCAATGCCATCAGTTGCTTCAGTTTTTGATGCCGTTCATAGAGCTGCATATCCGAAGCGCCCTCCGGCGTAGCCATCTGAGTTTCGAGAATGGAATATGGCCGCTTCCGTCTCTTCTATTTCTGCCTCACAGTCAGCCACCTGGCGTTCGAGTTTCTTCATCTTCTTATTAAACTCCTTCTGTGCTTCGTAAGAGAGCTTATTCTCCGAAGGCTGTACCGGCTCTTGCTCACTTCCCTTGGCAGAAGCCGTAGGCGAAGAAGATAAAGATGCTCCTTTCTGAAGTTCATTCAGGCTCTCTATCTTTTTCTTTTGAAGGAACTCATAGATACCGCAAGATGTTCTTTTACATGCCCGCCACCGAACTCATATACCTTAGTCGCAAGACCGTCCAGAAAATCACGGTCGTGGCTGACAAGTATCACCGTTCCGTCAAACTCACGGATCGCCTCTTTCAACACATCCTTCGAACGCATGTCGAGATGGTTCGTAGGTTCGTCGAGAATCAGGAAATTCACCGGCTCAAGCAACAGCTTAATCATGGCAAGACGCGTACGCTCTCCTCCGGAAAGCACTTTCACTTTCTTGTCCGAGGCCTCACCACCAAACATGAAGGCTCCCAGGATATCCCGTATTTTCAGCCGTATATCCCCCGTTGCCACACGGTCGATGGTATCAAATACCGTCAGATTTTCGTCCAGCAACTGTGCCTGATTCTGAGCAAAATAACCGATTTGCACATTATGTCCGATTGTCAACTTACCGTATAAGTAATCTCACCCATGATACATTTCACCAGTGTAGACTTACCTTCTCCGTTCTTGCCGACAAAAGCGACTTCTCTCCCCGATTGATAGTCAGATTGACGTCGTGGAAAACGACATGGCCGCCATACGCCTTGGCTACATCCTCACAAATAACCGGATAATTACCGCTACGGCTGGCAGGAGGGAATTTTAAACGCCAGGCCGAATTATCTTCCTCATCCACTTCGATACGCTCAATCTTTCTCCAATTGCTTGATACGGCTCTGCACTTGTACTGCTTTGGTAGCTTTATAGCGGAAGCGCTCGATGAACTCTTCCGTATCCTGTATCTGTTTCTGTTGGTTCTCATAAGCGCGGAGTTGCTGTTCGCGACGTTCCTTGCGGAGCGTCACAAACTCATCATACTTCACCTTGTAATCATAAATACGACCGCAAGTTATCTCAATCGTACGGGTAGTTACATTATTAAGAAAGCACGGTCATGACTGACCAGTACAACAGCATTGGCACGGGTCGCCAGAAAGTTCTCCAACCACTGAATACTTTCAATATCAAGATGATTGGTCGGCTCATCGAGCAGAAGTACGTCCGGACGTCGAAGCAGCAACTTCGCAAATTCGATACGCATACGCCAACCACCGGAAAATTCCGAAGTAGGGCGTTCGAAGTCCTCACGGCTGAAGCCCAATCCTAGAAGCGTCCGTTCTATTTCCGCCTGATAGTTCGTACCGCCCATCATCAGGAAGCGATCATTCTCATGCGTAAAACGGTCTATTAACTGGTGATATTCTTCCGATTCATAATCGGTTCGGTCTGCCAGTTCCTGGTTCATCCGTTCCAGTCTGGCCTGAAGCTCAAATATATGTTCGAATGCCAGTTCCGCCTCTCCCATCACCGCTGCACGAAACCAATCCCGCATAAACGGGAAAGAAGAATGTACAGAAGGAACGGAATCCCGATCGACCAACAGCGCCACATCTGTACCTCCCTTTTTCTTACGCGCCTGAAGAATGAAATGCGTACCCCGGGGGAAGGAAAGACTGTCGAAACGGAAACAGCCCGAAGCATCACTCGTCGTCTGACGCATAATCTTTTTATCGAAAGAGAATAAAGTGACAACCGCATCAGCGATACACTTCTTTTCCGAATATTCGGAAACCACCTTTGCCACTGACACACTGACTACGCTCCACCGGAAAAGAACCCCGATCCGGAACAAGGCTGTATTTCACCCAGCCCTGAGTCAGCATCAACAAGTCCAACAGATACGAGGTACGGGAGTCATCACTGGAAAAATAGAAAGAGGGAGCCTCAACATAGCCCTGAAGGTCAGAACTCAGAAGAAAAGAAGAAAGGATATTTACCGTGGTATCCTGAAGTGCATAGCGGTCGTCGGTGACCGAAACAGAAAGTGTACCGCCCAACGGCTCACCCGAGGAATCACGAAGCCCCAAGCTGACATCCCAAAACGAACGTCCCTTCTCTTCTTTCAAACGAGCCGAGAAATCAACGTCGGCACGCACGGAAGGACTCTGATTGAAAGCGGTACGACCACTTATAGGAACGCCCGAACCATCCAACAAAACAAAACGGAGTACACCCGGAGGCAGCGGAGAGCGGAGAAACCGCAAAGGCCTGGAACCGGAGAAAGCCGCATGCAAAAGAATACTATCCCGATATTCCACACGAAGAGAATGCCCCGGAGACAGGGAAACGCCTGAATTCAAACGCACCAGAAAGTCATCCTTACGGACATCGACACGGAGGCTGACGGCAGAAGGATCCGCCGGAGGTAATGGAAAGCGAAGCTCCATCCCCTCACGATTACGGCACACCGCCGTATAGCTGTCACCCGAAACAGGTTCAAGATTGAAGAAGCCCATCCCCCGATGGACGGAACGCAACGTGGTGACGGTATCTCCACGCTGATTGACCACAAAGCCCTGCACATCTGTTCCCAAACCATCGGGACTCAAAGCCTTGAAAGCGACACGGCTGACACAACCCGAAGGGAGACGTCCCCCTTCCGGAAAGAAAGAGACATGGTAGGAAGCCGCCATACGAGTCACGCTCTCCTTGCGGTAATCCTGAAAGGGACGCCCGCCGACAATGATCTGACGATAGAAGTAACGGGGAGCGGGCAAAGAAGAAAGATAACGGGTATAGAAACGAAGCGTATAATTGCCGGAACGAAGTGTATCGCCCAAAGAGAGGTAACCGGAAAAGACACCGTGATCATCCTTGACCATCTCACGGGAGATAACCTGACTGTCAGCCAGCAGTTCGGCATAAACGTAGCGGCTGTAAGCCGTTGCCTCGCGGCGGGTATCCATCAGGTAAGCACGGAAACGGACCGTATCACCACGCTCATAATTGGCACGGTCCGTATGGACATAAAGTTTCTCGTGAGGACAGATATGATCAGACTGGGCTTCCGACCGAATAAAAGAGAAAAGGAGTATTATCAGGCAAAGGAGGTTTCTTCATATATAATCAGAGTTAAGCCTAAAGGAATATTTCAAATATAAACACATATTCTGAAATAAGCAACGAAAAGAATATAAATATCCGACACATACCGGACATTCGCCCCTTTTTCTCATCTGCCCCGAAGCCCTGCACACTTTATTTCCTCATAAAGAATTGACAGTCATTTGCAGACATAGACATCAAAAAGACACTGAATCGCAGAATTCGCTTACAAGCCCTTTTCATATTCGGGTGAAAGCAGAAGAAACAGAGCACAGTCAAAAGCTTTTTCTACAGGAAATCCGGACTTTTTGAGCCGGTTGCACCTTTGTTTTTTCGGAAAGAAGGAAGCATTTGCCCCAAAAGAAGTAAGTATTCGGGTGAAAAGAAGTAAGCATTTCCCGAAAATGTTTACTTCTTTTCTGAATATCTCTATATGTTTTGGCAGATTACATCTATTGTAATGCAAATCGGGCGACAAGAGTGACTGATTTTCTCCTGGTTGCCTCCCCCCGCCCGACCGCTGCAAAGTGTCAGAAAAGCAGGAAAAGCTCCTCAAAGAAAAGATTAGGAAACAAAAAATCATACTTCCTTTCCTTTTATTTCCATTAGGGATGAAACAAGATCAAAACCATGAATGAATATTTGCCTGTAGGCCGTTTTTATAGACTTTACCGGATTGTGGCCCGAAAAAACGAGAAACAGAGGGTTACGATTATCAATTTGACACATTGACAAACCGCCCATCTTCTCCTTCGCGACTCCCGGAGGGTGATTTAAAGTTCATCGGCAAGGAGTGTACAAAAGAGATGTGATCCGGCCTGATATTAAAAAAGGGACATCTTCGCAAAGACGCCCCTTTCAAAATCTACATTATAGAAATAAGCAAATTAGCTTTAGAACAGTTTATCAGGATATTCGCCTGCATCTACCAATAAAATCTTTACGGATAACAAAGACCAGTTTTCCAAAGCCGGCGTTGATAGCGTCATAAATAGAATAATCCATAATAGTTTCGCCGTTAGGACCCAGACCATCCAATTGCTTCAATCCTCCGTAACGGCTGCCCATACCAGCCGCCAATAAAAATAAAGTTGGTTTCATAGTTTATTTATTTAAAATTGAATATTTGATGGTACAAAGCTACAAAATAATACGGAGGAAAAAAGCTACATTCCATTCAAATTCGAGCATAAATCAATCATTTCCCTCCTTTTGACGCAAATCAAGCCCTATTTCTAGAAAGGATAGCCGATGGCAAAGTGCAATCCCAGTCCATCCTTAAACTTAGGAATATTATAATATCCTTTCTTGCCGGTATCATACGGATCATGAACGGTATTCCACATTCGCTTCCAGCTTCACATCTCCGGTTTCATCCAGATAACCATACTGTTTATCTTCGGGACGATAAGAACCGGGGCCGATAGAGCGCACTGTAAACGCACGGATACTGTTAGCTCCCCCAATATAGAACTGCTCGCTGTAAGGTGCCGTATTTGTATTGCCATACGCCCAGATAATTCCTCCAGCCACACGGCTGGCTATGGACTGGTTCTTATCGATCTTCCAGGTATAACGGAAGTCACTGTTCACCTTCAGGAACTGTGCGAAAGGAACACCGAACAGTTTTTGTCTCTTTGGCTGAACTCCTTTCCGAAAATACGATAAATACCGGAAGTTATGTTACCGGCGGAAGTCAACGTAGTCTGCCACCAGATAGGATTGCGCACTCCGCGCAAAGCCGCGTTATCAAAAGTATAGGTATATTCCATTGCCGGAATAAACTGATTCTGCAGACTACGGTACAAGGCTTTGTTCTGATCAGCAATTTCCTCAAAGGCCTTCGTTGTGTGTTGCAGCACATTGAAAGTCACCCGGAGAGGTGTCAGGCTGTGACGACTGATACGGGTCGGCTGAAAGTCATAAGTGGCATTTCCTCCGAACGCCAATAGTTTATAGTATTTGGCACGGTTAAGCTGATCGATATACAAACGGAAAGTAGTGGTTGCCGGGAAGTCATACTCACGTCCTCCGAAAGAAGGGAACACGACCCGAGGAAAAGTCAAGGCAGTAGATACTCCCATCTCCCAACTATTCATCAATGAACTTCCTTTATTCTGTCCGGTCTGCCATTCGTAAGAGCCCTTTAACTTGACATTCCACGTCTCTCCTCCCCCAAATACATTGTAACGGGTCAGGCCGAAAGATGCACCGGGGCCTGTCTGGTTATTGCTCTTGGTGGTCAGGTTGAATTCCAGTTCCGCGTCATACGGTTTATCAAACGTAGCCTGCAAACGCACGTTCAGCGTGTCACAAGTTGCCGTAGAGTCCTGAGGGATATATTGCAGATCGAGATAGCGGAAAATACTCAGTTGCGAAAGGCGTTCCTGGATACGCGTTTGCCGATACTGGCTGTATAAACGGCTATGAGCAGAGTTGCGCAAAGAATCATTGCGGACATAAGCCTGATAATTCAACCAACGGTAAAGCATATTCGGACGCACCTGCATCTTCTTATAATAATGAATATCGAGTCCCCGGTATTCGATAGTGTCACTGTTCGGCACTTCTCCACCCTTTCCGTACAAAAAGACCGATGTCTTACCGACATAATACGGGCGCTGGGCCGCATCCGGAAGTCCCGGTACAGGTATCAACCGGAGACTGACATGCCCGGGATTCAACAGAGTATCCGCCTGATACTTCATATAGTCCGGACGAAAGTAGAAATACCCGCGATTACGCAATAAAGTACTGATACGGCTGCGCTCTCCATCCAGATCACTCACGTTGAACTGTTCACCGGGGGTCAACAACGATCCTCTGCGTCCTCTCTCCATGATTCTCAACGTACGCGGATTGAAACGAGTGTAATAAACCGTATCGATGTAATAAGGGTCTTTCATATCAACCGTATAGCGTATACTTGCCTTCAGGCTGTCTTTCTTGTCGGGCACGGTCTGAAATCGGACCGTCCCATTAAAGTAGCCATAGTCGTGTAACAGGTTGGTGCCTACTTTGGCACGTATTTCCGGATTGACCGTAGAAATGAACACAGGAGGATTAGCGGCAAACCGGTTGAAGAGCCAGTGTCCGAAACCTTTCTTATAGCGAACCAGACTGTTATAAGCCCACATCTTGAAAGGGATGGGGACAAAGCCTAAAATTTTTGTACTTGGAGCTTTATCGAGTGCGGCATCAAGTTCGGTCAGCGCATCCTCTGTCAAAGGCGCTTGTGGCTCGTTTTCAACAATAGTCTTCGATCCGGTGTAGAGTATTTCCCCTTCGGGCAGGTGCTTGGTTGTGGAACATGCTCCCAACAGCAACATTACAAGACCGGCTTGTATGGTAACCCATATTATATGAACTGTTTCTTTACGTATCATCCTGTTTAAATCTCTGTTGTTAATCAATTACTGATGTGCTTCGCCGTCAGACGGAGCTTTTTGCGTATCAGGAAGTGTCTTCTTCTTTTACGGAAAATAAATAACTCACCCAATCTGTCGATCCGTTTACGCAGTACCAGACCGATACCGGTTTCCGTTATCTCCCCTTCAAGCACACTTTCGTAATTCTTATTGTGGAAAAGGCGAATGTAACGGGTACCGGATGTATCGAGACGATATTCGAGAGAGATATTGTCGATAAACGACTCGACATCATTCGTAGCCTGTGCTCCGGTAGACACCTTACCACCCAGTACGATCTGGAAACGGTCATTGAAGAAACGCTGCGAATAACGGAAGCTGTAGTCGGTACGTTTTCCTCCCGCATCAGCCGCATCGTGGTCTTCTACTCCCATCGAGAAGCTGGCATTCTTCAGGTTTCCGGCCAATGCATTGATCTGGCTGGAAAGTATACTGTTCAATGCCGATCCCATATTTAGTCCCCCACCTCCGGAACTTCCCGAATTAGCCAGATAGAGCCCGGTAGCCAACATTGCAATGGCCTGTTTACCCCGTTCATCAGCACTCATAGAAGCCAGCTGATTCTGCACTTCCGCATCATCGGGCGCATCGATCTCAAAGGCCAGTGAAAGGTTATCCAAACGGTTCTTAACTACAATCGACACATCAAAGTTGACCATACGCGATTGCCCGTTCTCACTGCCTACGGAAGCGCGAAGGCGCTCGGTAGCTTTGAGATTGAGCATCGGGTCCATCGGATTACCGGTCCATTCCACGTAACTGCCATTGTTTATATTGAATTCTTTCAGGGGTATCACGGGAAGTGCATACTTCATCATACCACCCGTAAGGGTATACCGGCCTGATAAGGACAAATCACCTTGCGGTGTATATTGCATACTCAGATTGCCTCCTCCCTGCAACTCTACCCGGCTGCTACGGTCAGCACTCAGATCGGCCTTCAACCGGACTCCGGGATCGATTTGTACAGTCATAATCATGTCGAGTCCGCCAAGTGACACAACAGGGGCTTCTTCTTTCTGTACGGTCGTCGTATCACTGAAAGAAGTAAAAGTAACCAGGTCTCCCAACCGGTCCTGCACGGTAAGCGGCGAGTCCATCAATACATAAGTGACATCCGTATTGCCCAGCAAATTCATATTGCCGCGCATCACCAACGCATTTACCGGTCCGCGCACGGTTGCATTGAAGTCGACAAACACTTTGCCATATACCAGGCTCTCCTTTGTACGGGGAGCATTGAGCAGCATATAGTTTTCTGCCAGCATGGACAGATTAACCCTGGGATCGGTCAAATTCCGAAAATCGACTGTACCATCAATCGTGAAAGGATTCTTTCCGGTAGTGAATATAGCGAACTTATCAAAAGTCAAACGGCTGTTTTTGATTTGTACAGGACGATTGTCGAACGTAAACCGCGCCCCTGCCTGACGGGCAAAGACCGACACACTGTCCAAGACCAGATCCCCGTTGACCAACGGCCGGTCTGTATCACCGGTGATGTGAAGCCCACCGTCCATATCGCCGGAAAGGGTGACTACCTGATCCGGTACAAAGGCATTGGCTATCTTTAACGGAAAATGTTCCATGATGGCATTCACCTCAATACTGTCTTTACCGGTCACCGAAGGATGAAGCGAACCGTCAGCCATCAATATCTCCTCGCCCTCATGGGTCAGATAAGTACTGATATAATGTTTTCCTCTTTCACCCGGAAGCCAGGTCACACCGAGTGCAACGTCGCCGATGCGTTGACGTTCATAAGTCAATTCATCAATATTAGCCTCAGCCGATACTTGCAAGGAAGTAGCTGTCTGCACGTAATTAGCCTCAGCCGAGAAGAGCCCGGACAAGTCAGGCAGATAAGGAAGCACTTCACTGATCTCAGACAGGCGGATGCGTTGCAACTCTACATCAATGTTCTGCAACGATACAGTATCGCTCCGGTTTGATTTTATCCTGAATCCCATGTCTTCGTCATCCGCCATATCGACATTGGCGTACAAGCGCATGTTTTTATGGAGGTATATCCAGTTGTGATGATCGACGAAGTGGAACTTTCGGAAGGCAATAATGGGATTTTCCGGTATCAGCGTAAAAGCAAGCCCATCGCCTTTTCCGTTTCCTTCGACCAATGGACGGACGTTCACACCGAAAAGTACCCCGGTTTCGCCTTTCGCATTTTCATAGCGTAGCGTGAGTTCGGCATCATCGTTGCGTATTTCTCCGGCAAAGCTCGATTTAAAAACGATCTGCGGATTCTTGGGGCCGTTGATGACCCCTCCGTGCAAACTCATGCGAGTCGTGTCCTGCTTGACAGTAAAGTAGATCGTGTCCAGTTGCAAGGTATCCATCTTCAATGCATGAATGGAGGCTTTTCCGTTGATCCCCCAGTCGGGAGCAGTGCCAAACTTCACACCCACATCGTGAAAAGCGATATCTTTCGTTGCCAGATAATAGGCCAACGGATTTTCTTTACCGGCCGACATCGAGAATATAGCGGTCGGCAACGCCTCTCGCAATTCCCCGTGATCAAGTTCTTTCTTATCTATTTGCTTGACCAGCACATCAGCAAAATGTGCTGACTGTTTAATCAGCTTATCCAGGCTGGAACGTGCCGAAAGGTTAAGCTTCATATCACCGGCCGTAAGATGAGTGAAAATACGGTCGCGCCGGGCTTCTGCCGTAAAATTAAAAGCTAAAGGATATTTCAGGGGTTTAGGGGCAATCCCCAGTTCATACAAATCAAGTTGTGTAACATCCATATCAAGCTTTCCGTCCATATAAGGTTTGGCAAGGTGATATTCGGCATTGGCATTCATCTTTAACAAGCGGTTGTCACTCACTAAACGGGCTGTGGCAAGTGCGTTCTTTACATCACCGGTCACTTCAATTCCCGAAATCTGATAACGCCCATAATGCAACGATTGCAGTGAGGCCTTCAAAGAGGCAGTCGTACGATAAGAAGTGAAATCGATCCCTCTTCCCACAGCAGCGACCGATGTAGTCAGTTCGTAGATCGAGTCTTTGGGCAGGAAATGATGAAGTTGCAAAGCGTCCACCTTCAGGTCAGCCCGATAAGCCTCAGTGCTTCCATTGTATGCAGCATCTAAATTCAGCATTCCCTCTCCTTCTTTCAACAGGAGTTGCGCCATATATTGAGGCCCTTTCATTCGGGCTTTCGCAACCAATGACATCTGATTGGGAATAACAAGTAAACTATCCGGCCTCGTTCCGCCCAGAGCGGTCAGGAAGTTAAGATTCTGTGTCTGCATCCTCAGGTCAATAATGGCGGACCTCTCCAGGCTATCGGTCAGATTCAATAACTCTCCACCGCCCGAAAGTGAAAAAGCTCCGGGCAACTCGGCACTGAACCGGGTTATCTGCATCTCTTTCAGGTTTCCTTCCGTACCGGCACGTATCACCAACGGACGGAAGGGATACGCCTCTTTGAAGCTATCCGGCAATCCACCGGCCAGCAACAACACGTCTTGTTTCCCGATCATCGCATTAAAGCGAGCAGTCAGACGTCCGGTAGTAGGAATATTCACCAACTCCCAATAAGTCTGTGCAGTAAGATCCATTTCGGAATGTGGAGTCAGCAGTTTCAAACTCGGCACTTGGATAATGGTATCATTGGCAAACACACGTCCGGTAAGCGAAGTGACACTTAATCCGGAACGGTCGTTCATCGAAAACTCACGGATAACAGCATTCATATTGCGTCCGCGATAATAATCGAATCGAGTCCGATACGAATATCACGCACGGCAATGTGTGACGCATCGAAACCTTCTCCGGGTTTGGCTGCTCCGGTATCATAATTGGCAGAGCTTCCGGATAACAGGAATTGTTTCAGTTCATAAAACTGATTCTTCAGATCAGCTTCCGCATCATTCACTAAATGCTTCTCCGACATGAGCCGCCAAGCGCATACTGTCTGCCGGTAAGCTGCATGCTGAAAGAGACATTCTTCAATTTCAAATGACGCAGGTCTACTTTCCAGCGGACCTCACTTTGAAGCAGTATCTTTAGGCGTAGCAGTGGTATCATTCAAAACATTTGTACGTGAGTGTCCGATAATTCCGTCTGGTTGATAACGGCCAGCTCATTAGAAAGATCAACTCCATGACTTTGTAAAAAGAAACGTCCCAGTACCCCCTTTATCTTCATGCCTTCTATTAGGTTAGCCGAATTAACCGCTACCTGCTGAATGCTTACTTCATCTACCTCTACCTTTCCCTTGACGAGCGGCCATGCCTGTACACGCACGTTCAGACTTTCCAAAGACAACAGCGTATCCGGTTGCTGGATCACTTCCACGCCACGAACCAACAGATTGAGCGGAAAACGAAGGTCTATTCGTTCCACCTGAATCTGCATACCGGTTGCTTTAGAAGCGTATGCTGTAACCTCCCGACGCAAAAGATTCTGAACGGGAGGAACATAAAGCAATACCATTAGTATTACAAAGAGTATTATAGGAGTAAGCAATATCCAGCTCACCCTTCTTATCCATTTTCGTTTCATGAATGTCTCTCAATTAAAAAGTGATACAAAGGAAACAAAATTTTCCGGAAAAAGATTAAAGTGACGACGATTTTGTATACGAATAGACACTTACGGCAATCACCGATTGTCAATCTCCCGCTACATATCGTCTTGCCTCAGTCATTACGATATCTCCAGAACCTGTCGAATCTTCATTCGCCGTTTTTTCACCTATTTCGTCTGATACGGCATTGCCCACGCTGCTCCAGCCAGTTAATAAAGGCAAGTTCCTTGCCCCTGATTAAAGTGAAAAGAGGCAATAATTTGTGAGCCATGCCGGCTATCCCATCCACATCAGTGGCTCGGATGCTTGTTCCATCCGGTTCCGGTTCTTCTCCGTTTCTTCAATAAAGGTTTGAATGATGGTAGAGGCAGCTTCCGGATCATCTTCGGAAAAAGCAGTCAGCGCCCGAAAGTTAAGGGAGTCCGGTGTCAATTCAGCTGACGAACCGGTCATTTCTTCACCACTGATAATCGTCAAGAGTTCCTTTACCGTAAAAGGCTTATGCAAACATCCTGCAAAGCCGTGTTCCTGAAAGTCCTGTTCATTCATCTCACTCCGGGCGGTAACAGCAATTACCGGAATAGTACGCGCCTGAGGTATATTGGATGCACGCAATAGTTTCAGTAAATCGAAACCATTGATGGCAGGCATTTGAACGTCAGTCAGCAACACGTCGAATGTAGCCGTACGAAGTTGCTCAATCAACTCATCCGGCTGTTGGCAGCAAACAGCCTGAATGCCTTGTTGTTCAAGCATAGCGGCAGTCAGAGCCAATTGAATCCGGTCGTCATCAATCAATAAAACACGGTTTAATTTTGGAGATGCCATTACCCCGTCCTCACCGGCTTGATCTGTCGTTGAAACCGAAGACACATTTCCTTCCCGCTTCTCTCCTGTCACAGGCCCCACAGGATAGAGCGGCAGAATGACAATAAAACGACTCCCTTCACCCAAGGTACTTTGAACACTAATCGATCCTTCGAGCAAGGTCACAAGTTTGTGTACAATGGAAAGCCCCAGTCCAAAGCCTTCCTCACCTTGCGCTCCCGGCAACCGGGTAAATTCCTGAAATATCTTTCACGGTCACCAGGTGCCATACCTTTACCTGTGTCCACCACCTCGATGCGGACACTGGACGAATGATAGGTAATATTCAATGCAATGCTCACCCTTAGCTGTGAATTTCACAGCATTGGAAAGCAGATTATTTACAATTTGCCGGATACGGAGCCGCAAAGGGATCACTGATAAAGCGTCCGTCCAGTTCGAGCGTCATGGCACTGCAAGCTTAAAGTCAGATGTTTGGCATCTGTCAGTGGTTTGAAGCTAATATGGATCTCTTCGAACAACTGTGAAGGATTGAAGTGACCCGGTTCACTTCTGCCTTATTCAGGTCGAGCCGATGAAAGTCGAGCAAGTCGCTTACCAATTTCAAGAAGATGTTCCGAAGAACTTTTCATATTGTCAAGATAGAAGCGCTGCCGTTCGTCCTCCGTCAGTCGGGAAAGTAATTCGGTATATCCCATAATAGAGCCTAACGGTGCTTTAAAGTCGTGAGTAATGGCGAGCATCAGCTTTTCACGGGCAATAAGCAGGTCTTCCGCCCGTTTATTAGCTTCTTCCAATTGCCGGCGGTAACGATTGCTGCGGGATATGTCACGCACTATCAAAATCAGGAAAAAGACAGAGAGCAGCACTGCTCCGATAGCTATTCCACCAATGGTGCGTGCTGAACGCATTCTTACCTCCTGTTGCATTTCTGCATCCTGGCGGGCACGCAAGGTCATTTCCTCCTCGTATTGTTTTATCAGGCTATCCATTCTTGCTGTCAACTGCGAATTCATACGCTGATATTTTGTACTAGTCCGCCGGATTGTTTTTCGCCGCTGCAACCGTTTTTCCTCTGTAGCCATACGAATCTTTTGCTGAAGGGAATCTTTAGAAGTGGTCGGTTCCAGAATAGTATCCGTAGCAACCTCCATGGAGGTATTAACAAGCACGGCACTGTCTTGTTTAGTTGGGACAAACACTTCTGCCAATCTCTTAAAGAAACCTTTCTTCTTAGGCGTAGTCAGTAAAGAATCCCGTTTAGTGATAACTCGGTGTTGTACCCGTTGCTGAGTAATGACAGAATCTTGTTCGGAAATTATTTCTTCAATCTCCGAAGCGGAAAGTAAGCTGTCATTCGCTTCGCTCAATACCCGGAGCATCTGTATCGTATTCCGGTCTTTTCTCGTGCAGCAGGGTCAACAGGCTGTCTGTCCGCAGATTCTCCTGGTCATCGGCAGCCGACAATGTCTCCATTTCGCGATGTACAAATACCAGAGAAAAAAGAAGAATTGCAAGTAATAACGTATAACCGATTGTTACTTTCAACTTTGTAGAACGATAGGAAGCCATACGGTAAAGTTTTAAGTATCAAGTATTCACTTGGGGAGTGGGGAGTTTCGTCATGTGATGAAAACGCCACCAAAGCATTAATCCTGCACTCGTCAGACCAAAAGGGAATGCCATCCAGACACCTACTACCCCCCATCCCATTACAAAGCCGCAGAAATAACCTACGGGAAGTGAGATAATAAAGTAGGCGATAAAGGCGATGAGCATCATTAGTTTTACATCTGAAATTCCACGCAAGGCATTAGCAAAAGTAATCTGTAACCCGTCCCCGAACTGATAAACGAGGAAAGGAAAAATGAGAAAGTTACCATAGCCGCCACCTCAGGACTGTCGGTAAACCAGCCTCCCAAGTAATTCCGGCAAAGGAAGACAATCAAAGAAAGCACAACGCCCAATGTCATCATCAGATGAAAACCGGCATAGGCAGAACGACGTACATTGACGATGTCATTCTGACCTTTGAAATTACTGACACGAACAGCAACAGCAGCTCCCATACCGTAATACATCATAAACGTAAACTGTGAAATAGCCAACATAACCTGATGCGAAGCCAGTGCAATGGTCCCCAACCAACCTATCATTATGGCACTCAGACTAAAAGAAGCTGTTTCCATTCCCATTTGAAAAGCAACCGGCCAACCAAGTCCGTTCAACCGACCGAATATAGCCCGTGACCACCCCAAACGGAAGAAGCCGACTTTGTAACGGATAAAACGAGAACTACGCAAGAAGATAATGATAAACACGAGCACCATCATAATACGTGAAAACAATGTGCTGATACCGGCTCCCAACAATCCCAACTCGGGCAAACCTAACTTTCCGTAAATCAAAAGATAATTTCCTATGATATTCAATACATTTCCTCCCAAGAGTATCCACATGGCCGTCTTGGTATCCGTGATTCCATCCGTAAACTGCTTGAATCCATTGAAAAGCATGACAAACACTAATGAAGCAAGCAACACCAGATAATAAGGCTTAATCAAAGGAATCAGTTCTTCCGGCTGGCCGAGATTCTCTATATTCAGATAAAGGACAGTCATACAAAGCGTCAATAATAACGCGACCATCAGATTCGCTAACAAACTATTACGCAATGCCTGTCCGGCAGGTGCAAACTGATGTGTTCCATATAGACCTCCCACAACAGGAGTTAGCCCGTATGAAAAACCGGTACTGAAAATGATAGCCAAATTGAACACGTTATTTACAAAAGAAGCTGCTCCCAATTCTACCGTACTATGATGTCCAATCATCAGGGTATCGGCAAACCCGAGCACGATCACTCCTATTTGTCCGATAACGATAGGTAAACCAAGAAAAAATAATGCTTTATAATGCTCTCTGTATGTTCTATATATATTTCTCATTTACTTTTATAATAGAGTACAACTCCGTTCTCTTTCCGAAAAGCCGATTGAGCGACTTCCCGCAACTGCATAGCAGTGACAGAGCGATAACGTTCTACTTCTTTCTCCAAATCTTCCGCTTTACCGAGCAATTCGAACCAGGCAAGATTGGTAGCCACATTCAAATAATTTATATTACCGAATATCTGGGTAGACTCAAACTTATTTTTCACCTTCTCCAATTCCTGTCCGTCAACCAATTCTTGTTGCAGGCGATCGAGTTCGTCGCGCACTGCCGCTTCCGCCAGTTCGAGGCTAACTCCCGCCGAAGGTTTTCCGGCAATGTGAAACAAGCCTGCATCCACACTACCTGAGATGTAAGCATCAATGCTCGAGAATAGCTGTTTTTCCTGTACCAGATGTTGGTTCAATCGACTGGAACGCCCGTTACTCAATACATCCGACAGTATATCGAACACATAATAATCCGGGTGACGATGATCGCACATGTGATAAGCCATGAACAGAGAATCGAGAGGAACATTTCTCTCTACCGTCAGCCGCCGTTCTTCCGTCTGTTCCTGTTCTTGTGGCAGATTCCGTACAGGAACTTCCCGACGGGGAACAGAGCCGAACCATTTCTCCGTCAATTCCACTGCTTCCTCAAAAGAGATATTCCCGGTCACAGCTAATATGGCATTATTAGGAGCATAAAAACGGAAAAAGAATGCCTTCACTTCTTCCAGCGTAGCATTAGCGACATGCGACAGGTCTTTTCCGATAGTCGGCCATTGATAAGGATGTTTCTGATAAGCCAACGGGCGCAAAAGATGCCCCACATCTCCATAAGGCTGGTTCAGACAGCGTTGCTTGAATTCTTCCATTACTACTCCCCGCTGTACCTCCAGACTCCGTTCGCTGAAATCAAGGCTCAACATACGGTCGGATTCCAACCAGAAGCCGGTTTCTACATTCTGCCGGGGTACAGTGAGGTAGTAATTGGTTATATCATTATTCGTCCAGGCATTATTCTCTCCACCCGCTAGTTGAAGCGGCATATCATAATCGGGAATATTCACCGACCCTCCGAACATCAAATGTTCGAACAGATGGGCAAAACCAGTATGCTCAGGATCTTCGTCGCGAGCTCCCACATTATATAATATATTAAGGGCAACCATCTGTGTACTTTCGTCCTGCGAATGTACCAGACGCAACCCGTTGTCAAGAATGTGCCTATTGATTTTCATATCATTTAGTCAAGTATTGTCACCTTTGTTATCTTTACATCTTCTTCGGGACGGTCGCTACGGTCGGTTTTCACCTGCTGGATTTTATCCACAATATCCATACCTTTCACTACTTCACCGAACACAGTATATTCGCCATCCAGATGCGGAGTTCCTCCCACCGTTGTATAGGCTTCTATCTGCTCCGGCGTAAAATGGAATTCCGGTTCTTTTGCCGACAATTCCTGTGCTTCCGCAAACAATTTCTCCTGCAAGTCATAAAGCCCGTTTTCGTCATTTGCTTTTCGCATCTTATAAATTTCCTTCATGTGTTTCTGTGCCAGCGTATTGAAAATAACATTAATCTTATTCTCATTCATCTGGCTTTCCATACCCAGCAATGTAGAATCATTGTACACCTTACCTGTCACGATATAGAACTGACAACCGGATGATTCTTTCTTGGGATTCACTTCATCTCCCTGTCGGGCAGCAGACAAAGCGCCTTTCTTATGAAAATACTTCGGATATACAAATTCTGCCGGTACGGTGTAGCCGACATCACCGGCACCCAACATCTTACCTTTCGGCGCATTCTTTGAATCCGGGTCACCAGCTTGAATCATAAAATCTTTGATGACACGATGAAACAATGTTCCTTCATATACTCCGTCTTTCACCAGTTTGATAAAATTATCACGATGCTTGGGTGTCTCATTATACAACTTCACTTTGATATCTCCGGCTGTTGTTTCAATCTTTACCAATGTCTCTTTATCCATGTCTCCTCCTTTTTTTGTTCCGGTTTTGCAGGCAGTAAGTCCGCAAAACGATATAGTTAATAATATCAATGTAATCTTTTTCATAACACTTTTATTTAATTTAAGTTTGCAAATATACCACTTTCGCCTAAATCCTCTTACCTTTGTGACTTAAAAGAATCAAAACCTGACATGATGAGCGCCATATTGATCGTTGAAGATGATATCACTTTTGGAATGATGCTAAAAACCTGGCTAGGCAAAAAGGGCTTTGAAGTATCATCAGTGAGTAATATTGCCCGCGCCCGAAAACATATCGAAAGCCAGACTGTTGACTTGGTATTATCCGATTTACGATTACCCGATTACGAAGGCATTGATTTGCTGAAATGGATGAATGACCGGGGACTGGATATTCCCCTGATTATCATGACCGGTTATGCGGATATTCAATCAGCGGTATTGGCCATGAAACTTGGTGCACGGGATTATATCGCAAAACCTGTCAACCCGGAAGAATTATTAAAGAAAATATCAGAAGCTCTACAAACAGAGAGAACGCCAACAGCTCATTCGAAAAAAAGTCTCTCCCGCCTCATCCTCAAGGCAGTTTCATAGGCCTTGCAGAACTGGGTAGTGAAATTCTGGAAACACAACTATCAACTCCCAAAATGACATTACGGGATGAAGATGCCGAAAAGGAACATATACTGGAAGCACTCCGACAAACAGGAAACAACAAAAGCCGTGCTGCACAATTACTCGATATTGACCGCAAAACATTATACAATAAACTGAAACTATACGGAATCGACCTCTAAAGAACACCAAGGTGTGGAATATTTCCACACCCTTTTCCACATTTTCCACAACATTCCACACTGCATCCCATTTCCATTCATTTTTTACTCACCTACAAATCAACAGATTAGTTCACACGTATTCTTTTTGGCACAAGATTTGGGAAATACTCAATACAAGTGTTTAACCAAATGAAAGATAAAACTAAAGAGTTAGTTTTATAGTAGTAGCAATGTTTATGTTTGTTTGTGATGGTTTTAACCTAGACCTTAACATGAAATTAAAAACAGACAATCAGAACTCTTGGCCAACTGGCAACGAATCTGATGATGCCTTCCGGTTTTCAGATCCACCTCCAATAAATAATAATTCTGAGAATGGCCGATAAGCTTATAATGCAGTACAGCTTTCTTGGAAGTTTTTTACTTCCTTATCGTATGCATAAGACTTATTCTGTTTCTCGTTACGTACCAGATAGTGTACCAGCTCACCCTCCGTTTCCTTGGGGCACTCTTTCACTATCGCCCAATAGGTCTTTTTCACCTCACCGTTACGGAACATCTCATTCAGTCTGGGCAATGCCTTGCTCGTTTTGGCAAACACCACCAATCCGCTGACGGGACGATCCAAGCGGTGGGTCACCCCAATGAAAACATTGCCCGGCTTATTATATTTCTCTTTCAGGTATTGTTTCACCATCTCCGACAAAGGAGTATCACCGGTCTTGTCTCCCTGAACGATTTCAGAAGAAGTCTTATTGACTACAATAATATGATTATCCTCGTAAACAACTATCATATTACATGTTCATACCGCCGTCAACCTGGATAACCTGTCCTGATACATACGAAGACATATCAGAAGCCAAGAAAGTAGCCACATCCGCCACATCTTCAGGAGTACCTCCACGACGCAAAGGAATCTTCTTAGCCCACTCAGCTTTTACTTCGTCAGACAATTTGGCTGTCATATCCGTAATGATGAATCCCGGAGCGATGGCATTGGCACGGATACCGCGAGAACCCAATTCCTGAGCGATGGATTTAGCCAAACCGATCATACCGGCTTTTGAAGCAGAATAATTACATTGACCGGCATTTCCGTGAACACCCACTACAGAAGCCATGTTAATAATGCTCCCACTCTTCTGACGCATCATGATCGGAGTACATGCGTGGATAAAGTTAAAGGCAGACTTCAAGTTCACAGCGATTACCGCATCCCACTGTGCCTCACTCATACGCATCATCAAGCCATCTTTCGTGATCCCTGCATTGTTTACCAGAATATCAACAGAACCAAAATCATCCTTAATCTGATTAACCACTTTCTCAGTATCCTCAAAATTCGCAGCATTAGAAGCATAACCTTTCACCTTTACACCCAACGCAGCAATTTCTTTTTCTGTATTCTGACCGTTTTCATCAATTACCAAGTCTGTAAAAGCGATATTTGCTCCTTCGGCAGCAAACTTCAATGCAATCGCCTTACCAATACCACGAGCGGCACCTGTCACAATCGCAGTCTTTCCTGTTAATAATCCCATAATTTTTGATTTTATAATTATAAAGTTAATTTTATTCCTTATTCTGTTCTTTGCGTCCCAATGCGCCATACACAATTTTTGCCACGTATGCCCATCCTGTTTCATCGTCCAGCTCCTCACCTATCTGACCACGTATATAAGGCGCTTCAATTCCCTTCACGCAATAGTGCACAATATCCGCCACGATATTCACATTGTCTATATCAAAGATTCCCTTTTCCTTTCCTTCCGTCAACACCTGCCTGAACAGCTTTGTTTCCGTTCGGTCAAAATTCTTCCGCACTGCCTCCACTCTCCATATATCACGGAAAAAACCGGCACGCAAAGTTCCGTTCCTGAACACCACCATCTTGATAGAGTCCAGATGTGTTTCTATCAGCCGCAGTATTTTCGTATCAGGAGCGATATCCTGTTCAGCCACTTTCTCCATAGCGCCCGACAGCATCTCTAACTCCGACTCCACCACTGCCATATAAATGTCTTCTTTGCTCTTGAAATACGTATAGAGCGTGCGTCTTCCTTTCTTGGAAGCCACCGCTATATCATTCATTGTCGTATCATCCACCCCATTCTTCGCAAAAAGCTGACGGGCGACGTCTACCAATTTAGCCCTAGTCTTTGATACTGCCATATAAGTTCAATTGCACATTACATATATATGTGAGCAAAATTACATTTTTTCTTTGTACCACACAAACAAATAAAGTATAATCTTAAAGTAAATGTTAATTAACATATTACATACACTCTATATATCAACACATTAGATAAAAAGATTATTTTATTTGAGAAAAAGATGCAGAAATAATTTGGAGATTAGAAAAAAAGCCGTACCTTTGCACCCGTAATCAAAACACAACATCGCGGAGTGGAGCAGTTGGTAGCTCGTTGG
>VOFI01002303.1_pt1 | contig 31816 bp, 48 predicted proteins | sample 5384131 | NCBI WGS metagenome assembly VOFI01 (sample SAMN12384728, study PRJNA508395) | human gut metagenome | isolation source: healthy gut H | host: Homo sapiens
ATGGATGATTCGTCTACTTCCCCAATATTGTCCGCAATCTGGATGCTTTTCGCAGACAGGGGTTGTAGCTCATTACAGCAATGTAACAGATGCGTATTGCCATGCAGGAGGGAAAAATCTACGGGTTCTTCTATCTCCCCAAGGGCTTATCGGCAGAGGCACAAAGCCAACGGCAGCCAACAATCTCTTTCTATACCAATTACTCCTATCTGATTGCAGGTTCTTTACTATTCAGAGATATGAAAATGATGGGAGAACTCACCTCCGGAGCTGCAGCCCGGACGATGCTGTATGCCAAAGGTGCGACAGAGGATCAGGCTATGGCATATCTGCAACCGATTGTGATCGACACACATCCACTGAACAATCCGTGGCTGAACTATTCGGTATACCTGTGCAATACACTGATACCAGGAGTACTCATGTTGCTCATCTTCATGGTTACCGTCTATTCTATCGGTGTAGAAATCAAAGACCGCACGGCTCGTGAATGGTTGCGAATGAGTAACAATTCCATTTATATTGCTTTGGCAGGCAAACTGCTTCCCCACACTGTAGTCTTTTCATTATGGGTATAATTTTATAATGTATACCTGTACGGTTTTCTGCATTTCCCCTGCAACAGTGGCATCTTCCCGATGATATTCGCCACGCTCTGTCTCGTACTGCCGACTCTACGACTCAGTTAAGTTTAAAACTTCCCTGTGGGGAGTCATATCGTTCTCCATTTCCGGTTTTTTCATTCCCGGTCATGGCTATGCATCCTGTTCTACAGGCTTTGAGTAATCTATTTCCTTTGCGTCACTATTTCCTGATTTTTACGTCATCAGGACCAACTCATGGACCAACTATATGGCACTATTAATATTTATGATGCTCCCCCTTCTTCGTGGTTCACCGCCTGAAGGAAGCATTGGTTTACTATAAATATATACCCTAAATGAAAGATATAAAATTAAAAAGACAAGATAGCTCAAGGCATCAATGACCTGTTTTATATCTGGAAACGGAGTTTCAGACAACTTTCCGCGACCAGGGGGTGCTGATATTTTTCATACTCGTCCCGTTAGGTTATCCGTTGCTATATAGTTTCATCTATGATAACGAAGTAGTGCGTGAAGTTCCTGCTGTTGTTGTAGATGATTCACATTCATCTCTTAGTCGTGAATATCTCCGCAAGGTAGATGCCACACCCGATATTCAAATCGTCTCCTACTGTGCCGATATGGAAGAAGCCAAACAAATGCTAAAGAACCGGCGTGCGTATGGTATCATTTATATCCCTTCGGTTTCAGCGACAATATTGCCAAAGGAAAACAGACACAAGTCAGTATCTATTGCGACATGAGCGGATTGTTATACTATAAATCGATGCTTCTTGCCAACACTGCCGTTTCTCTGGATATGAACAGGGATATCAAAATTGCACGTAGCGGAAACACGACCGACCGTCAGGATGAAATCACTGCTTATCCGATAGAATATGAAGAAATCTCCATCTTCAACCCCACTGCCGGGTTCGCCGCTTTCCTGATTCCTGCTGTATTGGTATTGATTATCCAACAGACATTATTGCTCGGCATCGGTCTCGCTGCAGGAACTGCTCGTGAGAACAACAGATTTAAGGATCTTGTACCTATTAATCGTCACTATAACGGGACGTTACGAATTGTATTAGGAAAAGGATTGAGTTATTTCCTAGTTTATATATTGGTAGCTTTCTACGTACTTTATGTCGTTCCAAGATTGTTTAGCCTCAACCAAATTGGGCAACCCAGTTCATTAATATTATTCGTTGTCCCCTATCTTGCGGCTTGTATCTTCTTTTGCGATTGCAATCGGGAAGCTTCTGATTTTTGCCATTCGCTTAGGAAACTGGCCGGGAGCAGCTATTCCCCCGTTTTGTATGCTGATTTTTGTAACGGCTTTGTAAAAATCAACAATATGGGAGCCACTCTTAGTGAAGTAGCTTTTGAATATAAGGCTTTGTGGTTGCAAGCCGGCATTTATTTCCTGACCACCTGTTGGGTATACCGCTGGCAAATACTGATGAGTCGCAAACATGCAATAGAGAGATACAAAATTAAAAGAGAAAGCAAACTTATCCAAGCAGATAAGTGATTAATGAGTAAGAATTACAAGAGAGAGAATTAACGGTGTATCCTTTCAATGGGATATGCCGTTTTTTTTATTAATAAGAACATAAAGAAAATCCCCCGTTCCAAGAGAGTATAGAACGAGGGATTTTAGAGATATTATAAAGAGAGTATAATAAGTTTAGAACTTGTAACCTACGCCAATAGAGAAGTTCATGTTCTTCGGTGCACCGTCACCATCAGCCAATTTAGCCAAACCAAATTCTCCTGATAAGTCAATAAAGAATTTATTAATTTCATAAGCAACGCCTACACCGAGACCTGCATCAAATCTTTTTGCTCCAAATTGATCATCACCGTCACCAAAGAAATCAATTTTTTCATCACCAATTTTACACTTACCAGCAATACCAAATGCAAAATAAGGACCAGCTTTCACTACAATATTCTGGTTATCAGCAATTGCAAATCTTGCAGCAGCCAATACCGGAATCTCCAAATACATTGGATTCATTTTCACTTCATCCTGTTTAGCACCTTTTTGAGTGAACATCAACGAAGGTTGAATAGACCACATATCAGAGAACTGATATTCCATGCCAACGCCTACATTGAATCCAATCCTCATGTCAGTATCCATATCCCCAGTAAAAGTTACTCATGTTCATACCAACTTTGGCATTCCAAGAAATCTGAGAATAAGAAACGATAGAAACAAGTGCAAATAGCACAAAAATCAAACCTTTTTTCATATCATTCATTTTTTAGTTTGCCTTCCTCTTCCCTTTGGTTGGCATTGTTAGTTAATAGTTCTGTTTGAAGTGTGGGGAATTATTCGCAACCGGTTAAAGTATTGAAACACACCCTTCCGTATTTAACGTATATTTTGTAGCCGCAAATATATTTCATTTATTTTATATAAAAAAATCCTTTGATAGTCTATTTTTGCATAAAGGTTATTAAAGAGTGACTATATAGAAAAAATAATGTTCATCCGGTCTTTTTTTTTTTTTATGCTTAAATAATTTCCGAATAACAATGCAATTAAAATATTCTTGCAAGATTTATACATTTACAATTATTAACCGACTAGCTATTGCTTGTTTACGAAATATTCGTAGATTTGCGAAGTATTCGTAATTAAACAACATCTCCATGGAAAAAGTTAACTATACAAGAAGAAGAAGTAATGATTCTACATTTGGGAGTTACAATGCTGTTTCGTAAAAGACATTGTTGCAAAGTATACGCAACCGGCACCTCCTTATACCACAGTAGCATCTATCGTAAAGAACCTCGAGCGGAAAGGATATGTCACACCGAAACGTGTGGGTAATACCTACCAATATACTCCCCTGCCATTCGCGAAAAATGAATATAAACGCCATTTTTATGAGTGGCGTAGTTCGTAACTACTTTGAGAACTCTTACAAAGAAATGGTTTCTTTCTTTGCCAAAGACCGGAAGATTTCGGCCGATGATCTCAAAGATATTATCGATCTTATTGAAAAAGGAAAAGAAAATTAATAGAAAACATTCATCACCATGACTCCGGAACTAGCTTATTTTCTAAAGATAAATGTAGCGATAGCTCTGTTCTATGCATTCTATCGGTTGTTTTTCCATAAAGACACCTTTCTTCCATTGGCGTAGGATGGCTTTGCTATGTTTTTTGCCATCTCCATGCTTTATCCTATTGGAATATTCAGGGATGGATAAAAGCTCACGAACCGATGGTGGCAATGGCAGATCTTTATGCAACCATCATCCTTCCGGAGCAAGTAGTTACTTTACACAAGAGAGCCTGTAATGAACTGGCAAGAGTTTATCATGCAGCTCGCTAAAGTTATCTATTGGAGCGGAATGTTATTACTTACCACACGTTTCTTCGTACAACTGGGTAGCATCATCCGATTGCATTTCCAATGCTCAAAAAGCAATATACAAGGAGTACGCGTACATCTATTAAAGAAAGAAACAGGTCCTTTTTCTTTCTTCCACTGGATATTCATACACCCGCAATCACATACGGAATCTGAAATCAGTGAAATCATTACGCATGAAGAGACCCATGCCCGACAATACCACTCGGTGGATGTGCTTTTCAGCGAAATAATGTGTATATTCTGCTGGTTCAACCCATTTATCTGGTTAATGAAACGAGAAGTCAGAGGAAACCCCTCGAATACATGGCAGATCACCGTGTATTAGAGACGGGGCATGATAGTAAATCATACCAGTACCACTTATTGGGACTGGCACATCACAAGGCTGCAGCAAATTTATCAAATAGTTTCAATGTTTTACCACTCAAAAATCGTATTAAAATGATGAATAAACGAAGAACGAAAGAAATAGGAAGGACAAAATATCTGATGTTTCTTCCCTTAGCTGCTATCTTAATGATTGTCAGTAACATCGAAATGGTAGCACGTACCACTGAAAAAATTTGCCAAAAGAAATGATGGGACAAGCAACAGAAGAAGTTGCCATGCAAGCTGAAACTACAAATATTCCCGGAACTTTCTACAAGAGAAATTCAAGAAATCAGCCTTCCGCAAGGTACAAAAGGAAAGGAAGTAACGGAAACTCAAATCAAAAGTGTACCAGATTCCGTTGTCTTCCAGGTTGTAGAAGAAATGCCGGATTTTCCGGGAGGAGTACAGGCACTGATGGACTACTTATCTAAGAACGTCAGATATCCGGCTGAAGCACATGCAATCGGTGCACAAGGACGTGATTGTAAGCTTTACTGTTCAAAAAGGACGGAAGTATAGCTGACACAAAAAGTAGAACGAAGTGTCAATCCGTATCTCGACAAGGAAGCCATGCGTGTAATTGCCGCCATGCCCAAATGGAAACCCGGCAAACAAAGGGGGGAAGCAGTGAACGTGAAATTTACAGTTCCGTTGTTTCAGTGACTATCCGATCCAGAACTACCCAAGGCGGAAGAGATCAAACAGTCTGATCTGGACGAAGTAGTTGTAGTGGGATACGGTCCACAGGAAGATTCAACCCCGGTGCAGTAGGTGTGAAAGGAGAAAACGCAGATCAGGCTTTCACTGTAGTAGAAACAATGCCCAAATTCCCGGAGGACAAGCCGGGTTGATGCGTTATCTGGCTAGAAGTATCAAATATCCCGTCATCGCTCAAAAAAGTAAGGAGCAAGGCAGAGTCATCATACAGATGGTTATTAGTAAAGACGGAAGTTTGTCGAATATAAAAGTATTACGCAGCGTATCTCCGTCACTGGATGCAGAAGCCGTACGCGTAGTGGGAAACATGCCTAAATGGGAACCAGGAATGCAAAAAGGACAGGCTGTCCCTGTTAAGTATACCCTTCCTATCGTATTCCGGTTACAATAAATAACTTCCCCGATACCGCTCCCTTTCCTCATCGGTGAGGAACGGGGCGTTCATCGGTGGGGAACTCTCTCCTCCCGGTGCCGGACGTATCTTTTCCCCGGTGCTAGAAAAAAATCATTTCTTTTTTAGTTTTCGCAAGGATAGTTATAAAAAGATCCTTATATTTGTTCGTGTAATAAAACATTATTCACATGAAAAGATTCGCATGGATTATCGGTTTAATATTCTGCACAATCTGCACCATACAAGCCCAAGACAGAGTGATTGAACGGCCTCCTTTTCTAGCATGGAGCTCCAATAGTATTGAGGTCGATAAAATTGTCATGAGTGATACCGTAACAACAGTGTATATAAAGGCTTTCTATCGTCCGAAATACTGGATAAAAATAGCTACGGGCAGTTTTCTGAAAGATAATAACGGAATGCTTTATCCTATCCGAAGGGGAGTTGGAATCACATTGGATAAGGAATTCTGGATGCCGGAATCAGGAGAAGCGGAATTCCAACTCTTATTTCCCCCAATACCTGAAAATGTAACCAGTCTGGATTTCTCGGAAGGGGACTTCGACGGGGCATATAAGATATGGGGGCATACAACTGGATAAGGACGCATTCTATAAACAAAACTTCCCCAAAGAAGCAGTCGTACACAAAATAAATAAGAAAGCGATATTGCCGACCCTAAGTTGGCCTTTGGAACTGCCACACTCAAAGGAAAAATACTGGACTATCAGAAAGAGATGATCAAGCAAGTGAAGATGCACATAGAAAGCCCTGCATTGAATGTCCACAACGAACAGAATATCATAAAAATCAAGGAGGACGGCACTTTTCAGCGGAAGTCAAAGGTAGCATCTGTTACAAGTGTATCATTGGAATTTCCTTTTGGCTGGATCGAGTGTCTGATAGCTCCCAATGAAGAGACATCACTCATCATAAATACAAAGGAACTATGCCGCAGACAAGCACATCTACAAAGAAAAGGATAAAACGTATGGAGAGCCTGTATACTTTAATGGTTATCTGGCTAGCCTGCAACAAGAATTAGCTTCAGTAGATATAGATATTGTATTGAAAAGCGTTTATTACATGGATATGTACAACGACATTGTCGGGAAAAGTGCAGATGAATATCAAGGCTTATGTATTGAGCGTCTTCCATCCGTTCGCAAAAAGAAATTGCAAAGAGCTATTCAATCCACATACAGCAATGCGTGCAAAGAGCTAAAATTAAATATCCTGGTAACAATCTGGATGCGACCGGCAAAATCGCCATGACGGAGAGAGAACTAAAATCAGCACATATTACGCGTCAACAGATATATTTAATAAACTTTAGAATAAAGAACAGACTGACAGGGACTATTCGATAACATTAAACAATAACTGTATCAATCCATTGATTTTTCCGTTAACAGCAGATACTATGACATATTGAAGATGCTTTACTCAAACGAACAAAGAAATAATAAAGAAAGATTGAATTAAACAAAAGAAAGACAGGCTTCACTGTAAACGAGACGGGACAAGTCTCCAATGAGGACTTATTCCCATCCATTATCTCTAAATTCCGGGGACACACGTTGTTAGTTGATTTTTGGGCAACTTGGTGTGGCCCTTGTCGCACAGCTAATAAAGCCATTACTCCAATGAAAGAGGAATTAAAAGACAAGGATATTATCTACCTCTACATCACAGGCGAAACTTCCCCCAAAGGTACCTGGGAAAACATGATTACCGATATTCATGGTGAGCATTTCCGTGTGACAAATGAGCAATGGAGCTTTCTAATGTCCAACTTCAATATCCGGAGGAGTTCCCACTTATTTTATTGTTGATCCGGAGGGTAATATCACCTTCAAACAAACTGGATTTCCCGGAGTAGACACCATGAAAAAAGAACTCATGAAAGCTTTGAATAAGTAACTCAAACGTAAAAAAAAGATAGTGACGGTATATGCTTAGGATAGTGACGGTATCGTTGTCATATACCGTCACTATTTATATTGGATAGCGTCACTATTTTGTAGAAGAGAATCCGCCAACAACAATTGCTACATAAGTATGTCATCATAATTAGTTTATATAATATATTTAGGCACGGATTACGCGGATTATAATATAAGATTATTTTTGCAAGAATACGTAATCCTAAAATCAATAAATAAACGAGCCTCCATAGTCTTTGAAAAGACTACAGAGGCTCGCTCTATATCCTATGGATAACTTACTGCAAAGCTATCCAACTCCAGATTCCATTTATTTATGCATTTCCACGATTTGAGTCGGAGCCATCTCTACATTCCGGCGATCTACCTGACGAACAACACTGGCAGCCAGGGATAAGAAAGCGCGTCCGGTCACGGAGTCTTCATCCAATGCAACGGGAGTACCATTATCTCCTCCTTCGCAGATGCTTTGCACGATAGGAATCTGCCCCAACAAAGGAACATTCATTTCTTCAGCCAGTTTCTTGGCACCTTCTTTTACCAAAGATATAGTATTTATTCTCGGGTAGTTCAGCGGGAGTAAACCAAGCCATATTCTCAACCAAACCGAGAATAGGTACATTTACCTTATCGTTGGTGAACATATTGATTCCCTTACGGGCATCTGCCAAAGCAACCGCTTGCGGAGTACTGACAACAATCGCCCCTGTCATGGCTAATGTTTGAACAACCGTCAAATGAATGTCACTGGTTCCGGGAGGAAGGTCGATCAGGAAATAATCGAGATCTCCCCAGGCGGCATCCCCGATCAACTGTTTCAACGCATTGCTTGCCATACCGCCGCGCCATAAAGTGGCCTGGTCGGGATCGACAAAGAAACCGATAGACAATAATTTCACGCCATATTCTCTACCGGAATAATCATGTCACGACCATCTATACGTTCAGCATAGGGGCGCGCATCCTCCACCTGAAACATCTTAGGCATAGAAGGACCGAAAATATCAGCATCGAGCAAGCCAACTTTATAGCCCAACTTAGCCAAAGCAACTGCCAAGTTCGCAGACACCGTAGACTTACCTACTCCACCTTTACCGGAAGATATACCGACTATATTCTTCACTTGTGGAAGGAGCTTGCCAACTTCCGGACGAGCGGCTTGCTTACTCTCTGCTGTGATTGTTACCTGCACATCAGGAGAGACATACGTATGAATAGCTGTTTCCGCAGCTTCAACATTGATTTCATAAACGGATCAGTCGGTTTCTCAAAGATCAATGAAAAGCTGACAGTCATACCATCAATACGGAGATTATCGGCAACCATCTCCGCTTCCACCAGATTCTTTCCCGTACCGGGATAACGCACCGTTGCCAGTGCATCCAATATTAATTTAGGATAAAGAGTCATTTTATTTACTATTTGACGATTTACAAATTACTATTTAAAATCACCATTCGATTAAGTGTCAGTTCACTTTAAGGGCGATTGTTACTGCACAAAACTATTTGCTTGTACTTAGACCGCTACGCTTGCTGCGGTTGTAGCTACGATAGGGATCAAGCTCTATTTCTACATCCGGCTCTTGCAGTTTACCTTCCTGCGGAAGCCGGAATTTGATATACTTATAGCTAAACCACGATCCAGCCATTGTTGTTCATAATAAGTTTTAATACCGAGAATATTGTCCACCAGATCAGAATGATAAAGATCTTCAGTGATAAACTCTCCCGGCAGTCCGTTCTCCTCAATCATATATTTGGTATAAGTGAACATAAAGTTGCTGTCTGTTTTCAGGTGGATAATACCATTCGGTTGCAAAAATTTACGATACCGTTCCATAAAAATAGGTAGAAGTCAGTCGCTTGGTAGCTTTCTTCATTTGCGGATCAGAAAAAGTCAGCCAGATTTCGCTCACTTCCCCTTCTGCAAAAAAGCGGTCGATGATCTCGATGTTGGTACGCAGGAAAGCCACATTCTTCATGCCGGCCTGAAGAGACTCGGTAGCTCCCGTCCACATACGGGCGCCTTTGATATCCACTGCTATAAAGTTCTTCTCGGGAAACATCTTACCCAGGCCAACAGTATACTCACCACGTCCGCAACCCAACTCGAGTACAATAGGATGATCGTTTTTAAAAAACTCCTTGTGCCATTTCCCTTTCATACCGAAAGGCACGTTATCTACCGCCGAATAAGGATATTCGAACACGTGCGGATAACTCGCCATATCGGCAAACTTTTCTAATTTATTCTTTCCCATATCAATCCTGATTAGGTCGCAAAGGTACTGATTTTGACGCAACCGACAAAAAGAAATGGAGCACAGATTTCTCTATGCTCCATTCTTCTATAGTACTGAATGATTCGTCTAATTAAATCTCAACATTCACTTCAACGTTTACCTCTACACTTCCACCTTGTTGTGCTTTCAAATCCTCATAGAAAGCAGCATGCGAAACCTGCAACATAGGTTGCAGGAAAAGAATCCAATACCCAAAGTGAAAATACAAAGAATAGCCCAGCCAATAAAGCTCAAATCAAGCATGAACAGCTTCATCTTGTTGCCCTTCCATCATAGCCATACTTTTCTCAATAGCTGCATTGTTTTTCATTTCGGGGTCATCTTTCAAGATATAGTCGGTCATTGCATAAGAATAAGTGCTTAATAATTCCTGGTACAACCAACAGCAACATCCACAAAGCGGTATAGATACCCTGTAGCAACTTCGTTACAAAAATACGTCCATAATCCTGGAAGCCTTCGAATAACACTCCGAAATCAATGTCTTTGCCTCTACATACGCCAAGCATTACAATAGTAAAGCCGTATGCAACCGGAAGTCCAACAAATAATGAACATAATCCGCCAATCACAGGAATAGCAGATAATCCACCGGCAATTGCTGAATAAATAAGTGCAGCAACGGCTGCCATAGGCCACTTTCCTCGAAGTGCCTCACGCGCCTGCGCACGTAGTTCTGAGTTTAGTTTTTAACATAGTGAATAATATTAATTGATAAATGTGTTATTTCATAATATACAATTACTCTACAATCGTCACCCAGCCATGTGTATCCGGTTCGTCGCCATACTGGATTCCACGCAACTTATTATACAATTTCGTACAGATAGGTCCCGGCTTGCCGTCTTTAGAAATCACATAAGATTTTCCATTTTCCAAATCATCGATACGCTGAATCGGGCTGATTACTGCGGCAGTACCACAAGCACCAGCTTCTTCAAATGTTTCCAATTCTTCTTCCGGTATCGGACGGCGTTCCACTTTGATACCCATGTCTTCTGCCAACTGCATCAAGCTCTTATTGGTAATGGAAGGTAAGATAGAAGATGACTTCGGAGTGATGTAGGTATTGTCCTTAATACCAAAGAAGTTGGCCGCACCACATTCGTCAATGTATTTTTTCTCTTTTGCGTCCAGATAGAACTCGCAGGAATAACCCAAGTCGTGAGCCTTCTTATTGGCGCGCAGACTGGCTGCATAGTTTCCACCCACTTTGTAGATACCGGTTCCGTGAGGAGCGGCACGATCGAACTCACGAATGATAACGTACGGATTGGTAGAGAAACCACCTTTGAAGTACGGTCCTACCGGAGTTACGAATACCACAAACATATACTCTTCCGCAGGATGCACGCCTACCTGGGCACTTGTTCCGATCAATAGCGGACGAATGTAAAGAGAAGCACCGGTTTCATAAGGAGGGATAAAACGTTCATTCAGCTTTACCACTTTCAAAATTGCTTCTTTGAACCGTTCTGTCGGAAGTTCTGCCATCAGAATTCCCTGGCAAGTAGATTGCAGACGGGCAGCGTTTTCTTCCAAACGGAAAATACGCACTTTGCCGTCTTTACCACGGAAAGCTTTCAGACCCTCGAAGGCTTCCTGACCATAGTGTAAACAGGTTGCCGCCATGTGCAAATTAAGATGTTCTTCACTACTAACCTCTAGTTCTCCCCATGCGCCGTTACGGAAATTGATTCTCACATTGTAGTCTGTCTTCATATAACCGAATGACAGATTAGCCCAGTCTATTTCTTTCATATCGTTAGTTATTAGTTATTTTCGATGAGCAACAAAAATAACCTTTATTCTTCAGATTGCCTCTTTTCTTGCAGTAATTTTTCGACTTCCCGGTCGGCTTTTGTCAGTTTATCCTTGCAAAAGGCAATAATTTCATTGGCTTCTTTTATTTTCTCACTCAAAATGTCGATATCCAGTTCGTTATTATCTATCTGGCGAACGATCTTTTCAAGACGTTCCATTGCTTGGGAATATGTTTCTTTTTTTGCTGCCACGATAATTGATATTTAATGGTTAATGATGAATGTTTTTACAAATAAACAGTCGACGGATAGTTACTTTTTCCACCACAGATTGCACTTCTCCTTTCAGCAACCGGGTTGTCAAGCGATCTCCCGGTTTCAGCGAAGATGCGTCCGTCACCGCTTTCCCGTCTTTGATTGTAATACTGTATCCCCGGCTCAGAGTTTATCCGGAGAGGCGTCTGCTATTCGCTGTTGTAAAAGTTCCAACCGGTGAGACTGACGGGCCAACAATGCTTTCGCCACTTGTAACAAATCTTTCTTTGCTGCCAGCAAAGAAAAACGGGCGTCCGCAAGTTTGCGATGAACAAGATTGGGAATACGAGTTTGGAGGGTTTCCAATCTCCGTCGTTCCAGATCAAAAGCATATAAGCTCCCTGTTGAAGACGTACAGATAATTCTTCCAGATGCTCTGCTACTTCCGTTACCTGATGAATCAGAAGCTCGGCAGCAGCCGTAGGAGTCTTTACCCGGGTATGAGCCACAGAGTCAAGCACTGTATCATCGCGTTCATGACCAATACCGGTAATAATAGGTAATGGGAACTGCGCACAGGCAGCTGCCAACAGATAAGTATCAAAGCCGGACAAATCGGAAGTAGCTCCACCACCACGAATGATGACTACTACGTCAAATTCATTGATGCGGGCATTGATACGGTCTAAAGCCGCCAATACAGACTCTTCAACTTGATTGCCTTGCATTAAAGCCGGAAAAAGTTCTGTATAAAAATAGAACCCGCCCGGATTATGCTGCAACTGATGACAGAAATCTCCATATCCGGCCGCAGTAGCCGAAGAAATGACAGCAATACGCTGGGGAAGAATCGGTATCTCAAGCTCTTTATTCAGTGTCAACACTCCCTCCTCTTCCAACTGCAATAATATTTCCCGACGACGGCGAGCCATATCTCCCAACGTGTAAGCAGGATCAATATCAAGCACCGTCAAACTATAACCGTATAGCTCATGAAACTGAACTGTTACTTTCACCAACACTTTAATGCCGGAAGTAAATAGCTGCCCTGTGGTTTCCTCAAAATAAGGCTTCAACAAGCGGTAGATATTATTCCAAATCATCCCGCGTGCCTTGGCTACGAGATTGTTGCTGCGAGGATCTTTCTGCACAAATTCCAGATAACAATGCCCCGTCGTATTGGAACGGACATCGCTCAACTCTGCCTGTATCCAATATTCATCGGGCAGGCATTGCTCCAGACTACGGCGGACGAGTGAATTCAGTTCTAAAAGAGAAAGAGAATCCATAACGAAAAAAAAGAACAGTTAACGTTGAGTTGATTGATATGCCTTCCACAAATCGGGAATACCATATCCATATATGTTATCCGGGAAATCGGCTCTATCCCCCGATTGACGTACCAAATCAATAATCTGCTTCGCTGTCAGCTTCGGACAAGCCTGCCACAGACAAGCTACCATACCGCACATAATCGGAGAAGAAAAAGAAGTTCCGTTGGCACGGCGAAGATTACCATCCGTTCCCATCACATCCGAATTCAGACCGACAGCCACTACATCCGGCTTCACACGTCCGTCAGCCGTATTTCCAACAGAAGAAAACGGCGCCAGTTCTCCTCTTTTTGTTACAGCTCCTACCGTTATGATATTCTCCGCATCTCCCGGAGGAGTAATCTTCTTCCACGAACCTGCACCCGAATTTCCGGCACTGCACACAACTACCATTCCTTTATCGGCAGCCTTCGCAGCTTCCCGGGACATCAATGCATAATGACCATTCAAGTCACGGTATCTATAATTCTTCGCAGGATCATCAAATGAGTAGTAACCAAGCGATGTATTCACCAAATCCACTCCTACACTATCGGCAAACTCAATGGCTGCCGCCCAGTAATCCTGTTCTACCAGATTCTCCGAATATTCGTCCTCGCTACGCAACAACCAATAAGAAGCTTCAGGAGCTGTACCAATCATCACATGCGGCTGGTTCATAGCCATACAGGACAATACAGACATTCCATGACTGCTTTCCGCATAAATATCTGCCTCCGGATTCACAAAGTCACGCACCCCGAGAATATGGATATTTTTCATGGCATCAATCTTATCTACATTATGGAATCCGGCATCAATTACGGCAATGGTCATTCCCTGACCCTTAAAGCCGGCATCATGCAGGAGATCGACGCGGCTCATAGCCGCTTGCGTGATTGCAGGACCGTAAAGGCTATCGGTACGCACCGGTTTATTTATTAGCGAATCTCTTTGAAAGGCTCTTTGTGTGATACCTTTCCACACTCTTTCCGTGGAATGTACAAAAGGCAGTTGAGCTATTTTGCTGATTAAAGTACTATCATTACAAGAAACAGTAACAAAATTATCCCATTTCCCCGTCACAAGTACATGAACACCCGTCTTCCGTATAGCATCTACATATTTCCTGCAAACCGGTAAATCGGTAGAATCAATAGGCAATCCCTGTTTTTTCTCCGCTCGATAGATTTCTTAGACAAATACTTTTCCGGTTTTTGCAAGGAATAGTCAGTAGCCGCCTTGTCTTTCAGACTAATTCGATATTTTAAGGTATCTCCCGGAGTAAACTGGGCAGATCCCCCCAAATACATATTTAAAGCGAGAATCAATACTATAAACTTCTTCATAAGTTATCTTTCTATTTTAATCAATCATAATTCTTCATTTTCCATAATCACCAGCCCGATTCCTCTTTGGGAAGCAATGAAAGCTCCTCCCAGCACCCGTTTTCCATCATAAAACACAGCTGATTGTCCGGGAGCAATGGCCGAAGCTATTTCGAGGAAACGGACCAACAAATGTCCGTCTTCCAATCTTTTCACCCGACAGGGAATCGGACGACTCCGATAACGAATCCGTACCGTCAGATTCTCACATCCGAACAATTCCCGTTCATCCACCATCTTATCCTGCTCCGCCAACATGTATTCAGTTTCCAGCTGGTCGGCATCTCCAAGCATCACCGTATTTTTCTGCGGATTGATTTTCAACACATAAGCAGGCTTTCCTAAAGCGATCTCCAATCCTTTTCGTTGCCCAATCGTATAATAAGGTGCTCCTTTATGCTTCCCAAGCTTCACTCCTTCAGAGTTAACAAACCATCCCGGTCCAATTTCACTATCCAGTTCGGGGCACTGCTCACGAAGAAAATCACGGTAATCCTCCCTTGATAAAGCAGACTTCCATACTTTCTCCTTCTTTCGACTTTGCTTCATACCCTTTCTCTGCAAGATACTCACGAACCTTCACCTTCGTATAATCTCCCAACGGGAAAATGCAACGTTTCAGCACATCCTGCCCCAATCTCCAGAGAAAATACGACTGGTCTTTCTTATCATCGTCTCCAGCTATGATATAAATATGCCCGTTTTTCTCTTCCAATCGTGAATAATGTCCGGTAGCCACCCATGCACAATTCAACTTATCCGCCCACTCCGTCAGAACACGGAACTTAAACAACGGATTACACATCACGCACGGATTCGGTGTACGCCCCTGCTTATATTCGTCTATGAAGTTTTTTACGATGGTCTCTTTAAAAGGAATACGTTCATCTGCCACATAATGTTCGATCCCCATCCGTTCAGCCAACTCCCTGGCATCCTGCTGGCTCATCTCCCCCATACGCGCATGGTAACTCCTACAATCTCGTATCCTTGTTCCTGCAGCATCAAGCAAGTAGCGGTGCTGTCTATGCCACCACTCATACCTACCAATACTCTCTTATTTCGTTCTTCCATTCGAATTTTGAAAATTTACATGGATACAAATGTACGAGATTTCAAAGAGAAAAGTTGCTTTTCTGAAAGAAAATCCTTATATTTGAAATATACCAAAAGCGAGAACAATTATGGCTAACCCTAGATTACCGGGCATTTCCGAAAACGAGCAAGCCTTATTGTATGCCAAATTGAATGAATACGACCGAGGCAGAGCCTCTTTTAAAGAGGCAGGAGTCTACTTGGTGGTGTTGCCCCGACCGGGGAAACCAAATTATTCCCTTTGGCTGTACTCTCCCCTGCCCGAAAAGCAATCCATTCTTTATATACATGACCTGTCACCAGACATCAACGAATCCCTGCGAATGGCCAGTACAATGTTTTACTATTCGAAGCGTTGCCTTATCTGGTAGATTACAATGAGAAAAGAATGCAGAGTAACGGTGACGACCTTATCTTTTTCGGAAAATACCGGGGACATTTTCTTCATGAAATCCTCAAAGATAGATCCTGCCTATTTAAGTTGGGTAGCTTACAAGTTCACCCCCAAAATACCGAAACAGGAACGCTTCGTCAAAATAGCACAAGCTTATCATTCCATACACCTGGATATAATGATCAGAAAATCGAGGGAGAAACGTTCATCAAGCCGCTATTTGGGAGAATTAGGGGAAAAACTGACTGACTTAAAATTAAAAGTCACACGCGTACGACTGGAAGACGATCCGTACAAAACAAGAGTGAACGGCACTACCCCACAGTTTTTTGTCAAGCAGGTACTGACTTTGACCGATGCCAGTGGAAATTTAGTCACCATGAGTATTCCATCAAAAAATCCCAGTGCGGTTTCATGCACTCTATCAGGGATAGAACATGAATACCGACTGGGGAGATATTATCTACGTTGCATCGGCGAAAGTATCGCGCCGATACGAAAGCTATGGTTCAAAAGTACACGCGCCTTAGCCATGTGAAGTTCGCAAGTCTCAACGTTTAGTCCAATCGTCCTTGACAAAACTTGCCGGATAAGAGATTTTATCCACCACTCCGTCTTTCTGACGAATCCAGGACGTAAATGTACGAGCACCCTCATCTAATACAATAATACGGGCCCCGTTAGGCAAATGATTATATTCCGTATTTCCACCGGTGAAACGGCCGTAAGCCAAAAGAATACCTTTCCACATCACTGCATAATCATTATCATGATCGTGTCCTACAAAAACGCCCATCACATCTCCCGCCTCTTTCATTGCAGCAAACATACCCGTATTCAATTTAGGTGCACAAGCTTCCTCCATACGAGTTCCGCGAAGAATTGCGTTTTCGGTACGGGCAGCTTCATTGTATTCAGGAAGAGGAATATGGAAAAAGGCAAGAGCCGGCAGAGGCTGTCCGCCGTTTTGCACTTTATAAGCCGCACTCTGTTGGCGATACCAATTTATCTGGTCGAATGTAAGCCATGCATACCCCTTCACATCTTTCAAAGGAGAATAAGAGTGAGAATCCATGCAATATAGCAAAGCAGCATCCTTCTTTAGATTAGAAGACGATTTCACTGTCAATACATAATCCGGCGATAAAACTGTTCCGCGATCAGGCAATAAATTGCCGGGAACTTGACGGATGATATCATATAACTGTTCCCGTGTCATTCCCTGTTCATTGTCATGGTTACCAAAAGTGACCACAGAAAGGTAGTTTACGTTTAACTACCGGTTCCAGTACCTGCAACATTCCGGAATCCGCCGGAGCAGAATAAACAACATCGCCGGTAAAAATTACCAAATCCGGACGTTCATCATCAAGCACCTGATTTATACGTTCCAGAGCTATATCAGAAGCCCGGTTCCATATTTAAAATGCACATCGGTAAATTGCACAATCTTGAATTTACCATCTTTGCTAAATTTCAGTTCACTCTTCTGAGCCATACAAAAGTCGTTACCAATAAGAAGGCAAGTGTTAAGTAAATTTTAAAAAGACGAATCATAATTATTTGTTTTAGGGGGTTAAGAAATCTTCTCTATCAGCACAGTAGCATAAGCCGATATACCTTCTTCACGACCTGTAAAACCGAGTTTCTCGGTAGTAGTCGCCTTAATGGAAATATCATCCGCATCAATTCCCATGACAGTTGCCATCGTCTCTTGCATCAAAGGAATGTGTGCCTTTAACTTCGGGCGTTCGGCACAAATAGTTGCATCGATATTGCCCACTTTATATCCTTTGGTAGCAATCAATTCCACTGTTTTTCTTCAGCAGTATTTTGCTATCTATGTTCTTAAATTCTCCTGCCGTATCGGGGAAAGTGATAGCCGATATCACGCATATTCGCCGCCCCTAACAAAGCATCGCAAACAGCATGCAATAATACATCAGCATCCGAATGCCCCAGCAATCCTTTTGTGTGTTCCAAAAGAATGCCACCCAGCCATAACTCACGACCTTCGACCAACTGATGTACGTCGAAGCCAAAGCCTACTCTTATCTTCATATTTCGTATAACAAATGAGTACTAATGAATAAAAAAGATCAACGGATATAGAAATCCAGCAGTTTTTCCTCCTCCAGATAACCTTGCAAACGCTGTCCGATACTAACAGGACCTACACCCACAGGAGTCCCAGTAAAGAGCAAGTCACCAATTTTCAAAGTTACAAACTGGCTTACATAAGCGATTATATCATCTATCTTGAAAAGCATATCTGCCGTACAACCGCGCTGCACTTCCTTACCGTCGATCAACAGATTAAAGTCAAGATTCTGAATATCCTTATAGTGCTCCACCGGAACAAAAGTTCCAATAGCAGCCGACGAATCAAAACCTTTGCAAAGCTCCCAGGGATTACCCTGCTCACGGAACTTTCGCTGAAGGTCACGAGCCGTAAAGTCGATCCCTACAGTCACTGCATCATAATAACGGTTAGCAAAGCGGGGAGCTATATTTTTCCCCAATCGATTAATACGAACCACCAGCTCCGTCTCATAATGCACCTCTTTAGAAAAGTCGGGAATGAAAAACGGTTTGCCATCCTTCAGTATAGCCGAATCAGGCTTCATAAAAATCACCGGCTCCGTATTTACTTGTGTATGTCCCAGTTCTTTGTTATGCTGGGCGTAGTTCATCCTACTGCAATAATCTTCATTATTTCTCGTTAAAATTCAATCGGTTAAACATAACAGCCAAATGAGCATATAGAGACGTATTCTGCACCACTATATTCTCGGGTACACGGATACGGAAAGGAGTAAAGTTCCATACGGCTTTTTATGCCTCCGTCTACCATCTTATCTGTAATTTCCTGAGCAATATTAATAGGTACGGTCAATACACCGATATTTACATCGTATTCTTTCATCTTTGCCTCAAAGTCATCGGAGTGAAAAATAGGAATACCATTCAAGTCTTTTCCACCAATTCCGGATTCACATCAAAAGCTGCCACAATCTCCAGCCCGAAATGATGCAAACCCGAATCCCGAAGCAAAGCAGCTCCCAAGCTACCTACACCAAACAAGAAGGCTTTGTGCATATTGGTAAATCAAGAAAACTCTCCAACACTTCAATCAGCGCATCAATGTTATACCCTACTCTCGTGCGCCCGGAGATATTGACGTAGGATAAATCCGTGGCGATTTGAGAAGCATCAAGATTTATTTCCTTAGAGATTTGTGTAGAAGAGACGTACTGTTCTCCTTTTTCTTTCATTAGTTTTATGTTAGACAGATACCAGGGAAGTCTGCGCAAGGTAGGCTCCGGCACTTTATCCGCCTCTTTTCGTATAGATGTGCTCATACTTCTTACTAAATTTGGTATTTTGCAAAAGTACAATCTTTTTTGAGACTGACAACCCTATAACAGAAAACCTTAATAGAGATTAAACAAAACAATGAAAAGAGGTTCAAATTTTGCTCTTTTCCATAAGTTTAATACTTTTGAAAAGGATTAAAAATGACGAGTATGAAAAATAATGATTGGAAAGATAGATTAAACGTAGTGTATTCCACGAATCCAGACTTCGGCTATGAAATGGATAATGATGAAGAGCAAGTTACCTCGACAAAACAAACAAAACCTGCGAGTTTCCATTGACAAAAAGAACCGGGGCGGTAAAGTGGTCACATTAATTACCGGATTTATAGGTACGGAAAACGACTTGAAAGAGCTGGGTAAGCTACTGAAAAGCAAATGCGGAGTAGGCGGATCGGCTAAAGACGGAGAGATTATGGTACAAGGAGATTTCAAAACCAAAATCATAGAGCTGCTCATTAAAAAAGAAGGATACTCTAAAACAAAAAGGTATAGGAGGTTAAACTAAATAGCATTTTGTAACTAAAATTTTAAAGATATGAGAAAAGTAACATTATTCTGTGCAGCAGCGTTATTCTCACTGTTGTCATTTGCACAAGACAACAATGCTGATATCGTCAAGGTAGGCGATAGTATGCCTGCTTTCACCCTTCATTCAACAGTGAACGGTACTGTAAACTCCGAGGACCTGAAAGGAAAAGTTGTATTAATCAATATTTTCGCTACTTGGTGTGGTCCTTGCCAAAAGCGAACTGGCTGAAGTTCAAAAACACTCTGGCCTAAATATAAGGACAACAAAGATTTCTGCATGTTAGTAATCGGACACGAACATACCGACAATCAATTAACGGAATACAACAAGCGCAAAGGGTTTACATTTCCTAAAGTGAAACGCTTGAAATCAACAATCTTCAATTCAGGGTCAGCAGCAGCCAACACTTCTCTTACAGTTTTCTTACCGTCCATGATATCTTCCTGGTTCAATCAAGCAAACTTCTTTCAAGAACTTGCCCAGACGACCTTTCGCGATGTTCTGAATCATTTGTTCAGGCAGATGTGCAGCTTTTTCAGCAGAAACTGTAGCAATGATTTCTTTTGCCTTTCGCTACGTCTTCAGCAGTAATCCATCCCTTAGCCATGTTGCTTTCCATGTGTTCTTCGCTGTCCACATGAGCAGGGTTGATGCCGGCTTTCTTCAAAGCAGCCTCAACAGCCTTCTGTACTTGTTCAGCTTTTGTCTTCTCGATAGCAACTTCGATTTCTTTCTGCTTAACTTCTTCAGAAACACCGTCTTCGTCGATAGCCAGCGGATTCATGGCAGCAATCTGCATGGCCACTTGCTTAGCCAACTGTTCGTCAACATTCTTGTTGAAAGCAACAATCGTGCAAAGACCGTTTCTGTTCATGTGGTTGTACACAACCGTGGTTGCACCCTCTACAGTCAGATAACCGTCGAGTTCCATCTTTTCGCCTGTGATACCGCTACGGTCGGTTACTGCATCTTGTACAGTACCGTTACCCATCGGCAGGGCTTTTACTTCATCCAACGTCTTGCACTTATTGGCAACGGCAAGGTCAAGGATATCCTGAGTCAGTTTCACGAAGTCAGCATTCTGAGCCACGAAGTCAGTTTCGCACTTCAAAGCGATGATAACGGCAAAGTCACCGGTAGTCTTAGCCAAAACGCAGCCTTCAGAAGCTTCACGGTCTGAACGCTTAGCAGCAACAGCCTGTCCTTTTTTACGGATAATTTCCATTGCTTTATCGAAATCGCCTTCTGCATCGTTCAATGCATTCTTGCAGTCCATCATACCAGCACCGGTCATTTTACGGAGCTTGGTTATATCAGCCATACTTACAGCCATAATAATTTTTTTATTTTTTAAATGAATAATAATTTTCGAAACAAAAAAAGCTGTGTGCCAATTGCCAATCAAGATACAAGCGTATAAATATACTTTGCACATTAGCAAATTGGCACATTTTATATATTAAGCCTCTTCGTCTTCCTTAATGAAAGCGGCAGCTTTAGCTGCGTTGATAGCTTCCTCGTCAGACTTGTCGAGTCTAGCTTGTAGCTTTCTTCTTGCCTTTGTTGGCAGGAGCCTCACCGGCAGCTTCCATGTCTACCTTCTCAGCCTTACGTTCTTCCAGACCTTCCTGCATAGCAGCGCAGCAAGCATCCAAGATAACTTCTACTGACTTGGTAGCGTCATCGTTTGCCGGAATAACGAAGTCGATGTTCGAAGGATCGGAGTTGGTATCAACGATACCGAATACGGGAATACCCAAACGGTTGGCTTCGCGAACAGCAATGTTCTCCTTCATTACATCGATAACGAACAAAGCAGACGGCAGACGAGTCAGGTCAGCGATAGACCCCAACGTCTTGTCCAACTTGGCACGCTGACGGGAGATTTGCAGGACTTCTCTCTTTGAGAGATTTGAGTAAGTACCATCGTTAGTCAGCTTATCGATAGTAGCCATCTTCTTCACAGCCTTACGGATTGTCGGGAAGTTGGTCAACATACCACCCGGCCAACGCTCGATCACATAAGGCATGTTTACAGATGCAGCCTTGTCGGCTACCACCTGCTTAGCTTGTTTTTTAGTAGCAACAAACAGGACTTTCTTTCCTGATTTAGCGATTTGCTTCAAAGCTTCAGCAGCTTCGTCAATTTTAGCAACCGTCTTGTTGAGGTCAATGATATGAATACCATTGCGCTCCATGAAGATATAAGGAGCCATTGCAGGGTTCCACTTTCTTTTCAAGTGACCGAAGTGACAACCGGCTTCCAATAATGTATCAAAATTAGTTCTTGACATTTTGTTTTAATCTTTAAATCGTTTACTTTCTTTTTTGTTTTTTCTAAACCAACCGCCGGGTAGCCTATCCGAATGAAGAGTCCCGGTAGTTTAGATACTAAACATATTTTTCAGGCAGCCCATTAACGCTTGCTGAACTGGAATCTTCTACGAGCTGAACTTTACGACGGCTGTCCCGGTTTCTTACGTTCAACAGAACGAGGATCACGAGTCATGAAGCCTTCAGCACGGAGAGCAGCCTTATCTTCAGCGTTGATCTTCACCAAAGCGCGAGCAATTGCAAGACGCAAAGCCTGAGACTGTCCGGTGAAACCGCCACCGCAGAGGTTTACTTTGATGTCGTACTTTTCAGCAACACCCAGCTTGTTCAACGGTTGTTTAACTACATACTGAAGAATGCTTGATGGAAAGTACTCTGCGAGGTCTCTCTTGTTAATAGTAATCTTTCCAGTACCTTCGCTTACGAAAACACGTGCAATAGCACGTTTACGTCTGCCTAATGCATTTACTACTTCCATTATCTCTTATTTAAGTTTTATATCAATTGCTTTCGGGTTCTGAGCATCATGTTTGTGCTCGCTGCCTGCATATACATACATATTGCTCAGCAACTTAGCTCCCAGTCTGTTCTTCGGCAGCATACCCTTTACTACTTTTCTCAGTAACTTGTCATCACCGTTAGGTTTGGCCCGCAAACGAGCAGGAGTGATTTCTCTCTGACCGCCCGGGTACCAGTGTAAGACAGATATACCTTGTCATTCCACTTGTTACCGGTTAATTTTACTTTGTCGGCATTGATAATGACTACATTATCGCCGCAATCTACGTGAGGAGTAAAGTTAGGTTTATACTTTCCTCTCAACAGTTTCGCAACTTTTGCGCCCAGACGACCCAATACCTGGTCTGTAGCGTCAACAATGACCCATTCTTTAGTCACTGTAGCTTTGTTTGCAGAAATGGTCTTGTAACTTAAAGTATCCACTCTTAATTGTTTTTTTAAATGTTACTACTAAATTTTTGCTTCACCACGAATCAACCGCCTCGGACAAAGGGAGATTAACCGCTATGAATTAAATGCTTATCCTTATGAGATAATAATCGGCTTGCAAAGGTACGGATTTTCTTATAACTGGCAAACGTTTTCTTCTTTTTTTTGATTTGCACTAAAGAAATTCTCTTCCGAGGAAATATAGATTTCCTCGGAAGAGAATTTCAAAAGTTCCCGCCCGCACACGCAAACACTTATAAACAGAAAATTTTCCGGATTTGCGCAAGGGACATAAAACAACATTCGTTTTATACTACCGAACAATGTCTACCGGAAACGCGGATGGCATATTTACCCGTTTCCATGTTTCATGGAACCATGTATTCAGTTCATTTCCGTTTAAATCTTTTGCGATAAAGTATTTCAGGTACATCACACCCCCCTCACCCATTTCAAATTCAAGGATATTGTCCTTATTATCCAACATAGGCAGATGGATGTTCCTCTCGATACTTTCCTTATAGGCTGTACCCGATATTTGCCGATAGGTACCATACCCCGTAATAATGGCATCTGCACCGGGCCGTATCGTGAAGTTAACAATGCGACCGTCATCGCTCAGTACCTTAAATGTATTACTCGGCTTCAATGTTCCGGGAATTTCCGGATTTTCAGACACATAATGACACAACTGCCAAATACCTTCCAGATGCGCCGGCTCAAAAGCAGCCTTATCCTGCGCCCGGACTCCTGTTACCGCAAGCAGCACCACTGCCAGCATGGTAAAGAAATAATTCTTTTTCATATTCGTATGATGTTGGTTAACGCTATGCCGTTCCTGTTGACACAAATATAAAGATTTATTTCGAGAAAATAACAGTTTATCCGATAAAAAAGCCCGCATAAACCAAAGTTTATGCGGGCTTATCCGTCAAGGATATTTTATTTCGTTCTTCGGCGGTTAGAACTCCGCATTGCGCGGAGTACGCGGGAACGGTATCACGTCACGAATATTAGTCATACCGGTTACAAACAGCAACAGACGTTCAAAGCCCAATCCGAAGCCTGAATGCGGGCACGTACCGAACTTGCGGGTATCAAGATACCACCACATATCTTTCATCGGAATATGAAGTTCTTCGATGCGGTTCATCAGTTTAGCATAATCGGACTCACGCTCGGAGCCGCCGATTATCTCGCCAATCTTCGGGAAGAGCACATCCATAGCACGTACCGTTTTACCATCGTCGTTCTGCTTCATATAGAACGCCTTGATTTCTTTCGGATAATCCGTCAGGATAACCGGACGCTTGAAGTGGTCTTCCACCAAATAACGTTCGTGCTCGGAAGCCAGGTCGACCCCCCAGTATACGGGGAATTCAAACTTATGCCCCTGTGCTACGGCTTCTTCCAGAATCTTGATACCTTCCGTATAAGGCAGACGAACGAAGTTTTCTTTCAGTACACCTTGCAAGCGCTCTATCAAACCCTTGTCAAACATATCATTCAAGAACTTCACATCATCGGCGCAGTTATCCAAAGCCCACTGTACGCAGAACTTGATGAATTCTTCCGCCAAGTCCATGTTATCGGTAATGTCATTGAACGCAACTTCCGGCTCCACCATCCAGAACTCAGCCAAGTGACGGGGGGTATTGGAGTTTTCCGCACGGAACGTAGGCCCGAACGTATAGATAGCGCCCAACGCCGTAGCGGCAAGTTCACCTTCCAACTGACCAGAAACCGTCAGACTCGCCTGCTTTCCAAAAAAATCGTCATCGTAGATAATAGAACCGTTTTCGTCTTTCTTCAAATCATAAAGGTTCATCGTAGTAACCTGAAACATCTGTCCGGCTCCTTCGCAGTCGGAAGCCGTAATGATAGGCGTATGGAAATAGAAAAAACCTTTCTTATGGAAGAATTCATGAATGGCAATAGCCATATTGTGACGGATACGGAACACAGCGCCGAATGTATTCGTACGAGGACGCAGATGGGCTATCTCGCGAAGGAACTCCATAGAGTGCCCTTTTTTCTGCAAAGGATACGTATTGTCGCAAGTACCCAGCACTTCGATTTCACGGGCCTGCACTTCAGCCTTCTGACCGGAACCTACCGATTCCGTCAGCACACCGTTTACGCTCAAACAAGCACCGGTAGTAATCTCTTTCAGCATCTCCTCATCGAAGTTTGCCAAATCCACCACAATCTGCACATTATTTATTGTAGAACCGTCGTTCAGCGCGATAAAATTTACTTGCTTACTACCTCTGCGGGTACGAACCCAACCTTTCACGTTGACCATAGCGCCAAAATCCTCGCGCTTCAGCAGGTCAACAATCTTTGTTCTACTAATCTTTTCCATAAAACAGTTATTATACCTTATTATATATTACTCAAAAGAACCCATGCGCAGGAAGTTCACCTCTTGTTCCGTGAGGTAACGCCACTCGCCGCGACGCAAGCCTTTCTTGGTTAAGCCGGCAAAGAATACACGATCCAGCTTCACAACCTTGTATCCCAGCGATTCGAAAATACGACGCACGATACGGTTCTTGCCGGAGTGGATTTCTATGCCCACATCATCTTTTCTTGAAGTCATCCGTATAGCTGATGGCATCTGCATGTATTTCCCCGTCATCCAGTTGAATGCCGGCTGCAATCTGCTCCATATCGGCTTTTGTCAGGTTCTTGTCCAAATGCACATGATATATCTTCTTCTTCAGATACTTGGGATGCGTCAGCTTGGAAGCCAGGTCACCATCATTTGTCAGCAGCAACACACCCGTAGTATTACGGTCCAGACGACCTACCGGATAAATACGTTCGTCGCAAGCACCTTTCACCAAGTCCATTACAGTACGACGCGCCTGCGGGTCATCGGAAGTTGTCACCGTATCTTTCGGCTTGTTCAACAGGACATATATCTTACGTTCTATGCTGACCGTCTGGTCGTGAAACTTCACTTCATCGCCACGCTTAATCTTAGTACCCAATTCCGTAACCACTTCTCCGTTTACAGACACTACGCCTGCCGTAATAAACTCATCCGCTTCACGACGCGAGCATACACCGGCATTAGCCAGAAACTTATTCAAGCGAATCGGTTCGTTCGGATCGACAAACTGTTCTTTATACTCTATCTGTTTCTTCTTACTATACTTGGCATTGGGATCGTAATCTCCCGTACGGCGAATCGGGCGACTGTAGCTGTCTCTGTTGCCATAAGGGCGTTGAGGACGGTCACCGTTCGAGTTATAGCGCGGACGGAAAGGGCGGTCACCACCAGCATTGTTACCATAAGGACGCTGAGGACGGTCGCCACCTTCACTGTTATAACGGGGACGGTAAGGACGATCACCGCCGGCATTGTTACCGTAAGGACGCTGAGGACGGTCGCCACCTTCACTGTTATAACGAGGACGGTAAGGACGATCACTGCCGGTATTGTTGCCGTAAGAGCGCTGAGGACGGTCGCCACCTTCACTGTTATAACGGGGACGGTAAGGACGGTCACCGCCGGCATTGTTACCGTAAGAGCGTTGAGGACGGTCGCCACTTTCACCATTATAGCGAGGACGGTAAGAACGGTCGTTGTTATAGGAACGCTGAGGACGGTCGCCATTTTCCGCATTCGGATTAAAGCGCTGACGGTAAGGACGATCACTGCCGTACGAACGTTGAGGACGGTCGCCATTTTCACTATTAAATCTCGGACGATAAGGGCGGTCACCATTTTCACGGTTATAAGACGGGCGACTATAGCTTCCCTCTCTGTTAAATTGGTTACCATCACGGCCGGCGCCTGAATTCTCCTCTGAAGAAGAAGCATCACGCCAAGTTTCGTTTTCTGTACTCATTGTTTTTTATTCGAATAAAATTAAACCTTGGCCTCACGGCCATTCTTTCTTTATCTCTAATTACCTTTATTTTAGCTTATAACAAATTCCGGATTAAAAAAGTTGAAATCTCCGGTTTCCCTTGTCGCTTCTTAAAGCCCCGTATATGTATGGGGAGTAATTGCACGTAATTCTTTCTTTATATCTTCGCTTACATTCAATTCTTCTATGAATTCCTTGATAGAATTCTCTGTGATAGCCTGATTGGTACGTGTCAATGCTTTCAGCGCTTCGTAAGGATGCGGATATGCCTCACGGCGCAGGATTGTTTGAATGGCCTCGGCCACAACACTCCAGCAGTTATCCAAATCGCGATAGATAGCCGTTTCATTCAACAGCAGCTTGCGCAATCCTTTCAATGAACTCTGAATGGCTATTATGATATGTCCGAACGGAACGCCCACATTACGCAATACGGTAGAATCCGTCAGGTCGCGCTGCAAACGTGACACCGGCAACTTCACAGCCAGATGTTCAAGGATAGCGTTTGCTATGCCCAGATTACCTTCGGCATTTTCAAAATCAATCGGATTCACTTTATGCGGCATTGCACTCGAACCCACTTCACCGGCCTTGATCTTCTGCTTGAAGTATTCCATAGAGATATATTGCCAGAAGTCACGGTTCATATCAATCATCACCGTATTGATGCGCTTCATGGCATCAAAGATAGCAGACAGATTATCATAATTGGAAATCTGAGTCGTATATTCTTCGCGCTCCAACCCCAGTTTCTCTGCAACGAACTTATTACCGAAAGCCTTCCAGTCATATTCCGGATAAGCCACATGATGTGCATTGTAATTTCCCGTAGCACCGCCAAACTTAGCAGTAACCGGACAAGCCTTCAATGCAACCAGTTGGCGTTCCAAACGATATACAAACACCATTATCTCTTTTCCCAGACGAGTAGGAGAAGCCGGCTGTCCGTGCGTTTTGGCGAGCATGGGAATATTCGCCCACTCTTCCGCATAAGCACGGAGCTGCGCTATCAATTCCTCTATCTGCGGATAATACACCTGTTCCAATGCTTCTTTTACAGACAAAGGAATAGAAGTATTGTTAATATCTTGTGAAGTCAGCCCGAAGTGGATAAACTCTTTATAGTCGTCCATACCGCCCAACTTGTCAAACTCTTCTTTCAAGAAATACTCCACAGCCTTCACATCATGGTTCGTCACGCTCTCAATGTCCTTGATACGTCCGGCATCGGCTTCTGAAAAATTACGGTAAATATTTCTCAAAGTTTCGAATACATCCTTATCCACCCCTTTCAACTGAGGCAAAGGCAGTTCACATAAGGTTATAAAATATTCCACTTCAACCTGTACACGGTATTTAATCAGTGCGAATTCTGAGAAATAGGCAGCCAAAGCATCTGTCTTGCCCCTGTATCGACCGTCAATCGGAGAGATTGCGGTAAGTAAATCAAGTTTCATACGTCGTATTTATGATAATTATCGGATTGCAAAATTACGGCTTTTTTCCGAGTAATCAGGTATAATGGGGAAATAAATTAAAAAAATGAAGTTTCAGAATAAAAAAAATAGCTTTGCATACTATATACAAAGCTAAAATCCGCAACAATGGTGTGGGCGTTGACGGATTCGAACCGCCGACCCTCTGCTTGTAAGGCAGATGCTCTGAACCAGCTGAGCTAAACGCCCTTTTGATGAACGAAAGTGCTTGGATTTTGTGTGGGCGTTGACGGATTCGAACCGCCGACCCTCTGCTTGTAAGGCAGATGCTCTGAACCAGCTGAGCTAAACGCCCGTACACTTCCGTTTCAAAAGCGATGCAAAGGTACAGCTTATTTTGAAATTACCAAAACTTTCGCCATTTATTTTTCAAGTTTTTTTTCACACAATATTAACTACTATTGAATTTCAAGCAATTAGCCGCATCACTTTTTTATATCATTTTTGCGGATTACCTTTGCCGGATTCCCAACAGCCACACAATCGGACGGAATGTCTTTGGTCACTACACTTCCCGCACCTATAATGCAACGGTCGCCAATAGTTACCCCGGGACAAATAACAGCGCCACCGCCAATCCAGCAATCTTCACCTATCGTCACCGGATAGGCATACTCCTGCTCTATACGCCTCTCCAGATAATCAAACGGGTGTTGAGGAGTATAAATCTGCACACAAGGCCCTATCAGCGTATATGCCCCAACAGTGATATAGCCACCGTCCAGAAAAGTACAATTGGAGTTGATAAAGACATGTTCCTCAAGGCGGATACCATCACCATGATCGCAACAAAAAGGCGGGCAAATAGTGGCAGAAGCTGGAATACCGGGTATCAATTCTTCCAATACGCTCCGGCATTCTTCCTCATAACCGCTCATAGCGTTCAGCTTCAGCAACAGTTTTTTCGCACGTTTAAAACGCTCTTGAATTTCCGGGGAAGCCGTATTCGCCAATTGTGAACTCCGCATTTTATCTACCTCATCCATATTCTTATCCATTTTTTATTGTACAATATACTACAAGCCATTACATATATGCAGCAATGCCGTCAGTTTATCCATCCAGTCTTCATCGGGAGCCACATGCAATCCGCGTATGCCAAGTGCTTCCGCCGCCTTGATATTCTTTAAACTATCATCTACAAATATCGTTTCTTCAGCTTTCATACCGTCAGCAGCCAATGCTTTCAGGAAAATATCCGATTCAGGCTTGTAAGCCTGCATTTCATAGCTGCAAAACAGCGTATCAAAATAATCGCTTATCGGTTTATGTTCGTCACTGAACTTATCACTGCGGGTAAAAGCCTAATCAACGGAATATTATGGTCGATAGCACCGCGGCGAATTCTTGTAACCATTGGTCAGTTCGCGTTTAGAGTGGTTCTTCGGAATATTTACAATCAAGTCGAACTTATGTTCGGCAATCATTGTCATTACATTATTCTCCGCATCGGCACGTTCATCCGGCCAGAACACAGCTTCGGTGCTTACACCGTGCGCATTGAGGAATGCAGCGGTACCTGCCGTAGCGTAAATCTTATATCCCTTCGCAAAAAGCATGCGGCTGGCATCCAGCAAGTCCACTTTCGATTTCATTGCACCGGAAGAGAACATCACACCTTTTTCTGGACGCGGAATCTTGAAACCGGTAGCAATCATGGAATTCAGCAATGCTTCGGAGAAGTCGTCGCCGATACAGCCTACCTCCCCCGTAGAAGACATATCCACGCCCAATACCGGGTCTGCGTTATGCAGGCGGGAGAATGAGAACTGGGAAGCCTTCACGCCAATCCAGTCGATGTCGAACGCCGACTTGTCCGGACGAGAGTAAGGAGCATCCAGCATAATCTTCGTGGCCGTCTCGATAAAGTTACGTTTCAGCACTTTGGATACAAACGGGAAACTACGTGAAGCACGCAGGTTACATTCGATAACTTTCACCTCATTGTTACGTGCCAGGAACTGAATGTTGAAGGGACCGGAGATATTGAGTTCCTTTGCAATCTGACGACTGATTTTCTTGATACGGCGTGCCGTAGCAAAGTAAATCTTCTGTGCCGGGAATACCAGCGTAGCGTCACCGGAGTGCACACCGGCAAACTCAACATGCTCGGAAATGGCATATTCCACCACCTCGCCGTTCTGTGCCACGGCATCGAACTCAATCTCTTTCGTATTCTGCAGGAACTGGGAAACCACTACCGGATATTCCTTGGAAACCTCGGCAGCCATTTTCAGGAAGTTCTCCAATTCTTCTTCATCGTAGCATACATTCATTGCAGCACCGGAAAGCACATACGACGGACGCACCAGTACCGGATAGCCCACCTTCTCTACAAAGCCTTTCACATCTTCTAGGCTAGTGAGTTCCTGCCAAGCCGGTTGGTCAATGCCCAGCTGGTCGAGCATGGCAGAGAACTTGTTACGGTTCTCTGCACGGTCGATAGAAACAGGCGAAGTGCCCAATACAGGAACAGACTGACGATAGAGTTTCATTGCCAGATTGTTAGGAATCTGACCGCCTACGGATACGATTACGCCGCGCGGCTGTTCGAGGTCTATAACATCGAGCACACGTTCAAAAGAAAGTTCGTCGAAGTACAGACGGTCGCACATATCGTAGTCGGTAGATACTGTTTCGGGATTATAGTTAATCATGATGGATTTGTACCCCAACTTGCGTGCAGTCTGGATAGCGTTCACCGAACACCAGTCGAACTCAACGGAAGAACCGATGCGGTAAGCTCCCGAACCCAATACAACTACCGATTTTTCATTCTTATAATAGTTCACATCATACCCTTGTACGGCATACGTCATATAGAGGTAGTTCGTCAATTCCGGATGTTCGGAAGCCACCGTATTGATGCGCTTCACGGCCGGAAGAATACCCAGCTCCTTACGACGGGCGCGTACCATAAGGTTTTCCTTTTCCATATTACCTTCCGGATTCAGTACGAAACGTGCAATCTGGAAGTCGGAGAAGCCAAGCACTTTCGCTTCACGCAGCACATCGGCAGGAATATCCTCCACCTTATTATATTGTGAGAGTTTATTCTTATAGTCTACAATGTTCTTCAGTTTGCCAAGGAACCAAGGGTCAATCTTCGTCAGCTCAAAGATACGGTCGATTGTATAGCCTTTTTCCAGAGCCTGGGCGATAGCGAACACACGCAGATCGGTGGGGTGAGCCAATTCGTGATCCAAATCTTCGAATTCCACACTATCATTACCCACAAAGCCGTGCATGCCCTGACCTATCATACGCAAACCTTTCTGGATAATTTCCTCGAAAGAACGGCCGATAGACATGATTTCACCTACA
>VOFI01003873.1_pt1 | contig 31807 bp, 48 predicted proteins | sample 5384131 | NCBI WGS metagenome assembly VOFI01 (sample SAMN12384728, study PRJNA508395) | human gut metagenome | isolation source: healthy gut H | host: Homo sapiens
CGACCAATTATCGCAGCTGTTTTCTCAAGTGAGAAAAACGAATTCCTACACCAGATGATTTTGCAGTAACACTCATAAGTTGCTGCTGAATCTTGTCTTGGCTAGTTTCATCGTTCGCAACAAGAAGAAGATTAGCTCCAATTGTCTTTGTCCATGTAACTCCTACTTGTCCATGAACCAATCGATTATCGATTCTTGTTAAAAGTATATTCGGCATATATATCAGCCTCCTCTCACTCTTTTAATAGCAAAAAAGCATGCCAACTATTGTCGAACACGCTTTTCATTGATTTATTCATCAAAATTAAAATAATTCAGTAAATATCGAATTTCAGGAATTGGAATTTCGACACTATATCTATATTCCACGCCACTAAAAATATTCTTTATATTCTCAATCAAATCCGGATATTTCTTTGCAAAATCCTCCATCCCTTCTGATTCCGTAATTCCTTGACGTAAAATTAACCTTTCAATCAAACAACTCAAATGCACATACACACCTACTTTTGTCGTAATATCCAATGAACACTTAAATAATTTTTCTAATTCAGATACAATTTCTTCCACATCCTCCATAACTTTTTGAGGATTTAATATCGTTAAATGATTTACTATATTATCCAAAGTAAAGTTTTTTGGCAACATTTTCATTGAACATTTTAGTTCGTCATCTGATAAATATTTGCCAATTAATTCATGTAAATAATGAACTTCATCATTTGTCACAATATTTTCCATCGGCATATATTTAACACCAGGAACCTTCGGATCCAATGTACCAATCAACATTTTCACATCATATTCTGAAAATATATTATGAAATCTGCACTTCCATATCCATTCCATCAAACACATGCTGATTCAAAATTGTATAGAAAATAAAGTCTCATTATCTCGTGAATGCGTCTTTAACTGCATTGATTTGATTGTTTCAAAAAATAGGATGAAGATCCAACAAATGAATCTGTAAAGTATCAGAGGACTGATTCAACAATCCCTTTGCACAAGTCGCCTTAATGGTGTTTTTTAGTTCACCAATATTTCCCTTAAACTCATAATCAAGAAAAGTTGAATAAGCTAGATTTGAAATATACATATCTTTTCCAAGCTTTGACTCTTCCTGTTCAAGTAAGCGATAAATCAACTCTCTTTTTTTCCAATAATGGGCGATCCTTTAATGAAGGCACACTCACTGTGATTGGAATTCTTCGAAGCAATGTCTTTAACAAGGCATCCTGAGGATTTTCTGTTGTCGCAAAAATCAAACGACACCTTGACTTATACCACTTATCATTATCCCCTACTTTATGATAAATCCCCTTATCCATGAATTGAAACAACTTTTCCTGGCATTCCGCCTTTAAGCAATGAACCTCATCCAAAAAAAGTACACCACCATTCGCAAGACTGATTAATCCATCTTGATCTTCTTCAGCCGAAGTATAGGCACCCTTAACATGTCCAAAAAGATTAGAAGTTAATAATTCTGGGTTATTCGCATATTCTGAGCAATTTACCGAAACAAAGCGTGAATTTGATTCAATCACACCTTGATGCAAGGCATAGTCGTACATCGTATTTGCCAACAAAGTCTTACCTGTTCCAGTAGGACCATAAATCATGATAGGTAAACCATTATCCGGATAACACATGGCTGCTTTACACTGTTCAACAATCGAAGATAAGGAACCATTATATCCAATCAATTGATCAAAATCATGTTCCTTTTGTGCCATCAATAAATCAAAAGACGCAAATTCATTTCCCATAAAACGAACATTCCATTTCTTGATCAAAGTTGATTTATCAAAGAAGTATACGGGACGTGAATTCACCTTTACAATAGATTCATCTTTTAATCCTTCGTTTAAATATTGTGAAACTGTATTTCGGCTCAAATCCAAAGAATTTGCTAAATCGTTCGCCGTAAATATTTCATTTTCCTCAATATTATTTTCTAAAAGTACGCTGCTTAATTTCCTCGTACACCAGTTGTTTACTCGTCATTTTCTCACCTTTTTCAATCGTTCAAAATCAATCTTATCAATCACTTCATCTAAAGTTCCCGGCACATCTTGATAATAAAGATTAAAACCTTTATCTATTAATTCATTGATTTCATCTACATCCACTTCGGACACATACATTTTTCTTGTTAAAGGGCACTCTTCCTCTTCCATAATGAATATTACCTATATTTACAGTTTGTGGAGTTAACCCATTTTTAAACATTTCATAAACCGTTTGAATATCTCTTACGACCACAAACAATCTTTGGCTGCTCTCATTATGTCGCAAGACCTGCATGAAGTCTGCAATCGAATAAAAACGAATATCCACATTGCTAGCTTTCGCAATCGTCTTCATCAGTTACCCCAACTTGACCATGAACCAAGCGATTATCCACACGAATCAATTCAATTTTTGCACGCATATCAATATCCGTCCTTTCATTACTATTATCTTTAATTCTATCAACTTTTTCAAAAGAATGATATAGTTTATCCATGAAGCAAAATATCACAATCAAACCAGAACTTAAAATTAAACAATCTTTTAATTCTCAAAAGGAACAAAGTCTTAAAATACTATCCTATAATGCTAAAAACTTAAAGGAATACTTATTCAAGCAAGCACAGATAAACCCATTTCTAACATATACGGCTGAGGCAGGTGCATTCCTTGAGTATGATCATTCTACACAAAGTTTATATGACAAAATTGAAGCTGAACTTAAAAGTACAAATCAAACAATCCCTGAAGATTTATACCAATATTTAATTAGCCAATTAGATTCCAACGGTTACTTCAAAACGACTCCATTCCTTGCTAGCTATTCCGAAAAACAACTACAACAGGCCATCTACATTCTTCAAAGAACAGAGCCATATGGATGTTTTTGTAGAAATTTAAAAGAATCATTAAAAGTACAATGTGAACTTAGTGAAAACCCCGCTAGTGAAACAGGGACTATTTTATGTGATTTTCTTGAAGAGCTTGCATCCCACAATTATGATGAAATTATACATAAAACTGAGCTCCCACTGGATGAGCTTGAAGAAGGATTTCATTTCATTCAAACCCTTAACCCTAAGCCTGCGGCAAACTATTCTACAGATGCGCCCGTCTTACAAGCAGAAATCAAAGTTATATATGATGATGAATTTCATTTTGATTGGATCAACCAGAACTATTCCATTCAATTTGATGATATGAATCATCTTACTAAAGATTTAAGAAAACTAAGAAACGAGGCTAAGCAACTGCTTAATACAGTTCAAAAAAAAGAAATATGACACTACTGCAAATCATGGATACGCTGTGTCATATTCAAAAAGATTTCTTCATTTCAAATAGTCCATTGAATTATTGTACTCTAGAAATGGTAGCCAAAGAATGTGGATTACATGCCTCTACTATATCGAGAGCTATCAATCAAAAAGGTTTTGAATTCAACAATAAATACTATCCAATCAAGCATTTATTCTGTCATACAGGATTTAAAGAAATCACATCTGAACAAATCAAAGATAGAATTATGAATTTGATTCACAACGAAAACAAAACGAAACCACTCAGTGATGAAAGCATCAAAAAAGCATTAGCTAAAAAAAATATCCATATTTCAAGAAGAACCGTCACAAAATATCGTGAACAGTTACTAATTCCGTGTGCATCAAAAGAAAGTCTAAACAAAATTAAGTGGTTAAAGTCCCTTAAGGAATTAACCACTTTTTTATAAAAAATGGACCCAACTTACTGGGTCCATCTATATTTATCATTTTTTAATTAATTAGTTTTTACGTACGTATTTCAAGCAGTCAAGAGTTACAGCGATAAGAATGATAATTCCTGAGAATACGAACTGTAAGTTAGTATCGATACCAAGAATTGTCAATGAATAAGTTAATGCAGTAAAGATCAATACACCAACTACTACACCAGAAATTTTACCGATACCACCAGTAAATGATACACCACCTACTACACAGGCAGCGATTGCATCCATTTCCCATCCTTGTCCATACGCAGCTGAACCAGAACCAATCATACGAATACATTCTAACCAAGAACCAAATCCGTATAAGATTCCTGCCAACATAAAGGCACCAAGAGTAACCTTAAACACTGAAATACCAGATACAGAAGCAGCTTCTGGGTTTCCACCTACGGCATATAAGTTTTTACCAAATTTTGTTTTATTCCAAATGAACCAAACAATCACAACTGCAGCTACTGCCCACAAAATAATTGTTGGGAAGCCACCAACTTTAGGAATAATCTTTCCTGGGATAGATTGATCAATACCACCAAAAGACACACCTTTTGTTGAATAAGTTACCAAACCAAAGATAACTAACATATTAGCCATTGTGGAAATGAATGGGTGCATTTTAAATTTAGCCGCAAAGAAACCGGCAATCGTTGTAAACATTGTACATAACACAACACAAACAACTAATGCTAAAAGAATTCTTCCGCCAACCGGCATAGTTGAGAAGTCAAATACATGACCGAATACTGAACCCGTGTTAGGCCCATTGTGCATAATAATTGTTGCAGCTGTCATACCCATACCAACCATACGTCCAACAGACAAGTCAGTACCAGCTAACATAATTAAACCAGATACACCTAATGCCAAGAACATTCTTGGAGATGCTTGTTGCATAATACTTAAAATGTTATTAACAGTAAAAAGTTGTAAACCATTCTTCTTAATTGGTGTAATGATGCATAAGAAAATGAATACTAAAATAATCGCAATATACAAACCATTTTTCAATAAAAATCACGAGTATTAAATGAGTACTTGTAGTTTTCAATTTTTTGAGCTTGTTTTTCTGCAAACGAGAAATTTGACATCTTCAATAAGTCAATTAAGTGATATTCAAATGTAAACGCATCATGTTTACGATCTTTTGCCTCTTGCATATTTTTAGTATATTCAAGTTTTGCATCGAATAAACGGTTCTTATAAATAAAGTTCTCTTCTTTAATTTCTTCTTTATCACTAAGACCTGATAAAATATCTTTGTGTTCTTTTTCTAATTCTTTTAATTTTTTATCATAGTCTGCCTTAGCTTTTTGAACCTCATACTTATTACTTTCAACAACTTTGTTGTAGTAATCTGTTTGATAGTGATCCTTTAAATATTTTTCAGCTACTGCAATTTTGTCATTGATTGGCTGTTTGTTTTTAGCCTCGATTTCTTTGGCTTTTTGTAATTTACCATTTAATTCTGAAATACGAGCTTCTTTTTCGCTTTTAGTATAAATTCTATCTCTCTTTAGAACCTCGATTTCTTCAGAATATTCCAATACTTTATTTGTTCCTTCTTCTCTTAGTTCATCAATTTCAGCTTGGATCTTTCCTACATAATCCTCAATAGGTTTACGTAGTGCAAGCTCTTCATCATGACTAAGAATATTTGTAACTGTATTTGTCATAATTATCTCCTTTATAGGTATTTTGCACTGAGTCTTAACAACTCTTCCTGGTTAGTATCTTTTGTATTTACAATTCCGGCTAAGCGTCCATTTGACATAACGCCAATACGATTTGTAATACCTAAGATTTCTGGCATTTCACTTGAAACTACAATAATAGTTTTTCCTTGTTTAGCCATTTTGATGATCAATTCGTAAATTTCATATTTAGCACCTACGTCAATACCACGTGTAGGTTCATCCATCATGAATACGTTTGGTGATCTCTCTAACCATTTACCGAAGATAACTTTTTGTTGGTTACCACCAGATAGACTTGTAATCGCATCATTTGGTCCCATACACTTAGTTCTCATGGTTTTGATTTCTTTATTCGTAGCTTGAATCATCTTATTATCAGAAAGTGCTACCTTGCTCATATAAGAAGGTAAATTCGCAATCGTTGTATTGAATGTTAAATCACACTTTAAGAACAATCCATTTGCTTTACGCTCTTCAGTAATCAGGGCAAAACCATGTTCAATTGCTTCTTTAGCACTATTAAAGTTCATTAATTTATTGTCAAAATAAACACGACCTGAGGCTCTAGTACGGATACCGAAAATCGTTTCTAACAACTCTGTACGTCCAGCTCCTACCAAACCATATAGACCGAAAATCTCACCTTTTTTAACGTCAAATGTAATATCTTTTAAGTATGGCTCATATTTTGTTGATACATGTTGAATAGATAACATTGGTTCTCCAGGAGCATTATCAACAGGTGGGAATCGGTTATCCAATGAACGACCTACCATGGCTGAAATCAACTCATTCATGTTGGTTTCTGAAGTAGGTTTTGTCATAACCATTTTTCCATCTCTTAGAACTGATACTTCATCGCAAATTTCAAAAATTTCATCCATTTTATGAGAAATATAAATTAGCGAAATACCTTGTTTTTTCAACATACGCATCATATCAAACAATTTATTAACTTCTTGTGTCATCAAAGAAGATGTAGGCTCATCAAGTACGATAACCTTTGAATTATATGAAATTGCTCTGGCAATTTCACACATCTGTCTTTGTGAAACAGACATATTACGCATTGGTGTATCTAAATTCACTGTCATACCAAGCTTTCTAAAAAGCTCAGATGATTTTTTTTCATTCGATCTTCATCTACTACGCCAAAAGCATTTGTAGGATAACGTCCCAAGAATAGGTTATCTTTAACATTTCTTTCAAGACATTGATTCAATTCCTGGTGTACCATGGCAATACCATTTTCAAGTGCTTCTTTTGGTCCAGAAAAGTTAATCTCTTTTCCTTCCAAGAAAATTGTACCTTCATCTTTTTGATATGTCCCGAATAGACATTTCATCATTGTTGATTTACCAGCACCATTTTCTCCCATAAGTCCCATAACTGTACCTGGTTTTAAATCTAAATCAATATGATCCAAAACACGGTTACGTCCAAAGGACTTACTCATTCCGCGTATAGATAAGACTAGTTCTTCATTCTTATCTGCCATAAAATCTCTCCTATTTTGTTTACTACTATCTAAATAATATTAGGGAGAAATAATTTCTCCCTAATAATTTTAATCCCTATGTTATTTTTGAATTATTTATTTAAGGATTCCTGTGTAAGAAGCTGCATTGTCAGTCTTAACCATGTTAATTGCGAATGCATCATATTTGTCTGGATTTCCTAAACGGTTTGTGATGTTAGATTCAGTTTGTCCATCTCCACCAATGTATTCAACATCTAAATTCAATAAGTCATCATATTTTTCTAATAATGGTTGGTAAGTTGAACTTAAGAAGTTATCAGATGCGTTGTAGATATTTAACCAAACACTCTTCTTAGCGTGATCTTTTTCATCTAATTGGTTAGAAACTGGAGCATAAGTAACTGTTGAATCTAAGAAATCTTTAAGTTGTCAGCAGTAACAGCAACGTTTAATGCATAGTAAGAACGTTGATCCTTATTGTATGTAAATACATCTGAACTTTACGTTTCCAGCATCATCTTCTGTACCGATACCTGTATCGATATCAACACCATCTAAAGCATTACGTAATACTCTTAATGTTAAATAAGCTTGAACGTCAGCATGTTGAGAAATTGTTCCACCATATCCTTCAGCGATTGCAGCAACTGATCTGAGTTAGCATCGTATCCGAATGTAGGAACTTTGTTTTCTTTTGACCAAGCATTGAACATTGACATACCCATACCATCATTGTTAGAAGCTACAACGTCAACTTCATCACCGAATGAAGCAGTCCATGTACCGATTGTGTTACCAGCAGTAGCAGCATCCCAAGTAGCACCTGAAGAGTTTTTCATTTCTTGAGAAGCAAGTTCTCTTACTGTATAAGTTTTTCCATTAATTTCTAACGAGCCATCTTGAACACTCTTAGATTTTCCATCATTATTAATACCAGCTGGATCCCTTACGATTTCACCATCTTTTTCAACACCAGTTCCTAATGCCTTTGTGACCAACATCACCAATAGCTAATACGTAACCGATAACGCCATCTCCGTTACGATCTAATGTATCGATATTCTTTTCGATATATTCTTTAATCATTTGTCCTTGAAGTTCAGCACCTTGATTTGCATCGAAACCAACATAATAAGTATCTTTGTTGAAGTTTAATGCATCCATGTCTAATTCACCAGTAGAACTGTTGGAAGGTTGACGGTTATACCATACTAAAGGTTTGTCAGCATTCGCAACACTAGAACCACCAGTTTTTCCTTCATCTCCTCCACCGCTACAAGCAGTTAATGCAACACCCATAGATAAAGCTGCAGCAATTGTTAAAATCTTTTGTTCATATTATCCTCCTATGTAGATTTTTTACACTAAGACATACATTCCAGAAGGATACTTCGCACGATTTCTATATAGAGACATACATATAATATGATTTGCAGCTGGGTGTTTCTAAATTATACTCGAAACAAAGCCATTTGTCGTGAAATCAATTATTGGAGAAACGGTTAACTCACTTGCCTTTCACGCAAGCATTCACGAGTCTAGGAAATCCAAAATTACCAAAAATCAAAATATAGTTGATACAAAAATTCACGATAACCGCAATCACACTTGCTTTCATCGGTAAAACTGTATTCCCTGTTTCTCTTAGCGAAGAAGAATATACCTGCGTTATCGCAAAAGGAATAAGGCCAATCAACATCACATTCATATACTGCATTCCGTAATTCAATGTTTTCAAACTATCTTCAGGATTATCATTTAAATATAATGAAATTAATGAAGTGCCGAACATTTTAAATAGACAAATCGCAATTATCGAAATCAAAACAACTATAATCATTTTTATACAAAAACAATTGTGAACTCCATCCCTATTTCCACTTCCATAAAACTGTGCTAAAAAAATTCCTGCTCCAGACATAGCTCCAAAAACACTCACATTAAACACTTGAAACAATTGATTCGATATGGAAACCCCACTCATGGATAACGTCCCCAATTGTCCAATCATAATATTGTCTAATAAACTAGCTAAGTTTGTGAATCCATTCTGAATTACAATTGGTATACACACAATCAATACCATTCGATAAAACTTTTTATCACCTATTAACGATTTCATGCCCTTCCTCCCTTATGCAAAAACAGGCTTAATACTCCATATTGTACATATTCTATAAGAGTATAAAGCCTGCAATTCATTTTCTTTAATAATTTGGATTTCCTGCTATCTTTAAAATACATTTTCAAATAACATTATCCAGCATGGTAACATCTTTTAATTATCGTTTGAATTAAAAATCAGCATAATACTGATTAAATCTAAACTGTACTACTTCCGATTTATAATACGCCCTAGTATATTCCACAACTTCTCCCTTGTTGGTTCTTCCTAAATATTCAAAATAAAATATTGAATCATCTTTACTAACTATATTCAGATATTTTGCTTTTTTGGACATTTCATGATTGTCAACTTCTGGTGAAAAACTGTAGAAATACGATTGTACTTTTTCATATAATCGTATAAAGAGAATCGTGTTGTAGAATGTTTCAATATATTCGAAACACAAATCATATGCATGATCATAATCATAAATCAAAGTACGATTTAACCATTCTCTTTTAATTACTGAATGAAAAGATTCTATACATGCATTATCCCATGGTGTGCCTTTTTTTGAATAACTTAGAATCAGTCCTGCCGTTAATTTTTTATAAAGTTTGCTTGTATAATGTACTCCTCTATCCGAATGAATAATTACAGGATTCGCTGTTTTTCTCCGCTTTCTAGCCATCTCTATACATTTCAATACTTCTTCCACTTCCAATGTTCTTGATAATGTCCATGCAATTATTTTTCTTGAATATAGATCCATTACACTTGTAAGGTATACAAATCCTTCCAAGGTAAATATATACGTTATATCTGTACACCATGCCTCATTTGGCTTGCTTGGCGAAAAGTCTCTTTTTAAAATGTTATGCAGCTTTGTTGAAAAATCACTATCAAAGGTTGTTTTTACATATGGTTTAATGTAACAGGCTCTGATACCCATTTCTCGCATATATACACCTACAGTTCTTTGTGATATTTTTTCGCCTTTCTTTTCATCTCTTTCGCTATCTTTGGTGCACCATAAATTTGATGATTATCATCATATATAGTTTGAATCGCTTGCATTCTCTCTTCCTTAGATATAGATTGCTTGCTAGGTTTTCGATGCAGATAATTGTAATATCCTGATTTTGACAAATGTAGCTTACATAGCACTCCAGTCACCGAAAAATCTTTGTCGACCTTAGACTCTTCAGAAACAAGACAGTACAGAACTTGTGTTATTCTCCCAGAATGCTGATGGCTTTTTTTAGAATTTCAAGAGCATCTTGCGTATCCTTTAATTCACGTTTTAAACGTCTGTTTTCAAGCTCAGCCTCTGTTAGATTCCCTGAACCTTTAAATGTTGCCTGGTTGTTATTGGCTTTAGCTTCTTGCTTCCATCTGTATAAAGTACTATCTCCAATACCTAAATTTTTAGCACATTCTTTACGACTTAGTTCTGGATGTGTTAAACAATAATTGACTGCATTTTGTTTAAATTCTTGATCAAACTGTTTCTTTTTATTTGCCATTTTCTTTTACCTTCCTTTATTCTTATATGTCTTCTCTGTATCCATATGCGCATCTGAATATTCACCTGCCAATAAATGTGAACCTTCATATACCTTATGATCAATTACTATTCCCATTCCTATATATGTACCTAACACAACAACAAGTGCATTTTTAGAATCTTGTAAATTTCCAAAGCCAAGCTCCGCCCACGTTGCACATCTGCCATCATTTTCTAAAGTAACCCTACAATTCTTTATCCTCATAATTTCTTCTTTCAAAGGATAATCCGAAAGAAAAGAAAGTTTACCTGTTATATAAGCTTTTGAATGATCTTCATTCATAATCCCCGGCATACTAATGGCGATCCCTCTATAATCAAACGGCAAAGAACATATCGACTCTACAATATCTTGTGTCGTTTTTGGTGTTGTATAGTCCCCTTTTTGAAGAAAGCACCCCCCATATCATCACATAAGCCATATTTAACATTAGTACCACCAATGTCAATTGTTAATATCATAATTTATTAGATGTTGAAATCGTGTAACTATATAAATCGCCACGATAGTAACACATTGTATACTCTATTTTTCTTCCTTTTTTATCATAAGAAATACGCTTACGCGCTAACACAGGCTGGTCCTTACGTATTTTTAAAGCTAAGCACACTTCTTCACTTGGATTTACTGCTGAAAATTCTTCATCAATACGTGCTGGAGAGCCAATCACTTCATATACGGATTGTGTATGTTCTCGTAAATCTAAAGGTAAATCCAAATCCAACGGAAAATAAGACACAAAATAAACCAAAAGAACATCGTCAGCTGTACGAACTCTTCGTACACAATACATCATTTCTTCTGGTAATCCAAACAATTCACGCGTTTTATCATCTGGAATTTCTTTTTGTAATGTGGAAAGCTTGGGTTCCCGGCACTCTACCCAGTGCAGTCATTTCATCTGTAAAACTACGGATATGTGATAACTCCTCTTTGATTTTAGGTCGAAACGTTACAAACGTACCTTTTCCACGACCTCGTTTTACCATACCCTCTTGCTCTAACTCTAAAATTGCTTGTCGAGCCGTAATTCTTGAAACATCATAAATCTGTTGAATTTCCATTTCACTATCAACGCGATCGCCCAAAGACAAAACTCCATTCTGGATATCTTTTTTGTAGAACTCCTTTATTTGTTTATAGTAAGGAAGATGACCCGACGTTGTATCCAACTTATGCATAATTTGATCTCCTTATATAACATTTGTTATAACAATTATAGGATATTTCTTCTTTGCTTGTCAATTTCAATCCATTCATCTAATGTCATTGGCACATAATCGCTATACATGCAAAAACAGTTTATCAATTGACATGGCACAGTTTCTAATTGTCCATCACTAATTCGTGGATGTGTTTGTTTCTGAACATAGTCTTGGTATGCATCTAAAAACTGCTGATCCTGCGTTTTATGAATATGCCCATGCAGCATAAATGTTTTTGGTTTTCCACTCTCATCTCTACGATATTGCCCATTATAACAAGCAATCGGATAATGAGATAAAACTACTTTTCGCTTATTTTCATTTAACTCCGCATAATCTTTGATCCATTCAAAACGAGATACATCAAAATTTTTATCCTCTAAAAGCGATCATGATTCCCTCGAATCAAATAAATCCTTCCCTTTAATTCATCCAAAATATCCATTGTCTCTTTCGCATTTCCCCACGAGAAATCCCCAAGCACAACAACTTCATCATTTTTTTCTTACCTTACTGTTCCATTGATCAATCATATATTCATTCATTTGCTCGATGTCTTCGAAACCTCTTTGATCCATCTGTTCATTCAACGAACGATGAAAAAATGTGTATCCGCAATATAATAACGCATCTTTTAACTCATCCTTTCAAATAGAAAATAGCGGAAGACCCGCTATTTTATCATACACGCAAATTCTTCTGTTTTATAAGCATTCTGCGTCTTTTTTAAACTTACATAATCCGATTGAGCTTCACCCTTATCTAATAAGCCACTCTCAATCAGTGTATCAATATCTGCAGTTTTAAAATTCATTTCAACCGTAACTTCAACCTGCTCTTCTTTTAATTGCGTAGAAACATGAACTCCTTCAATTGAATTATATTTCTCATCCAAAGATGAATTTATCTTAGCTTGAATCTGTTCAGAATTCATATCATCTGTTATACCTAAATCCGAAAAATTCATCGCAAAGACTTGTGTCATTTTTTGGATTTTATCCCCCATTCGCCTCAAAAAGTAACCTGTTGCGAAGAATCATTTTTACAATCAATCACTGTTGTTTTATTCACTTTTTTTGTTGTAACAGGCGCCTTATTTGCAGATTTTGTCTTCTGATCTGTTATATCACTCAATTTCGTACAGCCACATAAAAAGTAAGCTTACACATAACAAATATTGAATTCGCATAAGTATACCCCCTTACGGAATCCATTTTATCATGAAATCAAATGTTCATCCACAAAGTTTGTCAGTTCACTCAACCCTTTTTCAAATAAAGAGCTGTCTTGTGCAAGGCCTAACCGAAAATAATACTCTTTATCAAAGCATGAGCCAGGAACAAAGAAAAATTCCTTTTTCCACAAGCAACAATTTCGCAAAGCTCTCACTCTTTAACTCAAAACCATATTTTAGAAAACACACCGTACCCCCCCTTAGGTAAAAAATACATTCAAAGTTTGGATTGCACTTCAACCATTCCGTTACAATTTTTTTATTTTTCAAAATTATACTTTTAGCTCTATCAATCAATACATCCCTATGTTTCAAAGCTATAAGCCCTAATTTATCCACCAATGGCCCTGTTGAAATCATGGAGTAATCCCTGTCTAATATTGATTTGATGAATCACATCTTCATTCGCCTTTACCCAGCCAAATCTTAATCCTGCAAGTGAAAAGACTTTACTTAAGCTAGATGTTGATATTCCTTTTCATATATATCACTGATTGAAAGTTCATCATTTAAACCACGATAAACCTCATCACAAAGAATATAAATATCATTCACTCTACACAAGTCAATAAGACGCATCAGAAATTGTTTTGAATACTCCTGTACCTGTTGGATTAGAAGGATTATTTAAAATAATCATTTTCGTATTTGAATTGATATATTGTTTCAAAAGATTCAATGTCCACTTGCCAATCACTTTCATACAATTCGATTTCATGAACCTTACATCCAATTGATCTAGGAATATCGACAAACTGCTGATAGCCAGGAACAACTGTGATAACTTCATCCTCTTTTTTTCCAACAATGTATTCATCACTAATTCATTTGCCTGCAAACAACCTTGTGCCGTCGTAACATTATCAACTGTCCCATGCTTATATAATGTTAAAATAGCTTTTTTTAAATCAATATCTCCAGTAATTTGTCCATAATCGAGGGTAAGGCTTTTAAAATCTAATGATTCTAAATCTAACAATTCTTGTAACGTCAAAGCTTTAACACAGGTATCCGTCAAATTATAGATGGCATCATTTTCGTAATCATTCATCCATTGTTCCACTTTGAAATCTGGCAATCTCATTCGTAGAACACTTTGCTCAAGAAGTCCTTAGCTCGATCCGATTGAGGATTTTCGAAGAATTTTTCACTTGTATTTTCTTCAACAATTTCTCCTTGATCCAAAAAGACAACTCGAGTTCCTACCTTTCTCGCAAACCCCATTTCATGTGTAACCACTACCATTGTCATTCCTTGTTTTCCAAGATCTTTCATTACTTCAAGCACTTCCTTGATCATTTCAGGATCTAATGCACTTGTTGGTTCATCAAACAACATGATATCTGGATTCATACACAAAGCTCTGGCAATCGCAACACGCTGTTTTTGTCCACCCGATAAATTATTAGGATATGCATCTTTTTATCTAATAGCCCTACTCTCTTCTAAATATTTCAAAGCTATTTTTTCAGCCTCTTCATCACTTTTATTTAACACTTCAACTTGAGCTAATTTACAATTTTGTAAAACCGACATATTCGGAAACAAATTAAAGTGTTGAAACACAAATCCCATGCGATTTCTTTGTTCACGAAATTTCTTCTCATCTTCCGGATTCATCCATTCATCATCCAAATAAATCTTTCCCGTATCCACATGCTCTAATCCATGAATACATCTCAACAATGTACTTTTACCAGATCCACTTGGACCAATCAAAGAAATAATATCTCCTTTGTTGACCTCTAAGCTTACATTCTTTAGGGCACGTGTCTTATTAAATTTTTTCGAAACATTCTCTACTCTAATCACTTACAGCCAACCTCTTTTCCACTTTACTTCCAATATAAGAAACAATGCATGTCATAATCAAATAGAATATAGCCGCTAGCATATATGGAGACATAACATCATAATATTCTGCCCCAATCACTTGAGCTCCTTTTTAAAAGTTCTACAGCACCAATACAACTAATCAATGAACTATCTTTTTATTAATGTAATAAATTCACTGATCAATGGTGGAATCACACGTTTAAATGCCTGAGGCAAAATAACAAGCTTCATAGTCTTCCAGTTCGATAATCCTAAAGTTTCACATGCTTCCCATTGCCCTTTGTCTACGCCATTAATACCTGAACGAAGCAATTCAGTTTGATAGGCTCCAGAGTTGATGCTCAAGGCAATCATGCCAATCACGATTGGATTGATTCTTAAAACATTACCTGTAAAAGCTGTATAAATAGATGGAATTACGGAAAATATAATCAGTATCTGTAATAATAGTGGAGTTCCACGAATAATTGTGACATACACGAAAGCTATAGCTCTAGGCACCTTGTGTTTGCTTCTTCTTCCGCTTGCGCCTAAGATTCCTAATACTAAACCAATTAAAAGGGAAAGCGCTGCAATCGCAACCGACAACAGCGCACCCTTTGCTAAATAGAGTATATTCTCTAATGTAAACACCTGATCAATCGCAACAAACATACACTTTCCTCACTTTTCCTTTACTTTGTTTCTAATGGAGATAAATCATATTTTTTACACAACTTAGCATAATCATCGCTAGCCAAGAATTTCTTGATACATTTATTAATTTTTTAATAACATCCTTATTTCCTTTTTTTTTCGCAATGATATAGTTTTGTTCATCCATCAAGGATTCATCTAACATTTTAAATTCGCCACTCGTTACATAGTTTTTCGCTACACCCAAGTCAACAATAGCTGCATCATATTGATTTGCACTTAATGCATTCATAATGTCTTGTACATTCTTTAATCCAGTTACTTTGGCATCCTTAACTTCTTTTGCGGCAGCCTCACCAGTAGCTCCAGTTTGAGCAACTAAAGATTTACCTTCTAAATCAGCCGTTGATGCGATATCCGAATCTCTTGGAATCACGGCAACCTGGCTTGATCCTAAATATGGATCTGACCATTCCACTTTACGTTTTGAATCATATGTAAATCCAGAAATACCTACATCAATTTGGTCTCCTTGAAGCTGAGTAACGATATTATCAAAATCCATCTTCTTCATTTCTAATTTATAAGTAACTCCTTCTTCTTCACTTAAATATTCTTCAAAGCATTTCATCATATCTGGATCAAATCCAACGATATCCCCCTTTTTATTTTCTGATTCATAGGGAGCATAATCTGGAGAAATACCCACAGTAATTGTTTTTACATCCTCTGATTCGATTGAACATCCTGCCATTGTTAATGCGGTTAAAGCTGCCATACCTAATTTAATAATTTTTTTCATTTTATATTCCTACCTTTCTTCATGTGTAAATCAAAAATTATTCTGTATCGTCGATCACTTTCCATTCACACACACCCTTTCTAACAAAAAAACGTCCAAATATATATTGAACGTTATATACGCGGTACCACCAAAATTCCATCTGCCTATACAGATGACGCCTCATTCTTAACGCGAATTCACGATTTAGCCTCAAATCTTCGACCAAATAACTCCAAGACACGTTCCAAAAGTTTTCCCAATAACTTACACCTACCGTTATCTCTCTTAAGAAAAAATTACTTTTGTACTTCTTCTCTTCTTCGTTTATGTAAACTGTTATATTCCTGAAAACTTGCAAGATGAAAATGAAATTATTTTTATATTTGTTATTAAAAAAAATAGAACCTCCTAAGAGATTCTATTCATTTTCTAAAACAAATTCATTTAAAGCATCAATCGTTTTAGTATATTGCTCTTTGAGCGCACCAAACTGTTGTAAACCTAATTCCAAGTTTCCTGTACGCAAACTTTCTGTAATTTCAAAACTAAGCTTATACAAATGATCAAAACCTAAGTTCATGCATACTCCTTTTAAAGTATGAGCCGCTCTAAATACCAATTCCACTTATTTTTCATTCAAAGCCGTTTCTAATTCTTGAAAACTAGTATCATTTTTAAATTTCAAAGCGAACTTTTCAATCATTTTAGCACTTGGCAAACGCTTAATAACATCTTGATAGTTTGCTCCCATTTTTTCATAACATTCTTCGACGTCATTCCATTTTTTCTCTCTAAAATATAACTGAATATTAAATTAGCATTTTAATTAAAGCTTTTTTAAATCATACATACTCTATAATCTAACCATATAAAACGCAATATAAAAAGGAAGCAAAAAGCTCCCTAAACGATTAGTTCTTTAATGCTTGTAATGGCGCAGGAATTCTTCCTCCACGATTGATCATGACATCATTTGAAATCTGAGAAATTGGCATGACAGGACCTGCGCCTAATAAACCACCAAAGTCTAGTTCATCACCAACATCTTTTCCAATCGCAGGAATCACACGTACGGCTGTCGTCTTTGTATTAACCATACCGATTGCAGCTTCATCCGCAATAATTCCTGAAATAACACTTGCACTCGTTTCACCTGGAATTACGATCATATCCAATCCAACACTACATACTGCCGTCATAGCTTCTAATTTTTCTAATTTTAATGCACCTGTTCTTGCCGCATGAATCATACCTGCATCTTCACTTACAGGAATAAAAGCGCCAGATAATCCACCAACATTACTCGTTGCCATAACGCCGCCTTTTTTAACAGCATCATTCAACATGGCTAAACAAGCCGTTGTTCCATAAGCACCACAAGTTTCTAATCCCATTTCCTCTAGAATATAGGCAACACTATCACCAATAGCTGGAGTTGGAGCTAAAGACAAGTCCACAATCCCAAATGGAACACCCAGTTTTTCACTCGCAACAGTTCCAACCAACTGTCCCATACGCGTAATCTTAAAGGCTGTGCGCTTAATTAAATCTGCAATCTGATCCATACGCAATGATTTATCGGCTTTACTTAATACAGCACGCACAACACCAGGGCCAGATACACCAACATTAATTACACAATCGGCTTCACCTACACCATGGAAGGCACCAGCCATAAATGGATTGTCTTCAGGCGCATTACAGAATACAACAAGTTTAGCTGCTCCTAAACAATTGTCATCCTTTGTATATTCAGCACAACGCTTCACAATTCGCCCCATCTGCGCAACGGCATCCATATTGATACCTGCTTTTGTACTACCTACATTGACACTAGCACCTGCTGCATATCCTTTTTGTACCAGTGCAGAATATCCACCAATAAAATCAACCCCTAATTTTTGAGCACAACGCTCTAAAGTTAATGCGTATTCAACTGGATTTCCCCCTGAACAAGCCACTAACATCGCAATTGGGGTTACACTAATTCGTTTATTTACAACAGGAATACCATAAATCTTACTAAAATCGTTTCCAACTTTTACTAAGTCTTTGGCTAAGTGGCAAATCTTTTCTTCTACTTTTTGACATGACACATGAATGTCTGGATCCATACAATCCAGTAAACTAATACCCATTGTAATCGTACGAATATCCAAATATTCTTCGTCAATCATCTTTATTGTTTCTAAAATTTCATTTGTCTGCATAGGAATACCTCATTAAATTTTGTGCATAGAATTGAAAATATCCTGATGCATACAACGAATGACTAGATTCTTTTCTTTTCCTAAGTTTTCCATTTTCTCCGCAAATTCATTTAATGGAATGCTCATTTCATCAATCGCAACCATCATAGTCATAGTGAACATAGAATCTACGATTGTTTGAGTTACATCCAATACATTTAGATTGTAGTTTGCGCATTCATTGGCAATCATAGCCAAGATTCCTACTTTGTCTTTTCCAATTACACTAATAACAGCCTTCATCATCTTTCTCCTTAAAATTTGATTTCGCATTTTTCAAAGCGTATAAGCTCATATGGTTCATATGCACTCTGGATTCCTTGCACATTCACATCATATTCACTTGGCATAAAGGATACCTCATTTTGTTGATTTAGACAATCCTTAATACTTTGGCTTTGTTCTTTTGTCAAAGTATGTGACTTCTTGAAACAAATGTCATTTGCCTTATCAACCAATACAATTTCTACATCTAGACAATCACTTTTAAACAAATGCTCTTTCCAATCACACTCTTGAACATTGAAATAAAATCACTGGAATCAATATCGCCACCTTCAAGCACAAATACGGCAATATCGTTTGTGTAACAAAAATGAAGATCAATACCACTATTCAACATATCAATTTCCTCCTGTGTCCAATCTTCATCTTTTATTACTAGCATAAAACGGTTTTCTACATAGTCCATAATGGCACCAAAATCGATGTCATACGCAAATTTTTCTTTTTTATTCATACCACCATTATAAAGATTATCTTAAGAAAAAGCGAATCAATTTCTCATTCAATTTTGTATAAGGCTGATAACGCATAGGTAAATCAATGATTCTTTTTTTATCCACAATACTCTTTGTATGACTAAACGTATCAAAACCACGCTTTCCATGGTATGAACCCATCCCACTTTCGCCAACACCACCAAAGCCCATATTACTAGTAGCTAAATGAATCACAACATCGTTGATACAGCCACCGCCAAAGGATACTTCACTCGTTACTTTCTTAGATACTTCTTTATTATTTGTGAATATATAAAGCTAGTGGGCTAGGCATAGAATTGATTTTATTTATAACAACATCTAAATTTGAATATGTCAATATTGGCATAACAGGACCAAATATCTCTTCCTGCATAATAGGATCTGAAAAATCCACACGATCCAATACCGTTGGTTCAATTTGTAGATTATGATGTTTTCCACCATAGACAACCTTATCCATATCAATCAACCCTAAAATCCTCTTATAGTGCTTTTCATTAATAATATGACCATAATCATCTAAGCTCGCATATTGACGCTTAATTTCAAATATCACGCATTCGATAAACTGGTCTTTTTATAGATTCGTGTACCAACATATAATCTGGAGCTACACAGGTTTGTCCACAATTCAAATATTTTCCAAACACAATTCTTCGTGCCGCCAATTTAATATCTGCATCTTTATCTACGATACAAGGACTTTTCCCTCCCAATTCTAGAGTGACTGGCGTTAAATATTGACTCGCCTTATTCATCACAATTTTCCTACACGTTTTGATCCTGTATAGAAAATATAGTCAAATTTTGAATCCAATAATTTAGAACTCACTTCACTATCTCCAAGTACACAAGCCACATATTCTGGATCGAAATATTCTTCAATCATATCTTTGATTACTTGTGATGTGTATGGACTAAATTCACTAGGTTTTAATACCACCGTATTTCCAGCTGCAAGTGCATCAATCAAGGGGTCAATAGAAAGCTAAAAAAGGATAATTCCAAGGACTAATAATTAACACCACACCATAAGGACTCGGCTTTTCAAAACTACGCGACAAAAATTGAGACAATGGTGTATATACATTCCTTTCTTTAGCAAACTTACGAATGTGTTTTACCATATAAGTCAATTCGCTTAAAGCTAACCCAACTTCGCACATATAAGTTTCAAAATTTGATTTTCCGACATCCATTTTAATAGCTTCATTAATTATATCTTCATAAGCTAAAATCGCCTTTTTTAAAGTTTTTAAGGCATTTATTCTAAAATTAATATCTAGAGTTTTATGTTGCTTATAAAATTCTCTTTGTTTTAAAACGATTGGATCCATACTTAATCCTCCACTACAAAATCATACACTTTTTCTAACTCTTTTACACCCCATAAAACTGGAACTGGATATAATGGATTGGCTTCATGATCTGCGTAAATAGCCAATTTGTGTATATCCGATTTTTTTAATTCACTAAATGTAGATGAGATGCCAAAATACTTTTTCATTAAAGTGATTTGTTCAATAAAACGCTCAGCCCCAACCTTATAGGAATCATTCGCATTACAGATGCCACAATACAGAGCCATTTCATAGAGCTTCTTATACACACTTTCTCCATATTGTTTCAATACAACATCAAGTAATGTTGCGTTAGCTAGTCCATGCGCAATATTATATTTTCCACCTAATGGATGAGCAATCGCATGCACATATCCTACATAGGATACTGTAAAGGCATGCCCAGCATAGTAGGCAGCATCGAGCATATTGCTTCTAGCTTCTAAATCATTTCCGTCTTCATACACCTTATATATTCTCAAAAATTAGTTTTGTAGCCTTTAACGCATATGCACGCGTCTTCTATGTAGTCGAATTACCAATATAAGCCTCAATCGCATGGGTTAAAGCATCCATACCAGTACATGCCGTAATAAATGGAGGCAAGGATAAAGTGGGGTTTGGATCCAAAACGGCATAATCAGGAATCAAATTAAAATCATTGATCGCATATTTATGACGTGTTTTTGAATCTACAATGACAGCAGCAAGTGTTGTTTCACTTCCTGTTCTAGCTATGGCAAGTACACAAATCAACAATGGAAGTTTCTTCCATATCTTTAAAATTCCCTCCATCTTTGATAGTGGTTTCTTAGGACGAGCAAGTCTAGCACCAACGGCCTTAGCACAATCCATGCTGGATCCTCCACCAAAACCAATTAAAGCTTGACAATTAGAAGATAAATATAAGTTTTTTGTTTCCTCTACATTATCACTTGTAGGATTTGCGACCGTCTTATCATAAATGACATATGAAATAGAATGATGATCTAAGTGTTCACACATACGATTTAATATCCCTAATTGATGCACAGTAAAATCAGTAATAACCATCACTTTAGATATATGATTATCCATGCAAATATAAGAAATTAAAGATGTACTCTTTAATATTTCAGGAGTTCGATAAGGTAAAATAGGAATCACTAGTTTAAAACAACTCTGAAAAAATTCGACAATATATTTTCTTGAATGTATACGCAAAGTGCCACCGTTTAGTTAACTTTGTATACTTTATATTCATTTGTTCACTTTTTCAACTATAAAAAATATGGTCCATACCTTTACGCTTTCTATTCTTCTTTGACTTCTTTAACATTCGCTCATAAGCTACATATTCATATGTAGCCGCTCTTACAACCATCGAAGCATCCGCATAACTTTGATTTTCAATAATGAATGCACTATAAAGATTTCCATCATTGTACTTACGAATCACATCCACATGCTTTTCTAGATCCATATTCGAATCATTCATCTCTGAATCAAGTTCTACACAATTCTCTGGTTTAAGAACTCTTTCTCCATCAAAGAAGTACGCATTAAAGAAATCGACAAAATAGGCATTGTTTTCTAAAAACTCTTTCATAATTTTGTCTTTTGATTTATTCATGTGATTTCATATACGAAATAAATTGAGGTTTTCCAAAAAGGATGTATTATTTTGATAATTTCACATAATTCAATCGGATTTCACAACATTTACCAAAGTTATACTAAATTTATGACAACATGGAATGTTATTCTATAAGTGCCTTAAAGATAAGGCAATGAATATAGAAATAAACCAATATTCATATCTCTCTCCTAAAAAAAATAATAATAAACAAAAAGGAACCATTCTAGACGCCAACACTAGAATGGTTTCTTTTCTACTCAATCATCATTGTACAGCTATGATTATAGGAAACATTATGCGATCTAACGACGATGGAGAACCAAGCCAGACAGCAGGTCACCCTATGTTAGATGTGTTGATGCATAATGAAATGCAAGATATTCTAGCCGTTGTAGTACGCTATTTTGGAGGAATCAAGCTTGGAACTGGAGGACTTGTAAGAGCCTATAGTTCGAGTATTTCCCAAGCCTTAAAAGTGGCAACACTGACAACTGTAACTACACTTCAAGAATATCAAATTCATTTTTCTTATGATCTCATCGGAAAAATTGACCATTACTTTAGAACACAAAACATTGAAGTTATTGAACAACAATATGAAGAAGATGTTGTCTATCATTTCCTTGTTCAAGAAGATATTTCTAAAGATTTAATGGAACTCACAAATGGAAAAATAAAAATTCAATACATACAAGACATTGAAACCGAATGCGTTATTTAATCCGCATATTATGAATATGATATACTTTAGAAAAGCGAGGTACCTTTATGGATAGTATTTTTACTCTTATTGCCTTTTTTGTGATTTTCTTTATATTTGGAACCCTAGCAAGCTGGCTACTTCCATTTATTTTGCCAATCATCATTTTCTTCTGGATTATTTCCCTATTTACAGGAAGAAGGCATGTTCACTTTCACACTTATCGCAGTACACAAAGCCAAAATGAACAACCAAAATCAACTCCAAAACATGGAGCTATTGATGTTGAATATACGGAACACGAAGAAGATGGAGATAACCAATGATTTGTCACAACAGTGTTGGATATGATGCACAAATCAAAGACTTGTTGATTAAATCCGCATTTAATATGGATAAAAAAGAAATCGATGCCTGGATAAAATATCAATACGATCCACAACACATGTTCTGTTTCTGGCAAAACGATAAGATTACTTCTTGTCTTCAGGGTAGAAAAAGAACTATGATGTTTTTAGATCGACAAATGCACGTATCTGTGATTGGTATGGCTGCAACTTTACCAGATTATAGACAAAGAAAACAATTTTCTAACTTATTAGATGCTGCCATTTCACAAGCTACCTATAACGATTTATTAACCATCACATACACAAACATGCCAAAATTATTTGAGGCAAAAAGCTTTCAACACATTTCAAACACAAAAGAATATTGGATTGAGCTCCACTATGCAGAAGTGGTAATCCTTATCATGTAAAACAAAAAGCAGAGAACTTATACACATTATATTTCCAATTCATGCAGTATTTTGATGGCAGTATTCTATTAAGTGAAGATGAATTCAACAAACTTATCCAATATCATAAAAGCTTAAAAAAATCCATTGTCACAATGGTTAATGAAGATAAACAACCGAAAGGATTTGCGATATATTCCACAAAAGACAATCAGGCTCATGTAGAAGTTTTAGTTTACTTTGACTCTCAAGCCATCCAAGATCTTCTAAGTTATTTATCCATCAACAATGAAGTAACATCCGTTCTAATCAGCGAAAGTGAAAGATTTGATAAATTATTCCCACTTCATTTTCCTAGAACCGATAAAAAATTAATGGTCAGACTCAACAATTATAAATTATTCGATAAATTCTCTAACACAAACGTTAGAAACGCAAAAACAGCTTATGAACTATTAGAAAAGCCTACATGGAACCATTTCCAGTAGGCTTTTTATTATGAAAACGCAAAAAGGAGGCATCGCTAAAAACCTCCCTTTCTGCTTAGAATAATGGATTTAGATACTTTCAACAAGCATCCTCCATTATCTTAACACGTTTTAAATGAAATGAAACAAATTATTTTTGTCTTGCCAAAATCTCCAACATATTTCGAGCCACACTGTACTCATAATAAGGACCCAATTGATTGTTTGCGGCATACTTTGCCTCTTTCAAAGCTGTGCATGGCGCATACGAATGTTTAAACATCGACAACATCTGTAAATCATTGCCACCATCACCATAATTCCAATGATAGAAATGTAAAAACAACTTATGAATTATCAGAAAAGTCTACGCAGAATATTTCCAGTAGGCTCTATTTACTTATTCATGAAGCAAAAACTTCTGCCAGCTTTTACTTCATTCAATAAAATATGATCGGCTTCTGGAATATGACCAATACGATTTCTTTGACCATCCACCTTCATATCCTTTAACACAATTTGCACTTCACCACGATAATGCGCCAAGTTATCATTCACAATGACTACATCTCCACGATGATAGTATTCTTCATCTATTTTTCTTTCTGGAATATTCTTTTTACCGTAGAACATTCTTGTCCAGCGAGAACGAATCATGTAGTATGGTGTTTCTCCACATTGGTGATACATATTATCAAATAAAATTTCTTTTTCCAAATCTGTGACACCATCATCTAAAATGACTTTAAATGGAACTCTCTCTACATCTCCATGAGGAAGCAATTCTGCCAAGTAGTCTTCTCCAACTAGTTTTGGTATATTGACATAAGCTTGGTTCATCACTCGATCAATTGCTTTAAATTCTTCTTCACTCGCAAAAGCATTTCCGAAGATGATTTCATCCACATCACCTACCGCAATCCAATGACGAACCTGCAATTCAGCTGGAATCCAACGGTGATCTTCAACAGTTGGAAGTCCATCGTGTACTGGCCATGGCCCATGTGTATAGTCTTCATTACTAGAAATAAAGACAGCACTAGGAATACCCAAAGTTGCCAATCCTTTATTGATCGAACGAATACTTTCTAAATCGGATGCCGTATAACGTTCTGGATAAAAATTGTGGCAAGTAGAGAAGTTCTTTGGATTTGCACCATTTTCTAATGCCATGCGAACAGCTTGAATCATACAACTTGATAATTCGATTGTAATATTATAAGGGTTGTTGATTAAAGTCACATCTCTTTGGTCAAAATATGGAAGGTCCATACGAATGATGTCTATTCCCATTTCTTTAAAGATAGAGATGTCACTTTCGCTAGCACCCATTTTCTTAAAGAATGCGGTGTTGCAGTCACCAGATACTTTCATTCCATGTTTATGTGCTAAATCACAAAAATTTTTAAAATAATCAAACACTTCTTTTTTTGTGCCCGGAACACTAAACATACTTGTAAAGATTTTTGTGAAACCATAACGACTTGCCATTGTTAAATAGTTTTCGATTTCCTCCATAGATTCTTGTTCTGGATATAAAGAAACGCCTAAAATTGGTTTTTTTACTGGTTTTGTTTCACCTAAAAGTCCCATTATTTTCTCCTTTTAAACTAATTTTGCATATGAATTATTTCTTCTTCAATCGTTGGATAAGAAATAAGTGTTTCACCATCTAAATTCTCATTAAACATATTCACACCACTGATCTGATGATTATTGTATGTCGTATAATAGTAAATTCCATTTCTTAAGTCGCAACAAGACGTATAAATTGTATATTCATACTTTCCTGGTTCCACTTCACAAAGACCTTTTTGTTGCTTGACACTACCAATAATTTGGAAATATTGACTTAAATCATTCTTATCACTCGTCGCATTGGCTCTTGTATAGGCAACACGCACAAATCTGGATCCACTCGATAAGTCTCCAGGAAGTCCCATAGCACCAAAGCCACGTGAATAGGCAGTTAAATCCAATCCAAAGTTATTTTCAGGCTGTTTGTTTGATAAATACATATAGTCATTCAAGCGAAATAACTGCATAGGAAAAGGCGGATTGTTTGTCAAAACATGCGTAGGATTATCATATACATGCATACCATCTTCCATACACTCCACGACAATGCTTTCATTTTCATCACTGATCATATAGTGTAATTCAGCTACTGGAAATTGTTCATTAAATGGTGTCGCACAAACATTTGTATTTTCTAATACGACTCTTGCCTCTTTGACACTTGCACATTGCGATAAGATCCAAGGAATAAATTCAAAGGCAGCCACATTGTTCTTGTCTTCTTGGACTTCATAAAACTTTGCATTCCCAACAAAGTTTAATCCAGCCATTCCCAAGCCTTTCTCATTCATGGCATCATAATACAATGGATACTCTTCGAATACGTGAGCCATTCCAACAATCGCATAATGACTTTCATGTTTATCTAAATGTCTAAAATGAAAATCAATTGCGTGGCGTAACAGCTACTTGTTCTCCATATGAAAATTCATAATCCAAACTCCTTCCGAAAAACTGATTAAAACTTAATGCGGTACACATTAAAATCATCTCCTTCTACTTAGTAGCTTAACACAAACTACAACAAGATTACACACATAATAATGTACAAATCAAAAAATATGTGTTCATTGCGTTAAGTACCAAAAAAATGTCCGGCAAAGAGCCTCTTTAAATTTCTCTAAGAAATTAGCAATGATACAAATAGTGATCAAACTTGGTAAAACCAAACCGATTGTTACCACAATGGATCCTAATATACCATATTGACTAAAGCCTACATAGCTAGCCATATTGACACCCATTGGACCTGGTGTAGATTCACTAACCGCAATCATTGTGGATAAATCACTCATAGTATACCAGCCATAACGAACCCCAATCTCTCTTAAGAAAGGAATGGTCGCAAGACCTCCTCCTACCGCAAATAGGCCAGTTTTGAAAAATTCTAAAAACATAAGTAATAACTTAGTCATTTTTCTTTAACCATCCTATTCTAGAAAAAGACAACACCCGCAATACCTGCACCAATCACAAGTAACACCGTAGATACTTTAGTAAACATCGCAAAAATAAGTGCCACCGCAAAAATCAAGAAACCAATCTTATTCTTAATATTGCCCTTACCTAATTTTAATACCGCATTGATCATCAACATACAAGACGGTTTTGTTAATTTGTAAAATTGAATATGTGAATGTGGATTTGTATATTTATACCCTGTAGCTTGACTACTTTAGGGAGGTTCTTACCACACCTTATTCCAAAACAGTGATTAGTTAGATGAGTCTTTGAATTCGTATTTTGAACCAGGTTTTGTGGTCTAAGTGTTGTGGATAACCATTTTCACAAATTTTAATCAAGAAAGGATGTTTATTTATGAAATTAGTTGGTATCGATATTGGAAAGAACAGTCACCACTTCTGTGTTATGGACAAGGAAACTGGTGAATTCAATGTTACACCTTCTTCTTTTTCTAACAACAAAGAAGGATTTGACTTTCTGATCAACTCTCTTAAACCATATTCTAAAAAATCAATTCTATTAGGTATGGAAGACACTGGGCATTACCATGTTGCTCTTCTTAAATTTCTTCTTAGCAACGGATATACGGTTGCCTTGATCAACCCTAAAACCACTGATCTCACACGCAAGATGGAAGGTGGCATTACTAAGAATGACAAACTGGATACAATCACCATTTGTGATGTCCTCGATACTCCTGAGCGCAAGAAACAGTATCGTATTACTAAAGTTGACCGTTTTGATTTATATGAACAAAGACAATTGACTCGTCATCACCATAATCTAAAGGAAGAACTCAATATATACTGTAATCGACTACAGAAATCAATTAATCTTGTTTTCCCTGAATTCAATACCTTATTCGGTTCTAAATATGGTGTTGTTTACATGAATCTTCTTAAAACGTTTGGCAGTGCTGAAGCTATCGCTTCTACAGATATTCGTACAATTCGTAAATGTTTTGAAATCAAAGGTAGAGGCGGCCGCATTTCATTGACTGCTGAAAAGTTAAAAGAATGTGCTAAGAATTCTATCGGAATCTCTTCTGAAGTTGAAACTATACAGATCAAACACTTGGTAAGCCAAATCATGCTTATTAAAGAGCAAATCGCTGAAATAGATAAAAAAATAGAAGAGTTCTCGATCAAAAACAACTCTCCTATCCTAAGCATTCCAGGGATTTCTCATTTCTCTGGTACTTCTATTTTAGCCGAATTAGGAGATATTGGCAATTATTCCAAGCCTTCTCGGATCATTAAATTTGCAGGAGTAGCCCCCTATCACTATGAATCGAGTCAATACAACGCCCAGCACACTGCCATAACTAAGAAAGGATCTAAATATCTTAGAAAGACTTTGTATCAAGTCATACTGCCTGTAATTAACAATAATCCTGTATTTAAGAAATACTATCGATTGAAGATATCTCAAGGTAAAGGACACCGTTGTGCTCAAGGTCACTGCATTAGAAAGCTGCTTAGAGTCATTTATCATTTACTAGAAACAGGACAATCATTTGATCCTGCATTATTAAGATAAGACATATGCATCTAAAGCATCTGAACTTTTAAAAAATCATATTTTAAAAGTTCTTTTCGTCATGCCTAAATTTAATCCAATATTCACATTTTCAAAGATCAATTTAAAACTAACTGGCTACCATTGCCAAGATACTTTGACTTGAATCTTTGACCATATCGAATTGTAGGTTAAAGCTTTGAAGGAACCATACAAGTACGGTTGCCACAAAAATAACCGTAAAGGCTTTTTGTAAGAAATCCTTCGCCTTTTCCCACAACAATTGACTCACATTCTTTAATCCAGGCAATCGATAGTTAGGAAGTTCCATCACAAATGGAACAGCTTCTCCTTTAAATAAAGTGCTTTTAAATAAGAATGAAACTAAAACACCTACGACGATACCCAAAACATAAAGTCCTGTCATAACTAAGCCACCTTGTTTTGGAAAGAATGCATTCACAAAGAAGGCATAAATAGGTAATTTTGCGGTACAAGACATAAATGGCGTCAACAAAATCGTCATCTTCCGATCTCTTTCACTAGGCAAAGTACGTGTCGACATAACGGCTGGTACCGTACAACCAAATCCAATCAATAAAGGAACGATACTTCTTCCTGACAACCCGATCTTTCTTAATAGTTTATCCATAAAGAAGGCTACACGCGCAATATATCCACTATCTTCCATCATAGATAAAAAAGAAGAATAGTGTCACAATGATTGGTAAGAAAGATAAGACAGAACCCACACCCGCAAAGATACCATCAATCACTAAACTATGTACGGCATAACTCACGTGAGCACTTGTCATCCATGCATCCACTACTTGTGTGATCCAATCAATACCTAGTTCTAATAAGCCTTGAAGCCATGCACCAACCACATTAAATGTTAGATAGAATACAAGCAGCATTATTCCAATAAACATAGGAATTGCGGTATATTTACCCGTTAAAATACGGTCAATTCTTTCACTTCGAATACGCTCTTTACTTTCCTTTGGTTTTACTACGGTTTGTTCACAAACCTTTTCAATAAAGGAAAAACGCATATCCGCAACGGCCGCACTATGATCGAGTCCACGCTCTTTTTTTCCATTTGAAGCACAATGTGCTCAATCATTTCTTTTTCGTTATCATCTAAATCCAAACGATCAAGAATCAAATTATCGCCTTCAATAATTTTACTAGCCGCAAAACGCAAAGGAATATCTACCTTTTTGGCATGATCTTCAATCAAATGACAGATGGAATGAATACAACGGTGAACGGATCCACCAAAATCATCTTCTCCACAAAAATCTAAACGGCCTGGTCTTTCCTGATATTTTGCGATATGAATGAATCGCATGTTCAACCTAAACCAGGGTGAACGGTGTTATTTATATTTTCTGCACTCTCATGCTTTCTTGTTCTCTCATCAATTAATTCAACCAATATTTTTTCAGCTTCATCTAAACGAAGCGATAATTCATAGCCATGAATCTGCAATTCCATTGGATCACCCATAGGCGCAAACTTTACAACTGTAACCTCGGCTCCAGGTATAACTCCCATATCTAGAAAGTGTTGTCTTAATGCACCCATTCCTCCAACAGCCTTAATCAATGCACTCTGTCCTATTTTTAACTCTTTTAACGTCATGCATATTCCTCCCTAATCAGTCTAATTATATCCACATTATTTGTGTAGTCAATTATCGTACATCATATTATTTTCAATTTCTTCATAAAAAAAGCTAAATGAAAATTCATTCACTTAGCTAATAATTTTTCCATTTGTTTCTATAACATTTTTATACCAATAGAAACTTTTCTTTTTATATCGTTTAAATGTGCCTGTACCATCATTATTTCGGTCAACATAAATAAAGCCATATCTTTTTTTTTCATTTCGGCAGTTGATGCACTTATTAAATCAATACATCCCCATGATGTATATCCCATAACTTCTACACCATCATCTTCGATTGCCTTTGAAACTTGTGCTAAATGATCATTCATATACTGAATTCTATAATCGTCCTCTACCCAATAACCATCTTTTTTCTTCTGAAAGCAATGTATCTTTTGCACCCAAGCCATTTTCTACAATAAACAATGCTTTTTGGTAACGATCATAATATGTATTCAACAAATATCTTAACCCTTTTGGATCAATTTGCCATCCCCATTGACTTTCCTGTAAGTAAGGATTTTTTACTCCTGTAGTTAAATTTCCTTTACCTTTTTCATACTGTTCAGGATTTGAAGCAATACATTTCGACATATAGTAACTAAATGATAAAAAGTCACATGTATTTTTTAACATTTCTAAATCTTCATCAGTAGCATCAAGTACCACGCCTTCTTTTTCCATCATTTTTAATGCATAAGAAGGAGAATATCCACGCATATGAATGTCTGTAAAGAAATATCCACGTTTACTCTCTTCCATAGTTGCAATTACATCATCTGGATTACATGTTCTTGGATAACTTGTAAGACCTAAAACCATACATCCAATTTTATTCTCAGAATCAATTTCGTGCCCAATTTTAGTTGCCAACGCACTTGCAACTAATTCATGATGTGCTGCTTGATATAAGTCCTGTGCTTTCAATAGGTTTTTTTGTGTTAAAATACCCGCACCCATCAAAGGAAAATGCCAAATACTATTAATCTCATTAAACGTTATCCAATAATGAACTTTTTCCTTTATAACGAGTAAATACGGTACGAACATATTTTTCATAAAATCCTATTAAATCTCTACTTCTCCATCCATCATACTTTTTTGCCAAATGATAAGGCGTTTCATAATGAGACAAAGTAACCAATGGCTCGATTCCGTACTTTTGCATTCATCAAATACATTGTCGTAAAAATTCTAGTCCTTTTTTCGTTAGGTTTTTCATCATCGCCATTTGGGGAAAATTCTAGACCATGCTATGCTCATTCGATACACCTTAAAACCCATTTCAGCAAATAAAGCAATGTCCTCTTTATAATGATGATATAAATCGATTCCTTCTAATTTTAAATTGTGTTTATCAATAACTTC